>Ga0316628_100003039_pt1 | contig 12750 bp, 12 predicted proteins | sample OWC_Aug_M2_C1_D5_FD_207648 | JGI IMG/M metagenome (GOLD analysis project Ga0316628, IMG submission 207648) | Wetland soil microbial communities from Old Woman Creek delta, Ohio, United States - OWC_Aug_M2_C1_D5_C | ecosystem: Environmental > Terrestrial > Soil > Wetlands | place: USA: Ohio...
AGCGCCCGCAGTACATCGTCAGGCGGCGCATCCCGGACGTGCCATCGCAGCGCCAGTCGCAGGCGGCCGGGACCGGCCGGACTTTGGAGGAATGAAGGGTGGCGGCGCGGGAACGGCTTGGTCGCTGGGGCGCGGTCGCTGTGGTGCTTGCCGTCTATTACGCGATGGCTGTCGGCGCCGCCTCGCACGACAGCGTCGCGTTCGACGAGATGGCCCACCTGACTGCCGGCTACAGCTACTGGGCCTTCAACGACTATCGCCTCCATCCCGAAAACGGCAACTGGCCGCAGCGCTGGGCCGCGCTGCCGGTCTTCGCCGGCAACTACCGCTTCCCTCCGCTCGATCAGCCCGCCTGGACGTGGTCGAACATGTACATCATGGGCGACCAGTTCTTCTATCAGGCGGGCAACGACGCCGACACCATGTTGTCGCGCGGCCGGGCGATGATCGCGCTTCTGGGCGTCGTGCTGGGTGGGCTCGTGTTCGCGTGGGCGCGACGACTGGTATCGCCGATCGGCGCGTGGATCAGCCTGCTGCTGTTCGCCTTCAGTCCGACGCTGCTCGCGCACGGCGCGCTGGTCACGTCCGATATGGCGGCCGCCCTGTTCTTCACGGCGGCAGTTGGCGCCATCTGGGTGGTTCTGCATCGCCTCACGCCCTGGACGCTGCTGGGCGGCGCCGCGCTGGCGGCCGGCGTCTTCCTTTCCAAGTTCTCCGCGCCCGTTCTGGTGCCGATCGCGCTGGTGATGGCGATCGTACGGCTCGCCGGCGGCAAGCCGCTGGTGATTCGGTGGGGCAGCCGCCCCATCGAGTGGACCAGCCGGGTGCGTCAGGCTGCCGCGTTCGTTGGCGTCGCCGCGGTTTACGCGTTGGTAGTCTGGGCGCTCATCTGGGCATCGTACGGGTTCCGGTACACGGCGTTCGCCGCCGCCACCACGGGCCAGGAGAAGTTCATGGCGCCGCTGGTGGAAGCGCCGGGCCTGACGACGACGATCGTCGCGGCGGCGCGCCGGCACCACCTTCTGCCCGAAGCGTACTTGTATGGCTTCGCGAACACCATGCAGTACGCGGGGCAGCGCGCGGCCTTCCTCAACGGCGAGTTCAGCACGACGGGCTGGTGGTGGTTCTTCCCGTACGCGTTCGCCGTCAAGACAACGCTGCCGGCTCTGGCCCTCGGCCTGCTCGCACTGGCGGCGCTCGTTGTTCGATGGAGGACAAAGGACAAGCAGACGCCGTCGTGGCGGCGCGCGGCGGCCAGCATCTACGCCGGCACGCCGCTGCTGGCGCTTCTCGCGGTCTACTGGATCTTTGCTCTCACGAGCCATCTGAACATCGGTCACCGGCACCTGCTTCCGCTCTATCCGGCGCTCTGCATCCTGGCGGGCGGGGCTGGCTACTGGATCGAGCAGCTGCTCGAACGGTGGCGGCGTCGTGGCGGGCGCCAGGTGGAAGCGCAACGGCGGCAGAACCCCCGCCATAACTCCCGAAACCTCCCAAGGAGCGACGGCGGGCAGGGCGTCAAGGTTTCCGAGCGCCCGGCGGCAACGCCTGGCTGGATCGTGGTGGCCGGCGCGTTGACGATGGTGCTCGTGGCGTGGCACGCGGTGGAGTCGATCCGCATCAGCCCGAACTACCTTGCGTACTTCAACGAGCTGGCGGGCGGGCCGGGCCAGGGTTACAGGCATCTGGCCGACAGCTCGCTCGACTGGGGACAGGCGCTGCCCGCGCTGAAGCAGTGGCTCGACGAGGCAGGCCTTCAGCCGCAGAGTTCACAGCGCGTCTACCTCTCCTACTTCGGCACCGGTCGCCCGGAGTACTACGGCATCGATGCCACGCAGTTGTGGGGTTTCCTCGACCGCCGCCCGCAGCAGGCGCCGCAACCGCTTGGCGGCGGCGTGTATTGCATCAGCGCGAGCATCCTGAACGTCGCGGCGCCGCAACCCTGGACCCGAGCGCTCGAGAGCGAGTACCAGAAGGATTTCGCGAATGTGAAGATGCTCAGCAACACCGGCGAGGGAACGCAGGCCAGGACCGAGCTGATTCAGAAGACCGGCGAGGATTTCTGGTGGCAGACGTTCCGGCGGTTCGACGAACTGCGCCTGGGGCGATTGGCCGCGTTCCTGCGCCGCCGCGCGCCCGACGCGGAGGCCGGCTACTCGATCCTGATCTACCGACTCAGCGATGCGGACGTCACGCGGGCGCTCGAAGGTTCGGCGCCGCTCGAGAGCCCGTGAGCCTCGACACTCGGCGTGGGAACGGGCGCGCCCCCTGCCGAGCCGCTACGCAGCCAGGGAAACCTCCTCCTGTTACCTCCCGGCACCCCTCAGCGCCCGGAACTTCGAGTAGGCGATCTTGCAGGTCAGGACCTCGTCCCGGCGGGTGTAGACCTCCTCCATCTCGGCCGGCAACCAGGCGTCCAACGCCGTGTCGCGCTTGTAGGCGACGTCGATGGTGACCCTTGGGAAGTCCGCGTAGCGTTCGGGACGCAGCTTCATGTCCGGAAACGCGTCGAGCGTGTCGTACACGAGATGCGTCTTCACAACGCGGCCGCTCGCCGGCTCGACCCACAGCTCACCGCGCGCGGGTTTCGGAGTGCCGTCCGCGACGACGGAGAGCGTCGGGCGCCCGGTCTCGACGTACTCGACGACCCACACCGTCGCGCCGTCCACGCGCTTTTCGCCTTTCTTCGTGAAGGCGAATCCCTTCTGGCGCTGCGGCATGAGAAACATCAGCGGGAAGGTCGGGACGTTGACGTCGCGGACCGTCCGACCGAGGTTGTACTTGAGGGCCGCGTCCGTGCACTTGCGAGCGACCTCCGGCGCAGTGTCGCGGGAATCGGTGAACGCGCGCTCCAGGCGGTCCTTCTCGGGGCGCAACGCCTTGCCGTCCACCTCGAAGGTGTCGCGGAAGGCGACCCACGCGTGAAGCGAGGGCGCGGCCACCAGCGCGAATTCCGACCGCATCTTGCGCAGCTTCGGCGTGCCCATCTCGCCAAGCGGCGCGTCCGACGAGAGCAGGTCGTGCGTGGTCGAACCGTACGGCCGGAACAGCTGCTGGCACGATTCTTCGGCAAGCAGGAAGGGGTGGGCCTCGTTGTAGGCGACGGCGTACTCGCCTGCTTTCGCGAGCACGCTTTCGAGCGAAGGCGCCTGGGCGACAGGCGCCGAAACGGCCAGGCACGCAGTCAACGCAATCGTGCCGAGCAGCGCGCGCCGTGACATGAGGCTGCCTCCTGACGCTCGCAGGCCTTGGGCCTTAGACCTTGGGGCAGAGCCCCGGTCTAATGTCGAAGCAAGCGTCGAGTCCTGAACGGCAGGCGTGGCGCAGGCGGAGATAGAATACCAGATTGCGTCGCGCACACTACCGGGCGTATGAGGAAATCGGCTGAGGGCTTTCGATTCGCAACTTGACGAAGGCCGCCAGAAGTAGCTATGATACCTCTGAAGTAGCTACAATTGGGCGGTTCGAGGAGTCCCGTCATGACGGCTATGACCGCGCGAGAGCTGAAGAACTCCACCGGCAAGGTCGTTCGCGCGCTGCGCCGGGGCGAGAGCATTCTGCTGACGTTCCGAGGGAAGGCGCTCGGGACCATCCAGCCCCTCCGGCCGGAGGGTGAAGACGTCCCGCTGGCGCGGCCGTTCGAGGAGTCCTGGGCGGAAATCGAAGCGCAACTGAACCGGTCGCGGCCCCGCTTCCCGTCCTGGAGGGACGCGGAGGACCACAGCCGGGGGCGGCGCCGGTGATCTTCGTCGACTCCAATCTGTTCGTCATGGACCTCCGCTATCCAGACGATGTCAACTATCGAGTGAACCGCCGCGCGCTCGACCGATTGGCGCGGAACGGGACCGGGATGACGAGCATCCTGAATCTGCTCGAGCTTTGCGGGATCCTGAGCTTCAACCTCTCTGCAGCCGCCCTGCACGGGCTGTACGTCCATTTCGTCCGGCGCTATGGTGTCACCGTGGTTCCTGCAGCTGGCTACGACACGCGACTCCCGGCTCCGGCGGCCCGTGACATCCTGGCCAGAATGGAGAAGGGGATGGCGCTCAAGGACGCGGAGATCGCCCTGGCCGTCGAGCAATACGCGGCGAATCTCAGCGCGTTCGTCAGCTGGAACGCGAAGCACTTCGCGGGCAAGCTTGCTGTACCGGCGCTCACCCCGCACGAATGGTTGCGCCGGGGTGCAGGCCGTGGGAAGCGCAAGCCCAAGGCCTGAGCTGAGGCCCAAGGCCCAAAGCCCGAGGCCTCTCTAGGTCCGTTCTGGGTCACCGCCCCCCACGGGTCGCCAGTGCCAGCACCTCCTTGGCCTCGGGGCAGTCGGGCTGCAGCCGGAGCGCTTCACCCAGCTCGCCGCGCGCCTCATCGAGACGCCCGGCCTGGGCGAGTGTCAACCCGATATGGAATCGAACGGTGGCTTCGCCTGGTGCTAGGCGCTTGGCCGTCTCGAGCTCTGTCAGGGCGGCACCGGTTTTTTCCTGGGCGCCCAAGGCGACGCCGAGAGCGTCACGCGCCCTCCAGTCACGAGGCTCGCGACTCACGACCTGCGTGAAGAACCGCTCAGCAGTGCGTGGGTCTTCAAGCCGCATCGCCAGATCACCGAAGTCCATGAGACCAGACGTCGGAACATCGGACTGAGTGGGGACCTGCCTGATGAGTCGACGCGCCTCCTCGATCCGATCGAGTGATGCGAGAGCCGCCACGATCTCGCACGAGGCGGTCAACGGCGCCACGCCCCCATCTCGCGCCGTTTCGAGGTGCTGTATTCCCTCGGCAATTCGTCCGCGCTGCATCAGCGCCTCGCCGAGGGCCAATTCCACATCTCCGTTCTTGGCGTCGGCGCCGTGCGCCATCTCCAGGCAAGCTAGGCTACGCTGGACGTCTCCTTTGTCGCGATACGCGCCTGCAGCGCGGAGTAGAAGCAGCGCGGGCCTGGGATGCAGTTTCACCGCGTCCTTCAACACACGATCGGCTTCGTCCACACGACCTTCTCGTACGAGGGCGATGGAACGTCGCGGCGGCGGAGTCGTACCTGCGGCGCGCTCTCGAGGCTCTCCTCGATCTGAGCCGCCGCGTGCTGGCCAAGGCGTTCGGCGTTGCCGCGACTGAATACAGGGACATTGCGGTGCGCTTGCGTGAGGCTGGCGTCATGACCGGCGAACAGGCCGAATCGGTCGCACGCCTGGCAGGCTACCCAAATCGGCTGGTGCACTTCTACCACGAGATCGGCAACCGCGAGCTGTACGAGATCTGTGCAAGCCAGCTCGGCGACGTGGATGGGGCCGCCGACGCGGTTGCCGCATGGATCGCGGCCAACACGCAACGCGTGGATGGGAACGCGTAGGGTATACGCGACACCGGGCCGCGGCGGTGCCCGACACGGCGCCCCGAGCGCGTCCGTGCCAGGCGCTTCGCGGACGATCCGTACGCCGCCCACGGGTGCGTGCCACAGGAGTCGCGACACTCGTCACCCTGGTTGCCCTCGCCGCGAGCACCATCGGCAGATGCGCTGCGCGCTGATCCGCACCGCGGCGACTTTGGTGCCATCCTTGGCTCTCGGCCTCTGCACACCTTTTCGCCTGGCACGATCTTTTCCTTGCTACATTTGTCTTCGTCGAGCGTCTTTATATAGCATCAAGCAGTACTGGGCTTGTGAGGATCGCTTGATTTCAAAACCGTCAGTTCGCTCGCCGACTCGCCGTCGTCTCCGATCAAGGACAGGTCGCAGAGACTCCGGGACATGCCGATCGTGCAACCACCCTTCACCGACGCCCAGTGGCAGTCCATTGCGCGAGGGCTGGTTCTGTCCAAGCGCCAACTAGACATCCTCAAGTCTCTATTCCAAGGTGACAGTGAGAAGGAGATCTCGGGCCGGCTCTCGATCTCGCAAAATACGGTGCACACTCACCTGAAGCGGCTTCATTCCAGACTCGGTGTCCACAGCCGTGCTGAGCTGATGATCGCAATCATGGTTGCCTTGCGCAATGAGGATGACACGCCACTCGGCTCACGCCGCCCATGATCACCATCGGCTGATTTGGGGTGTCACCTGTTTAGGTGACTTGCGCAGTGGCTCCGCCCGCCTATCATTGGAAGGCGGAGCATCGCGGTCTGCGCACGGTCGCCGTCGCATCTGTCGTGATCTTGGGTGGTGCGACGCGTAGCGGGTGCGCGACGCCGCTCAACAAGAGCTGACCCAAAGGGCGAGCACATGGCCGACGACTCACGTCATTTGCGCTATCGGATCTTCGCGTGCTGGCGCGAGCTCTTGGACGTCGGTGTCACTGGTTTGGTGCTCATCGCGGCTATCGCGATGCTATGGAACATCTGGTACCCGCGTCCGAGTGCCGGCCACATCTCAATTGCTGATCTTAATGCGCTCGTTTCAATTGAAGGTGCTCCGACCCGCGGAAGTTCAAACGCCGAAGTCGCTGTTGTAGTCTATTCGGACTTCCAATGTGCGTTTTGCGCGAAGGCCTTTTACGAGCTACTGCCCCAGATTGAACGCGAGTACGTGGCTGCAGGGAGGGTTGCGTTTGTGTTTCGACACTACCCCCTCCAGTCCATTCACCCTTCAGCAGTCACCGCGGCTGTCGCGGCCGAGTGTGCCGGTCGACAAAGCAAATTGTGGGCACTGCAGGAGAGACTGTACAAGCATCGGGGGCATCTGGATCCAGGGCTGATTCGGAACGACGTCATCACCACCGGCGTTGACGTGGCCCAATGGGACGCATGCATGTCTTCTCCGGATGCCCAAGCGGCCGTTGATCGCGACCGCGCGGCGGCTGGGGCGATTGGCGTCAAGGGCACGCCCACGTTCCTGATCGGACGAATCCGGTCACGGTCTCGTGTTCAAGTCTTCAAACAAATCGTTGGCGTGAGCACGATCGCTGAATGGCGATCTGTTTTGGATGAAATGTTGGCGCGGCGGGATTGATTGGGCCACCAGTGGGTGCGCAGGCGCCCGTTTCAGTGAGCGCGGACTTGCTTGTTCGTCCGCCCCAACTGACTGCTTCGGCTCGCTAATTGGTGAAAGGAGGACGTCATGCGGACAGTCAGGCTCGTCGTGTTCGTTCTGTTCGCGATGGTGCTCGTGTCGTGGCAAGTCCAGAGGGTCGGCGCAACCCCCCAATGCCGTCCGTTTGGAGACAACGTCGTGGCGTGTGACGCTGTTGCCAACGAGGACCCCGAGTTTTGCGGCTCGGCCGTTGTTGACTACTGTGATGGCGAATGCAACTACTGGTACGGTGTGGGCGTCTCGAGCGTCCCTTGGTGCGAGAACTCACCAACCGGAGGCGGGGGCTATACCGCGTACTTCTGGTGTGAATGCTCCGGTCAATAGGGCAATAGAACGACCCGAGGTGCCTGCTGGGCTACCGGCGCCTCATCGCTGGCGGCGCGTTGAGTCTGAGCGCGCCCGCAAGCCCGGGTCAGTCTCGGGCGTGCGCGCCACACAGCCACGGCACGACCGGCCCGCTTAGGTCAGCGGCCGCCTAGCCGAGCCGTGGTCGAAAGCGTCGCGCAAGCAAGCGAGGTCCGATCGTTGCGCTCATCGCAGTGACGGGCAGCGGTGCTGCCGCAGCATCGTCGAGGGAGGGGCCTTGGCTGACCGGACCTCCGAACGTTGGCAAACGGTCCCGGCGCGGAGAAACGCCCAAACGCGCTACTGCTGCCTCGTCCGGGCTGGGCCGAGCACGCGCTGAAGGTTCTCTTGGGCCTTCTGGTTGGCCGGGTCGACGGCGAGCGCACGGCGGTACTCTGCGGTCGCCTCGTCCATCCGGCCCTGCCGTTCGAGCGCGAACCCGAGGTTGTTCATCGCAATCGCGTAGGTCGGTTTCGCAGCCAACGCGCGGCGGTATTCCTCGATCGCCTCCGGGATGCGGTTCTCCCGCACAAACGCAACCCCGAGGTTGCAGTGCGCCTCCGCGTAGCCAGGCTGGGTCCGCAGCGCGTTCGAGTACGACAGGATAGCGGCGGCCGTCTGCCCCAGTTGTAGTTGCAGGTTCCCGAGCTCGAAATAGCCCTGGGCGAAGTCGGGCATCAAGCGGAACGCCGTCCGCAGCACGGCGTCCGCGTCGCGTGGTCGGCCCTCGGAGACGAGCTGCAATCCGAGGGCGTAGTACGCCAGCGCAAAGTCGTCTTTCGTCGCGATTGCGGCGAGGTAGTGCCGTTCGGCGCCCGCAGCATCGCCGGTTCGCACGAGCGCATTGGCCAGATTGTAGTGAGCCATCGCGTAAGCCGGATCGAGCTCGAGCGCGCGCTGATAATTGGCGATCGCCTCCTCATACTCTCCCGCCTTGGCCAGGTCGATCCCAAGGTTGTTGTACGCTTCAGCGTAATCGGGCTGCAGTTCGACGGCCTTTCGGTGATCGCTCGTCGCTCTGGCCAGGTCGCCCTCACGCAGCCACGTGTTTCCGAGGTTGTTGTACGCGACGGCAAAGCCGGGCTTCACCTCCAGTGCCCTCTCGAAGCAGACTCTTGCCTCCCGCACGCGTCCCTGATCCAGCAGCAGCGATCCGAGGTTCGTGTAAGCGAACCACGATTCCGGATCCTCCCTGATCGTGTCCTGCAGCAACGCTTCCATGCTCGCGAACTTTCCGGTTCCGGCGTGCGTCACGGCTCCGAGCACAATGACGGCAACGCCGCTGATGGCCAGCGCCCCAATCTTTCCCGGCAAGCGACTGCCGGCCGCAACCATCAGCGCCGCGGTAAGCGCAATCGGTCCGACGCTGGCCACGTATTGGTAGTGGTTCGCCACGAACGAGTAACGGAACGTGTACAGGTTGAAGAAGCCGAGAACCGGAAACAGCGTGCCGCAGAAGAACAGGAACGCTGCGAGCGGTGCCCGCGACCAGCGGCGGATCAACCACAGCGTCGCCGCCAACGCCACGACGCCGACGGGGAAGAGGTACTGCCACCAAGCGTTGGAATCAATCTCCCAGCGCGGATACATGAAGGTCAGATGAGTCGGCCAGAACAGTTTCCCGAGCTCGAACCAGATGCTGCGCCCGGCAATCAGCACCCGTTCGACGAACGTGAACTGGAAATCCGGTCCGACACACTTGTTCACGTCCAGTTCCCACCACGCAGTGATCCCCGCGGCTCCCGCGCCGACAACGAAGAAGGGCGCGAGCGGCAGGACATCGGACTTCCACGACAGGCGGCCCCGCCGCCACCAGAAGATGACGAGCAACGCCCCAGGAAGCGTCGCGGTTACTGTCTTGCTCAGAAGCGCGAGCACGAACGCGGCCCCTGCCGCGCCGTACCACCCTGGTTTTCTGCTCTGGTCGAAGCGCAGATACGCCATGGCGGCTGTCAGGTAGAACAGCGTCGACAGCGTGTTCTTCTGCTCCGAAATCCACGCGGCTGTTTCGACGTGCACCGGGTGAAGGGCGAAGATAATTGCCGCAAGGTACGCGCCGGGCACGGCCAGGCGGCGCAATACCGAGGCCAGCATCAGCGCGGCGCCGACATGCTCGACGACATTGGCCAGGTGGTACCAAGTCGTGGTGTCGCCCCACAGACGATGCTCGATCCAGAACGTGCTGTGCAGCAGCGGGTAGTACTGCAGCGTCGCGCGGACATCCGACCAGATTCGAAACAGACCATGCCACGATCGCAGGGCCGCCGCGGTTACGTGCCTATCGTCATCCCAGACCATGCCGCCGTGCAGCGCCGGATAGTAGGCGGCCAGTGTCACGACGAGCAGCGCGCACCCGAGCGCCCATGATCGCCAGTTCCGCGCAGGCGACGGGCGACCATCGGGGCGAAGGGGGACTTTCTTCTGCATGCGTTTTGTCCGAGGTGCCAAAGTCCAATGCCAGCGGCCGACCAGTGCAAACGGTCGTCCGGGCGGCCTCGGTGCTGATTAGCGTGCCTCACACCACTGCTTCGTGTCTAGTCCAGGCGTTGCAGCAAGGCGCGCGCGGCGCCGTCAGCGGGATTCAAACGGACCGACTCCTCGGCGTGCTTTCGCGCTTCCGCGAACCGCCCGAGTTGCGCGTAAGCCACCGCCAGGTGGAAGTGTGCCGAGGCGCTGGATGGGTCGAGGCCGACCGCCTGTTCGAACTGAACGGCCGCCTCGGCATTGCTGCCTTGCATGCCCAGCACGACGCCCAGGTGCTCGCGTGCTGTCGCCAGTTGCGGAGCCCGATCCACTGCTTCCCGAAAGAACCGTTCGGCCAGGGGACCGTCCTGCAGTTCGATTGCCGTCATTCCCATTTTCAGTAGCGTCGCGGCGTCAATGACGCCTGCGCCCGCGAGCGATGTGAGTATTGCGTCGGCCTGATCGCGCTGGCCTGTGCCCGCATACGCTCTCGCCAGCCCGTAAGCGACACTGACCGGCTCGATGGCGGCAGCGCGCGCAACCTCGAAGTGGGGCATGGCTTCCGAGAAGCGCCCGGTCCCAAGCAGCGCCTGGGCCAGGTTGAAGTGGATCCACGGTTCCTTTGGATTGAGCGCGAGCGCGCGCCCGAAATACTCGGCTGCTTCGGCCGGCTGGCCGCGGTCCATGAAGGCCGCCGCCACGCGGTAGTACAGCTCGCCCTTGTTCGGATGCCGCGGCTCCGTGTCGGCGAGCAGCTGCCTCGCCTCGTCCACCTGCCCATCCAGGATCATTCGAACGATACGTTCCTCCCGCTCGAACATGCGGCCGTTGTCGGCCTGCATGGGCCAGTTCACGGCGACGAAGAGCACCAGAAGAACGGCCAGTGTGGCAGCCATCCTCCGAGGCGCCGCGGCGGGCGGGCGGTGTCGCCAGAGCCACTCGACAGTCGCGCCAGATGCTGCGAGCAACGGCACGAGCAGCGGCAGGCGATATCGCGACGACACGAAGAACGCGGCGACGGTCAAGGCATAGACCGGCACGAAGGTGGCCCAGGCGAGGTACGGACCGCGCTGTTCGCGCGGGAGGCCGACCCAGAGGCCGAACAGGCCAAGCGGAATGATCAGCCAGGGCCCAATCACGAGAAGCATCAGCAGCGTCGGTTCGTCCCGCGCGAAGTAGGTGTAGCTGTAGTTGAGGGCGACATCCGTCGCGGTGAACGTGAGGGCGATCTTGCGTGCGAGCAGGCGCGCGTAGTCGGCCGGATGCGAACGCATCCAGGCCCACGACTGAACGTAGAAGTACGTCGAGGCTTCGCTGGCCGAGACCGGCCGGCCGAGTGCCTGGCTAGCAACCTTCGTGGCGTCCTCTCTCTGGCCGTCGATCGATCGGCGCACCCCGGGCACCGCGCGCCACGTGCCGTCGGCGCCGGCGTGATTGCCGATGAAGAAGTTGAGGCCGCCGTGAGACGTCACCAGCACCCACTCACCCGAGACGACGCGGTTGCGAACGGCGAAGGGGGCGAGACACAGGGACGCGCCGAGGCCGAGAGCGACCATCTGGGCGAGCGCCGCGCGGCTCCGGCGCATCAGCAGCCACGCCAGTCCGACGACGGCAATGACAGGCAGGGTGTTCGGCCTGTTGAGCGACAGGGCGCCCAGCGCAACGCCGGCAACGAGGAACGCGGCAAGCGATTCGCGGCGCACCGCGCGGACCAGCGCGACGAGCGCCAGCGCCGTGAGAAACGGGTCGATCGACGACTGCAGGATCAGGATCTCGTTGAATGCAAAGAGGCCCGTGAACGCGGTGAGAACCGCTGCCACGATCCCCGCGCGCCGGCCCCACCACGCGGCGGCTGCCATGCCGATGAGCCCGACGGTGGCGGCGCCGAGCACGACCTGGATGAATCGCGCCGCGCCGATCGAGCCGCCGGTGAGCGCGAAAATGAGACCGAGAAAGTACGTGTACAGCGGCGCGAGATAGTAGGCGTCGGGGCGCAACAGCAGGTCACCGCTCGCCACGCGCGACGCCAGCTTCACGTACACCGCATCGTCCAGGACGCCGTGCGGCTGCAGCAGCGGATGGCTGCCGAGCTGGGCGAGGACGACCAGGCGGACGAGCAGCGCGACGCCGACGATTGCGGCCGGCATCGCCCAGCGGGGCCATTGCGCGGCGGGCGGCGCGACCGGTTCGGGCGCAGGTTGAGCGCGACGCGGCTTCGTGCGGGAGCGGTGCGACATCTTCGCGGTGTTGAGCGGACGCTGCGGCAGCGGCTCGGAACAAAAACGCCGGCATCATACCATGTGGGCTAAAATCCCCGTGCGAATCGGGGTGCGAGGCAGGCCCACGGCCGAGGTGTCATGAAGGGACCACGTGCGACGCTGCTCATGACGGGCGCAGCCCAGGCGATCGGCGGCGGACTGCTCTGGTACCTCCGACCAGATGCGAGTGGCATCGCGCGCCTGACGACCTCGGTCATGGCGGGCGTGCTGTGGGCGCTGGCCTGCAGCTTCGTGCTGTCGGCGCTCGTTGCCCCGGCGATCGCCGGCCGGCTGCACGCGGTTTGGACGAGGGTCGCCCGAGCGATCGGCATCGCGATCACGTTCGTGATGTTCACCGTGTTGTTCGTGGTCGTGCTGCCGTTCTTCCTGTTCGTGCGCCTGAAGGACCCGCTTCGCAAGCGACTGGGCGCCGCCAGCTACTGGGAGCGCCGCAAACAGGACGACGACTCGCTAGACCGGGCGCTGCGGCCGTACTAGACGACAGGGCGCGATTCGGAATCGTCGGGCGGGTGGCCGGTTGGCCGCGACCTGTGGGCGAGGCCGGCCGCCTCGCAAGCGGGAGTCATCAGCGAGACCAAGCGCGCAGGTCAAGCGGAAGCGGTCGCGAGCGGGAAATCCGCGCGTCGAGGCGAGCGTCAGGACGCCGGC
>Ga0316628_100003040_pt1 | contig 12749 bp, 9 predicted proteins | sample OWC_Aug_M2_C1_D5_FD_207648 | JGI IMG/M metagenome (GOLD analysis project Ga0316628, IMG submission 207648) | Wetland soil microbial communities from Old Woman Creek delta, Ohio, United States - OWC_Aug_M2_C1_D5_C | ecosystem: Environmental > Terrestrial > Soil > Wetlands | place: USA: Ohio...
ACAAAGTAGTGTTAGGCAACGGCGGGCTGCATCGCGGCCCGGACATGAGCCGGCAACCCAGCCGTTCATTGCCGCTCGTTTCCGGATGCTCGCACGAACTCCAGCTACTGACTGACGACAACAACCGGCATTCGCTTCTCGACTGCGGTCCCGGTCAAGGCACCGAAGGACGGTTCGTCGGTCCAGATGTCATCCTGGGGCGCAAACAGCTCCAGCGTGTACGTAAGGTTCACCGCGTTGCACCCCGCCATTGTCGCGAAGCCGCTTGTTCGCGCCACTACAACGGGCTGGCCGGCCGCATCGAGACCATACGCCACCCAGGTGTACTTGTACTTGCTCTGGTTCACTTTCTCCCACACGCCCGTCGCACCCGTGACCACCGCCGACGTCGGGAAGAAGCCGCCCAGCGTCGGATCGATGAGTACCCAATCGAGAACGAACTGTCCCACGGTGGCATTCACTCCGGGCGTATCGACCGCCATCCATGTGATGCCGAAATCACCCTGGCCAAACCACGTGCCAACCCTGCCGCAGCTCGTGCCGCCCGCCGCTCCCGAGCGCGCCATTGCGGACTGCGCCAAGCCAACCCCGCTTGCCATTGCAAGCGCGATGAACGCCGCCAGTGCGATCCTCACAGTGTCTTTCTTCCTCATTGCCGACCTCCTTGGCGATGTGCCGCCAGGCAACCGTTGTGAAGATGAGCCCGGTCCCGGGGAATCGCGCCGCCAGGGTTACGAAGGGGCCGTCGTTGGGGACCGCGCCGTTGGGAATGCGCCCGGCGCCGACCGACCGCTGCAACGCTGGCGCGACGACATTGGGAGGGTTACGGCTCGCGGCGATGAGAGCGCGCCAACGGCCACCATTGCAGAACTTCCGGTGTGGCGAGTTGCCGAAGGGAAGAAGAGTCACGCTAGTACCGCGTGAGCGGATTGTCAAGCGGAGACGAGGCGGTTTCACTGCCGAAACGAAGGTCGATTGGCCGTTTCAACAGACGGCGGCAGCGTGGGCCGGACACGTGGGCTGGACTGCGGTGGGCCGGACTGCGGCTGACGTGGCTCCCGGGCGGTGCTACAATTCGCAGCACTCACGATACATCCCAACGTCTTTGCTCGGAGGCTCATGGCGCTCGCTGCCGGCGTCCGCCTCGGTCCGTACGAAATCCTCGCGCTGATTGGCGCCGGGGGAATGGGCGAGGTGTACAAGGCGCGCGACACGCGGCTGCACCGCGACGTCGCGCTGAAGGTGATGCCGGGTCTGGTGGCCAACGCCCCGGACGCGCTCGAACGCTTCGAACGGGAGGCGCGGGCGATTGCGGCCCTGTCCCACCCGAACATCCTCGCGATCCATGACACGGGGCGCGACGGAAACACCCCGTACGTCGTCACGGAACTCGTCGAAGGCGAAACACTTCGCCAAGCGATCGCGTTGGGTCCGCTGCCAGCGCGCAAGGCGATCGAGTACGGCGTGCAGCTCGCGCGCGGCCTTGCCGCGGCCCATGAGCGCGGCATCGTGCATCGCGACCTGAAGCCGGAAAATGTCATCGTCGGCCCCGACGGCCAGGTGAAGATCCTCGATTTCGGCCTTGCGCGGGTCGTGCCGTTCGAGATCGGCCAGCAGAACTGCCCGACCGCCGTGCCGGCAACCGCACCGGGAACGCTGCTCGGTACCGTCGGCTATCTCTCCCCGGAGCAGGCACGCGGATCCTCGGCCATCGACCACCGATCGGATCTGTTCTCCCTCGGTTGCGTGCTCTACGAAATGCTCGCCGGACACAGTCCGTTCGGCAAGGACACTCCCGTCGAGACCCTGTCGGCGATCCTGGGCGAGGACCCTCCGCCGCTTCCCGCGGCACGGGCGCCAGCGGGGCTCGAGCGTGTGATCCAGCGGTGCCTGGAGAAAGCGCCGGGTGAACGATTCCAGTCGGCGCGCGACGTGGCCTTTGCGCTCGAGGCCGTGTCGGGTTCTTCCGTCGGCCACGAAGCGGCCGCCGTCGCGTCTGCCCGCCGACGGCCGCGCTGGTTCGGTCCGCTTGCGCTGGCGGTACTGCTGCTGGCTGCCCTGGCGAGTTTCGTCGCGGGTATCAAGCTGGCGCCGCGCGACCGCACGCCGCTGCCGCGGTTCACGCGGCTCACCTTCGAACGCGGCACGATTCGGTCGGCTCGCTTCTCGCCAGACGGCGCAACCGTCGTGTACGGGGCGGCATGGCGGGGCGAACCGCTCCGCGTATTCGTCACGCGCGGTGACGACGTGGCGTCCCAACGCCTGAACTTGGACCCGGGTGGCCTGCTCTCGATTTCATCGTCGGGCGCGCTCGCCGTGTCACTCGGATGCACCTTCACCAAGTGGCTTGCCGACGGCACGCTGGCGCGCGTGCCACTCCTGGGATCGACACCGCGTCCCCTCGCCGAGCACGTGCGGGACGCCGACTGGATACCCGGCGAGGACAACATGGTGGTCGTGCGCCGGGTGGACGGGCGCGATCGACTTGAGTTCCCGTTGGACCATCCGGTGTACGACACGAATGGATACGTCAGTCACCCGAGAGTGTCGCCAGACGGAACGCTCGTCGCCTTTCTCGACCACCCGTTGTACGGCGACGACCGCGGCTTCGTGGCGGTCGTGGATCGTTCGAAGCACTTCCGCCGCCTCACACATGAGTACCAAGGGCTGGAAGGTCTCGCCTGGTCGCCCGATGGCCGCGAGATCTGGTTCTCGGGCACGGAATCGGGCACGCACTACGGGATGGATGCGGTTGCCGTGACCGGCGGTTCGGGGCCGGGCAAGGTGCGGCCGGTGTACGAGGCGCCCTCGTGGATGCAGCTGCTCGATGTGCGGAGGAGCGGTGAAGCGCTCGTCGCCATCTCTCACTTCTCGGGCACAGTCCAGGGACGCGGGCCGCGGGATGCATTCGAACGGGATTTGACGTTGGGCGGTGTGCCGGTGGCCCGCGCATTGTCGCCGGACGGCACGCTCGTCGCAGCCGCGATCCTCGACGCCGGAACTACCGACTACTACGCGTACGTCCGGCCCGTCGACGGGGGACGGCCCGTGCCGATGGGACATGGGGTACCGCAGGACATTTCGCCCGACGACAAGTGGTTGCTGACCATCACACCATCGCAGCCGCCGAAGTTGCTGTTGATGCCGGTCGGCCCCGGCGACTCGCGGTCGGTCGTCGTGCCGGGACTCACCCCCGTCGCCGCGCGCTTCTTCCCCAACGGCACGGATATCTTCGTGGCGGGCACGAGGGCGGACGGGCAGCAGGAATGGCTGCGCGTCCGCCTGGCCGACGGCCATCAGGAAACGATCGTCCGCCCCCGCGATCTCGAGGTTGCGTTCGAGTACAGCGGGCGGGCGGAGGTTTCCCCGGACGGCGAGGAGTTGGCCTACGCTCAGCCGGGCGGCGCCGTGCTCGCCGTTCCGCTCGGCGGTGGCGCACCACGCGTGCTGCTCGAACCCGGCAGCGGTGAGACGTTTCTCAACTGGTCGGCGGACAGCGGTCACGTGTTCGTCGCAGCGTGGCAGGGCAACCGCGGGCGCGTGTTCCGCGTTACCCTGCAGAGCGGGCGCAGGGAATTGATGCAGGAGATGTCCGTCACCGATCCGGCGGGCGCACTGACCACCCCGAACGTCTTCATCTCGCGTTCGGGCAACGCGTATGTCTACTCGTTCATGCGGGTCGTCGGCGACTTGTACCTCGTCGAAGGCCTGCGGTGACGCGCGATGCCGGCGCCGAGATCCGGCCTTCTCCGGTGCGTGGGGTGATCCTGAGATTCGCTGCGGTTGCTCCCCGTCCTCGGCGAACGGCACGACATGATGCTCGCGCATCCACACCGCGCGCTACTTCCGCAGCAGCTTCTCGAACCTCGGGTGGCCTTTGAGCGGCGCCAAGTTCGGATCGATCGCCAGCCACGCGGGCGAAAGGTAATAGGGACTGCCGAGCAGCGGCTCGAGCAGGTCGAGCGCTTTGTCGCGCTCACCGAGAATCAGGTGGATGCGGGCCAGCTGGTGCTCGATGTACGGCGCGGCGTACGCATCGCGGGAGCGAGGCGCCAACGCAATCGCCCGCTGCCCTTCGCGCACGGCCTCGTCGCGTCGCCCCAGGTATGCCAGCGCCAGCGCGTGGGCGATCACCAGTTGCTCGTTGCCGACGTTGCGGGCCGCCTCGCGGCCGAATGCGCGCTGCGCTTCCTCCGCGTACCGCCGAACCTCGCCGGCATTCGGGATGAGGGCATACGTCTGGGCACACGTCAGCGCGCGCGAGCCGGCATCACCGCCGAACGATTCGACGGGAAGGCTGAGGAGGAGTTGGCGATCCTGGTCGTCGAGCAGCCACATCAGGTCCCAGTACAGCGCGAAGTTCATCACCAGGTCGGCGCGCTGCAGGCCGGCACGCGGTTCCGCGACGACGCGCCGCGCTGCGGCCAGGTCGCCCTGCGCGAGGTACGTCATCGCTTTCAGCTCGATGACCGCCAGGTTGGTCGGCGCCAGGCGAAGCGCATCATCGGTCGCCTCCATCGCTTCCGGGTAGCGCCTGGTCCACAGCAGGATGTTGCCCAACCGTTGCGCGACGAGCACCGATCGCGGCGCGAGCACGCGCGCCTGCTTCAGGTGCGCGATCGCCTGATCCCACATCCCAAGGTGAGTTCCGCCTGCGCGGCGCACTGGATCAGGTCCGCGTCAGCCGGCGCCCCTGGTGTCGGCGCGCAATCCGCGAGTGCCCGCCTCGGATCCCTCGCCACCAGCGTGAAGTACTGTCCGCGGGCCAGCCGTCCGTCCGGCAGGGCCGGTGCGAGCTGCAGCGCCTTTTCGGCTGCGGCGAGCGCTGCATCGACAAGACCTGGTGTTGTTCCAGGAGAGTTGTAATAGAAAAGAGACCGTGCCTGTGACAGGTGTGCCCAGGCCAGCGCGAACGACGGATCGAGTGCCACCGCCTGCTCGTAATGTCCCACGGCCCGGTGCAAAGCCGCCGCGTCCCACCGGGCATTCATGATGGCCTCGCCGCGCAAGTACGCCTCGTAGGCCGCGAGGTTCCTCGTCGGGTGTTCCGCCAGCTGCTGCTGCTCCTGCGCCCCGAGACTGATGCGCATCGCGCCCGCAACCCGCGTGGCAATTTCCCCCTGCACGCGAAAGACGTCTTCGACGACCGAGTCGAACGAGTCCTGCCAGCGGGTGATTGGCGTCCCCTCATCCGTGATTTCGACGAGTTCCGGCACCACCCGGATACGGCTGCTGCCAGTCGCCGCTTTCTGCCATCGCACGGTGCCCGAGAGGAGGTATCTCGCGCCCAGTTCGCGCGCGATCGCCTGGGGCGGCTTCGTGCTGCCCTTGTAGGCGATCGCGGTGCTCCTGGCGATCACCGCAAGCTGCGGCAACGACGCGATCTTGCTGCGCACCTCGTCGGTGATGCCGTCGGCGAAGTAGCCGTCTTCCGGCGTGCCCAGGTTTTCGAACGGCAGGACCGCGATGCGCACGGGACCCGTGGCGGCCGGCCGGGGGGTGGACCTGGACGCACGCCACAACCACACGCCCGCCGCAAGAAGCACGACGGCGCATGCGACGCCGGCATGGATCACAAGGCGGCGGTGCGCGCGGACCATCGTTCGTGTACGGGCAACCGGCACCGGTCCGCTCTGTCGCAGCACCCGTTTCAGGTCGGCCTTGATCTCCGCGGCGCTCTGGTAGCGCATCCCCGGGTCCTTCTCCAGCGCTTTCGCGATGACCCGCTCGAGCTCTTCGGGAAGGTCCGGGTTCAGGCGGACGGGCGGCACCGGTTCCCGGTTCAGGATCGCGTCGACCGTGTCGGTGGCGCTGCGCCCACGGAACGGGCGCAGACCGGTTGCCATCTCGTAGAGGACGACGCCGAAGGAGAAGAGATCGCTGCGCGCGTCCAGCACCTCGCCGCGCGCCTGCTCGGGCGACATGTACGACACGGTTCCCAGCGTCGTCCCCGCGGAGGTGACTTCGTCGGGCGAAAGCGTGGGTTGATCGCCGGGAGCGACGGCGGCGGCTGTCGTGACCACCTTGGCCACTCCGAAGTCCAGCAACTTCGCTTCGCCGTGCTCGGTGACGAAGATGTTCGAGGGCTTGATGTCGCGGTGGATGATGCCCTGCCGATGCGCCGCGTCGAGCGCGTCGGCCACCTGGGCGGCGAGGGTCACGGCGCGTTCGAGCCGCAGCGGCTTGCCCGCGATCCCTTCCTCGAGCGTCTGGCCCTTCATCAACTCCATGACGATGAAGGGCCGGCCCTGCTCGTCGCCGATGTCGTAGACCGAACAGATGTGAGGGTGGTTGAGGGCCGAGGCCGCGCGCGCCTCGCGCGTGAAGCGCTCGAGCGCGTCCGGGCTGTCGGCCATCTCCTCGGGCAGGAACTTGACCGCCACGTGCCGCCCGAGCCGGACGTCCTCGGCTTCGTAGACGACTCCCATCCCGCCGCCCCCGAGGGCGGCCAGGACGCGGTAGTGCGAAAAGGTCTGCCCGACGATCGGCAAGGGCACGGCAGCCTCCTGTTCGCAGTCTCCGCAGTGCGACCGCGCACGAGTATACGCCGAGGCCCGACATCGACGCCGCCCTGCAACCGTTCTCGGTGCGCATCACCCGCGGCCCGCCGAAGTCGTTGAACGCGCGTGCAAAATCGCGGAGGCATTGGCGTCGCGGGCGTGCTCACTGCGTTCGCAGCCAGCGCCACACCTCGCTCCAGCTCGGCTCCTTGCCGTACAGAAGCAGGCTCGTGCGGTAGATGCGGCCAGCGACGAGACGCATGATCCAGACCGCAGCTGCGAGCAACGCGATCGCGAGGACCTGCTCCCACCAGGTCACCTGGCCGACAACGAGGCGCGTCAACATGATGGGAGAAGCGGTCGGCGGCAGCACCGACAGCAACCTGATCGGAAACGCGTCGGGCCGGCCGACGGCCATCAGCGCGATGACGACCGGGACGAGCGGGGCGCGACTGGCGCGCGACGCCGCCTGCCCTCCCGAGGGCCGCGTCCAGCGTCCGCGCCGCGACGTCGCGCCGCACATCCGCTTCCGGTCGACGGCCGCCGTCGATGATGCGCACGCCAACGCCGGGAGGCACCTCGAAGCCGGCGGGTGCGTTGACGGTGGCAATCGAGGGAGTGCCGCCCCCACGTGCCCACGTCGCCAGCGCGTAGGAGGCGCCGGCGATTGCGAGCGTCAGGAACAGCGACACCAACTGCTGCCGCAGCTTGAAGAACCGGTGGAACTCCCACCGCGCGACCTCCAGCACCACGCGCATGTGCGTCACGACTCGTTCCCCTCCGGCCGCCTCGTCTCCGCGCTCGAGGAACGGGCGTTCTCCCGTCCCCTCCAGAGCGCCTCCGCTTCGCGCACGGTCTTGACATAGATGTCGTGCAACGTCGGAACGTCGGAGCGAACCGCCCTGATCGGAAAGAGGCTGGCGGCGCGCGCAAGGACTTCACCCAGGTCGCCCCCGTGCCGCGTCAGCAGGATGACGCGGCGGTCCTCCTCGACTCGCACGTCAACGACGGGGCCCAGATCGCGAAGGGGCTCCACCCGCGGGCCGGGGTCCGTGTCGAGCACCAGTTTCGTGTGTGCCTGCCCGCGCGCCCGGATCTCGTCGAGCGTTCCCGAAAGCAAGGTGCGGCCCTGCGCCATCAGCCAGACGCGATCGGCGAGCCGCTCGACGAGCGGCATCTGGTGAGCGCTCAGGAGCACGGCCCCTCCGGCGTCGCGCATGCCGGAAATGAGTTCGAGGAAATGCTCCTGGTTCATCGGGTCGAGGCCGGAAAACGGCTCATCGAGGATCAGGAAGCGCGGCCGATGCAGCACGGCCGACACGAACTGGACTTTCTGCTGGTTCCCCTTGGAGAGCGCCTCGACTTTCTCGCCGGCGCGGTCCTCGAGTTCCACGCGTTTAAGCCAGGCGAGGGCTTCGCGCCGAGCGTCCGCGCTTCCGAGCCCGCGCAGGACGCCGAAGTACACGAGCGTTCGCAGCACCGGCTGGTCGCGATAGAGGCCCCGCTCCTCGGGCAGATAGCCGATCGCCCGGGGGGAAGGCAGCGACGCCTCGCCGGGACCGAGCCGCCACGTGATACGGCCGCGGTCCGGCCGTATCAGGCCGAGAAGCATGCGGACGGCCGTCGTCTTGCCCGCGCCGTTCGGCCCGAGAAGTGCGACGACTTCGCCGGCCTTCACGTCGAACGACAGTTCATCGACCGCCGCGACCGTGGCAAAGCGCTTCGCGATGCCATCGACCGTCACGAGTGACATGCGGCAATCCTAGCAGACCTGGAATTGCGGAGACGGGAATTGCGGCGACCGCGCCCGACCATACGCCGCCCGCCCGACAGGGCCGCCTCACACGCCGCGCGACAGTCCGAACCCGATCGCCTTCAGGTGCCCGATGTCGGCCTCGGCGAACACGCCCCACTTGCCGAGCATGACGAGCGCGCCCGCCGGAACGTTCACTTTCGTGTCGGGCGGCGTGAACCATCCGCGCTCGCGGTGCCCGAGCGGAACGAGCGCGTTGACGCCTGTGTACATGGCGAGCCGGTTCTTGACGATCGTCCTGCTGACGACGAGCGCGGGGTTGGCGAGAATCACCGAGGCCTGATCGCGCCGGTTGAGCGGCGCCGAGACAACGCCGAAGAGCGACGCGCGGAAGCCGTTCCATTCCCCGAGTCCCAGGTTGCCGCCGGCGCCCAGCCATGCCTGCGTCAGCACGCTCGCGCCGATCTCATCGTCGGTCCTCGTCGTGCCGGCGACGAGATACAGGTCGAAGCGATCCGAGATGCCGCGGACGTACTGGCCGACGACGAGGTGCAGCCGCGCGCCGTCCACGAAGATCCGGTTCTCCGAGACCAGCACGCCGGCGTTCCCGCGACCGAGATTGTCGGCGGTGGTGAGGACCTGCGCGTGCGCCGGTGCGCACACGGCGACGGCGAGGATGAGGAGCGCCCAGGTGGTTTTCATGCGGCGCATGCTTGATCGGCGGCCGCGCGCCGTCAAGCGGGAGCCGGCTTGAGTCGCGGTCGACGGCCAGGCGCGGCGGCACGCCGACCGGACCGCCGACGGAAATGCGGCACGGCGGCCGCACGGCTGCTGCAGCGGCGTCAGGAGATCTCCAGTTCGATCGCCATGTCGGTCGACCGCGGCGTGATGCCGACCTTCTTCCACGCCGCCTTCGCCGGGTTCACGGCCGCGTCGCACTCCGGCGGGTTGACGCCGTCCATCTGGAGCACCCGCCCCTCGGTCTTCTCCTTCAAGCGCTTGAACAGGTTCTTCGCCGGCATCTTCCAGCCGTTCTTCTTCTTGATGTTCGGGTCTTTCTTGTGGACGGGAATCAGCGCCACCAGATCCGATCCCCCGACCTTCTCGAACGCCGGCACCAGCGTCGCGTTGTGGCTGGCGTGGTGGCCCACCTTGTAGAAAACCGTCCGCGCCAGCAGGTCGTCGGTGCTGACCGACGGATCGTCCCAGCGCACCTTCGCCCAGCTCGCCCAGTTGCCCACCTGCGCGTCGGCCGCGAACAGCAGCACCTTTCCGCTCGCCACCAGCTCGATCGCGAGCACGACGCTGGAGTTGTTCGTGTAGGTGTCGAGAAACAGCGCCAGCCCCTCGGCCTGCTGCATCCAGTCTTCGTCGATCGTCCGCCACGCCGCGGACGGCTCGCCGTAGCGCGCGACGAGTGCCGTCAACGGCGTGGGCTCCCGCGGATCGCCCCTCCCTCGCTTGTAGCGCGCGTTGAACGGGTAGGCCTCGGTCTCGGCCGACTGCTCCTCCCCACCCTCTTCCCGGGCGGTCTGGAACAGGCGGAACGCGAGGGAGTTCGCGGCGGCCAGCGCAGGATCGTAGCTCTCGCCCTTCTTCGGATCCTTGCGATAGAGATCGGCCTCCTTGAACGGCGGCCCCAGCACGTGGACGCGCACGCTGCCCGCCGGCAGGCCCGGCATGTCGAGCGTCCGTCCGGGCCGCAGGTACTCGGGGTCCTTCGTCCCCAGGGTCTTCAGGATCTTCACCGCGTTCGCCGGGAGTCCGGGCGGCGTGACATCGCTCGCGCCGTAGAACCCGAGGATGTCGTGCAGCACCGCCAGGGAGGGTCCGGTCAAAGAGCGCGGCGCGCCCGCCGGCGGCGGAACATTCGCGCCCGCGGGCCGCGGCGCGTCCGCGCCGGCCGACCGCGCCGCCCTGCCAGCCGCCGGCCGGGCACCCGCCAACCGAGCTCGCGTCGATCGCGTCGCGGCCGCTGCCGCCGCGCGTCCGCCCGCCGCCGGCATCGCGGCGGGCCGCGCCGCCGCGGCAAGGTTGTAAAGACGACGCAGCAGGTTGTTGAACTGCTCGCCGATCTTCTGCGCCGTCTTGTCCTTCGGGTCGTCGAGCCACGACAGCCACACCTGGCCGACGCCCATGTCGCGGAATGCCTGTTCGCAGTGCACGAACCCGCTCACGTGATCGTTGTGCTGGTGCGTCGCGACGACCACGTCGATCGGCGCGCCTTGCAGGTCGTCCGCGATCGCCGCCGTCACCGCGCCCAGGCGGTCGACGGACGGGTCGCCGTTCCGGAACGACCCGCAGTCGACGAGCATCCGGCTCTTCGACGCCCCCGCGCTGAACGTCAGCATGAAGCAGTCGCCCAGCTCGGCCAGCCGGTACATGCAGATCTTCGCCGTTGCTTTTTCGGTCATGACAGGCGCCCGTGAAGCAGGTTGAAGTTGACGCGCCAGTCGCGGTCGTATTCGGCGTACATCGACTCGCGCCGCGCACCGCCGGCCCGGTCCCCGTTGAAGTACTCCGCCTGGCGCGTGAACCGCGGCCAGCTCTTGATGTTCTTGACGATGACGTACTCGGCCCTGTTCAGCTCGCCCAGGCTCAGGATCAGCGAGCACCCGCCGCGGAACACCATCGGCCTGGGCGCCTTCGGTTCGCCGACGTCCACCGTCACTCGCTGAGTCAGCGTGACGAGCACCTGTTCGATCTGCCGCCCCTCGCGGCCGGTGCGGAAGGCCGGGCGAATGGTGTGGCACTCGATCTTCGGCGTGTAGTGCGCGTCGGGCTTTCCGTCTCGCAGGAACCGCACTTCGCGCGAATGCGGGCCGAACAGCTCCGAGACGGGCCGCGCGGTGAGGCCGAGCCGGTTGAGAAACGCCTCCCACTCGTCGGGCTTGTAGGACCGCACGCCGCGTTTCAGGAGATTGTTCAGCGTGCCCTGCGCGGTCCGGGATCGCTTGAAGAGCTCCTCCCTGTGCCTGGTCTCGACGAGCGTCCTGACCTGCGGCTTGATCTTCGCCGTGATCCAGTTCAGCGTGTCCTGCTGCTTGCGCGTGAACTCGGGCCGATCCCAGCAGAGGCTCTCGACCGAGAGCGTGTTGACGCGGCTTGGATAGATGCCGCGCGCGCGGAACGCTTCAATCAGCGCCACGCGGAACCCGCTTTCGTCTTCCGGCGCGATGTCGATGTCCGCCGTGATCAGCGCGCGCAGGTACGTGCCGAACTTGATGTCCGTGGGCGGGCAGTAGTCGAGCGCGCGGATGCAGATGTGGAGCAGGTGCTCCGCGATCTCGCACGCTTCCGCCGCGAGCCGCCGCACCAGGTCCGTGTCGATCGCGCCCTCGGCCAGTTTCCCCGTCCCGCCGGTCGCGATGCGCAGCAGGTCCGCGGTCCGGTGGCGATAGAGCCGCACGAACGCGTCGAAGATCGTGGCCACCAGCACTGCCCCGCGATCGTGGCACTCGACGTTGTCCTCGTAGTCCGAGGTGCCGGGTGGAATCGGCACCCACTCGTGGTCGTCCGTCCACGTGCCGATCATGCTGCGGAGGGCGCCGCGGTTCCCTTCGAGCGCTTCGCCGAACTGCGTGGCCAGCTGGCCGAGAACGGTCGGGCCATCCAGCCGCCCGCCGCTCGACGCCAGCTGGTGCTCGACGAGATCGCGAAACGTGAACCTCTGGAGCAGCGCCACGATGTCGGCGAAGCCTTCGTGGAAGGCGGCGACATCCTCGTTGGTGTCCTCGAGGTAACGGTGGTGGATCGAATCGAGGATGGCGTGCGACGTCTCGTGGGCCACGATGTCCGGGCTGAGGCAGGTGAACACGACGCCGCCCGGGAAGTTCGTGCCCTGCGCCTGGGCCGCCGCCGTGAAATACCCGAACAGGAGAGCGGCTTTCTCGGGATCGTAGTACGCGTTCGCGTCGCGGATGGCATGCGGGTAGATGCGCAGCCGCTGGACGTAATCGGGCGTCCAATCGAGGTCGCCTGCCGCGCCGCCGTTTGCCCGCCGGCGCCGGCCGAGGCGCGGCGGCCAGATGATCTTGCGCCCGAGCGCCCGCTCGAAGTGGCGGATCGTCTTCATCCCCACCGCGTAACACAGCTGCTGGTGGAACTGCGGGTTCCCCTCGCTCGGCGCGAGGCCGTTCTGCGACGCCACCCTGTCGTCGCCGAGATCGACCGGGTCGTACCACGTGCCGCTGGCGGGATCGAAGTCCATGACCTCGAGGTACTCGCCGACGGGGCCCGGAGCCACGTGCTCGAACGGCACCTGGTAGACGACCTCGTTGATGCCGCTCGTGTCGAGCCGGGTCGAGAATCCCGGGTCGAGCGAGTAACCGCGAAGGTACCGGTAGCTCGGTGCTTTCATTCCACGCTCCTCATTAGACCGGGGGGCTTCGCCCCGCCGGACCCCCCATCGCCGTCGCTCGCGGGGGCCCCCATCCCCGCGCCGCGCCCGCGGGGGGCGGCCCGGGGGGCGCCCGCGCCCCCCACACCCCACACCC
>Ga0316628_100003041_pt1 | contig 12748 bp, 16 predicted proteins | sample OWC_Aug_M2_C1_D5_FD_207648 | JGI IMG/M metagenome (GOLD analysis project Ga0316628, IMG submission 207648) | Wetland soil microbial communities from Old Woman Creek delta, Ohio, United States - OWC_Aug_M2_C1_D5_C | ecosystem: Environmental > Terrestrial > Soil > Wetlands | place: USA: Ohio...
TCGCGATGTCCACCGCCATCGCCGCCTGGGTCAACGTCGCGGCGCTATGGACGACCCTGCACCGCCGGGGCTACGCCGCGGCCGACGCACGGCTCAAATCGAAGGCGCCGCGCATCCTCCTCGCCGCGCTCGGCATGGCGGCCCTGCTCGCGGTCGGCCAGCGCCTTCTCGCCGCGCCGCTCGCCGACGGCGAGGCGGCGCGCGCCACTGCCCTTGCCGTACTGGTCGCGGCCGGGCTCGCCACCTTCGCCGCGCTGGCGCTCGCGCTGCGCGCCGCCGAATGGCGGGACATTGCGACCCGCCTGCCCTTGACCCGGCGGCGCGCGAGCGGCGATAAGGCCCCGGCCGCGCCGGAGAGCCGGCCTACGGAGAGGTCATGAGCCGCGTCTTCTCGGGTGTTCAGCCGACCGGAAACCTGCACCTGGGCAATTACCTGGGCGCAATCCGCAACTTCGTGCGGCTGCAGGACGGCAACGAGTGCATCTACTGCGTGGTCGACCTGCACGCGATCACCATGTGGCAGGAGCCCGACGAGTTGCGCCGCACCATCCGCGAAGTGACGGCCGCATTTCTCGCCTGCGGCGTCGACCCCAAGAAATCCATCATCTTCAACCAGTCGCAGGTGTCTGCGCATGCCGAGCTCGCCTGGATCTTCAACTGCGTCGCGCGGCTCGGCTGGCTCAATCGCATGACCCAGTTCAAGGAGAAGGCGGGCAAGGATCGCGAGAACGCCTCCGTCGGGCTCTACGCCTATCCCAACCTGATGGCCGCGGACATCCTGGCCTACAAGGCGACCCACGTGCCAGTGGGCGAGGACCAGAAGCAGCATCTCGAGCTCACCCGCGACATCGCCCAAAAGTTCAATCACGACTTCGGGAAGGAGGTCTTCCCGCTGGTCCAGCCGCTGATCTTGGGCGAGGCGGCGCGGATCATGAGCCTGCGCGACGGAACGAAGAAGATGTCGAAATCCGAGCCGTCCGACGCCTCGCGCATTAACCTGACCGACTCCGCGGATTCGATTGCGCAGAAGATCCGCCGCGCCAAAACCGACCCGCATCCTGTGCCGGACGGCTCTTCCGCGCTCGGTACCCGCACCGAGCGCCCGGAAGCCTTCAACCTGATCGAGATCTACGCCGCCTTGGCCGACAAGTCCGTGTCCGAGGTCGAGGCCGAATTCGGCGGCAAGCCGTTTTCCGCCTTCAAGGACGCGCTGACGGAGCTCGCCGTCGCCAAGCTGGGTCCGATCGGCGAGGAGATGCGCCGCCTGACCGCCGAGCCCGGCCATGTCGACGGAGTCCTACGCGACGGCGCCGCCCGGGCCCGGGCCATCGCCGAGCCGATCCTGCGCGAGGTTCAAGACGTGGTTGGGCTGCTCCGCCCGTAATTCCGCCTCTTTCGGGCGAAAACGCTTGCAACGATTCGCCCAGGCTCGCACATAGTCATTGCGCGTGCTTCCTCGCCTTTACGGGTGCGAGACCGTGACGCCCGGCGCCTGATGCAGGTTTACCTTCCCATCGCGGAGATGTCCGCGAATGTCTTCGCGCTGCTCGCGTTGGGCGGCGCGGTCGGTTTCCTGTCCGGTCTGTTCGGGGTCGGCGGCGGGTTCCTGATGACGCCGCTGTTGATCTTCTTCGGCGTTCCCTCGGCGGTCGCGGTAGCGACCGGGGCGAACCAGGTGGTCGCCTCATCCGTCTCCGGCGCGCTCGCGCATTGGCGTCACGGCAACGTCGATTTCAAGATGGGGCTGATGCTGCTTCTTGGCGGCGCGATCGGCTCGACCGTGGGTGTGTCGATCTTCACCATGCTGCGCCGGCTGGGCCAGGTCGACCTGCTGATCCAGGCGTCCTACGTCGTGTTCCTCGGCGCGATCGGCGCGATGATGGTGATTGAAAGCGCGCGCGCTTGGCTCAGAAGCCGCAACCCTTCCGCGCCGCGGCGCAAGCTGCACATCCACACTTGGGTGCACGGGCTGCCCCTCAAGATGCGGTTCCGCCGGTCCAAGCTCTACATCTCAGCCATCGCACCGGTGTCCATCGGCATCTTCGCCGGCGTCATGTCCGCCATCATGGGCGTCGGCGGCGGGTTCGTGATGGTGCCAGCGATGATCTACATCCTCGGCATGCCGACTTCCGTGGTGATCGGGACCTCGCTGTTTCAGATCATCTTTGTCATGGCCAACGTCACCTTCCTACAGGCTTATTCCAACCAGACCGTCGACATCGTGCTGGCGACGATCCTGCTCGTGGGCGCGGTGATCGGCGCGCAATTCGGCACCGTCGTGGGCACGCGGCTCAAGGCCGAGCAGCTGCGCGCTGCACTGGGGCTGATCGTCCTGCTCGTCGGGTTACGCGTTGCCTGGGAGCTGGTGGCGACCCCGCCCGACGTGTTCTCCATCGCGCCTCTGGGGCTGCAATGAAGGCCCGAATTCTGGCGGTTTTCCTCGCGTTTTGCGCCACCCCGGCAGCGGCACAGGCGCCCCTCGTCGCCGACATCTCAAGCCGCGAGATCGCGATCACCACCGGCTTCGCCGGCGCCGAGCTGCTGCTGTTCGGCGCGGTGGAGGGACGCGGCGACATCGCGGTGGTCGTGCGCGGGCCGCGCCGGTCGGCAACAGTGCGGCAGAAAAGCCGTGTCGGCGGTGTGTGGGTGAACACGCATTCGCGCGAATACCTGAATCTGCCGGCCTACTACCGCGCCGCTGCATCGCGACCGATCGAGCGGATCGCACCGCGCGCCGTGCTCGATCGCTACGAGATCGGAGAGGATCATGTGCAGTTCGCGCTCGCGCCCGGCCAATCGTCGGACGACTTCGACACCTATCGCGAGGCCTTCCTGCGCAACATGGCCTACCTAGGCCTTTACGCCGGCGGCGAAGGTCAGGTCAGCGTGGTCGACCGCCGCTTGTTTCGAACCACCGTGTCGTTCCCCGCGAACGTGCCGACAGGGCTCTACGGCGTCGAGATGTACCTGTTCCGCGACGGTCGGCTGATCACGCGCCGCACCACGCCGCTCGTGGTACGCAAGGTCGGGCTCGAATCGCAAATCTACGATTACGCGCACGAGCAAGCGGCGACCTATGGGTTGATTGCCATCGTCGTCGCGCTGGTGGCAGGATGGACAGCGGGGGCGGTGTTCCGCCGCGCTTAAGAGGGGACAATGGCAGCGGAACCGGATTCGCAAGCCATGGCCGCGCCGGAAGGGCCGGAGCCCGAGCACGCGCGCGAGCGCATGTTCCTGGTGGTGGTCGACAAGACCGAAGAGATGCGCAATGCGCTGCGCTTCGCCTGTCGCCGCGCCCAGCACACGAACGGTCGGGTGGGGCTGCTCTATTATATCGAGCCCGCGGATTTCCAGCACTGGATGGGGGTCGAGGCCAAGATGCGCGAGGAGAAGCGCGAGGAGGCCGAGCAGATCCTGCAAAAGCTCGCCTCCGAGGTGCAGAGCATGGCCGGCAAGGTGCCCGTTCTCTACGTGCGCGAGGGCACCGCGCGCGACACCATCCTCGCCGTCATTCAGGAGGAGCCACGCATCGCAGTGCTCGTGCTCGGTGCGGGCACATCGAAGCGCGGACCGGGACCGCTCGTGTCGCAACTCGCCGGCAAGTTGTCAGGCAGATTTCCGGTGCCGATCACCGTCGTGCCGGGTCATCTCACTGAAGAGCAAATTGACGCGTTGAGTTGAGTTGCACGTGAGCCGCGTGCGTGGATTAACCTTACCGCTACGGAAATGTCACAGCCACGCGATTTTTCTTCGCGTGTCATTCCAATAGCTTGCGTCGAGACTGTGGATGAGTCGGCCGCGAAGGCTTGAACTTAACCTTCGCTTAATCCAAGTTAGCCCGGTCCGAAACAACCACCGAGCGTAGATGTTCATCCAGACCGAGCCCACGCCGAACCCGGCGACCCTCAAGTTTTTGCCGGGGCTATCCATTATGGAGCAGGGCACCGCGGATTTCGCATCGCGCGAGGAAGCCAGCCGCTCGCCACTCGCCGAACGTCTTTTCGAGATCGAAGGCGTGACGCGCGTATTTTTCGGATCCGACTTCGTTTCCGTTTCCAAGGCCGAGGATGAAGAGTGGCACGTTCTCAAGCCCGCCATCCTCGGTGCGCTGATGGAGTACCTCACCGCCGGCCTCCCGATTATGGAAGGCGCGGCGCAGAGCGAAGCCCCCGCCGGCGGGGATAGCGAGATCGTCAAGGAGATCAAGGAGCTACTGGACACGCGGGTTCGCCCTGCGGTGGCCCAGGACGGCGGCGACATCATCTACCGCGGCTTCGAGGGTGGCGTGGTTTACCTGCATCTGCAGGGATCCTGCGCCGGCTGCCCGTCGTCGACCGCCACGCTCAAGATGGGCATCGAGAATCTACTCAAGCATTACATCCCCGAAGTCGAAGGGGTCGAAGCAGTCCAATAGTTAAGAACCGGAACCGGCCGCAAGAGCCGGCGTTTGGTCACGGACGACAGGGGAACGGAGTCGATGCAGATCTCAACCGCCGCGAGGCGGGTGATCGTGGGCCTGGAGCGGCGGGCCATAGTGGTCAGCGCTGTGCTTGTTGCGGCGACGCTAGTCGCCAATCTCGCGCCGCGCATGCCTACCATCTCACCCGACATTTGGGACGAAGCTTTCGAGCGCATCCCGCTGCCGGCTGTGCCGCAGGCGGCCGATGAGGCCGTCACGGTGCGCGGCGTCTCGATGGCCAAGCTCACCGCCATGTTCCAGCGTTACGGTTACGACCTCGATACGGTGCGCGCGCAGGGTCTGGTGCCGCGCGTCTATCTTGCGACCCTGCCGCCAGATCTGCCCAACATTCCGGACACCGACGAGCGCAAGCTCGCTTTCATCAAGATGGTCCTGCCGCTGGTGCTGCACGTGAACGAGTCGATTTCGCAGGATCGTACGCGCATCCTTTCCTTGCGCGATCAATTCGCGCGCACCAAGGGTCTCCGCGAAAGCGATTCCGATTGGCTGCACAACGTCGCGACCGCCTACGGCCTCGACCAGGATGCCGATTTCGACGAGTTGCTGCGCCGTGTCGACGTAGTGCCCACGTCGCTCGCGGTCGCGCAGGCCGCGATCGAAAGCGGCTGGGGCACCTCGCGCTATGCCCACGAAGGCAAGGCGCTGTTCGGGCAGTACATGTGGGGCGGCGGCGCCGGCATGGTTCCGCGCGACCGCGAGGACGGCAAGAACCACAAGGTGAAATCGTTCGGCTCGCTGGCCGACGCGGTCAAGGCCTACACCTTCAACCTCAATGCCAACCCCGCCTATGAAGGGTTCCGCAAGGCCCGCGCCGCGATGCGCGCCAAGGACGTCGACCCGGACGGCTACGATCTGGCCGAGACGATCTCCAACTACTCGGAGCTGCGCGGCGCATACGTGAAAGCCGTCCGGCGCGTCATCGACCTGAACCAGCTCAGCCGGTTCGACGATGTGCGCCTGTCCTCACGCTTGGCCTTATAGCTGTCATCCCGGCCAGGGTAGCGCGAGGCGGGATCAGTTCTTGATCACGTAGAACTGGGTGCCGAACCAGCGCCAGCGCCCGCCGTCGGCGGGCAGGGTGCAGTTGATGCGTGCGCGTCCCGGCGGGTAGGGGCGTTCCACGCGCAGCTCGACGCGACGCTCCCCGAGCTTCTGCAGGTCCACCCTCTGCCCGTCGGCGTAGCAGCGCAGCGAGTCAAGCGAGCCGATACTGTCACCCACGGTGAAGCCGAAGGCCGGCGGGTTAGTCTTCGACGTGAGCAGCGGATCTGCTGGCGTGACGTCCAGAACCGGCAGCGCCAGTGAACGCGCCGCTAGCTTGAAACGCGCGAGCTCGCCGTAATTTTCATTGATCGCAAAGCGCGGCAGAAAATTGAAGTCGGAGGTCGGACCGATTACGCCGGAATGCTGCCCGAACGCGACCGTGTAGCCGAATTCCTGCAGCAGCGGCTTGAGGGCGAGGGAAAATTCGCCGTAGGGCCAGGCGAAAATCTTCGGCACCTCGCCGAGCTCCGCCTGGTAGACGCGGTTGGATCGCTCAAGCTCGGCACGGTTCCGCTCGGACGACAGCGCCGGCATGTGCGGATGGCTGGCCGAATGCCCGCCGATCATATTGCCCGCGGCCTTGATCTCGCGCAGCTGGTCCCAGCTCATCATGTCCTTGTTGCCGATCGAGTCGGTCGCGACGAATACGGTGAAGGGAAAGCCCGCCTGCTTCAGGAGGGGGAAGGCCACTTCGTAGGCCGAGCGGTAGGCGTCGTCTATCGACAGACCCACGGTGCGGTCGGGCACGCTTTGGCGACTGCGGATACGCTCGGCGATCTCGGCGAGCGGCAGGACCTTGTAGCCGCCGGATTTGAGCTCCTCGACCTGGGCGCGGAACTGCTCGATTTTGACACTGGTCGATGGGTAGGCGTCCTCGCCGAAACGATGGTAGATGAAGACCACGGCGGAATCGTCGGCACGCGCGGGCGCCGCCGCGATACCGACGGTCAGGGCAAGAAGCAGGAAACGTATCGCGTCGCGGACGGGCATAATTATACTCCGTCACATCATAGGTCGCGGCAGCACCCGGTCGCCGAGGAGCGGATAGGCCCGCGGCCGAAAGAGCTGATAATGCCACCATTCGTTGCGATAGAAATCCCATCCCGCCGCGGTCATCAGCCCGAGCAGCACGAGGCGGTTCTTCTGCGCTTCCGGGGAAATTTCGCGGCTGCCGTGGTGGGATTTCGGTGTGAAGGCATCGAATCCGGTGCCCATATCGATGGCTTCGCCACGCGAATCGACGAGGGTCAGGTCCACCGCGACGCCGCGCGAATGGGGCGAGCCGCTCTTGGGATCGGCGAGGAACTCGGGATCGGGCGTGTGCGCCCAAAGCTTGAACTGTGCCTCGGTGGGGCGGAACGCATCGAAAATGCGAAGCTTGAACCCAAGAGCCGCGGCAAGATCTGCAGCAAGCGTCAGCGCTGCCGCCGCATCGGAATGCAAATAGCAGCCGGCCCGCGCGTAAACCGGCTTGCCGGTGAAGTTGTTGGGGCCTGCGTAGACGATGTCGATCTCCACGCCGAAGCCCTTCGCGTCGATCTCGACCAGCGCCATCCCGCCTCCCGCATGAAGGCTAGCACATGAACGTGCTCGCCATCGACACCGCGTCGGTCTGCGCCGCCGCGCTTGCGCGCACCGGCCTCGCGACGATCGCGCGCCGCACCGACATCGCGCGTGGCCACGCCGAGGCGCTGATGCCGATGATCGAGCAAATCCTTGCCGAGGCAGCGATAGACTATGCCGCGCTCGATATGATTGCCGCCGCCGTCGGGCCGGGATCCTTCACGGGGCTCAGGACCGGCCTCGCGGCCGCGCGCGGCCTTTCGCTGGCGCTCGGCAAGCCAACTTTCGGCGTTTCAAGCCTCGAGGCCGTGGCCTACGCTGCGAATCCCCGGCGCCCTCTTCTCGTCGCGCTCGAAACCAAGCGCACGGAACTCTATGTCCAGATGTTCGGCGCCGATCTCCGCCCCGCGGCCGAGCCCTTGGTGTGCCTGCCGCAGGACATTCCGGCGTTGATGCCGGCGGGCGAGGTCTGCGTCGCAGGGGATGCCGCCCATCGCCTGCGCGGTCTTGTCCGCGCGGCGTTTCTCGACACGCCGGTCGGGGACGCGGCCATGATCGCCGCTATCGCCCTGGCGCGGCGCGAGCGCAATGTCGAGGGTCTGTCGCTCCGTCCGTTGTACCTGTCTCCACCGCTTGCGGTGCCCGCTGCATGAGCGAGACGCGTCTTGCCATCCTCGCCGCTGCAGACCTTGCGGCGATCACGCGCATCCATGCCGCGAGCTTCGATGACGCATGGTCGACGCCTATGCTGCGCCGAATCGTGGCTATGCCGGGTGCGGGCGGGATCGTGGCGCGCGACGGGGTCGGCGACGAGGTGGTGGGATTCGCCCTGTCGCGCATCGCGGGCGGCGAATGCGAAATCCTGTCGCTGGCGGTCGATCCCGAACATCGCCGCCGCGGCATCGGCCGCGCGCTTCTGGTCGCTGCGATCGATTGGGCGACGCTGGCACACGCGACCGCCGTGTTTCTGGAAGTGGCAGAAGACAACACCGCCGCGCGCCAGCTCTACGCGGCACACGGGTTCAAGGCGGTCGGACGTCGCCCCGACTACTATAAGCTGAAAGACGGGACCTTGGCCGACGCCATTACGATGCGCCGTGACCTCAAGGCCGTTGGCTAAGACTTCGTTCTGATCCGTAAGAGGTAGATTTCGGCGCCCGGAGATTCAGGCGCTAAATCGTTGACTTCGTGGCCCAGCTCGGCAACCGAAGCGGGAACATTCTTGAGCGGTTCTTCGCCTTTAAGACGAATTTGGGCCGTTTGCCCTGGATTCATCCGTTCGATCAAGAGACGGGTCCTGACAAAGGTCATAGGACACACATCCGCCGTGATGTCCAAATAGTAGTCAGCCTTCTCGATTACCGCTTTGTTTTGCATCTCTTATAAAATGTCTCTTGCCGAAATCTCAGCTTTGACTTAGCTTCCCGGCCCGTCACTTCTCCCCCCTATTTGCCGAGACAAGGACAAATCTGAATGGCCGACGCGTCGAACACCAAAGACCTATTGAGCATGACCACCGAGATCGTTGCTTCCCACGTCCGCAACAATACCGTTGCCCAGGGCGAAATTGCGGAACTGATCCGAGCGGTGCATGCGGCCCTGTCCGAGGTGTCGACCGGCACGACCACCGAGCGGCCTAACCCAGCGATTGCGGTGCGCCGATCCGTCACCCCGGATTATATCGTGTGCCTGGAGGACGGAAAGAAGCTCAAGATGCTCAAGCGGCACCTGAAGACGGCCTATGACATGACACCTGAGGAATATCGCGAGCGTTGGGGACTGCCTGCGGATTATCCGATGGTGGCGCCGAATTACGCACGCCAGCGTTCGGCTCTGGCGAAGAAGATCGGATTGGGCCGCAGGCCTGGCCGCGGCTGATCATCGGTCGCGCGCGACATGCGCGCGCGACCCGTCCCGTTTTGACTATGCCGGGCTCCCGACCTAAAATTTGGTAGGGAAAACCTATGGCTTCGGAATCGCGCATCGAGCGCATCTGCCACGACAAAGGCTTGAAGATGACGGAGCAGCGCCGGGTCATCGCCCGGGTGCTGTCCGACGCCTCCGACCACCCGGATGTGGAGGAGGTCCACCGCCGCGCCCACACGCTTGATTCCCGCATCTCCATCGCCACGGTCTACCGCACCGTCCGCCTGTTCGAGGAAGCCAACATCATCGAGCGCCATGAGTTCCGCGACGGTCGCGCGCGCTATGAGGAGGTGGACGCGAACCACCACCATCATCATCTCATCAATCTCAAGACGGGCGAGGTGATCGAGTTCGAGAACGAGCAACTGGAGCGGCTGAAGCGCAAGATCTGCCGCGAGTTGGGCTTCGAGATGGTCGGTGAGCGGCTCGAGCTTTACGGCGTGCCGATCGAGGCCGCCAAGCCGCCCAAGGGTCGTAAATGATTCCAAGGATGGTACGTTGACCGCACGCGTTATGGGCAACGCTAACCAGGCGGAGCCCTCCGCCGTCTTCGCCGGCGCCGGGCCGCTCGAGGTCCGACTCGCCACCGACCAGCTCGACATCGAGGCGGCCCAGACGCTCCGCTATCGCGTCTTCTATGAGGAAATGTCGGCGCGGCCGACGCCTGAAATCGCTGCGCGAAAGCGTGACGCCGACGAGTTCGACGCCGTGTGCGACCATCTGCTGGTGGTCGACACGCGCAGGGAAAGCGACGCAGCACGTGGCGTGGTTGGAACCTATCGTGTCTTGCGGCGTGGCCCGGCGGAGAAATTCGGCCGCTTCTACTCCGAATCGGAATACGACATCTCCTCCATCGTGGCGCACGGCGGGGAGATTCTCGAGCTCGGCCGGTCCTGCGTCGACACCGCCTATCGCACGGGCGCGACCATGCAGCTGCTCTGGCAAGCGATCGCGGCCTATGTGTTCCGTCACGACATCGAGGTAATGTTCGGCTGCGCCAGCCTTCCGGGCACCGATGTCGACGCGCTCGCCCTGCCCCTCAGCTACCTCTACCAGTGGCATTTGGCACCGCCCGCGCTGCGCGCGCGCGCCCTGCCGGAGCGCTACGTCTCCATGTCGCGCGTGCCGGTCGACGACCTGGACAAGAAGGCGGCGCTGATCAAGGGCTATCTCCGTCTCGGCGGCTTCGTGGGCGATGGCGCCGTGATTGACGACCAGTTCAACACCACCGACGTCTGCATCATCGTCAAGACCGATCTGGTCACCGACAAATATTCGCGGCACTACGAGCGCAAGAGACGCGAAGCCACGCCGGGCTGATCGATGGGCTCTCCGCTCCGCGCCACGATCCGCGCCCTGCTGTTTTTCGGCTGGACCGCCTTGCTGATTCCGGTGCAGGCGCTCGCGCTCGTCTTCCACCGGCCACTCGCGAAGCGTCTTCCCGTCTTCTATCATCGCAACGCCTGCCGCATCCTGGGCGTGCACACCGCAACGCGCGGCACGATCTCCACCGCGCATCCCACGCTGTTTGTGTGCAACCATTCCTCTTACCTCGACATCACCGTCCTGGCCTCCTTGATCGAAGGATCCTTCGTGTCCAAGGCCGAGGTCGCCGATTGGCCATTCTTCGGCCTCCTCGCCAAGTTGCAACGCACCGTGTTCATCGAGCGCCGCACCTCGCAGGCGGCCGCGCATCGCGACGAGGTCGGCCGGCGCTTGGACGCGGGCGACAATCTATTCCTGTTCCCGGAAGGTACTTCGACCGACGGCAATCACGTCCTGCCGTTTCGCTCGGCGCTGTTTTCGGTAGCCAGCCGCGAGGTACACGGGCGGCAGATCGCGGTGCAGCCGGTTTCCATCGCCTATACGCGGCTCGACGGCATTCCGCTCGGCCGCGCGCTGCGCCCCTTGTACACGTGGTTCGGCGAGATGGAGCTGGGCTCACACATGTGGACTATGGCAAGCCTCGGCAGCCTGACCGTGGAGGTCGAGTTCCACCCACCGGTCACCCTCGCCCAGTTCGGATCGCGCAAGGCGTTGGCGGCGCATTGCTACGAGGCCGTCGCCGCCGGGCTTGCCGCGCTGAACGCCGGGGTCGCGCCGGTGACGCGGCGAAAGCGCAGGCTGCTGCGGCCCCAGCCCAAGCACGCTTGACGGGACCCGGACAGGTGCTAGCTTGCGGTCGGGCATGAACAAAAAGGCCTACATCAAAAGCTACGGCTGCCAGATGAACGTCTACGACTCCGCCCGCATGGCGGATGTCCTGGCCGGTTGCGGTTACGCCAAGGCCGCGAACGCCGAAGAGGCCGATCTCGTCATCCTCAACACCTGCCACGTACGCGAGAAGGCCGCCGAGAAGGTCTATTCCGAGCTCGGCCGGTTGCGCGTGATGCGCAACGAGCGCCGCCGCGATGGCGGCGAGCTCATGCTCGGCGTCGCCGGCTGCGTCGCCCAGGCGGAAGGCGAGGAGATGCTGCGCCGCGCGCCGTTCCTCGACCTCGTGGTCGGGCCGCAGGCGTATCATCGCCTGCCGGAGCTGCTGGCGCGCGCGCGCCACGGTGGCGGCGCGATCGACACCGAATTTCCGCCCGAGCCCAAGTTCGACTCGCTTCCTGCGCCGTCGCCGGACGGCGCCGTGTCGGCCTTTCTCACGGTTCAGGAGGGCTGCGACAAGTTCTGCTCGTTCTGCGTCGTGCCCTATACGCGCGGCGCGGAGTATTCGCGCGGCGCCGCCGAGGTGATTGCCGAGGCACGCCACCTTGTGGCGAATGGGGCTCGCGAGATCGTTCTGCTCGGCCAGAACGTGAACGCCTACCACGGGGTCGCGCCGGACGGCGGATCGCAATGGGGTCTCGGCCGTCTCGCCCGGGCGCTTGCCGAAATCGACGGGCTCGCGCGCATCCGCTACACCACCTCGCACCCGCGCGACATGGATGACGCGCTGATCGCCGCGCATCGCGACGTGGCGCAGCTCATGCCCTTCGTGCACCTGCCGGTGCAGTCGGGATCGGATCGCATCCTCGCCGCTATGAACCGCCGCCACCGCGTCGCCGACTACATGGACGTGATCGAGCGGCTGCGCGCGGCGCGCCCCGACGTCGCGCTGTCGTCGGATTTCATCGTGGGCCATCCCGGCGAGACCGACGCGGATTTCGAGGCGACGCTCGATCTCGTGCGCCGCGTCGGTTTCGTGCAGGCGTATTCGTTCATGTATTCGCCCCGCCCCGGAACGCCCGCAGCGGGCGCGGAGGGCCAAGTGCCCGAGGCAGAGAAAGCCGAGCGACTTGCGATCCTTCAGGCGCTGTTGGAAACGCAGCAGCGCGATTTCAACCGCGCCTGCGAAGGCCGCATCGTGGACGTGCTGTTCGAGCGCGAAGGCCGCAAGGCGGGACAGGCCAGGGGCCGAACCCCTTGGCTGCAACCGGTCCATATCGAGCATGCCTCGGCGGACCGGCTGGCCGGCCGCATCGCCCCGGTCGAGATTCTTCAAGCCAAGGCGGGCTCGCTCGCCGGGCGGATCGCCGCTTGAGCACGCGCGCCCAGGACGCGAAGGCCACCCCCGTCGTCGTCGAATTCGACGACAACTCCCTTCTGCCGCGGCTGTTCGGCGAGTACGACCGCAACCTGGCGCGCATCGAGCAGCGTCTCGGCGTCACCCTGGCGACGCGCGGCAACCGCATCGCCATCACCGGCCCGGAACGCGAGGTGCCCGTTGCGCGCAGCGCGTTGATGGCG
>Ga0316628_100003042_pt1 | contig 12746 bp, 14 predicted proteins | sample OWC_Aug_M2_C1_D5_FD_207648 | JGI IMG/M metagenome (GOLD analysis project Ga0316628, IMG submission 207648) | Wetland soil microbial communities from Old Woman Creek delta, Ohio, United States - OWC_Aug_M2_C1_D5_C | ecosystem: Environmental > Terrestrial > Soil > Wetlands | place: USA: Ohio...
CTCGACCAGCGGCGTCTCCCCTATGGCCTCGATGGCGGACGCCAACACGTGGTCGTGTCGGGTCATATTTTTCGCCTCACGCGCACCTCTCTCGACCCGCAGATTACCGAGAAGGCTCACGGCATCCACAGATTGCGCAGATTTCGCAGAATCGTTTTGAACGGGCCCGCCCGGAAAATCGGCGCAATCTGTTGTTACATCGCCGTCTCCGGCTTTTTTTGGCCACGTAGGCGGAAGGCTGCTCAAAAAGGCCCAGATGCAAGGCGGTACGCCGAAGCCGGGGTACCCACCGCAGGTGGGTCCAGACGTACTGTGGAGGGACGCCGCAGCGAGCGGCGAGGCGGACCAACGCCGCAGGTGGGCCTTTTTCAGCAACCGACTACGGCTGAATCTTCGTTCCCAGCACCTCCAGGAACTTCGCCAGCCACGCCGGGTGCGCAGGCCAGGCGGGTGCCGTGACCAGGTTCCCGTCCACACAGGCCGCATCAATGGGGATGTCGGCGTACGTGCCGCCGGCGCGAGTCACGTCCGGACCCACCGCCGGATAGGCGGAGCAGCGCTTCCCTCCCACCGCGCCGGCTGCGGCCAACAGCTGCGCGCCGTGGCAAATCGCGGCAATGGGCTTCTTGGCGGCGGCGAAGTGCTGCACGGCTTTGATCACGTCCGCGTTGAGCCGGATGTATTCGGGTGCGCGACCGCCGGGGACGACCAGCGCATCGTAGCTCTCAGGCTTGACCTCCGAAAATGTCGCGTTCAATGTAAAATTGTGGCCCGGCTTCTCGCTGTACGTCTGATCGCCCTCGAAATCGTGAATCGCCGTGCGGACCTTCTCCCCCGCCTTCTTTCCGGCGCAGACGGCGTGCACCGTGTGCCCGACCATAAGAAGCGCCTGAAACGGCACCATGACTTCGTAATCCTCGACAAAGTCCCCGACCAGCATCAGGATCTTCTTGCCTGCCATGGCATCCCCCTTTCTCCTGGGTGACGGACCGTTGTCGACCGACGCCGAATCATACCACGGCGGTGACGCGCCCGAAAGCTTCCGGATCATACCGTTGCGTGGCAGGCCGATCGTCGCCGTGAAGAGCCTCGCGATGTGTGGGCGGGCCTGTCGAGGTGCGCGCGACTCAGTCCGAATTCTTCACCACAAAGGCACCAAGACACCAAAGAACATAACGGGCGATGGCGGACTGAAGGCGCAACGAGGAAACTCCGTACCGCCTTGTAGGTGCGCCCGTCTACCCCGAAGGCTGATCGCGTCCGCCTTTCCTGTGGTGTCTTGGTGCCTTTGTGGTGATACTGAAATGCTTGGGCTGAGGGTCCGTGCGGCAACACCACCGGGTTAAGCTCTCTCCCATCTGTCGACGACCTCATCCACCTTCGGCGCGACCCTGCTGCGTGCGGCTTCACGATCATACCCCTGAAGCAGGAAACTGTCATAGTTCGTCTCTGCATGCCGGACATGCGCGACCACCGCAAGCCGTACCGCCTTGCCGTCAAATTCCTTTGCCGCCGACGAGCGCCCAACCCTGCCGCTGTACTTCCGACACGCATGGGTGGCGATCTCGACTTCCCGGCCCGGCGGACACCCGGGAAACAGCTCCCGAATCCTGCGCGCAAAGGCATCCACATAGTGACGGTCCAATTCTGCCCGCCGTTCTGCCGCGCGCGCTCGGGCCGCCTCGCGCGCGGCTTCATCCGCCGCGCACTCGCCCTCCGCCTGCTCCAACCCCCGCTCCTCCACCAGCAAACCCTGCCGCTCGTAGCGCTTGCGGGCGCGGCTCCACTTCAGCACGACGGCGCACAACCGCGAGTTCTTTCGCGCGCGCCGCGTCAGCGCGGTGTCGCCAGCCGGCAGGTAGACTAGATGATCCAGGTCAGCGCAGGAGAGACAGACGGCGCCTTTCTCACCCTGAAGTGTGATCCAGGCGTGCGAGCCAAGTCCCTCGCCGCAATCCCCGCACTTGGACTCGCGATGCGAAATGAAGACCTTGATATCGTCCATCGCTAACCGTTTCTGGCACCACGTGGAGGCTCAATCGGTACGTGCACCTGATACCATGTATCATATCTCTCGTCCGTCTCCAAATGTCGTCCTCACTGTTCCCTCTAGACTACGTTGCGTCCGACGACTCCTGGCTGTGCGGGAGAATGCTTCGCCACTCCGCCGCGGTGCAGGTTCCCCGCTGCGCCGACGACGGGATCGCGTTCGCATGGAAGCCGAGGCGTCGTTTGCAGCCTGTAGTACGGACTAGTACGGGACGTTGCATCCTATGACGACTTGTGCTACTCTGCCCCGCATCATGCCCCGGCAACCACGCCTCGACGCCCACGCGACCCTCCACCACGTCATGGCGCGCGGGATTGAGCGGACCGCGCTCTTCCGCAATGACCGCGACCGGGCCGACTTCGTGGCCCGCTTGGCCACCGTGGCGGGGGCCGGGGCGTGGACGGTTTACGCCTGGGCCCTCTTGCCCAACCATGCGCATCTTTTGGTCCGGACCGGCCAGCGCCCCCTCGCCCGCAGCATGCGCTCCCTGCTCACCGGCTACGCCGGGGCCTTCAATCGGCACCATCACCGGGTGGGGCACCTCTTTCAGAACCGGTACAAGTCCATCGTCGTGGAGGAGGAGCCGTACCTCTTGGAACTCGTCCGCTATCTCCACCTCAATCCGCTCCGCGCGAAGATCGTCCCGGATCTCCATGCCCTGGACCGCCTCCCCTGGACCGGCCACAGCGCCCTCCTGGGGACCGTGGCGCGCCCCTGGCAAGCGACCGCTCCCATCCTCGCGCGGTTCGGGCGCAGCCGCCGGCGGGCGGTCGCGGCCTACCGGGCGTTCGTGGCGGCGGGCCTCGCCCACGGCCGTCGCCCCGTCCTCCAAGGCGGCGGGCTGCTCCGGAGCCACGGGGGCTGGGCCGCGGTGGCGACCCTCCGCCGGGGCAGGGAGGCGTATCAGGGGGACGAACGGATCCTGGGGAACAGCGCCTTCGTGGAGGGCTACCGCCGCGCAGTCGCCACCGCCCCCACCCCACCCCGGCTTGCGCTCGCGGCCCTCATCGCCCGGGTCTGCCGACACGTTGGGGTGCCGCCGACCGCCCTGGCGGGGGGCGGGCGGAACCCGACCCTCACCCGGGCCCGGGCCGGCATTGCCTACCTCTGGGTCGATGTTCTTGGCCGTCCTGGTCGGGCCCTCGCACCCGACCTTGGCGTCCACCCAAGCGCCATCCCGAAGGCGGCCCGACGGGGAGCCCTCGCCGCCGCAGAGTGGCACTCTTTGCTTTCGCATGGAAAGGAGTCATAGGACGCAACGTCCCGTAAGTCTGGACAACGTCCCGTAAGTCCGTCCCGTAAGTTCGCTTTCCCTCGTCTTCGTGTGGCCCCATCGCCTCCGCGCCTGTGCACCCACGCGCCCCAGCACCTCTGCCTCTCTTTCGCCCTCGCTCCCCTGCGCCCCTACTCCTCTGCCGCCGTTTCGCATCTCCCGATCTCCCCGTCGCCCACTCTCCCGTTCTCCCAGTCTCCGACTCTCCGGCTCGCTGCGACCCGAGTCGGCCTTGCGCCATCCCGTTGCCTGTGTTAGCGTACCCGGCGAGGGTGCGGATCTGAAGCCGCGCCCGTACGGCTGGCCGGACTCCCCCCTCCCGAGTGATTCCCATGCGCATTGCTACCAAGCTCACCATCTTTCTGCTCCTGGCGGTGTCCGTGGCGCTGGCAGGCTACGGCTACCTCCGGCTGCAGCGAGAGCGAGATCGCCTTGTTGAGGAAGTGCAACAAGATGCCGTGTTCTTGACGAATGCCGTCAGGCTGGCGGTGGAACACGCCATGCGTGACAAGCGGCCCGAGGACGTTCAGAAACTGCTGACGGAGATTGTCCGGCGTCCTAGCCCGGTGGATCGCGTCCGGATCTACAACAGCCGGCTGGAGGAGACGGGCAGCGCCGGCGCCGAGGCGGCCGCCGCGACTGCCATTCCCCGAGCGGACGTGGAGCGGACCGTCAGCCAGAGAGCAGCAACCGTTCGCTACGTGGATTCGCCGCCCCGCCCGCTCGTGTACGTCGTCGTCCCCCTCTCCGGCCCCGAGGACGGGGCTGCCGGCGCATTGGCGGTCGTCCACGCCACTACGCGCATAGAGCGCCAGGTCCGCGAGGTCATGCAGGAACTCGTGGTCCGGTTGAGCGTGCTGAGCCTGACCATCTTCCTGGTGATCTGGTTCACCGTGCGGGTCAGCATTCGTAGACCGCTTCACGCCTTGGTCCGCGCCGCGCTCGCCCTGGGGCGCGGGCAACTCACCGAGCGGATCGCGCTCCGGCGCCGAGATGAAATCGGTCAGCTCGCGTCCGCGTTCAACCGCATGGCGGCCGAACTCCAGGCGGCTCAGGAGCGAACCCGGACGGAGGCGGAGGGTCGGCTGGACGCGGAGCGGCAGTTGCAGCAGGCACAAAAGCTCGCATCGCTTGGCCGCCTCGCGAGCGAAGTCGCCCACGAGATCGGGACGCCCCTGAGCATCATCTCCGGACGGACCGAGGTCATTCAAAAGAAGCTGCCTCCCGACCATCCGCTTGCGCGAGACGCCGGTACCGTGCTACGACAAGTCGAGCGCATCAGCCGCATCCTTCGTCAACTGCTGGACTACGCCCGGCCGCGCCGCCTCACGCGAAATCCGTTGTCGGTCGAGCCGGTGTTTCACCGCGTGGTGGAACTGCTGGACCCCCTCGCCGGCCGCCGCCATGTTACGCTCGTCGCCCAGGTGCCTGGGACGCTTCCTCCCATTCTGGCCGACGCCGATCAACTGCAGCAGGTGCTGCTCAACCTGGTCACGAACGCCCTCGATGCCACATCGCCCGGCGGACAGGTTCGGCTGACCGCAAGCGACGAGGATTCCGGCCCGATGCCGCCGGCCGAAGGCCGGTTGCGTATCAGTCGAGGACGAGATCCGCAGCCCTGCGTGACGCTCCGAGTGGACGACACGGGATGCGGGATCCCGCCGGAGCGTCTGGAGAAGATCTTCGAGCCTTTCTTCTCCACCAAGGAGCGCGGGGGTGGGACGGGGTTGGGGATGGCCATCGTTGAGGACATCGCCCGCGCTCATGGGGCGGCCATCGAGATCGAGAGTGGGGAGGGACGCGGGACCACCATCTGGCTGCGGTGGCCGGCCGCGAGTGCAGGAGCGGAAACGGCGGGCAACGGGGATTCGGAGGCGTTGCGTGCTATGTCGGCGCCGACGGGGGACGCATGAAGACCGAGCCATGCCGGATTCTCTTGGTGGAAGACGATCGCGAGATGCTCGAACTCGTGCGGGAGCACCTGGAAGGCGAGGGGCACACCGTGACGCCGGCGGGACTCGGCGCCGAGGCCATCGCGCGGCTCAAGGCTGAGCCGTTCGACATCGTGCTGACGGATCTCCGCCTGCCCGACGCGGACGGTATGGAGGTCCTCCAGGTTAGCCGGGAGGCGCAGCGCGACGTTCCCGTCATCCTGATCACCGCCTTCGGGACCATCGAGACGGCGATCCAGGCCATCCGGCAGGGGGCCTACGATTTCGTCACAAAGCCGTTCGCGCTGGATGAGATCAGTCTGCTGGTCGGCAAGGCCTGGGAGGCGCGGCGCTTGCGCGAGGAGAACCGACGGCTGCGAGAGGAGGTGGCGGGACGGTACCGGCTCCACAATCTGCTGGGGAGAAGCCCGGCCATGCAGAGCGTGTTCGCCCTGATCCGACAGGCCGCCCCCGGAGACGCCAACGTCCTGATCACGGGGGAAAGCGGCACGGGGAAGGAATTGGTGGCCAAGGCTCTTCACTTCAACAGCCCGCGCGCCGATCGGCCCTTCGTGCCCATCAACTGCGCGGCGGTCCCGGCCAATCTGCTGGAAAGCGAGCTCTTCGGTCATGTCAAGGGCGCCTTCACCGGCGCCGTGAGCAGCCGGCGCGGACTGTTTCGCGAAGCGCACGGCGGCACCTTGTTCCTGGACGAGATCGGGGACATGGCCCCCGAATTACAGGCCAAGCTCCTCCGCGCCATCGAGGACCGAAGCGTCCGGCCCGTGGGAAGCGACCAGGCCGCGCCGCTGGACGTCCGCATCATCGCCGCCACCAACCAGGATCTGCCCGCGCGGATCCGCGCGGGGCAGTTCCGTGACGATCTCTACTACCGGTTGGCCGTCATTCCCATTCAGCTCCCCGCCCTCCGCGAACGCAAGGAGGACATCCCACTGCTCGCGGAGCATTTCCTGAGCCGGGCGATCACGGCATCGGGCAAGCAGGTCTCGGGATTCACCCCTGAGACGATGACGATCCTGCTCCGCCATCCCTGGCCGGGGAACGTCCGGGAGTTGGAAAACGTCGTTGAGCGCGCGGTTACTCTGACGGGCGGCGGGACGATCGCGCCCGAGACGTTGCTCCTCGACGCATCCGTCGGTCCGCCGACCGCGCTCTCGCTGGCCCAGCTTCCCCGGCGCCCCACGCTGCAGGAATTGACCGACGAGTACGTGGCCCTCGTGCTGCAGGAGACCGACGGCGACAAGGCACGGGCCGCCGACCTTCTGGGGATCAGCAAGCGGACACTGTACCGCTGGGGTCGACATCCGGCCGCGCCCGACGAACCGTCGGAGGAGGAGGTCGGGTGAGGTCCGGTTTTCCCCGGGGAGGACTGTCGACTCGAGCCGAACTGTGACAGCGTGTCACTGGAAGGGACAAACTGGCGCAGACATTTATTCTTCGGCAGTTGATCGCGTCTTAGGCTCTCGCAGCCAGCAACCTGAGGACACTGCTTCAACGGGTGGCACGTAGCGCTCGATCGGTTCTATGCCACCCGTCATTCCCCTAACATCCCGCCACGCTTTGGCTAAGCGGCGTTGTCGGCGTTCGCCGCGAACCCTGGCATCTACCTTGCCGTTCTGCACGGTCAGACGCCACGTTGCGGAAGTACCCCCGTGCGCGCGGCCGCAGGAAAGGAACGCGCTTCCATGAACGATTCTTCGGCCGGGGAAGGCGGCGATCCGTGGGGAGGTTCCGGCCAAGTGCTGGGCGGGCACGGGCAGCGGATCCTGCTCGTCGACGATGACGAGGACATGCGGAGCCTCCTCGCCGACGTGCTGAGCGACGACGGGTATACGGTCGTTCAGGCGGCTAACGGCGCCGAGGCGCTCGTCCTTCTCCATCGGGAGACATTCGCCGCCATCCTCCTCGACAAGAGGATGCCCGGTCTGAGCGGCATGGACTTGCTGCCCGGATTGCGCGTGATCTGTCCCGAAACCCCCGTGATCGTCATCACGGCGTTTGGGGATGCGCATACCGCCGCGGAAGGCGCCGAGAAGGGAGCTTTCGGACTCCTGTTCAAGCCGTTCCCAATGGACGAACTGCGCGGGATGCTCGACCACGCCCTGTCCCGGCGGGACCCGCGAACGGGGACGCGCGCCCGTCCACGGTAGGATCGTGACGCGAAGTGACGGCCTCTTTACCCGCGAGAGGGAGGACGCCATGAGAGCCGCGAATCGAAGCCCGCAAGAGATGTTGGTCTGCGAGGAGCGGGAGATGCAGCGACGATTTTCCACCCTGCGCAGAGTTCGACACCGCCCCATCGGGGTCATCGATGTCCCCGATCGACGCCGCACGAGCCTGTTCGACGCCGCGGCCGTGGAAGTCCTCGAGCAACATCGGGACCTCCTCTGGCAGCGCCTCGCCGACAAGAGCCGGGCCTTGACGGAAGCCAAGGATCGGATCCGGGAAGGCGTCTACGGCATATGCGCGAACTGTGCGAGGCCGATCCCGCAGCGACGGCTGAAGGCGCTGCCCACTGCCACGCTGTGCGTCCAGTGCCAGGAGCGCCGCGAAGCCGTTCTCGCCGCATGACGATGTGGAGTAGACCCAGGACGTTCACGGGCGAGCGGCCGGCGGCAACCGCGGCGCCGGGCGGCGAGCGAGGCGGCACGTGGGCCGTAGTCCTAGCCGGGGGGCGGGGTACGCGCCTCCAGCAGTTCATTCGGCACATCTCGGGGAGCGACCGGCCCAAGCAGTTCTGCCGCATCGACTGAACCTGCAACGATACCGCGGCGCGGCACGAGCCGAGAGGGCTCCGCGCAATGACGCCGGAGCACCGCATTACGCCGCGAACGGGTGCGCCCCGGAAGACAGGAGCGCCGAGAGGGGATTATCATGCGGATTGCCACGTATCCCGCGCTCGCCGTGCTCGCCATCCTGGTCGGTCTCGGTATCGGCTATCTTCTGTGGGGCAGTCAGGTCTCGGATCTCGCGCAGCAGGTCCAGCAGCAGCGGTCGGAGCTGAATTACCGGGTCAGCGACCTGGAGGGGCGGGTCAAGGCGGCCGAGGAACGCGCCAACCAAGAGGCCGCGGCCCGCAAGGTCCTGGAGGACGAGCTCCACCGCGTGCGCCCCCTCAAGTAACGGCGGGCAGGGCTCGCCGGAGACGGGCGACAGATGCGCTCCAGGGCTCGACGGAGAACGTGGACCCTGTATCCAGGCGCGACGTGCCTGGGCGAGGCCTGCGTCCGGTTTCGTGTCTGGGCGCCCCGCTGCCAGAGCGTGGCCGTGCGGGTCGTCGGCGTCGCGGGGCGGGAGCCGGTGCCCATGACGGAGGCCGGTGACGGCTGGTTCGAGGCCACCGTGGACGGGCTCGCCCGCGGCGCCCGCTATATGTACGTCCTCGACGGGCGCCGCGAGCGACCGGACCCGGCGTCGCGGGCGCTCCCCGATGGCGTGCACGGCCCGTCCGAGGTGGTCGACACCTCCGCATTTGCCTGGACCGACGGCGGCTGGCGCGGTCTCGCGCTCAAGGACATGGTCCTCTACGAAGTCCACGTCGGCACGTTCACGCCGGAGGGAACCTTCGAGGCCATCGTCCCGCGCCTCCCGCGGTTGCAGGCGCTGGGCGTCACCGCCGTCGAGCTCATGCCCGTGGCGAGCTTCCCCGGGACGCGGAACTGGGGGTACGACGGCGTGGGCCTCTTCGCTCCCCAGCGCTCGTACGGGGGGCCGCTCGGCCTCCAGCGTCTCGTGGACGCCTGCCACGCCCGGGGACTGGCCATCGTCCTGGACGTGGTCTACAACCATTTGGGTCCGGAGGGGAATTACCTCGCGGAATTCGGCCCTTACTTCACCGACCGGTACCGGACGCCGTGGGGCCAGGCGGTGAACTACGACGGAGACGACTCGCGGGGCGTGCGGGACTTCGTCCTCGCCAACGCCCTCTACTGGGTTCGGGAGTATCACGTCGACGGCCTGCGGCTGGATGCCGTCCACGGGATCGTCGACGCGGGCCCGGTTCACATTCTGCGCGAGGTCAACGACGCGGTCCAACGGCTGGCGCGCCGCCTCGGCCGTCGTGTCCCGGTCGTGGCGGAAAGCGATCTCAACGACCGCCGCGTGATCGAGCCGGCCCGGCGGGGAGGCTACGGGCTGGCTGGGCAGTGGAGCGACGACTTCCACCATTCGGTGCACACGCTCCTCACCGGGGAGCGGAGCGGCTACTATGCCGACTTCGGCTCGTTGGAGCAGCTGGCCAAGGCGTACACCGACGGCTTCGTCTACGACGGCCGGCCGTCGACGTTTCGCGGGCGCCCGCATGGAACGAGCAGCCGGGATCTGCCCGGCGAGCGCTTCGTGGCCTGCGTCCAGAACCACGACCAGGTGGGGAATCGCGCCCAGGGAGAGCGGCTGTCCTCCCTGGTCGACTTCGAGCGGCTCAAACTGGCCGCCGCCGCTCTACTGATCTCCCCGTACGTACCACTCCTCTTCATGGGGGAAGAGTATGGAGAGCGGGCGCCGTTTCTGTTCTTCACGGATTTCGAGGACCATGCTCTGCGCGAGGCCGTCACGCGCGGCCGACGCGAGGAATTCGCCGCCTTCGGGTGGACGGGCGCCGTGCCGGATCCGCAGGACGCGACGAGTTTCCGTCGGTCAAGGCTCGCCTGGGACGTACAGGATCGGGAGCCTCACGCGTGGCTCTGGCAATACTACAGGGCGCTTCTCGCCATGCGACGCCGGTATCCGGCGCTCGCCGTCGGGGGAAAGCGGCGGCTAAGGGCGCAGGTCAAAGACGTGAAAATTCTGGTCGTTCTCCGCAGGGCTTTCGCCGGCGCGACGGCCCTTGTGGTGCTCAACTTCGCGCCCGACGTGCGGAGCGTCCCGCTGAGGCTTCCCGCCGGCCGGTGGCGCCGCGTGCTGGACAGCGGCGAAGAGCGGTACGGGGGCCCAGGGCCGCAAACCCCGCGCCTGCTCTCCGTCTCTCGAAGGCACAACACCCGGGTCCACATGGCGCCGTGGGGTGTGGCAATCTTCCTCCGCACGGACGCAACGCACTCGCGGCCGTGACGGCTGCGGAGGCCACATGAACGGGTGACGCCGTCGGACGCCAGGCCGCTGCGGCGGGCCGGGGCCTCGTGCGGGACGAGAGCGGCCCTGGCAGGCAACCAAGCAACCGGAGGTATTCCATGGACACGCCGAGGATCAACCTGAACGCCGCCAGCGAGCACGAATTGACCCAGCTCCCAAGAATCGGGGCGGACACCGCCCGTCGGATCGTCCGTCACCGCGCGACGCGAAAAGGGTTTCGCGACTGGGCCGACTTCGCCGAAACGCTCGGCATTTCCGATGCGGACGTGGAAGCCATCAAACCCCGGGCGTGGATCGGCCCGCGTTCCGCACAGCCGAAAACTGCCGCGGAGCGGCGGCGCGCCGTCCGCGAGCCCGTCCGGGCCAGACCGCCACGATCTTCGCGGTCATGAACGCGGTTTCCGGAAGAGCGCCGCGTCGAGTCGAGCGTCCGGCGACCACCTCTCGAACCCCAGGGAGGGAGGGACAATGACCAGCGTGGCCGAGATCCTCTGCCGTGCGATGTTGCGTGCGGTTGTGCCGCTCCTGCGGTCCGATGCGCGCCACGACCAGGGAGAACTTCGATGAGCCGCCGAGGGCCTGGAGTATTTTGGGCGTACCTGCTCCTGCAGTTGCCCGACATCATCCTCGCCGGCGTGATCCTCTTCGTGCTCCATCGATGGGCGGGCCTCCCCTACGGCTGGGCCGTGGGGGCGTTCGTAGTGTGGATTGTCAAGGATATCGCCATGTATCCTCTGGTGCGTAGCGCCTTCGCCCCCGCGCGGACCGGGGCGGAGGCCTTCATCGGCGCGCGTGCGGTCGTGACGGATGCCCTCGCGCCGCTCGGCTACGTCAGGCTTGACGGTGAACTCTGGCGCGCCGAGTCCCTGCCGCCCCGGCAAGCGATTCCGGCCGGGGCGCCGGTGGTGGTCCGAGCCGTCCAGGGTCTCACATTCCTGGTGGAACCCGCGGCACCCGGCGATCGGCGGCAGGGCGAGGGCCAGTCCCCCGCGCAGGACGGCGCCAGAGAACGGAGGGGGTACGCGCGATGACTGCGCGGTGGATCGGGGCCTTGTGGCTGCTGGCCGCGGCGCTCGGAGCATCGCCGGCCTTCCCGGCGGCGCCCGCGCCTGACGGTGACGATGCGGCCCCGGCCCCGAAAGGAATGGCATGCGCACGCGTCCAGGCAACCCGTATCCGTTAGGCGCAACGTGGGACGGCTCCGGGGTGAATTTCTCGCTGTTCTCGGAGAACGCGACGGGCGTGGAGCTGTGCCTGTTCGACGGACCGGATGGAAACCGCGAGTCCGCGCGGGTCCGGATGACGGAGCAGACCGACCAGGTGTGGCACGTGCACCTACCCGAGGCGCGTTTGGGGCAGCGGTACGGATACCGGGTCAACGGCCCGTACGATCCCGCCGAGGGCCATCGCTTCAACCCGGCCAAGCTGCTCCTCGACCCCTACGCCAAGGCCATCGACGGGACCATCCGTTGGAGCGACGCCCTGTTCGGATACGCGGTGGGGCACAGAGACGCCGACCTCAGCAAGGACGGGCGCGATAGCGCCGCCGACATGCCCAAGGCGGTGGTGATCGACCCCGCCTTTACCTGGGGGGACGACCGGCCGCCCAGAACTCCCTGGAACGAGACCATCATCTACGAGACGCACGTGAAGGGCTTCACGGCGCGCAATCCGGACGTGCCGGAGGGCTTGCGGGGAACCTACGCCGGCCTGGCGTGCCCCGCCGCCGTGGACTACTTGCGGTGGCTGGGGATCACGGCGGTGGAGCTGCTCCCCATCCATCAGTTCGTGGCGGACCGGCACCTGGTGGAGTACCGATTGACCAATTACTGGGGGTACAACTCCATCGGGTTCTTCGCGCCGGACGTCCGGTACGCCAGCAGCGGAACCTTGGGGCACCAGGTCAGCGAGTTCAAAACGATGGTCAGGACGCTCCACCAGTCGGGCATCGAGGTGATCCTGGACGTGGTCTACAACCACACCGGCGAGGGGAGCCACCTGGGACCGACCCTCTGCTTTCGGGGCGTGGACAACGCCAGCTACTACCGTCTCGTCAGCAACGACCGGCGCTATTACATGGACTACACCGGCTGCGGGAACACACTCAACATGACCCACCCCCGGACGCTCCAGCTCATCATGGACAGCTTGCGATACTGGGTGCTGGACATGCACGTGGACGGCTTCCGCTTCGACTTGGCGTCCGCACTCGCCCGGGAGCTGCACGACGTGGACCGGCTGGGCGCCTTCTTCGACATCATTCACCAGGACCCGGTCATCTCCCAGGTCAAGCTCATCGCGGAACCCTGGGACCTCGGCGAAGGAGGCTACCAGGTTGGCAACTTCCCCGTCCTGTGGGCCGAGTGGAACGCGGAGTACCGCGACACGGTGCGCGGTTTCT
>Ga0316628_100003043_pt1 | contig 12742 bp, 7 predicted proteins | sample OWC_Aug_M2_C1_D5_FD_207648 | JGI IMG/M metagenome (GOLD analysis project Ga0316628, IMG submission 207648) | Wetland soil microbial communities from Old Woman Creek delta, Ohio, United States - OWC_Aug_M2_C1_D5_C | ecosystem: Environmental > Terrestrial > Soil > Wetlands | place: USA: Ohio...
CGGGCCGGCCGGCCGCCCATTCGGCGGTGTCCGCGCCGGCGCGCAGCGTGTAGTCGTGCAGCTCGCCGCGCGCATCGCGCAGGCGAAGGAAGGCGACGGGCGTGCCGGGGGGAAGGTCGGCCGCGTTACCGAGCGTCGAGTCGACGACCACCTCGCGCACCGAGCCGGTGTGCGCGGTCTGCCAGGCGGGGTGCGTAGCGTCGAGCAGGAATTCCTGCTCCAGGAGGTGACGACCGCCGCCGGCCAGTGGGCCGAAAACGACGAGCAGGGTGAGAACGGCGAAGCCGGCGAGGGTCACCCGGCGGCGCTCGGTCGGGCGTGCGGCGCGACGCCCGAGCCACGCCGCGGCGGCGCCCGCCGCCAGCAGCACGGCGATCGTCGCGGCGCCGGCCCGGCCGTTGTGCCAGGCGCCGAGGCCCTCGGCGAGGGTGGTGAGGGGAGCAGTGCGCAACCACGGGTAGGACGCGAGCAGTGCGGCGCCGCCGGCGAGCAGTCCGCTCCAGGCGCCCTGGAACGGCAGCGCGGTCAGCGCGACCGCGCCGGCGAGCAGCCCGAGCGGTCCGGCGAGAGCGGTCGGCTCGGGAGCGCCGAGCGCGGCGGCGAGAGCGAGGAGCGCGCCGGCCAGCAGCGTCCGGAGCTTGCCGCGTTCGGCCCAGGGCAGGAAGGGGACCAGGATGCCCGCCAGGCTGAGGAGCGCCAGCCCGCCGGCGGCATCGCGCAGCCGCAGGAGGAGCGAGGCGCCGAGCGCCGCCACGCCGATCGCCGGCGCCCAGGCGGGCAACGCCAGGCAGGCTCCGGCGCCGGCGGCGAGCGCGCCACCGCGCATCTGCACGGCGAGCGGCAGGAGGACCGCGACGGCCCCCGCGGCGCGCTCGAGCCGCGAGCGCCGGGCGTCGCCGAGACGAGCGCCACCGGCGAGCGCCAGCAGCGCGAGCGTCGTGTCGAGGCGCCAGCCAACGCCGACCGCGAGCGCCGCACCGGCCGCCACCCAGGCGCGCGCACCGTAGTGCTCGGCGAGCAGCCAGGTCGCGAGCGCGGCAAGCGCCGGCAGCGCGAGCAGGGAAAGGAGCATCGCGCCGCCGGCGGGGGCGAGCAGGAGCTGCGGCTGAAAGAGGATCTGGGCGCCCACCGCGAGCGCGAAGAGCGACCACGCCTCGATCTCGCGCCGCGCCGCGCGGGCGACGGCATCGGCCAGGGCCAGCACGAGAAGCAGTCCGATCACGGCGCCGCGCGCCACCCCCGGCGGCAGCACCCAGCCGGCGGCTACTGCGAAGAGGGCGGCGGCCGGGGTGACGGCGGCGCCGCCGACGCTGGCCGCGAGCACCACGCCGCCCGCCCAGAGCGCCAGAAAGCGGGCCTCGGCGGCGGCCTGCGGCGGCGCGACCGCGAGCGCAAGGACGGCGAACGCCGCCGCCGTCGCGGCGGCGAGGACGGCGGAGCGCGCCACCGAGGCGAGCGCGCGCGGCAACCGGTCGCCGCGCGCGGCGGAGGGGAGCGAGAGGGTCATGCTTCGGCGGCGAAGTCTATCCCCCCTGCTTACGCGCCGGGCGGCCCCGGCGTCGCGGTGTCCGGTCGCGACGGGGCCGTCCGGCGCTGCACCCGCGCTGCGCCCGCGCTGCACCCGCGCTGCACCCGCGCTGCGATAAAGTTCGACCATGCTTTCCCGTGACCTTCTGCGCGAGCACCCTCAACGCGTCGAGGCGGCGCTCCGCAGCCGCGGCGCCGGCACCGCCCTGCTCGAGGACTGGCAGCGGCTCGACGCCGAGCGCCGCGCCGATCTAGTCGAGGTCGAGGACCTGAAGCGCCGGCGCAACGAGGCGAGCAAGGAAATCGGCCGGATCAAGGCGCAGAAGGGCGACGCCAGCGCCGAGATCGAGGCGGTCGCGCGGCTCAAGCAGCGCATCGAGGAGCTCGAGGCGCGCCTCGCCGTGCTGGAAGGCGAGTTCGCGGCGGTCGAGCTGCGAATCCCGAACCTGCCGCACGCGAGCGTGCCGGTCGGGACGGACGAGAGCGCCAACCGCGTCGAGCGGGTGGTCGGCGAGCCGCGCCGCTTCGACTTCGCGCCCCAGGCGCACTGGGACCTCGGCCCGGCGCTCGGCATCCTCGACTTCGAGCGCGGCGCCAAGCTCTCCGGGGCGCGCTTCACCGCCTACTTCGGCGCCGGCGCGCGGCTCGAGCGGGCGCTCATCAACTTCATGCTCGACCTGCACACCCGCGAGCACGGCTACACCGAGGTGCTGCCGCCGTTCCTGGTGAGCGCCCAGACGCTGACCGGCACCGGCCAGCTACCGAAGTTCGCGGAGGACCTCTTTCACGTCGCCGACCACGACCTCTGGCTGATCCCGACCGCCGAGGTTCCGCTCACCAATCTCCATGCTCGCGAGACGCTCGAGGAGGAGCGCCTGCCGCTGCGCTACACGGCGTACACCCCGTGCTTCCGCGCCGAGGCGGGCTCGCACGGCAAGGACGTGCGTGGCCTGATCCGCCAGCACCAGTTCAACAAGGTGGAGCTGGTGCAGCTCGTGGCCCCGGAGACGAGCTACGCCGCCCTCGAGGAGCTCACCGGTCACGCCGAGAAGGTGCTGCAGGCCCTCGATCTGCCGTACCGGGTCATGTGCCTGTCGACCGGCGACATCGGTTTTGGATCGGCGAAGACCTACGACCTCGAGGTCTGGCTCCCCGGCCAGAATGCGTACCGCGAGATCTCCTCGTGCAGCAACTGCGAAGACTTCCAGGCGCGGCGCGCCGAGCTGCGCTACCGTCCCAAGGACGGCGCGAAGCCGCGCCTCGTCCACACCCTGAACGGCTCCGGTCTCGCCGTCGGCCGTACCCTGATCGCGATCCTCGAGAACTACCAGCAGGCCGATGGATCGGTCGTCGTTCCCGAGGCCCTGCGGCCGTACATGGCAGGGCTCGACAGGATCGCGAAGTCCTCGCCCGCGACCTAGCCCGGCCGGCGCGGGACCGGGCGCGGGTGCGGATTCGCCGGCCGCCGGGGCAGCGTGTGCCGCCGGGTCACGGGTCGATCGGGGCGTGCCGCGGACCGCGGCGCGGCAGGGCGGGCCGGCTCGTCCGGAACCCCGACTCCTTCGACGCGACGGATGCGCGCCGCCTCCCAGGGCGGGAGCTGGCGGTCCACGCACCTCCCGGCCAGGATCTCCCGGTTGATTTGCCGGGTCGCCTCGAAGTCGATCGTCGCGAGGGGCGTCGAGACCAGTGTGCCCGAGACCGCACGGAAGCGCAGAGTGTTGCCGTGAACCGTCGGGGAGCCGTGAGCTTCGAGTTGCTCGCCGCTCCGCAGGACGATCCAGCGCAGATCGAGGCTCAGCGCGCGCCGCGCCGTCTCCGCGCCTTGCGCACTGGCGACCGGTCGGCAGATCAGGTCCTGCGCCGCGACCGGGGCGGCCAGCAGCCCCACGAGCAGCGCGCAAGAGAGGCCATCGCACCGTCGCGCGCGCTCGGGGAAGAGAGACAGAGACTTCGTCGGGGACTTCGTCGCCATGTTCGAGGAGACGGAGAAGAGGCCCGGGACCTGTCGTCCCACCAGGGTGCGCCCACCAGGGTGCCAGGCGCTTCGGGAGCGAAGTGATTGATTCGAGGGTGCTTGGCGAGTCGTCACTGGGCTCGGTCTAGACTTCATCCGCCGCGGAGCCCGACATGACTCGCGCCAGTACCCTGCTCCTCGCGCTGCTCGTCATGAACGTCCTGATGGGGGCGCTGTGCCTCGTCGTGGCGCGCGGCGAGCGGCGCTCCTACGCGCTGCGGCTCTGGGGCTGGGGGCTGCTGGTCTACGCGGCCGGCATCCTGATCACGATCCCGGATTTTCTGCCGTTCGACGCCCGCAAGGTGGTCGGCAACGCTCTGATCGCGTTCGCGCCGGTCCTGGCGACCGAGGGCGTGCTGTCGCACACCCGCTTCCGGCTGAATCGTCGCTGGGTTGTCGCCGGACTGATCGCGTCGATCCTGCCGATTCTCTTCAACCACGTCGGCAGTCATTACGTGCTGCTGATCGACATCCTCGCGCCGGCGCCGATCGCCAACGTGCTGTTCGCGATCGCGGTGGTGATGCTGCTGCGCGACCCGCCGCCGGACGCGCGTCGCGCCGCGCAGTTCCTCGCCGCCATCCTCGGCTTCTCGATCGTCCTGTGGTCGGTGCGGATCCTCTCGATCGTCTGGGAGATCGGCGGCACGAACGACCGCGATCGCGCCGATCTGACGATCGCCCTGTTCAGCATCGCGCAGATCGTGATCGCGGTGGCGGCGACGCTGGGCCTGCTGTGGATCGAGGAGCGCAACATGGAGGCAGCGCTGCGGCGCATGGCGGACACCGATGCGCTCACCGGTCTGCCGAATCGCCGGGCGACGCTGGCGCGCTTCGAGCACGAGGTGGCGCGGGCGGTGCGACGGGGGGAACGATTCGCGATGCTGCTCCTCGACGTCGACCGCTTCAAGGGCATCAACGACGCTCACGGTCACCTTGCGGGCGACGCCGTCCTCCAGCACGTCGCCGAGGTCCTTCTCTCCGGCGTGCGCGGTGACGAGCTCGTCGGACGCCTGGGCGGCGAGGAGTTCGTGCTGCTGATCGCCGGCCGAGCCTCACCTGATGCCGTGGGCGACGGGCAGGATCAACGTGCTGCAGAGACTGCGGCTCGGGCGGCCGCGGAGCGGGTGCGCGCCCTGGTGGCGAGCAGCCCCGCGACATACGGCGGGTCGGCGATCCCGGTCACGCTCAGCGGTGGCCTCGCCATGTATCCGCAGGACGGCACCGACTGGGATGCCCTCTTCACCGCCGCCGACCACCGCCTCTATGCGGCCAAGCGGGATGGGCGCGACCGCATCGTCGGCCGAGACGACTCCAGCTCTCCAGCCGTTTCCTGATCGTGCAGCGTCGTTGGATGTCCAGGCCGCAAAGGGCGTGTGCTCCGCGTGTAGCGAAGGAGCCTGGAAAGGAGTAGGGTCGAAAGAAAGACGTCAAGCCACGGCGGGTCGATTCCAATCCAGGCGAAGGAGGAAACGATGAGCGCACGCAGGCACAGATTGGTGGCGGGGATTTTCATCCTGGTCGCGCTCGCCTTGCCGTTTGGGCTCGGCGCGCAGGCGACTCACTGGCAGGACAGCGACAAGCTCCGCCCGCGCGGCGACCTCCAGATCACCATCCTGCAGACGACGGACCTGCATCACCACGCCAACGGCGCCGACCACGTGGGCCTCGACGTGGATCCGGTGAACGGCATGGGAATGACCGGCGCCTACGCGCGGATCTTTGCCTACGTCAGCTACGTCCGCGCCAGCGCGGGCCATCCGGTGGTTGTGGTGGACTCCGGCGACTGGACGATGGGCACCCTCTACGACCTCACGCTGGGCGATCGCCCGCTGGGGCTCAGGTTCCTCAAGCTCATGCACTACGACTGCGTGACGCTCGGCAACCACGAGTTCGACTACACCCCCTCGGGCCTCGCCCAGATGCTCGGCGCCGCGCAGAGCGTTTTCGCTTTGCGCACCCCGATCGTGGCCTCGAACATGGACCTCGGCGGCGACGCCGATCTCGCACCCTTCGTCGGGGACGGCAAGGCCATCCGGACGACTTATGTCGAGAGGCTGCCGAACGGTATCAAGGTGGGCTACATCGGCCTCATGGGCAAGGCCGCTGCCCAGGCGGCGCCGTTCTCGGCGCCCGTCACCTTCACGATCGACTACGCCGCGATTCAGAACTTGGTGGATGGCCTGCGACAGACCCGGGGCGTGCAGATCGTCATCGCTCTCTCACACTCCGGAACGGATGCGTCCGGCACCAACGGAGAGGACGTGGATCTGGCCAGGCACGTGACTGGGATCGACGTGATCGCTTCGGGCCACACGCACACGCCGCTCGCCGCCGCCCATACCGTGACCAACGGGGGCTGGAGCACCCAGATCATCGACGCCGGAGCCTTCGGCACCGATGTCGCCCGTCTCGATCTGACCTACCACTCTGCAACCGGGTCGACCACTCTCGACGCCTTCAAGAATGTGGCGATGACCAACGCCAGCCTCAAGGCGGTCAAGCGCTGGCTGGCGCCCGACCCCGTCATCGCCAGAATCGTGAGATCCGCCGACCAGAGGATCAATGTCCAGCTCGGGGAGCTCTTCGCCCAACTGTTCCCGGACTACGATCCGGCGAATCTGGCGACGGGCGTCTACCATCCCGTGGGCAGCGCCACGCAGGACATGGTGTCCAATGAATTGAGCGCGGTGCTTGCTCCCAACGGTCTCGGCAACCTTGCCGCGGATGCGCTCCGCAGCGTCCCGAACGGCATCATCGCGCAGACCCTGGCGGCGGTCGGGGGCGATCCCGCGAACCTCCCTGGTTACGATTTCACGCCCTTCCAGGCGTCCGCGGTGGCCACCGGCGTCGTGCGCAACAAGTTGGTGGGCGGCGTTCCCATCAGTTTCGCGGACATCTACAGTGTCCTGCCCCTGGGGTTCAGTCCGGACTCCACGCAGGCCCTGCGCCTGGGCTATCCGACGGTGTCCGCCTACCTGGAGCTCGCCGACCTGCGAAAGGTGTGCGCTCTCCAGCTCGTGGCGCAGAGCAATCTGGTCTCCTCGGACTTCTATCTGAACCTCTCCGGCCTGCAGTACAGCCTCAAGGCGGCGGAGTCGTACGAGTACTTCAAGTACGCGACCGCCGCGGCAGTCCTTTCGGTGACGAGCCAGAAGGCCGCGGCGGGCTCTACCGAAGCGCTGCAGGCCCTGGGCGCTCTCGCCAGCCTGGGTACGGATAGCGGCGCGGCTCTCCTGGCGGCCTATGGGGGCGGCAATCCCTACGCCGCGGCCATGGTGCAGCTGAACGACGCCAGTCCGAGCAGCGGGCAGATCGCCGTCAACCTCGGAGCTCTCGGGCAGGTGGCTGCCGCTGCCGCGGCGGACAGCGCTGCCGGCACCAGCACGTTGAGCGCTCTGGTGGTGTCCAAGGCGGTGGCCGCGATCGACGAGGTGGCGGGCTTCGCCCCCAGCGACAGCGCCAACACGGGATCCGCAGAGGCCCTGCCCGGCAGCGCGCGGGTGCGGGTGGCGGTGGACCTGTACTCCGTCCTGCTGCTCGGCGCCGTCGAGGCCCAATTCGGAGTCGCGATCACTCCCTACGCCTCCGCCACCGGGCCGGCGGTGCTGTCGGCTGCCGATCTGCCCGGACTCCTCGCCAACCGGATCGACGCGGCTCCCGGAAGCGCGGACGTTCAGGAGCTCAAGGAGTGGATGACCCTGCTGTCCTACGTGGGCACGGGTCTGGGAGGAGCCATTGGGTCTGAATATGCCTCGACCGAGAGCTTCACCGAGTTCGGCAGCTTCGGCGCCGCGGTCCAGACCCGCAACGCCAGCTACCCCATCGCCAGCATCGGGCAGCTGATGGGCACCCTTGCCGGCCTGCAGGGCTCGCCGTAGCGGAGCCACCAGGCGGTCATAGGGCTCGCAGGCTCTCCGCCGGATCCGTCGCCATGGCCCGGCGGGCCGGGATCCAGGCGGCGAGCAGGACCACCAGCAGGAGTCCCAACGGCAGGGACACGAAGACGGTCGGGTCGAGCGGTCCCACGCCGAAGAGCAGGGAACGCAGGAAGCGGGTGGCCGCGAGGGCTCCGGCGATGCCGGCGGCGGCGCCGAGGAGCGCCAGGCGCAGGCTGTCGAGGACGACCAGACGGGCGATCTGGCGCGGTTCGGCGCCGAGCGCCTGACGGATGCCAAACTCGCGGCGACGCAGGCTGATGCCGAAGATCTGCAAAGCCAGGAGGCCCGCCACCGCAGTTGCCAGGGACAGCGCCGCCAGGCCGACCGCCACGGTGGCGTTGAGGCGCAGCGGATGCAGGCTGCGGCGCAGCTGTTCGTCGGAACTTGCGAGGTCGATGATCGCTGTCCCGGGCGCCGCCTGCGCGAGCGCCCTGCGCAAGGCGGGCTCGAAGCTGGCGAGCGGCAGGTCGGTGCGGGCAAGCAACGCCAAGCGTGAGTGCGTGCGCTGCCCGAGAGCGAAGAACACGGTCGGCTCGTGGGGCTCGATCGCTGATGTGGTGGCGGCGTCCTCGGCGACGCCGACGATCTCGAAGTCCGGTCCGGCTTCCCCCGGGAGAACGGGCCCCGCGATTCGAACGCGGCGACCGAGGGCGGAGGCGCTGCCGAACAGCCGCGTGGCGAGCGAGCGATTGACCACCACCGCAGCCGGGGTATGAGGACCGTCGCGCTCGTCGAGCGCGCGGCCGGCGCGCAGCGGGATGCCGAGGGTCGCAAAGTAGTCCGGCGCGACGATGTTGTAGCGCGTGTCCCGCAGGGCATCCGGGGTCTCGACCGCGGCGATGCGCGCGGCGCGCGACATGCCCGTGTTCGGCGCCACGTGGACTAGCGTGGCGTGCGTCACGCCGGGCATGCGGCGAGCGGCGTCCAAGATGGAGCCCCAGGTGGCGGCAGTGCTCTGTGGTCCGGCCGCACGCGACACGAAGACGGTGGCCTGCATCAGCCCGCGCGACGAGAAGCCGAGATCGGCATGCGCGGCCGCGTACAAGCTGCGGGCCAGGAGATCGCCGCCGACGAGCAGCGCCAGCGCCAGCGCCAGCTCGGTGGCGACCAGGAAGCGGCGCATTCCGAGGCGGGAGCCGGACCGGGCATCGCCGGAACGAAGGGCGCGATTGGGATCGTCGCGCAGCACGCGCAGGAGCGGCGGCAGCAGGGCCACGGCCGCGGTCAGCGCGGTGGCCGAGAGCGCGAAGAGCAGCGCGCGGGCGTCGAGGGCGAGCAAGTGCTCGCCGGGTGCTGTCCACCCCGGCCCGATGCCGCCGACCGGCGTGAGCAGCATGGAGTCGAGCCAGCGGGACACCCCCGCGGCGACCAGCAGGCTGGCGCTGGCACCGACCAGCGCGGGCGCCGTCACGTCGCCGACGAGCGACCGCAGCAAGCGCAGCGGCGAAGCGCCCAACGCCTTGCGCAACGCCCATTCGCGCTCGCGGGCCGCGGCACGGGCGAGCAGTAGCCCCGCGACGTTGGCACTGCCGAGCAGCAGGAACAGGATGGCAGCGGCGGTGAGCGCGCGCGCCGCCTGGAAGAACGGATCGGAGCTGCTTTCGGGATCGAAACCGGTGGCGGGGAGCGCCAGGGTTTGCCGCGCGCCGTCGGCAAGCGGGGCATCGCGATCGAGATCCCGCGCCGCGCTGGCCAGCGCCGCTTCCGCCGCGGCCGGCGAGACCCCGCTCGGCAGACGCGCCAGCACCCGCAGCCAGCGCTTGGCGGGATCGCCGAGGCGCGCCACGCCGCTGACGCGATCGGCTTGCGCGAGAGGCACGAAGAAGCCGGTGGCGTAGCCGAGCCCGGTGAAGCCGGGCGCCGTGACGCCGACCACGGTGAGCGTCTGTCCGTTCACCCGCAGCGCCCGGCCGACGATGCCGGTGTCGCCCGCGAAGTCGCTCTGCCACTCGCCGTAGCCGAGTACGACGACCGGAGGAGCGCCGGCGGCGTCGTCGCGGAAATCGAGCAGCCGCCCGAGCGCCGGGCGAGCGCCGAAGAAGCCGAAGAAGCGTCCGTTTACGAATTGTCCCCAGGCGAAACGGCTGCCGTCGCGAGAGCCCAGCGAGGCGCCGATGGGCGAGACGCCGATGGAGTCCCCGAGCACGGGACTCTGGCGCAGCCGTGCGAGCTCCAGGGCGCTCGCTTGCTGACGCCGATCCTCCGCCGAGCCGAAATAGATCTCGACCACGCGCTCTGCCCCCGGCGCCGCGAGCTGGGGATGGAGGAACATGTTCAGATACTGGAAGAGCGCGGTCGCGGTGCCCACCCCGAGCGCCAGGGTCGCGACGATGGTCGCCGAGAGCACTGGCTGGTGCGTGAGAGTTCGCAGCGAGCGGCGCAGCATGTGTGAGTCCTCCCGGCACACGGGTGTCGCCGATTATGGCCCGTCGATCCGATCGGTGAGGAATCGCGGTTTAGGCACTGTCGATTGAGGTCGCCTGAGCGACGCGGCGGACAGAAGGTGGCGGAGGGGGTGGGATTCGAACCCACGGACCGAGTCACCCCGGTCAACGGTTTTCAAGACCGCCGCTTTCGACCGCTCAGCCACCCCTCCGCGGGCCGCAAGCATAGTACCTACGGCTGCTCCGGTGAGCCTCCCGGCTCCCACCCGTTCGGGTGTTTTTGGCCCCCGGTGCGGGGTCCACGCTGATTCTTGGAGAGCGGAAGGAGGGGCATCATGGCTGCCGGGTTGCGGAACATTCTCGTCGGCGTTTCCCTCACTCCCGAAAACGACCGGGTCGTGCAAGCGGGCTTCGCGCTCGCGGCGACCTCGGGCGCGAAGGTTCACTTGCTGCACGTGCTGCCCGCGGCGGAGCTCCTCGGCGGCCCGTTCGGCTATGAGTGGATCCAGTATCAGGCGGTCGAGGAATTGAAGGCCGACCGTCAGCGCGCGCTCGAGGCTCGTCTGAAGGAGGTGCAGAAGCCGACCCAGGCCGGGTTCGCTCTGGTCGAGCAGGGTGCGCCGCACCGCGCGCTGCTCGACGCCGCGCGTCGCCTCGAGGCAGATCTGCTCGTGGTGGGCGCGACCGAGGGCAAGAACGCCTTCGACCGGCTGCTCGGATCCACCGCTGACCGTGTGCTACGGCGAGCCACCTGCCCCGTGTTGGTCGTGCGGGGCGATCTGTTAGTGCCGCTGCGGCGCGTCCTGATGCCGGTGGACCTCTCGCCGCTCTCCGCTGAGTCCTTCCAGGCCGGTTTGCAGCTTCTCACCCTCCTCGGTGAGCCTCCGACGAGCGAAGCCCTCTTCGTGCTCAGCCAGCTGCAGCGCGAGCTGGCGTATCAGTTCAGCCCGGCACAGATGGAGCGGTTCGCTACGGAAGAGCTGCGCCGGTTCGTCGAGCGGCGGGGCACGGTGGGGCCGAAGGACGTCGAGATCCGGGTGCGCACAGGCGTGCCGCACCAGGAAATCCTGACGGAGCTCGTCGAACGGCCCGCCGATGTCGTGGTGCTCGGAACGCACGGCCGCGGAGGCTTCGAGCGCTTCCTGCTCGGCAGTGTCGCCGCCGATGTCGTGCGTGCCGCGCCGTGCTCCGCCCTCGTCATCCCGCCCGCCGCGGCGCGCGAGGCCGAGCGGGCGGAAAGCGGCCAGCCGCCGTCCGAGGGCTTCTACCGCTTCGGCTGAGCCCGCGGGCGACTCGCTACCCTTCCTTGCCCTCTTGCGGGCTGGTCGGCACCATGCCGTGCCGCAGCGCGAAGCCCACCACCTGGGCGCGATTGTGCAGGTGCAGCTTGTCCAGGATGTTGCGGATGTGGAACTTCACCGTGTTCTCGCTCACCCCGAGGTGCTTGGCGAGCCGGCGGTTCGACGTGATGCCCTGGACCAGGAGCTCGAGCACTTCCTGCTCGCGGTCGGTCAGCGCGTCGGGATCGTGCGCCGCCTTGCCGGCGTGACTGGGCTGCGCGAACTCCTTCAGCAGGCGCCGGGCGAGGGTGGGCGTCAGGGCCGGCTCGCCGCGCCGCACGCCGTCGAGCAGGGCGAAGAACTGGTCGCGCTCGAGGTTCTTGAGCAGATAGCCCTGGGCGCCGCACTTGATCGCCTCGAACAGGTTGCCGTCGTCCTCAGAGGCGGTGAGGATCACCACCTTGACCGTCGGCAGCTCGGCGCTGATCAGCTTGGTGGCGGTGAGCCCGTCGATCTCGGGCATCGCGAGGTCCATCAGCACGAGGTCGGGCTTCAGCCGGCGTGTCATCTCCACCGCCTCGCGGCCGTTGCGCGCCTCTCCCACCACTTGCAGGCCACGCGCCGAGAGCAGGCTCTTCAGTCCATCGCGGAACAGGGCGTGATCGTCGGCGATCAGGATGCGCATGCTTGCTCTCCTTAGCGGTTACGGTTTGGTGCGCGGCACGCGGACGAGCACGCGAGTGCCGCGGCCGGGAGCGGTGTCGAGAACCAGGGTTGCGCCGACGCTCTCGGCGCGCTCGCGCATGGTGGCGAGCCCGAAGCGCGGAAACTGTCCGCCGCGCGTGCGCACCGGGTCGAACCCGGTGCCGTCGTCGATGATCTCGAGCAGGATGCCGTCGCTCTGCTGCTGCAGGTGGAGCTCGGCGCGCCGCGCGCGGGCGTGCTTGCGCACGTTGGACAGGGCCTCCTGGGCGATGCGTACGAGCTGCAGCTCGACCGCCGGCTCGAGCCGCACCTGATCGTCGACCAGGACCTCGGTCGACACCCCGGACTGGTCCTGCCACTGCGCGGCCCACAGGCGCAGCGCGGCGGCGATCGGCTGGTCGGGGCCGCCGGGAGTGCGCAGGCTGAGGATCCCCTCGCGGGTGTCGGCGTAGATCTCGCGCGCCGCCTCGGCGAGCTGCTCGAGCTGCTGGCGCGCTTCCTCGGCCCGCCCGACGCTGAGCAGCTCGGAGACCGCCTGCGCCTTGGTGTTGACGTAGGCCAGCACCTGCGCCATGCCGTCGTGCATCTCGCGCGCGATGCGTAGCCGCTCCTCGGCCACCGCCAGCGACTGCAGCCGGCGGTGCAGGTCGGCGTTGTCGATCGCCACCGCCGCGGTCGCCGCCAGGCGCGCCAGCACCTCCTCGTCGCGCTCGCTGAACTCCGGACCGCCCTGCTTCTCGGTGACGTACAGATTGCCGCGGAACGGGCCCTTGCAGACGATCGGCACCGCCAGCAGCGAGCGCATCGCGGGGTGGTGAGGCGGGAAGCCGGCCGAGCGCGGATCGCTGCGCAGATCGCGCAGGCGCAAGCGCTGGCCGTCGTGGAGCACCA
>Ga0316628_100003044_pt1 | contig 12742 bp, 17 predicted proteins | sample OWC_Aug_M2_C1_D5_FD_207648 | JGI IMG/M metagenome (GOLD analysis project Ga0316628, IMG submission 207648) | Wetland soil microbial communities from Old Woman Creek delta, Ohio, United States - OWC_Aug_M2_C1_D5_C | ecosystem: Environmental > Terrestrial > Soil > Wetlands | place: USA: Ohio...
CTTTGTCGACCATGATGCGATACTTTTTAGAGCGAAGAAAAATCATATAGTACTTTGGCGGACGGTTTTTGCACAAAGGGCATAGAATTAGAAGGGTTTTGGAGGTTTGTTATGGAAAAAAAGATCACCTACTTTGAAAAAGCGGGCAGGGACAATTCACCCGCGTGTCTTGAGATCGTAAAACGGGCTCTCGCTGATGCAAAATACGGACATTTGGTTGTTGCAACCACCACCGGCGCCACTGGGCTCATGTTTTCGGATGTCCTGAAAGGGGGAGGTGTTAATGTGGTTGCCGTTACGCATTCTGCAGGCTTCAAAGGCCCCAACACGTTCGAAATGCCTGCTGATGTGCTCGCAAGAATCAGGGAGAACGGAGCGAAGGTTTATACCGGAACGATACTCACGCATTCTATAGAGACATCTCTTAATGCAAAATTCAGCGGCATTTACCCGGCGATGATTATAGCTCAATCATTGAGAAGGTTCGGCGAAGGCGCCAAGGTCTGCTGCGAGATCACGATGATGGCCGTTGATGCCGGGCTCATCCCGGAGGGCGAAGAGGTTATTGCCGTCGCCGGTACGGGTTACGGTGCTGATACGGTCATGGTGCTCAGGTCAGCGGCTTCGAAGAGGTTCCTTGAGCTGAGGGTGCTCGAGATACTTGCCAAGCCGAGGGTGTGACGGGAAGAAAACGTTAATAGTATAAAGTTAGTAGCGAATAGCGCTGAGAATGTCATAACAGAGTAGGTTGAGCACTCGCTTATCTCCTGCCGGCCAATTCGGCCACGCTGCGACCGTTGCACTCTACCCTCTAAGCACCACCTGCATGTCGAGTCCACCGACGAACAAAAGCTTTCCAAAAAGCGAAACAGTTGAAGATTTACGATTGAAATCACCACAAAAAAAGCGAGGGAAGAAGTTGACATATAAGCAGTTCCCCCAAGAATCGGCCTCAAATCTCGCAAGCCATTGATGGATAAGGCTTGAAGAGCAAAAAGAAGTGGAACTCCTGGTAGACATATTCATTTCCAAAATCTTATTTTTTCCATATAATAATCGCTGTAAGCATTATTCATGAATATCGTATATATTGCAGAAAGACGCACCGTCAAATACACGGTAGCCGTGTTGCTCTTCATTGCCGTCTCGCTGGCGTTTTCAAGAAGAATCTTCGACTACGATGTCTGGTTTCATCTTGCTATAGGCAAAGAGATTCTTGCAAACTTAAGAATTCCGCAGACTGAGGTCTTTGTTTACCCTCTTTTAGACACCCCCGGTGCTTACCATGCATGGGGTTTTGGCGTGCTGGTCTACTTCCTTTATGATCACTTTGGATACTGGGGCATAAGCTGCTTAAGCGGTATCCTTGCTGGTCTCTTGGCCGTTTTGCTTTACCTGGCTGCGAGTAGGGGTAAACCATTGGAAGGATGGGCCTTGCTACTACTGTCCGGATTGCTGGTTCTTGTCGAATTCCGGTTTGTACACCGTCCCGAAACAGTTCTCTACCTCTTTCTTGCCATGTATATATTTTCCCTGGAACGATTCTCCTCAACCAGAAACCGGAAATGGTTATTCCCCCTCCCTGCTATCTCCCTTCTTTTGAGCTGGTTCCATCCGACGGCTTTAGTTCTGATGATCGTCTTCTTTTCGTACGTACTCGGTTTTTTGTGGGATTGGATAAGGAGCAGAAAAATTGATCGACGCATGGGTATTACCTTAGCACTAGTCTTTATTTCCTCGATTCTCGGCGCTTTGGTTAATCCTTATGGGATAAAACAGCTTCTTCTTCCTATTCTCTTCGCTGGTGAAAAAACATTTCAACATGGCGTGCCTGAACTCAGCCCGATTCTTGAGACAATGTTCAAAAACAGATTCATTCTGCTGATAATCGTAGGTCTTGTACCTTTTTTTGCCCTGAGAAACGGAAGACGTATTACTTATATATTGCTGTTTTCATTTTTTGCTTATCTAACTTTCAAATATGCGAGGAACCTTGCTTTAATGGCAATAGTCCTATATGTACCCATTGTACTCTCGTTCCAAACCTTTACAGAAAATTCCGCATGGCTATCCCGTGTAGTCTCAAACAAATTCTTTTCTGTCTTGCCGGCGGTACTGCTAATTGTGACAACATTGTCGTTTATGCGTCACGGCAGATGGGGAGCAGATCCAGCAAATGATCTATTCCCTGTAAAATCTGCTCAGTTTATGCTAGAGCATAGACCACAAGGGAGGATATTCAATCACTTCCATTCTGGCAACTATCTTGAATGGAAGCTGTATCCGTCGTACCGGGTCTCGATTGACGGCCGCCACTATACCTATGACAAAAGTCTTGAACTCTATGAACAAGTATTCTGGCTCAAGGATGGGTGGCAAAGAGTACTTCTGGGTTATCATGTAGAAACTATCATCACCCCCGGCACGAATATCGTCGAAGGCTCACTTGTACCACTTGTCCTCGAACTGGATGCTGATCCGTCATGGTCTCTGGTCGTAATTGAGCCCGCTGCCATGCTCTTTGTCAGGACAGAGCAGTTGGAGAATCTCCCTGGCGTTCAGATACTGAACAAAAATCTTATCTGGACACAGGTCATACAGGAAACTCTGAACAATCTGAAGAATTATCCCGATGCAGTAAAATCATACCTGTCTCTTGGGATAGCGTATTTCAAGCTTCACGAATTCCATTCTGCCCTAGGTCCCTTCAGGGAATATCTCAGGCACTTTCCGGACGATACCCAGGCCCTTCAGGTCGTTTCGCTTATTGAGTCTGCCGAAGTGGGCGATCTTGCTTCCGCTGAAGAACTTGAAGCTCTCTACAGCAGCGGGCGTTACAAGCCCAACTGAAAAGATTACTCATAGAATGCACGAATTCGTAAGATTCGCAGTTGCGCCTGGGCTCTAGAAGTGGTCCGGCATTTTAACGGCGTGCTATCTTTTCTTTGCGACAACCAGCATGTTCAGTCCGCCCTGAAAAGAGGAGATCTGTAGCGTACCGAAGTCTGAAAAAAGTTCGCGCAGGTCTTCTCTGCAGAAATAGCGTTTATGATCCTTAATATCCCGCGCCGAAATAATCTTTAGTCTGTATGCGAGAAACTCGAGCAGCGGTTTGGAGAGGGGCGAAGGAGTTGTTAAAATACACATCCCGTCAGGTTTTAGGATTCTGAATATCTCTTTAACAAAGACAGCAGGCGCATGGAGATGCTCAATCACCGCCAGAGAAATAACGACGTCAATGATTTCGTCGTTTAAGGGAATAGCGTTGTTCAGGTTCGCCTCTTTAAAATGGAGATTCCCTCCCACGTCAGTGTGTGCGATTGCGGTGTCTATCCCGTATCCAGTGGCGATTCTTGATTGCACGTGCCTCAGAAAATCGCCTCTGCCGCAGCCTAGATCTGCAAGGACACAATTCAAGGGAATAGAGCCAACAACTTTTCGATATCTCCAAAGCTGTATGAACCTATCCAGAATCGTCCACTTATCAGCCAATGCACTGGACATGGTTGTTTCAGCTATACCTTGTTTCGGATGTAATTATATAGTTCATCAAACCTTCTATTGATTGAATCAAGAATTATGCCAGTGACAAATGATACCAGGGACAGGATCATCGTTCCGGAAGCAAGGATGGCGAGTGGAACACGCCTGATATATCTAGTTGCCAGATATTCCTCGATTACTACCGAGCCTGAAAGGAGAGAGATTAAGAATAGAATGAGCGCAGCAGAAGAAAAAAATATGAGGGGTTTGAATTCTTTGAAAATAATGAAGATGGTTCTCAGTACCAACATGCCATCTTTAAAGGTGTTTAATTTAGAATAGCTTCCGGCTGGTCGCTCACCGTAGTTTATATCGACTTCCTTAATAACATATCCATATTTGAGTGCCTTTATTGTCATTTCAGTCTCTACCTCGAAGCCCGTAGAGGTAATGTTTATGTTTTTTACAAATGCCCGGTTCATTATCCGATAGCCCGTCATAATATCCTTAAGGTTCGCCTTAAACAGTCTATTGGTAAGAAACCTCACCAGTCGATTGCCGAAAGTATGAAAAGGGCGAAAGGATTCCCGTGAATAAGTTTTCAGCCTGTTACCGGTTATCATATCCGCTTCCTCGTCCCTTATCATGGCGGCCAAGGTTTCAATGTTAGAAACATCATATGTGTCATCACCATCTGCCATTACATAAATTGCTGCATCGATTTTATTGAACATAGATTGAACTACGAATCCCTTGCCCTGTCGTTTCTCTTTGACGACGACAGCTCCTAATGACTTTGCAATTTCGGCAGTCTTGTCTGTAGAATTATTGTCAAATACGTATATTTTGGCATCCGGCAGATATTTGGCAAAATCCTTGATAACTTTTCCAATAGTAAGTTCTTCGTTATAGCCTGGAATTATTACTGCTATATTGTCCATTTGAATAATCCTCCGGTATGTCACTAACAAGCCAAAAACTCATCTTCGTATTCACACGATGAGATTCGATTGCACTTTTCAAGATAATGCAAACCCCTGCACTATAAATATTATAAGTGAGAAGAAGATAATTATGCATCTAATCACTGTGCGTAGTGGAGTTACTAAGATCGTCATTGGCAAGACGAAATAAAATTGTTCAAATAAAATCCAGATAAAAAACTCTATTATTTGTGGTTGCCAAAGTCGGTCCTGACTTCATAGCATGAAATCCTTTGATGCCGCTGGTGGCTTGAATACTTTGTTTCATATGTCCAGCCTCCGCCGGATAGTATCATCCCGACTCTTGCTTGCGCGAGGATTTATAGTTGTACTCAGGACCATTATACCAAGTGTGAAAGATGCGGTTTTCAGGAAGGACATCAAACGTGCAGAAAAGTCTTCATGTGTTTTATTCATGGCGCGCAATAATTTCTCAATCTCCCTTACCCTTTCCTACAGGTGCGAGGTAGATGGCGAACTCCTCAGTCCCATCAACACCCAGAAGGTCGTCTAGCAACTCTTGATCATAGGCAGCAACTGCACAGGTGGCTGCATGGATGGCCTCGCAGGAGATGTAAAGGTTTTGGCAGACGTGTCCCGCATCAATGGCAATGACTTTGTGTGCGGCTATGTCGTATCGCCACTCCATCCGATAGGGTATGGCAGTCCATATGAACGTAACAGCGGACTTCCCGACGAAATCCTGGCCCAGGGCTGCTTCAGAGATCCGGGAGGACAAGTGCGCAGGCTGCGAAACCGGCAGAAGCTGATGTTCCACCGGCAGATAGCGATATACCCCCTCCCCAAGCCCCGCAACAGCAAAAACGCAGAGATAGGTCTCAAGTGCATGGCGGCATCCTGCAGACGGAACGACTCTGAAGGCGGTACCCGGAGCGGCGATCTTCCGGACCCCCTGGGTAGCCCAGAGCAGAAAGGAAAGCTCTTTCAGAGTCAACGGAACCGGATTGAAAACCCGGCGGCTCCTTCTGCGGGCAATTGCGGTAAAAACATCCATAGCTGAAATGTCGCGCAGTTTTTCAGCAGGGACGAGATCAATGCATTGAGCTCCGGCAGGGATAGGTTTTTCCAGAGGCGGTGGGGATATCCCCCTGTTCTGATCGGTATTATTGAAATCAACCTTCTGCCTCACTGCATCCTTCAGAAAGGCCCGGAAACTATCTCGCGATGATCGATCCATGTTTTATATTTCTTTCTCCGGAGTCCCTTGTTACAGAGTGTATCTGCCCTTGATGAAGAAAACCCCCGCCCAGACCAGGAAGGCCGATTCTCCCAGCGCGATGATCAGACTCCGCTCTTCTTCCCCGTCCAGGGACACTAACCATCTGATCAGTACGAGTGCTGCGATAAAGAACAAGACCCCCGACAGGATTTTCCCGCTGCCTTTTGTCATCCCTTCCTCCCGGCTATCTTCCCCCAGCATACTTCCGGATGAGGCGACAGTCAAGCGCCGGGGGGGAGGTAATGGCGAGGGCGGTTGCCCACTATGGGTGGGACACGTGAAATTGCTGCCCCTACCGCCGCCTATCTTCTATGGACGACAAGCCGCCATGGATAAGAAACGAGGAATTGCGCCGCGGCAGCTGAAGCCCAGTCTTCGACCGGGAGTATTTATTAACAATTAATAAATATAAATTGACAACTTACCCATTTAGGCATACGTTGTTATTAACAAGGGGGCTTGGCCATGCACTTTAATGGTCCCGAAAAACGAAGACACCCTCGATACGACTTTTGTGAGATGACAGAGTGTTGTTTGAGCTCCCTTTCTCCCGCTAAATTAATTTATTATCCAAGCGTTGACATCTGCGAATCTGGGGTATGTATCTATACTTTTCACCGCCTCAATGAAGGTGAACACATAGAAATTAGTAATTCCCTGACTGTCTCGCATCAAAAGGCAGTGGTAAAATGGGTCAATAAGTGCGATGAGGATTTCTACAAGACAGGGCTAATGTTTGTTAATTGATTGATTTTTTTAGAGATGAATCTCTAACGTGGTTTGCTATTCAATTTATTACTTTGATAACCTTCTTTGCCCATAGTTTGCAGCCCCCCATAGTCCGCTGTTTTCGTCTGTAATCAGGAACACGGGTACCCTTTCGAGCAGACCGGCAAGCGTGTCGGAGCTGCGGAATTCGGTCTCGAATGCTTTATGGTTGACCAATTCCGTACTCTTGGCTGCCACTCCTCCAGCTATATAAATACCGCCGAGAGATAGGGTCTCAAGGGCGAAGTTCCGGCAGGCCCTCCCATAAAATCTGGCGGCCCATTCGAGTGTCTCAGGGTGGTGGGTAAACCTCTTCGCTACTTCATCGGGGGCCAGTTTCTTGCCGGTGAGAAAGCGATGGACATAGCTTAGTCCCTTCCCCGACACAACCGTATTACCGGTAATATACAGTTCCACGCTCTCCCTGAGGAGGAACTCCTGAAATTCATATTCACGCTTCGACACAAAGGGGAAATTCGCATGACCTGCCTCCGACGGAACGGCCAAATAGTCGCCTCTGCCGTCAGGCACGAGCGCGGCGTGTCCCAGGCCTGTGCCCGCTCCGATAACGGCCTTCACTGCGCCCTTTTCCGGTTCCCCGGGAAGGATATTCATGGCTGCCCTGCCGACTTCCGTAAGGCAGGCGAATGCCTGGGCGATAAAGTCATTGATCAGTGCGTATTCCCGGAAGCCGTAATCCCTCCGCGCGGAGGAAAGATCGATGCTCCACGGTATTAAAGGAGGCGAACTTCTTACGCCATGTTCGACGGGACCCGCGATGCCGATGACGACGATGTCCGCATCCTTAGGTTTGAGGAGCATTCCGGCCGATCTCAGATTGTCCATCAACTGTGCAAAAGATGCTGCATCGGCGGTATTCAACCATTTGGTTTCAAGAAGCGTGAGGTTCCGTGCTTCGTCCGCGCTGAAATACGCGAAGCGGCTGTTGGTGCCGCCTATGTCCGCCGCTAGGATATTTTTCATGTTACATCATGACAGGTTGATCATCTGTGGGGCAATTCATGAATTGCCTTTCTTTATGAATGGTCGCTTATGTATCCTTCAATGAGGATATCTTCGCCGATTCTTTTTACGGTAATGTTATTTATCCGGTATGCCTCTTCTAGTCTCCGGAACGACCTGCCGCCGACGGCCGGGAATGAGTTTTTTCCGCCGATGATCTTCGGTGCAACAAAGAACATTACTTTGTCGACTACCCCGCTTTCGAGGCAGTATGCATTAAGTGAAGATCCACCCTCGACCAAGACCGAGATAATGCCCATTCCGCCAAGCTGTTTCATGAGCCACTTCATGTCGACTTTCTCACCGCCGTACTCTATTATATGCGCTCCCCTGCCGAGCAATACCCTCTTTTTTTCGTATATTGCGGACCCGGCGCCGCCCGTCTCTGCCGTCCGTCTCATGGCTATAATCGTTTCGGGGGGTATACATAATACATTCGAGTCGGGCCTGATCTCCAGGGAGGGATCGATGATGATACGGGTCGGGTCCCGGTCGTCACCCGTTCTGCAGGTGAGGCGGGGATTGTCGGCTTTTATTGTGCCGATTGCGGTCAGTATCGCGTCGACAGAGCCCCGGAGGTCGTGCACAGCCGTCCTGGCCTTTTCGCCTGTGATCCATTTTGATTCGCCTTCCGGGGTCGCTATCTTTCCGTCCAATGTCATGGCCACCTTCAGGACGACAAAGGGCATCCCGGTTGTTATATATTTAACGTAGAACTCGTTGAGTGCGGCCGCCTTCTCGCCGATCACCCCGGAGACAACCTTTATGCCCGCGCTTTTGAGCTCCTCGACCCCTTTTCCGGATACCCTCGGATTGGGGTCATTCATGGCTATGACGACCTTTCTTATTCCTGAGGAGATTATCTTCCGGGTACATGGGGGGGTCCTTTTTTCCTTGTGGCAGCAGGGCTCAAGGCTCACGTAAAGGGTTGCGCCCCTCGCCCTTTCCCCGGCGTCTTCTATCGCGATCACCTCTGCGTGGGGGGTCCCCGCCTTTCTGTGGTACCCTTCGGCAATTACCTTGCCGTTTTTCACGAGCACCGCGCCCACCATCGGGTTAGGGCTCGTCATTCCCCTTGCGCGGGCAGCGAGGGCGAGAGCCTTTTTCATATAAAATTCGTCTGTCATCGCGTTAAAGAATACCATAAAATGCTTTACATGTAATAGATTTATCACTAAAATTTAATTACTGCGGTCTTTTCCGGCAGCCGGAGGATATGTGATATAATTTTAAAAGGAGGCGGGATGAATATAGTCTTAGAGGCAGTGGCGGCCGTTGTCCTTATCGCTATAGCGGCATATCTTATCCCTTTATTATTGGAGCTGAAGAGGACGGTCGTTTCTCTGAGGAAGACGACCGAGGAAAACCTTAAGCCGGCCCTGGAGGAACTCGATCTGGTGCTGAAAAACGTCAGAACGATAACCGACAATGTCGGCGTTGTCACTGAGGATGTGAAGCAGCTTTCCCATTCCGTCGGCCAGATGGGGAAGACGGTCGGAGCAGTTAACGCGATTATCGGGAACGTGGGCGCAACGGCCGCTGTCAAGGCCATAAGTGTGAAGGCCGGGGTCAGGGCCGCGCTCGAATATCTATTTGCCAATCTACTGAGAAAAGGAGAGAAGAAATGAAAGACGAGGGTTACAGTTCAGGTTCGATGCTGGTATCGTTTCTTTTGGGCGGGATAGTCGGTGCGGGGCTTGCGCTTCTTCTTGCGCCGCAGTCCGGCGAAGAGACCAGGAAGAAGATCAGGGATTTAGCGGACGACGTAAAGGACAGGACAACAGACTATGTCGAAAAGACCAAGGACAAGATCACGTCCTATGTAGACGAGGGCAAAGGACTTTATGAACAGAAGAAGTCCATCGTTAAGTCTGCGATCGAGGCCGGCAAAGAGGCATACGAGAAAGAGAAAGATAGACTGGCCAAAGAGCGGAATGCATGAGGCTTCCATAGCCGCAAGCCTGCTTGAAATTGTGTCAGGGCAGTGCAGGAAGAGCGGCTGCAGCAGGATAGAATCGATACATCTTAAGATCGGCAGGGCGTCGGGCATTATGACGGACGCCCTGATTTTTGCGTTCGACGCGATGAAAGAGGGCTCCCCGGCGAAAGGGGCGGTCCTGGAGATAGAGGAGGTCCCTGTCTCCGGTCATTGTGACGAATGCAATAATACCTTTACCACTGAACAGGAGTATATTTTAAGCTGTCCCTGCTGCGGCGGGAGTTCTTTCCGTATGACTGCGGGACGCGAACTGGATGTAATAGACATGGAGGTCTCATGAAGGTAAAGGTCGCGACAAAGATCCTCGAGGCGAATGACAGGATCGCCCTGGAAAACAGAAGAGTATTCGACCATGCGGGCCTGTTCGTGATCAACCTCATGAGCGGCCCCGGCGCTGGGAAGACTTCGCTGCTGGAAAGAACACTGGCGGGCAGAAAGGACCTCAGGATAGGCGTCATCGAAGGCGATATCGCCGGCAGCGATGATGCAGAGAGAATAGAGAAATTCGGGGCACCGGTCGTACAGATCAACACTGGAGGCGCCTGCCATCTTGACGCCAATATGATATCTGATGTGCTGGGAGACCTGCCGCTGGATGAGATCGACCTGCTTTTTATCGAAAATGTGGGCAACCTGGTCTGCCCTGCCGAGTTCAAGGTCGGCGAGGACATGAAGGTGATGCTCCTGAGCATTGCCGAAGGGCATGACAAGCCGCTCAAATATCCCCTTATGTTCCAGGAGTCTTCGGCGCTCGTCCTCAACAAGACCGATCTCGCGCCTTATACGGATGTCGATATCGGCAAGATCAGAAAAGACGCCTTGTCCCTTAACCCCGGGCTGAAGATATTCGAGGTCTCCTGCAGGACCGGTGAGGGCATCCCTGAGTGGATCGACTGGCTCCGGACACAGAAAAAGAATGGGTAAGGGGTAAGCCGCCGCAGCTCAGGTGAGTTTCCCTCCGCTTTTTTTCCATGCCTCTATGCCGCCCTCGATATATCTGGCCCTTATCTTCTTTTCCAGGAGGCTGTCCAGGACCTTATTGCTGACGGAACCGCCTCGCGCGCAGTAAAGGACAACGTCTTTGTCCTGAGGAAGTCCGCCGGCCCATTCGTCTACCCGTTCAGGATCGTGCCACTCTGCATTGGGTATAACATGCCCGTCAAAATCTTCTCTGCGTCTGACATCCAAAAGGACGACCTCGTCGCCTGTCTTACTTAATTCCGAGACCGTAATTATTCTGCCCATCGAAATCCCTCCTTGGCCGTATCGATAAAAAAGCATCTCTGTTTGATTCATTGTACCTCGATACCGATCACCTTCAACTCCCTCTCCGGCGCAATATCGAGTCCGGCATTTTTTCTATTGACTTCACAGGAAGTGTTGAGAGGGGAAAGTCTGTTTCCTTGACAAGCGTTCTTGCCTTCGGATATCTTTTTACACGAATAGGACTGGTTGAGGAGCAGAAATGGGCAAGATCAAGATAGGCGTAATCGGCGGCTCGGGACTGGACGACCCCCGGCTGATGAAAGACATGAAAGAAAAGAGGGCAAAGACGCCCTACGGAGATCCGTCGTCTGCACTCACAATAGGCAAGATAAACGGGGTCGATGCCGTCATACTTGCACGTCACGGCAAAGACCATTCCATTTATCCTACCGGAGTGAATTACCGTGCAAACATCCATGCCCTGAAAAGGGAAGGGTGCACCCACATCCTGGCCACTACCGCAGTGGGCTCCCTGAGGGAGAAGATAAGGCCCGGAGACCTGGTCTTCGTGGACCAGTTTATAGATTTTACCAGACATAGGCCCCTTACTTTTCATGATGAGAAGGTAATCCATACGCCGATGGCCGAGCCCTTCTGCGGGTACCTCCGCACGTTGCTGATCGACTCGGCAAGACAACTCGGGCTGAGACATCATAAAAAGGGCACTGTCGTGACGATAGAGGGGCCAAGGTTTTCGACGAAGGCCGAATCATTCATGTTCAGGAAACTTGGCGCGGACGTGATCAATATGTCTACCGTCCCCGAGGTGGTGCTTGCGAGGGAGGCCGGCATCTGCTACCAGACTATCGCGATGTCGACCGATTATGACTGCTGGAAAGAAGGAGAGGAACCGGTGACGTGGGAGATGATACTCTCTATTATGAAAAATAACGCCGAGAACGTAAAAGAGCTTATAGTAAAGACGATCCCGAAGATAATAAACACCGAATGCCGATGCAGATGACAGGAGGAAGGCGATGCCGATCAAATCGAAGATAAGGACCATCCCGGACCATCCGAAGAAGGGGATTATGTTCAGGGACATCACTACGCTCATTAAAGACCCTGTGGGTTTCAGGCTTGTGATCGACGGCCTGACCCAGAGGTATATAAAGGGAGATATAAATTTTGAGACGATTGTCGGCATAGAATCGAGAGGGTTTATCATCGGGGGAGCGCTCTCCTATGCGCTCGGGAAAGGCTTCGTACCGGTGAGGAAGAAGGGCAAGCTACCGGCCGAGACGATCAGCCACGAGTACGCCCTCGAATACGGCACCGACACGGTAGAGATCCACAAGGACGCGGTCCGGGAAGGGATGGAAGTCCTCCTCATCGACGACCTCCTCGCAACAGGCGGTACGGCCCTGGCTGCGGCAGCCCTGATAGAGAAACTCGGAGGAGTGGTCTCTGAGATGGCCTTTATCGTCAACCTTCCCGACGTGGGCGGAGAAAAAAGGCTCAAAGAAAAAGGGTATAAGGTCTTTTCCTTGACTGAGTTCGAAGGGGATTGACCATCCCCTGGTCTGCTGGACGGTCCTGACGATTTCCGGAGATGTCGTTCGAGCGGAAGGCTATTTCCTAAAAAGGGCAGGGTTTTCCCCTGTCCTTTTTTATGTCAGCGCGACGACGGTCACCCCGTTGCCCCCTTCTGATTGTTCCCCTTTTCGGAATTTCTTTACAAGAGGGTGTCCGTCAAGATGCCCCCGCACCGCACGCGACAGGGCCCCCGTTCCTAACCCGTGGATTATGGTCACCTCGCCGAGGCCTGCTAACGATGCATGGTTTAGAAATGGCTCAAGCCTCGCGAGGGCTTCTTCTACTCTCATACCTATCAGCGTGATCCTCGACGAAATGGATTCCTCACAGCTCTCCGCCTCTACTTGCGGGGCATCCCGGCTTATCGATTTTCCGCGTCCGAAGCCGATATCGGCCAGAGGTATCTCTATTTCCTTATCGCCTGCGGCAACCCTGATGCGCTGG
>Ga0316628_100003045_pt1 | contig 12741 bp, 13 predicted proteins | sample OWC_Aug_M2_C1_D5_FD_207648 | JGI IMG/M metagenome (GOLD analysis project Ga0316628, IMG submission 207648) | Wetland soil microbial communities from Old Woman Creek delta, Ohio, United States - OWC_Aug_M2_C1_D5_C | ecosystem: Environmental > Terrestrial > Soil > Wetlands | place: USA: Ohio...
AAAAATTATTGGGGGGTAAACACCTACTTTTACCCCAAAACGGGATAAATGTTTGTTTCCCCCCCCTCTTGACCTCACTCCTCGGCGATGCCGGCCAGCTTGTCCTGGACGCGGCGGAGCTCGTCCTGGGCTTCTTCGAACAGCTTCGCTTTAAAGGCCAGCGTATCGAGGGCCTTGGTTTCGTTCATCGTTGTCTTGAGGCGATCGAGCCGGGCGAGGATCTGGGCCTCGCGCCGCCGCAACTCTGCGATATCTTCCTCGGTCAGGGGAAGCTTGTCCATCGTCTGTCCTTTTGTGAGCCCATTGTAGACCCAACGGGCGGCGCGGGCAAGCGGTTTGACCGTCTGTGGCGGATGTGCCATCATAGAATATCGAGGTTCGCATGACCGCACGTCGAAAGAGAGCCCGGATATTCGTAGCCTTGCTCGTTGTCGCCGGGATCTCGGCCGGAGCCTTGGCCGCCCCGGCCGGGGCGGGCGGCGCTTCGGCCGAGCCACAAAAGAAAAAAAAGACTCCGGACGAAAAAGACCCCCAGTACCAATATGAAATGGGCGTCGTCGCCCTGCGTTACGGGTTCCCCGACGAGGCCGTCCGCTACGGGAAGCTGGCCGTCTCTCTCGATCCGGAGCATTTCAACGGCTGGAACCTGCTGGGATCGGCCTACTACACGAAGGGCGAGTTCGCCCTGGCGGCTGAAGCCTACGAGAAAGCGGCGGCCATCAAGCCGGACGCCGTCGAGGTTCAAAGGAACCTCGGGATGGCCCTCATCGAGCTCAAGGAGACGGACAAAGCCGAGGCCGTCCTGAAAAAAGCCTACGCCCTCGACGGCGAAGCCGAGACCGCCTACCAGTTGGGCAAGCTCTGCTACAACGGGAAGAGGTTCGACGAAGGTCTGGATTACGCCCTCAGGTCCATCCAGATGGACGGCAAGAGCGCCAAGGCGTACAACCTCAAGGGCGCCCTCTTGAACCAGATGGGCCGCTTCGCCGAGGCCGCCGGGAGCTTCCAGGCCGCCATCGTCCTTGCCCCCGGGGACGTCGGACTCCAGGTCAACCTGGGCGTCGCCTACCTCAACAGCGGCGAGCAGGGCAAGGCCAAGGCCGTCTTCGAGGCGGTCCTCCCCAAGCTCGAGCAGGACGAGCTGAAAGCCCAGGTCGAGAACTACCTCAAGGCCATCAAGGACGGCGGGAAGTAAAGCCGGAGAAACCGGTCCTCAGGGCCCGGGCGAACTCCCCTTTTTTTCGACGCGGGCCCTGTCTTTGATCGATCGCGGATCGAGAGCGGCATCGTCACCGGGAGGAGGGCCTCGAACGTATCACAATTCGGCCGGGCGCGAGTTCAAGCCGAAGGGCGAACATGATATGATAGAGGCATGAACTGGGTCACCGTCCACAGGTCCAACGGAGTCACGGAGGCGGAGATCCTCAAGAACATGCTCGAGTCCTTCGGCATCCCCGCGCGGGTCAGTGCCGAGGCCGTCGGCAAGGTTCTCGGGATGACCGTCGACGGGATGGGCGTCGCATCCCTTCTCGTCCCCGCGAACCGGGCTACGGAAGCCCAGGACATCCTGGCCGAGCATTTCACTGCCGAAGCCTGAGGGAACCGCAGCCGGAAGCCGTCATGAGGGGGCCGCGCCCCCGCGTGATTAGGGGTCTATCTGAAACAGATCCGCCGGCCGCACGTCTTATGAAGTGAAGACGGACGAAGAGATGAGATCCTTCGACGAGCTTTACGCCATGTACCACGCCCACGTCTACAGATTCGCCTGCGCCCTCGCCGGGGACGCCCGGGACGCCGAGGACCTCTTCCAGGAGACCTGGCTCCGGGCCGTCAGGGCCTCCGCCGAGGTCCGGGAGCCGGAGGCAAGCAACGCCAAGGCCTGGCTCTTCGCCATCGCGGCCAACGCCCACAAGGACTCCTTAAGGAAGAAGCGGGTTCGGCGGCTCTTCCTCCTGGAGAGGAAAAGGTCGATGGCCGAGGGCACGGCCGATGCCGACCCGGGCTGGGACCCCCCCGGTTATGCGCATGAGCGCGACGAGGCGCGGTCGGATATTCGGCTCTGCCTGCGCCGGGCCGTTTCCCGGCTTCCCGGTCGGGAGCGGCGCGTTTTCGTTCTCAAGGACATCGAGGGTTTCAAACACGAGGAGATCGGCCGCATGCTCGGCATTCCCGAGGCGACCGTCCGGACGCTCCTTCACCGGGCCGTCCGGAGACTCCGGAAGGAACTCGCCGAGTTCAGACTGGCGGCCGACGGGAAGCCCGTCTTCGAGGAGGGAGGGTCATGACCAAGAGCTTGAGATGCCGGGACGTCGAACGCCTTTTGCTCGAACGCGAGGACGGGGCGTTTGCGGCGGGGGAGGAACGGCTCGTCGAGGAGCATCTCCGAGCCTGCGCGGGCTGCCGCGGGTTCACGGCCGACCGGGCGCTCATTCGAGGAGAGCTCACCGGCGTCCGCTGGCCGGAGCCGCCCGCGGAGCTCGTTTCAAGGACAAGGAGGATGCTTCGGAGACGCGGGCCGGAGAGGGCGACGGCGGTCCCGCCGGCCTGGGTCCTCATCTCTCTGGCCGCGGTCACGATCATAACGGCCCTTTGGCTGGCGGTATCGCTGGCGGATGTCACTCCCGACATGACCCTGGCCGACCTGCCCCTCGCGGCGCTGGGGGCCGTTCTCATCATCGTCCAGAACGCGGTCATGCTCTTCTGCGCGCCGGTCGTCCTGCGGGCGTTCCGGATGCGCCGGAGCGGACCCGAGAGCATACGATAATCAGGAGGTCAATATGACGGTCTCGAATAACGGCAAGAGCATCGCCCTGGTGATCATCATCGTCGTCCTGGCGCTTTTCGCCTTTCGCTCGATCTTCGTCCTGCTGCCGTTCGGCGCCTTCCCCGGCATCTCCCGCACGATCAGGACCATGGCCAACCCTCTCCACGGATGGCCCGAGGGTTTCGGTCCTTTCAGCGCCATCCCCCTCATCATCCTGCCGGTCGCGTTCATCGTCCTCTGGGGAGCCGTCCTCATCTGGGTCTATCGGGACGCCGAGAAACGGGGCATGAGCGGCATTCTGTGGTTGCTTCTCGTCCTCATCGGCAACGTCATCGGCTTGCTCATCTACGCCATCGTCCGCAGCGAGACGCCGGTCAAGAGGCGGCAGGAGGGTGCAACCACAGGAGAGGCCTGCTTTGCCCCCGAAAAGTGTCCCGGCTGCGGCAGCGCCCTGGCGAAGGAGTACGCCTTCTGCCCTTACTGCGGGAAGAATCTGAAAAAGACCTGTCCGGCCTGCGGCAAGCCTGTCGATGCGAGCTGGAAGGCCTGCCCGGCCTGCGGCGCAAGCCTCGACCCCGGGGCCACCCACCAAGCCTAAAAAAGGGGGTCGGGTCTGCTTTCTATCACTTTTTGCCCGGCGGTTTTCGGATCGCTCCGGGTCTTCGGAAAAAGCGGTAAAAGGTAGACCTGACGCCTTCTTATTTGAAGATCTCGCGGTGGAGCGAAGCCAGGGCGATGCGCGACTCGACGGGGTTGACGCCGATGCCCGGCCCGCCCGGGACCCGGATGGTCCCCGCCCCGCTGAGCTCGATAAAGGGATCGATGATATCCTCTTTGTAGTAGCGCCGGCTGGCGCTGAGGTCGTTCGGGAACTTGAAATTCTTCAGGGTAGCGATGTGGAGGTTGTGGGCCCGGCCGATGCCGGATTCGAGCATGCCGCCGCACCAGACCGGCACTCCGCGCGATTCGCAGTGATCGTGGATCTTGCGCGCTTCGACCACGCCGCCGACCCGGCCGACCTTGATATTGACGACCCGGCAGCTGCCCATCTCTAGGGCCGCCCGGGCCGTGTCGAACGATAGGATGCTCTCGTCGAGGCAGAGTGGCGTCTTCATCTCCCGCTGCAGCCGGGCGTGGTCCCATAGGTCGTAGGGGGCGAAGGGCTGCTCGATCATGAGCAGGCCGTAGGCATCGAGGGCCTTGAGCGTCTCCATGTCCTTCAGGCCGTAGGCGCCGTTGGCGTCGGCCTGGAGCATGATGTCCGGGTATCTCTCCCGGACGGCGGCGCAGGCGGCGGCGTCCCAGCCCGGCTTGATCTTGATCTTGATCCTCTGATAGCCCTCGTCGAGGTACTGGCCGATCCTGGCGACGAGTTCCGGCAGGGAGTCCTCGATGCCGCAGCTCACGCCGGCCGCGATCTCCGTGCGCGTTCCGCCGTAGAGCTCGCTGAGCGATCGCCCGGCCTTCTTGGCCTTGAGGTCCCACAGGGCGAGCTCGAGGCCGGCCTTGGCCATCCGGTTGCCCCTGAAGACGGCGGCCTCACGGGCGTAGTCCTCGGGCTCGACGAGTCCCTTTCGGAAGATGAGGGGGACGAGGAATTCCTTCATGACGTGCCAGGCTGTTTCCGTCGTCTCGCCGCTGTAGAGGGGGGCCTCCTCGGCCACGCACTCGCCCCAACCGCAGACTCCGCCCTCGAAGACCTTGATGAGGCTGAAGGTCCGGCCGTAGGCGCGTCCGAAGCTCGTCTCGAAGAAATGCACGTAGGGGAGCTTGAGGAGGTCGATCTCGATCCGTTCGATGGCCATGGGCAATCCTCCGCAATCCCGATTCCCGCCTAACATATCCAGGATCACGGCGGAATTCAAGGATTTCGGAGCGGACGGTCAGCGTCTCGTCAGCACGTAGAACGCGCGGTCGCCGAAGAGGAAGTCGTCGGCGACGTAGCCGCGGCCGAAATAGGCTGTCATGGTCCTGCGCAGGCCCGACTGCCACTCGGCGATGAGATCGGGCTGGCCGATCAGGGCTTTGATGTCCCTGGGCACTTCGACGAGGACGACTTTCTCGTCGAGCCGCAGCTTCGAGCGTCCCGGGCGCACGAACGGCGCCTCCCCGCTCGGTCTCCGTTCCAGGGCCTTGGGTAAGGCGGTTGCGTCGTAGCCGGGCTTGCGGGCCTTGCCCTCGGAACGAGCCGTCACCCGTCGGGCCCGGATCGGCCATTCGATGAGCAGACGGTCGGTGGGGATTCCCGGTCCCAGGCAGAGCGCGGGCGTCAGGCCGTAGAAATTGGGGAAATACGTCCGCGAGATAGCGGCCAGGGCTTGGAGATTGAGATTGGCGTTTCGCGCCTGGAGAGGATCGTATGTCCAGGTGATGAACCGGTAGCCGCCCTTCACGGCTTCCTCCCGCTGAGCCCACTTGAGGGCCTTGCCTAGGCCGTAGCCTTGGAAAGCCGGCAGGACGGCGAGGAGGTGCGAATGCTGGGAGGATTCGCCCTTGAAGACCGCGGGGAACGAGTAGACGAAGCCAGCAAGCTCGCGGCCGACGAACGCGCCGAGCAGGATCGCCCCCATCCGGGTCGAGGCGGCGAACTGGTGGGGCGGCGTCAGGTCGAGGTCGTCGTGTTTCCAGACGAGGCGCTGGATGCCGGGCAGCTTCTCGAAATCCTCGAACGACTTCAGAAGCTTGATACGGACGCGGTCAGCCAAGCTTAACTCCTTTCCGGTGGGCCCGCCACTCGTAGATAGCGATGATCCGGCGAGCCATGGCTTCGGCGGAATATTTCTCGAGGACCGCTTCCCGGCCGCGGCCGGCCAGCCGGGCGGCCAGGTTCCTGTCGAAATGGACCTTGAGGACGGCGTCAGCCAGGGCCTTGGCGTTCCGCGGCGGGACGAGGAGCCCGGTCTCCCGGTGCGTGATGATGTCCCGGGCCGCACCGACGTCCGCGGCGGCGACAGGCAAACCGCTGGCCATCGCTTCGATGAGGTGACCGCCGAGTCCGTCAAGATGCGAGAAGACGACGAACATGTCGAGCGAAGCCAGGATCCGCGGCGCCTCCTTCCCAAAACCCAGAAAATAACGCACGCCGTCCATGGCCGGCCCGGCCTCGGTCTCGCTCGCTTCGAGGCGGAGGGAGCCCTCGCCGAGGACGACGACCGTGACCTTTGGCGCCTGGCCGCGGACGATGGCCGCCGCCTCGAGAAGCGCCCGATGCCCGCGCTCGTCCTCGAGGGGCAGGACCGCTCCGACCAGGAATTCGTCCGGCTCGAAGCCGAGCTCCCGCCGGATGAGGTCGTCGGGCGGCTGGGAGGTGAACCGGGTGAAGTCCAGTCCCGGCGGGACGACCTCGATCCTCGCTTCGGCGATGCCGCCCCGAACGAGGATGGACCGGACGCCGTCCGATCCGGCGATGACGGCGTCGATCGCCGCGAAGGGCAGTCGCCCCTCGAGCGGCGAAGAGTCGGCCGGACGGGAAAGGATGCGGACCGGGACCTGGGCCGCCGCCGCAGCCGCCATGCCGAGCCCGGCGCCGAGTGTTTCGTGGAAATGGGCCAGCTTGCAGCCCCGGGCGCGCATGGCCCGGACGAGGTGCCGGCGGACGCTCCACTTCATCCGGCCGCGCATCCGGAGGGCGAGCGTGGACAAGCCTTCTTCGGACGCCTTGCGGAGAACGTCGCTTCCGGGTTCGAGGACGAGATGGGTCGCGTAGCCCTTCTTGCGGAGCTCGCGGGCGACACAGAGGATCTGACGCTGGCTCTCGCGCCACTCGCGGCCGGCATCGACGAGAAAGAGGCTCACCCGGCCATCTTAGCACAGCTTACTTGATGTAGTCACCCAGGCTGATGTTGCGGGCCTCGAGGGTCGAGCCGGTCACTTTGGCGATGGCGGCCAAGGCGACGTTGTAATCGACGAGGGCCTTCATCTCCAGCGACCGGGCGCTGGCCAGGGCGTCCTGGTAGGTCAGGACGAAATAATTCGTCGACATGCCGACGTTGAGCTTCTTCATCTCGGCCTCGAGCTGCCGTTCGGCCAGCTCGCGGGCGATGCGGTAGGCGTCGACGCTCTTGGCCGCCGTCTCGAGCGTCAGGACGGCGTCGCTGACTTCGAGGAAGATCTGCTGTTCCTGGCTTCTGAGGCGGGCCTGGGCCTGTTCGAGGTCGAGCTTGGCGTAGGCATAGCCGGCCCGGCCGACGACGTCCCCGAAGGGGATGGTCAGCGTCACACCGGCCGTCCAGTTGTTGTACAGGAATTTGAACATATCGCGGAAGGCCTGCCCGGCGCTGCCCGCGTCGCCTGGGATGGGGTCCCCAAAGGGATCGTCCGGGTCGTAGATATACTGCTGGCCGGAGATCCCCGGGCTGCCCTTGATCAGCTGGAGGTCGAGCTGGGGCAGGAGCTGGTTCTTGGCGAAGCGGAAATTGACCGTCTTGGCGCCGATCGTCGATTTCGCCGTTTCGAGGTCGGGCCGCCTGGCCATCGCCCGGACGTAGGCCTCCTCGAGCGTGATCGTGAACGGCTTGAGCTCGGGCTTGTCGGCAGGGAGGAGGTTCTGGCCCTGGGCCGATGGGTCGACGCCCAGGTTGAGGAGCGTCTTGAGCTGGTCCTGACTGCGCTTGACCAGGGCCTCGGCCTGGAGGATGTCGGCCTCGCGACGGGCCACGGTGGCCTCGGCGTTGAGGACCTCGATCGGCGCCTTCTGGCCGACCTCGACCTCCTTCTTGGTCTTGTTCAGGAGGTCGCGGCCGCTCTGGAGGGCCTGCTGGAGGGTCTTCAGGTTTTCGATAGAGTAAACGAGGTTCCAGTAGGCCGCTTCGACCGAGTAGACCGTATCGATAAGGACGGTCTTGAACTGACCGCGGGAGGCCTCGAGATTGTGCTGGGCGACGATGATCTCGCGGCGGCTGACCGTCCAGCCGAAGTTCTTGAGCAGGGGCTGGGTCAGGGAGAAGCTCAGGCGGCTTGTGTAGGAGGGATTGTAGCTCTGGTAGAGCTGATTATTCTTATTGTAGTCATAGCTGAGGGAGGCGGTGAAACTCCCGCCGAAGGGGATCTGCTGGGCGATGGAGGCGGTGGAGCTCGTGCTTCTATTGATGTAGGCGCCCGCGCTCTGGAGGGACCAGGTGGAAAGCTGTTCGTAGCGGTTTCCAGTCAGGTCGACCTGGAAGGTCGGCATGAAGATCTGCCTGGCCTGCAAAACCGATGCCGAGGCCAGCTCGGGATTGATGACCTCGGCGGCCACGTTGAGGTTGTTTTTCAGGGCCCTGACGATCGAGTCTTCGAGGGTCAGGGAAAGGTCCTCTGTCTCCTGGCCGAAGCCGAAGCCCCAGAGCAGGGTCAGGGCGACAAGCGCGCCGAAAATCCGTCTCTTGGTCATTGCCATCCTCCGATCAAGGGGATATCTTCAACGAGATCCCATTTGCAAGAATGATGCCAAAGCGCAGGATCACCTTTTAATAATACGAATCGGGCGGCTTTTCGTTCACGCTGGCCAGCGGATGTCGAGGGCCGTCATCTTGTTGAAAAGGGTCTTGCGGCTGACCCCCAGGATCCGGGCCGCCCGGGTCCGGTTGCCGCCCGCCTGATGGAGCGCCTCGAGGATGAGCTCCTTCTCCCGCGCTTCGGCGACGCTCTGGATGGCCTCTTTTAGGGACTCCTTGGGGGTCGGGCCCGGCTCCGTAGCCGCCGCGGCGATGCCGGGGAGCTTCAGCCGGGCCGGGAGGGCCGCCTCGGTCACCCATTCGCCCTCGGTCATGACCAGGGCCTCGTAGACGACGTTCTCGAGCTCGCGGACGTTCCCCGGCCAGGCGTACTCAGCCAGGCGGTGGAGCGCGCCGGGCGTAAAGCCGAGCACGCTCTTCGCCAGCTCGCCAACGTACTTGCGGACGAAGTGCTCGACGAGGAGTGGCACGTCCTCGGCCCTTTCCCGGAGGGGCGGGAGGGCGATCGACAGGACGGCCAGCCGGAAATAGAGGTCCTCCCGGAACTTCCCCCTCGCCACCTCGGCCTCGGGATCCTTGTTCGTGGCCGCGATGACCCGGACGTCGACGGGCACGGTCTTCGTCCCGCCGACCCGCGTGATCTCCCTCTCCCCCAGGGCCCGGAGGAGCTTGACCTGGGCGTCCTCGGAGAGCTCTCCGACCTCATCGAGGAAGATCGTCCCCGTGTTGGCCTGCTCGAACTTGCCGGTCTTGTCGGCGTGGGCGTCGGTGAACGCCCCCTTGACGTGGCCGAAGAACTCGCTCTCAATAAGGTCGCGCGGCACGGCGCCGCAGTTGACGACGACGAACGGCCCGTCCTTGCGGGGGCTGGCGAAATGGATGGCTCTGGCGACGAGCTCCTTGCCCGTGCCGCTCTCCCCGGTGACGAGGACGGTCCCGTCGACGCGGCTGATCTTCTCCATGAGCTGGAAGACCGAGCTCATCCGGGCCGACGTCCCGACGATGTTCGAGAATCGGTAGCGCGAGGTCAGCTCCGAACGGAGCGTTTCGACCTGGCGGCGGAGGCTTTGGATCTCGAGGATGCGGGTGACGTTGAGAAGCAGCTCCTCGTTGTCGACGGGCTTTTCCAGATAGGCGTAGGCGCCAAGCTTGGTCGCCTCGACGGCATTGCGGATGGTGCCGAACGCGGTGATGATGACGATCCCTGGGGCGGGTTGGAGTCCGCGGAGCCCGGCCAGGACCTCGAGGCCGGCCACGTCGGGCAGGTTCATATCGAGGAGGACGGCATCGGGCCCGAAGAGCCGGGCCTTCTCCAGGCCCTGGCGCCCGTTTTCCGCCGTCTCCGTCTGGTAGCCGCGCTCGCCGAGAAGGACGGTGAAAACTTCTCGGATGCTCTTCTCGTCGTCGATGACCAGGATCCTGGGGTTCATGGCCGGCCTCCCTCCGGGCTCGCGGGCAGGGTGATGAGGACCGTGGTCCCTTCGCCGAGGCGGCTGCGGAGCTCGATCTCGCCGCCGTGAGCCTTGATGATGCTGTAGCAGATCGACAGGCCGAGGCCCGTCCCCCCCTTCTTTGTCGTGAAGAAGGGGTCGAAGGCCCTCTCGATGTCCTCCTCGGGGATGCCCGGCCCGGTGTCGACGACACGAACGAGGGTCTTCCCGTTTTCGAGGACGACCTCCTCGACGGAGAGAAGCCCGCCGTCCCCCATGGCCTGGACGGCGTTGAGGAAGACGTTGAGGAAGACCTGTTTGAGCTGGGACTTGTCGGCATTGACCAGAACGGGTCCGGGCGGGGCCGACGTCCGGACCTCGACGCCGTTGGCCCGGGCTTGGATCGAGACCAGGGCCACGCTCTCCTCGAGGAGAGGAACGAGGTCGCAGGGCTCCTTGAGGATCTCCGAGGGCCGGGAGAAGGATAGGAGGGCGGCCAGGATCTCGTCGATCCGGTCGGTCTCCTGGAGGGCGACGCCGAGCAGCTTTTTTTCGTTCTCCTCGTGGCAGCGGGACTCCAAGTATTGCAGGGAGGACTTGATCGAGGTCAGCGGGTTCCGAATCTCGTGGGCGGCCCCGGCGGCCAGCTCGCCGATCGTGGCCAGCCGGTCGGCCCGGAGCATGCGGCGGAATCGCTCTTTCTTCTCCTTGTAGAGCAAGGCGTTGTCGATAGCGATCCCGGCCTGGGGCATGAGCGAGTCGACGAAGGCCGCTTCCTCCATGGAATAGCGCTCTCCGGATTCCCTCTCGCCGATGCCGAGGATGCCGATCAGCCGGTTCATCGACAGCACCGGATAGCAGAGGGCCAGGCCGAGTCGGCTGATGACCTGCTTCTCCTTCTCGCTGAGGAAGCCCAAGACGCCGGGCCGGCCGCGGACATCGAGATAGGTCTTGTTGACCTTGAGCCACCTGGCCAGGCGCTCCGCGCCCGAAAGGGTGACGCCGCGGACGTCGGCTTGGTCATATCCGGACGAGGCCCCGACCCGGAACTGCCCGAGGTCGCTGTCGAAGATAAAAAAAACCAAGCGGTCGACGGCCACCGCCTCTTTGATCGTGCCGAGGAGGTTCAGGGCGATCTGGTCGAAGTCCTCGATCAAGTTGAGGCTCTCGGCGAATTCGCGGAAGATCGTCGGGGCCTGGACTCCCCGGCGCTTTTTGCCTCCGGAAAGCCTTCCGGCGCGGTGGAATATCGTCACGATCCGAGTTCCTATCTAAGGAGGATACAGTAAGTCCGGGGGAAAGTAAAAGCCGCCGGAGTTGGGTAAATCGGGTAACGTATTGCCCAATTTCGGGTAAACGAGGTTACATTCGCGCCCGAAGTCCCGGCCAGCAAATTCTGCATGCGTTTCTCAGATGCAACTTTCGGGCCGCAAAGTGCGGGCTGCGGGCATGATTCGGACGGCCAAGGCCATTTTCGCCGTGATTCGATCTAACCAAGCCTTTTATCAATCCGTATAAAAAAGAGGCCGAGGCCAACTTGGCACCTTCCTTGCATTATCCGAATCGAACCGATGGAGGTAAGACGATGAAGATCCTCAAGCCCGTTGCGGTCCTCGCCGCGACCTTCGCCTTGGTCGCCGCCCTGACCGCGCAAACCCAAGAATCCCAAAGCATGAAGCTCCTCAGGCTGAAGAGCGCCCAGCTGGCCCTCGACCTGAAGAAGGCCGACTTCGACCGCTTCCTCAAGCTCAAGGAGGAGGGCCTCGCCTCCGAGGCCGATTTCGCCCAGCGGCAGACGGCCTACCTCCAGGCCCAGGTGGACTACCAGCAGGCGCTGATCAATTTCATGGGCAGCGAGGCCCGCATCTCGGTGGCCAGCGCCGTCAAGTATCAGGACCGCAGCGGCAAGAAGTTCGTCCGGGTGGCCCTGCGTTATGTGTCCAAGGAGCTCAAGGAGCTGGCCAAGCTCAACATCAACGCCGCCGACCTCTTCCCGCTCGACTTCATGAAGGAGATCAAGGACGTCTACGTCTCGCTCCTCTCGGAGGGCAAGATCATCTCCGACCCCTACGAGAAGTCGATCGCGGCCCTGCCCATCGAGACCGTGCGCGACGTCACATTCCAGCTCCTCAAGGACGTCGAGAGCCTCGATATCAGCGTCTCGTACTCGGGCAAGACCGAGACGACCGCGGTCTTCCTCCAGAAGGGCGTCAGCGCCAACATGGTCACCGTCAATTCGGCCCAGTTCTCCCAGGAGGCCGACCTCGAGAGCACGGCGACCTATGACCTGTCGCTGGAGAAGTTCAGCGGCGAGGCCAACGTCTTCAAGCTCGAGGCCGTCAACGTCCCGACGCAGATCACCTTCGAGTTCAGCGACCCGGCGACGAACGCCCGGCTGTCCCAGATCAAGTTCAGCGAGGGCGTCACCAGCTTGAAGCTCCAGCTCAAGCTCTTTCTTCCCAAGAATCCCGACGACCGGGTCGTCCTCGACAGGCCCCTCGAGTTCTTCGTCCTGGCCCTGGACAACGATCAGACACAGAAGCTCCGCGAGATCGAGGCGGCGGCCGGAGGGGCCACGGGGATCGGCGCGGACGAGATCGAGGCCCTCAAGGCCGGCGCGGCCAAGCTCGAGGTCATCCCCCGCGGCGTGCCCAAGGTCGAGGTCCAGGCCGTCAACCTCTACCATGAGATCAAGGCCGGCGACACCATCAGCATGGACGTCACGATCCGGAACACCGGGACGCGCAAGCTCAACAACGTCCGCGTCTTCTGCGACCTGCCCCTCAATTGGCGCGTCGAGATCGCGCCCGACCTCATCGCAGCGCTGGAGCAGAACAAGGACGAGGTCGTCAAGATCAGGTTCCTGCCGCCCGACGGCGTGTCGGTCGGCGACTACGAGCCGAAGATCCGGACCGACGCTATCGCCGACAACCGCCGCGTGGAATCCGAGGACAAGATCGTCCGCATCCATATCTCATCGAAGGCCAACGTGCTCGGCATCGGCGCCCTGGTCCTCCTCCTCGTCGGGCTCCTCGTCGGCATCGTCATCTTCGGCATCAAGCTGACGCGGAGATAAAAAAAGGGGGGGCGTGTACCGGAGGTACGCGCCTTC
>Ga0316628_100003046_pt1 | contig 12740 bp, 8 predicted proteins | sample OWC_Aug_M2_C1_D5_FD_207648 | JGI IMG/M metagenome (GOLD analysis project Ga0316628, IMG submission 207648) | Wetland soil microbial communities from Old Woman Creek delta, Ohio, United States - OWC_Aug_M2_C1_D5_C | ecosystem: Environmental > Terrestrial > Soil > Wetlands | place: USA: Ohio...
AGGCGCTGGTCTTGGGGGTGCGGGATTACATCGAAAAAAACGGTTTTCAGGGGGCGGTGATCGGCTTATCCGGCGGCGTGGACTCGGCGCTGACCTTGGCGATCGCCGTGGATGCCATCGGCGCATCGCGCGTCGAGGCGGTGATGATGCCGTCCCGCTATACCGCGGCCATGAGCTTGGAAGATGCTCGTACCGAGGCGGAAACCTTGGGCGTGGAATATCACGTGATTTCCATCGAGCCGGCGTTCCGAGCCTTTCTCGACAGTCTCAGGCAAGAATTCGCCGGCACGGCGGAAGACACTACCGAAGAAAACATCCAGGCGCGGTGTCGGGGAGTGATCTTGATGGCGATCTCCAACAAAAAACGCAAGATATTGCTAACCACTGGCAACAAGAGCGAGATGGCGGTAGGTTACGCCACGCTCTATGGCGACATGGCGGGCGGTTATGCGCCTATCAAGGATCTACCCAAGACCATGGTGTACGCCTTGTCTCGCTATCGCAATAGCATTGCGCCGGTGATTCCGCAGCGGGTGTTGGAGCGGCCGCCGTCGGCGGAGTTGAAGCCGGATCAGAAGGATCAGGACAGTCTGCCGCCCTATGACATCCTCGACCCCATCCTGGAAATGTATGTGGAGCAGGATAAATCCGCGGAAGAGATCGTTGCCGCGGGATACGACGCGGAGACGGTGTTGCGTGTGATCGTCCTGGTGAATCGCAACGAGTACAAGCGCCGTCAGGCGCCGCCGGGGGTGCGGGTGACGCGGCGCGCCTTCGGCCGCGACCGCCGTTATCCCATTACCTCCGGCTATCGTAATCAACCTCAACTGGCGGATTAAAGGCCGCGACAAATTTCTTGATCGCTATGTCGCGGGTATGCGCGGTGGTTTAAGCTAAGGGAAAACGGTTTCCGAGGATGTTGAGGAATTGGTTATGCTATGTGCCAGTGCTGTGTAAATTTGTCGAAGAAGGAATAAATCAATGAAAAAGATCGAAGCGATCATCAAGCCCTTTAAGCTCGACGATGTGCGCGAGGCATTGTCGGAGATCGGTGTCACCGGCATGACGGTGGCGGAAGTCAAGGGCTTTGGGCGGCAGAAGGGCCATACCGAGTTATACCGCGGCGCCGAATATGTAGTGGACTTTTTGCCCAAGGTCAAGATCGAGGTGGTGCTGCAGGACGATCATGTCGACCGCGCGATCGAGGCCATAGCCCAAGCCGCCCGCACCGGCAAGATCGGCGACGGCAAGATCTTTGTCAGTTCCGTGGAGCGGGTGGTGCGCATCCGAACCGGCGAGGAGGGCAACGACGCAATTTAGCTTGTAGGTCTTGATTCGGATCAAGCGTGAATGCGCGGGGAGAATAAAAAGTATTTTCCCGATGACTGTCGCCTCGTCTTTGGCGGAGGCTGATCGCTAATCAAAGATTCTTTTCGATCAACGGGCCGGCACTTTGTTGTGAGCGCGCTCGGGAAAATTGAGTTCCAGGATTCGACGCGCATCCTGAGCGAGCTTGGGCATCCCCAAGCGATCGTAGGCCTCGGCCATCAGCGCCAAGGCATCGGGGATCGAAGGGGTGCGATCGTAATGTTCCACTACGTATTTGGCGCGGTTGGCCGCCGCCGCATAAGCGCCTTTTTGCATGTAGAACTCCGCCGCATACATTTCGCCCCGCGCCAGGGCGTTGCGCAGATAGATCATCCGTTGTACGGCGTCCGCGGCATAGGGGCTGTTGGGAAAGCGTTGGGTCAATTCCGAGAAAGATTGGAAGGATTCGCGCAAGGTGCGCGGGTCCCGCTGGGCCAAATCCAGGGAAAATTTCTCTTCGAGGAATTCGGGCTTGGGAAATCGGGCCAGGCCTTTTATGTAATATGCGTAATCGACGCGCGGATGCCGCGGGTAGAGTTTGATGAATTGATCGGCGGCGGCGATGGCTGAATCCGCCTCGTCATATTTGTAATAGGCATAGGCGATATTCAACTGCGCTTGTTGCGCGTAGGCGCCGAAGGGGTGATGAGAGATCAATCCTTCGAAACGCTCGACGGCCAATTTGTAATCGCCGGATTTCAAGGCCCGATTCGCCTCCTCGTAATATTTCTCGGCGCTCCACTTTTCCGGATTGTCGCCGGGACTCTTAAAGAGGGAGCAAGCGCTGAGCGACAGAGCCAGGAGTACGAAAACGAGGAGGCGGTCCATGAGTTTTTACTGCAAGTCCTATTTCAAGAGCGGATCTTAATTTCCCTCATTCATTCTCTCGATGAAGGAACAATGCCAAGCGTTCGACGGAAGAATGCGAGGCAATATTGAAGATGTTGGGTTATGTTCGACCATTCGGCATTATACTTGCCTTTTTGCCGTCAGGATATGAGTAAAGCAGTGAGTTCGGATCACGCGCAGGCCCAACATCTCGAGGCCATCGTGCCGCTCGATGCCGCCGGCCAACGCTTGGATCAGGTGCTGGCGGCATTGTTTCCGGATTTTTCCCGCACGCGTTTGCAACAATGGGTTCGCGCCGGTCACGTGACCGTGAATGGACGGACGCTGCGGGCGCGAGACAAGGTTTGGGGCGGAGAGCGCATCGCCGTCACCGCGGTGGTGGAAGAGGAAACACCGTGGCGGGGCGAGGCGATCCCTCTCGATATCGTATATGAAGATGACAGCCTTATCGTGCTCAACAAGCCGCCGGGTTTGGTGGTGCATCCCGGTGCCGGCAATCGCGAGGGCACCCTGGTCAACGCCTTGCTGCATTATGCCCCGGAACTGGCAAATGTTCCGCGCGCCGGGATAGTGCATCGTCTGGATAAGGACACCAGCGGATTGCTGGCGGTGGCGCGTACGCTGCGTGCGCACAAGAGCTTGGTGGAGCAACTTCAGGCCCGCACGGTGCGGCGGGAATACTTCGCCATTGTGGTCGGGGTGATGACCGCCGGCGGCAGTATCGAGGCGCCCATCGGCCGCCATCCCGTGGAGCGTACCCGCATGGCGGTGGTGAACGGCGGGCGTCCCGCCGTCAGCCATTACCGGGTGCTGGAACGCTTTCGCCATCACTCTTATATAAAGGTGAAACTGGAGACCGGACGCACCCATCAGGTTCGGGTGCACATGGCCCATCTTCATCATCCGCTGGTGGGAGATCCGGTCTATGGCGGGCGCTTGCGTCTGCCCGCGGCGTGCAGTCCCGCCTTGCGGGAAGCCTTGCGCCGCTTCAAGCGACAGGCCCTTCATGCGGGGGCGTTGGGGCTGGTGCATCCGGACAGCGGCGAAGCATTGTATTGGGAGGCACCGTTGCCCGTGGATATGCAACAATTGTTGGAGGCCTTGCGTGACGATGCCCGGTCCGACGCTTGATATAGAGCGTTTAAGTTGGTTGGTGCCGGAGTGGCCTGCGCCACCGTGCGTGCGTGCGTGCACCACCACCCGACTCGGCGGGGTCAGCGAAGGCGTCTATGCCTCGTTGAATCTGGCGGAACATGTGGGGGATGAGCCCAAGCATGTGGCGGAGAACCGCCGCCGTGTGCTGCAGGCCTTGCATCTACCCGCCATGCCGTTATGGTTGCAGCAAGAACATGGTACGGTCGCGGCGGATGCCGCCGCAGCCGAGCCGGGCTGTGTGGCCGATGCCAGTTATGCGATTGGTCGGGGTGTGGTGTGTGCGGTGCTCACCGCCGATTGCTTGCCCTTGCTGTTATGCGATAGCGGCGGAACGCGGGTCGCCGCGGTGCACGCCGGGTGGCGGGGCTTGTTGGGAGGGGTCATCGAAAATGCCGTGCGCGCCCTGCAGCGCCCCGGTTCACAAATATTGGCCTGGCTGGGTCCCGCTATCGGTCCCAATGTTTTCGAAGTGGGGGATGAGGTGCGCGCCGCCTTTATTGCCGCGGACGCGGCGGCTACCGCGGCCTTTTGCCCTTCGCCCGCGGGTCGATGGCTGGCGGATATTTACTGTTTGGCGCGACAGCGTTTAACCAGTGTCCACGTTGAAATGGTTTACGGTGGCCATTGGTGCACGGTGAGCGATCCGGAGCGGTTTTATTCTTATCGCCGCGACGGCGTCACCGGAAGGATGGCGAGCTTGATTTGGCTGGACTTGCCTTCCAAATAGGGTACACTGGCCCGCTGCCCAAGTCCGACCTCACGACCATTCATGAGCCTGCTAACCTGGATCATCATCTTCAGCCTGGTGGGCGGTGTGCTAAGCGTACTGGCCGCCGCGGTGTTCTTGTTGTTTCCGGAACAATGGCGCATCCGCTTATTGCCGCATTTCATCAGTTATGCCATCGGCTCCTTGCTCGGCGCGGCGTTTCTCGCTTTATTGCCCCATGCCTTGGAACGTGCGGAAGGAGATGGGGCGCATTCCATTACCCTAGCGGTGTTGCTCGGTGTGCTGGTTTTCTTCTTGCTGGAGAAAATGGTGTTGTGGCGCCATTGCCATGCCGATCACTGCGAGGCCCACGACCCCCTTGAACAGCATCGTACTACCAAGGCCAGCGGTTCCATCGTCATGATCGGCGATACCGTTCATAATTTTGTGGACGGCATCCTGATCGGCGCGGCGTTTCTCACCAATATTCATCTCGGCGTGGTGACCGCCATTGCAGTGGCGGCCCATGAGATCCCTCAGGAACTGGGCGATTTTGCGGTATTGCTGCACAGCGGGTTCAGCCGCGGACAGGCATTGGTATTCAATGTGCTCTCAGGGTTCGCGACGGTGGCCGGCGCTTTGATCGCCTACTATGGTTTGCAAGACCTTCACCATGTGCTGCCCTATGCCTTGGCTATCGCGGCGTCGAGCTTTATTTATGTTGCCGTCGCCGATCTGATTCCGGGATTGCACAGGCGCATGGAGCTTACCGCGACCTTGCAGCAGATTGCCCTGATCTCGGCTGGCGTGTTAACAATTTATATTGCGGACAGTTCGCTGCATTGAGAAGATATCTCGACAGGTAGCGGCGGCGCGGCGGGAGAAATTGCAATGAAACGATGGTATATGCTGACGGTAGTGGGTCATGACCGGCCGGGTATCGTCGCCCGAGTAACCGCGGCGCTTTACGAGGGCGGTTGCAATCTGGGCGAGGCATCCATGATGCGGTTGGGAGGAAACTTCACCATCATGCTGATGGTGCAGCATGACGGTACCCTCAAATCCCTGCAACAGATCTTGGAACCGGTGATCGAGTCTACCGATCTCCACATGCATCTCGACAAGATCGAGGGACATTTACACGAGCATGTCATCCCCGATGCGAGGATTTCCGTCTTCGGCGCGGATCGTGCCGGCATAGTCGCCAAGGTTACCAATGTGCTGGCGGGCGCGGGCTTGCATATTCTTAATCTGGAATCCGATGTGGGGGGCACGGCGGAGCAGCCTATCTACATAATGCATATCGAAGGGAAGGCCGGCGAAGGCATCGAAGCGCTGCGTTCGGCCTTGAGTGTGTTGGAAAGCGATGACGGCATCGAAGCCAAACTTTATCCCATCGAAACCATGGTGGGATAATGCATGGCGCTGTTGGAAATCCTGACTTATCCCGACCCGCGTCTTGAAGAGATCGCCAAGCCTGTGGAACATTTCGATGATGCCTTGCTCGCCTTCATCGCCGATCTCGAAGAAACGCGGCGTGCCGGTCCGGGCGCAGTGGGAATTGCCGCGCCGCAAGTGGGTCGAAGCCAACGTATCGTGATCGTTGATATCTCCAGCAAGCCGAAGAACCCCAATCACGGCCGCTTGGTGTTGATTAATCCCGAAATCACCGAGTGGGAGGGTTTCGCTGTAGGGCGTGAGGGATGCCTCTCCGTGCCGGACTTTACCGGCAATGTTATCCGCGCTGAGCGGATTACGCTCGAGGCGAATAACGAACATGGCGAGCGTCTGAAATATCGCTGCGAAGGTTTCGAGGCGCGTGCCGTGCAGCATGAGATTGATCACCTCGACGGATTGTTATTCCTCGATCGGTTGGTAAGTAGACGCAACGACTTGTTCCGGCGGAAAGTGTATAAGTAGCCAATATTTCCCTATAGGGTTGATGGCCTCGATTGAGAGTGCCGCTCCTCGGCTAAAGCGCTGTCAAAGTGCGAAGGAGTCGAACGAGATAAGGTCGCTGACGTTGCCACTTCATATTTGGGCTAGAATGATAAGCTCGCTGGTATTGATTGAATCCACGATAGACCATAAGATAACGACGAAGATGACTTGGCCATTTATCTTTCCCTCAATCTTGTTTTCTACATGGTTGCAAGAGGGTTGCAGTCCAGTGGTGGATCACGCTTAATCAGTTGTGTCCTTTCATAGTCAGGACTTTGTTTTTAATTTTGGCTATCAGGATTAATCTCGGTACGCGAACTACGAATCTTTCCGGCGACCTTCAGCGATTACCATCACCTACGATCATCATTCTGGATGGATAGCCTTTATCTACAAAGGTGCGGCCAGCGATATTTAGATACATAGTACAATCAATGAGCCGATATTAAATGAAACTTTGTGAGTTTCCGTGGATCCCCTGGTGAAGAAAGAAGATTAATGGTCGTTGTGCGTTTTTTCATCGTACTTTTCTGTATCTTGGTGAGCGCTGTTGCATTGGCGGCAGATCCGATCAATTTGCCCCCCAGTGCCACTCCCGGCGCGGTTGAGCCTGGGCGAGTGCAGCCTCCCCCTCCGCGCGATAAAGAATATTATTTGTTTGATCTGCTCCCATCCACAGGAAAGGTGCCGACGGGTGACGAAGGGGAGCGGACATTCGTTAGATCAATTATCTTGCGCGGCGTCATCGATCATCCAAGTGCGGGGATTTCTCTAAGTGGCGTACGAAATTTAGTCGAAAAATATCATTCGTTGGGTAAGGAAGCCGAGGGTGGCGTGACCGATAAGTCAACTCAAACTCAGACAACTCAAGACCAAAATCAAACGGAAGAAGACGCTAAAGCCGTCGAGGGCGGTAGGACGAAAAAAGAGATAGAGCAAGATCCGTACGCCGTAATCCTTGATGCGCATCTGACCATTGGGCAATTGCAGGCCATTGCCGGTGATATCACAAATTATTACCGTAAAAATGGCTTTATTTTAGCTCAGGCCTATGTTCCGGAGCAGAAAGTGGTCAATGGAGATGTCGCGATACAGATTTTGGAAGGAAAATTGGGCCATGTCGTCGTGGAAAATAATGAACTCTATGGGCGAAGAATGTTGCTCAAGCCGTTTACAGGTTCATTAGGGCAACCGGTATATAAACAAGCTGTCGAGAGCAGTCTCTTGCGCTTAACTGATTATCCTGGGCTGTCTGTATTTGGGGTCTTCAGGCCAGGCACCGAAGCCGGGACTACTGATCTGGTTTTGAAGGTGCGGAATGAGAGCCGGGTAAATTTTAACTTACAGATGGACAACTATGGGTCGAAGTTCACAGGCAATTATCGGTTGCGGGGAGATGTTTCGGTAAACAATTTGACCGGCTCAGCTGATGTGCTTAACGGCAGCCTAATGCAAACCTTCGATCCAAGTAATGGAATCTACGGCGCCTTGGGCTACGAGAGACCGCTTGGCGATATTCGCAACTCAGTCGGCGGTGGTTACAGCAAAAACACCTATGACATCGGCGGAGATCTAGCGGATAGCGGTATCTCCGGAACTAGCGAAATCACTCATTTGTACTTGAGGCGTTCCTTCCAACGCGGGATCAGATACAACAGTTATGCTTTGCTCGACATTGCGCGCAAGAATGCCACGTTGAGCGCCCCAGTCGGCACCACGGATAAATTGGCCGTAGTTTCCGCTGAATATGATTTAAATAACGTGAGTTCTAATTTTTCCAGGGTTGATGTTGGATCAATACGAATCAGCCAGGGATTTGGAGGGATATTGGGTGCAATGCAGGCTAGTAATGACCCAGGGGCGAGTCGCCAAGGGGGATCGGGCAAGAATGCCGGAGGCAGCTTTACTAAATTGGAAGGTCGATATGATCATATTCAAAGACTCACGACCAATCAGACCTTGTTAACCACGGTCAGCGGTCAATTCTCCAATGATTTGTTAACCTCTATCGAGCAAATGGCCTTGGGAGGACCAACCAGTGTTCGCGCGTACCCCATATCAGAATTTCTGGTAGACAGCGGATACTTTGCGAGCTTGGAATGGACGGTGAGGGCGCCCGGCTTCGCCGATAAGGCCGCATTCAGTCATTACACCTGGGGTCAGGTTTTTCAGCTGGCGGCATTTGTTGATATTGCCGGCGGTACTCTTAATGACCCGCTACCGACCGATCGGTCTTCAGTGAATATTGGCGGTGTGGGCGCCGGTCTGCGCTTCAATACCGCCGAGTTTTCCACACGCGTGGATGTGGCCAAACCGGTGATGGGTGTGACCGGGCAAAACGTAAAAGCCATACAGGCTTACATCAATATTATCTATAAGTTTTAACTATGTCACGGCGGAACGGCCCAGGTTCATAATGAGCCCTATCGCATAATTGATGTAATATAAGCGATTGCCAATGGGTTTTCGTCAATCGACGAACCATGAGATATAGAGTATGGAGTCAGCTACTCGGCGTTAAACGTACTGTATTCGATGTGAGTTTATTGTAAAAGCCACAGCGAGTTACGAAGTAATCGTGCCAGGTTGAACGCGAAGATGGTCTCGGAGGAACCAATATTGCTAAAACTTGGCAGGTGGAATGACTAGGACGTCCTACGGAGCGCCACGCTCGTCGTAAGCTAACCTTCAGCAGTTTAGGAGCGCCATTTGTCTGTATTACTGCATGTAGCACGGGCTTGGTTACGAGTTTTTGTCTTAACCGTCTGTTTGATGCCTGTTCCTCAAGCTTTTGCTGCACCGCAAGGTGGCGTCGTGGTCGGCGGACAAGGCGCTATAAACCAGATTGATGCAAGCACAACCGTTGTAACGCAGAAAACCCCGTCACTCGCCGTCGATTGGAAGAGTTTTAATGTGGGCGCTAATGAGCTTGTACGGTTTAACCAACCGTCGACCAGCGCCTCCGTGCTCAATCGCATTTTCGATCAGCAACCCAGCCAAATATTCGGCCGTATTGATGCCAACGGCCGCGTCTTTTTGATTAATCCAAGCGGAATACTTTTTGGTAAAACTGCCAGCGTAAATGTAGGAAGTCTGGTTGCCAGTAGTATGGCGCTTGATACCGATTCCTTTATGAGGGGAGATTACAGTTTACATGTGCCCGACGGTGTTGAAGCCGGAGCCGTGATTAACCGCGGTCTCATACAAGCGGCTACCGGTGGATCAGTAAGCTTGGTGGGAGGTACCGTCAGTAATGAGGGTGTTATCTCGGCGGATATGGGCTATGTAAACCTGGCCGCTGGGCGTCAAGCAGTTTTGGATTTCAGCGGTGACGGCCTTATACGATTCCAGGTCGATGGAAAGTTGCAGACGAACACGGGCGGCATTAACGCCGCAGTGAACAACAGCGGACAGATTAATGCCGAAGGCGGCCAGGTTCTGTTAACGGGGGCCGCCGCCCAGGATGTCTTCAGTCGAGTGGTAAATAACGATGGGATCATCAAAGCCGGTCGGATTGAAAATCAGGGAGGGTTGATACGCTTGGTTGGCGCCGGCGGTGTCGTTTCTAACAGTGGCACGCTCGATGCCACGTCTACCGACGGCCAAGGTGGCGGTATTGATGTCTTGGGCGATCAAGTCGCACTCACGGGAGCTTCCCGAGTCGATTCATCCGGTGCTACAGGCGGTGGCACAATCCGCATCGGCGGTGACTTTCAAGGCGATAATCCCAACATACAAAACTCCAAGCAAACGTACGTGGGGAGCGGTACCGAGATCATCGCCAATGCAGTCACTGAAGGCGATGGCGGAAAGGTTGTTGTCTGGTCGGACGGCACGACCGAATTTAATGGCCATATTAGTGCGCAAGGTGGAGCGAATGCGGGTAACGGCGGTTACGCAGAAATTTCCGGCAAGGAACACCTTGCATTAACGGGCTTCGCCGATTTAACCGCAACCCATGGTGATACCGGAACCCTATTGTTGGATCCGGGTACTGTCAATATCTGTCATCTCGGGGGCTCATGCGCTACACAGCAAGTGGGGTTGGATACATTCTCGGATGATTACATTAATACCCAGTTAGGCACAGCTAGCTTGGCAATCAACACCTCCGCCGCCTCGGGTACCAATGGCGCCTCCGAGGACATCACATTCCAAGATCCCACGATCAATATCTCATGGAGCAACACCAACAGCTTTGCCTTAAATGCGGGGCGAAATATTACCCTTAACGGCACTATCACCAACACTGCTACGCCAACACCAGGGTCATTTCTAATCAACGGTGGAATGAGTGGTGGGGGAGGAATTATTACCCTTGGCGATGCCAATATTTCAGTGGGTACAGTAACGATAACTGGGGGCGCTGGAAGCGATACTCTGGTTGGATTGAATAGTGCAAGTACTTGGAATATTACCGGAGCAGATAGCGGAACCATTTCAAGTGCGGGCATAACATTTTCAGGGATTGAAAATCTCACCGGCGGCACCAACACCGACAGTTTCACGTTAAGCGGGGGGACGGTAAGCGGCGCCATTAATGGTGGGGCGGGGAGCAACACCTTAAGCGCCGACAACGTGGCGAACACGTGGACGATCAGCGGGGCGGACAGCGGTACGGTAACCGGTGTGACGGGCGGCTTCAGCAATATTGCGAACCTCACCGGCGGCAGTGGCAACGACGCGTTTAACGTAGGGGCGGGCGGCAGCGTGAGCGGCGTGATTGACGGCGGCGGTCAGGTGGCGAGCGACACACTGGATTATTCGGCGGTGACGGCGGCGGTGACGAGCAAGATCGGGACGAACTTCACCAACATCGAGAGTGTGACGGGGGACGGGGTGAACGACACCTTGGTGGGGGCGGACGTGGCGAACACGTGGAGCATCACCGGGGCCAATGCCGGTACGGTAGGTGGGGTGTCCTTCAGCGGGTTTAGCAATCTTGCGGGCGGGAGCGGCACGGATAGCTTTACATTGAGTGGCGGCACGGTGAGCGGGTCGATCAACGGCGGGCTGACGGGGGTGAACACCCTGACGGCGGACAACGTGGCGAACAGCTGGGTGATCACGGGAGCCGACAGCGGCACGGTGACCGGTGTGACGGGCGGCTTCACCAACATTGCCAATCTTAATGGTGGCACCAATACCGACAGCTTCACCTTGAGCGGCGGCACGGTGAGTGGCGCGATCAACGGCGGGCTGACCGGCGTCAATACCCTCACGGCGGACAATGTGGCCAACAGCTGGGTGATCAGCGGCGCGAACGCCGGTACGGTGACCGGTGTGACGGGCGGCTTCAGCAACATTGGCAACCTCACCGGCGGCACGGGGACGGACAGCTTCACGCTGAGCGGCGGCACACTCACGGGAGCGATCAACGGCGGGCTGACGGGGGCGAACACCCTGACCGCGGACAACGTGGCCAACACCTGGACGATCACGGGCGCGAACGCCGGCAGTGTCACCGGGGTGAGCGGCGGTTTCACGAACATTGGCAACCTCACCGGCGGCACCAATACCGATGCCTTCACCTTAAGCGGCGGCACACTGACGGGCGCGATCAACGGCGGGCTGACCGGCGTCAATACCCTGACCGCGGACAACGTGGCGAACAGCTGGGTGATCACGAGCGCGAACGGCGGCAGCGTCACCGGAGTGAGCGGCGGCTTCACCAATATTGCCAATCTGAATGGTGGCACCAATACCGACAGCTTCACCTTGAGCGGCGGCACGGTGAGTGGCGCGATCAACGGCGGGCTGACCGGCGTCAATACCCTCACGGCGGACAATGTGGCCAACAGCTGGGTGATCAGCGGCGCGAACGCCGGTACGGTGACCGGTGTGACGGGCGGCTTCAGCAACATTGGCAACCTCACCGGCGGCACCAATACCGATGCCTTCACCTTAAGCGGCGGGACACTGACGGGTGCGATCAACGGCGGGCTGACGGGGGTGAACACCCTGACCGCGGACAACGTGGCGAACACCTGGACGATCACGGGCGCGAACGCCGGCAGCGTCACCGGTGTGGCCGGCGGCTTCACCAATATTGCCAATCTGAACGGCGGCACCGGCACCGACAGCTTCACGCTGAGCGGCGGCACACTCACGGGCGCGATCAACGGCGGGCTGACCGGGGTCAATACCCTGACCGCGGACAATGTGGCGAACAGCTGGGACATCACCGGGTCGGACGCCGGCAGCGTCACCGGGATCACGGGGGGTTTCACGAACATCGGCACGCTGAGCGGCGGGACGAACGCCGACACCTTCACCTTCCACAGCGGGGGGATCTTGAGCGGCCCGGTGGACGGCGGGGCGGGGAGCGACACCCTGGACTTTTCGAGTTACGGGACGGCGGTGACGGCGAGCCCGACGGGGACGGGGAGCGGCAAGGTCTCGGGGACGCCGGACCCGATCACCTATGCGGGGACCAATGATTATCTCAACATCGAGAGCGTGAACACCGGGGCCGGTGGCGGCTTGGTGGGACCGGACCAGGTGAATGCCTGGGACATCACCGGGGTGGACGCCTTCACCTTGAACGGCACGACCTATACCGGGATCAGCACGGTGACGGGCGGCACCTTGGCGGACACCTTCACGGTGGAAGATGCGGGACGGCTGAGCGGGGCGACGGCGATCGACGGGGGGGCCGGGGCGAACGTGCTGCAGTCGGTGGGGAATGCGACGTGGAGCGTGACGGGGGCGAACGCGGGGA
>Ga0316628_100003047_pt1 | contig 12740 bp, 11 predicted proteins | sample OWC_Aug_M2_C1_D5_FD_207648 | JGI IMG/M metagenome (GOLD analysis project Ga0316628, IMG submission 207648) | Wetland soil microbial communities from Old Woman Creek delta, Ohio, United States - OWC_Aug_M2_C1_D5_C | ecosystem: Environmental > Terrestrial > Soil > Wetlands | place: USA: Ohio...
AGATCAGGTCGAGCGTGGCGAAACCGAAGCAGGTGTAGAGGGGAACGTGGTGAATGGTATCGGCGTACTGGAGCCACAACAGGCTCGTCGTGAGCAGGACGACGGCGATGTTGGCAGTGGCCGCGCCGAAGAGAGACCGCACCCACCGATAGAAGAAGACCACGCTGGCGAGCGAGAGAACGTCCGCGAGGATCCGATACGTCGAGATGTCGAGCGAGCCGAGGAGCCGGTGCTGTAGCCCGTTCACGAGATCCGGCAGTGGGGGATAGTGCGTGTAGCGCAGGGACTCGGCGGTCTCGCGACCCACGTCGAGGACTGGAGTGAACGCGTTCGCCACGAAGCCGTCCTCGGCAAAATGGCGGCCGGCGAGCTGTGCGTTCGAGTCCGACCACGGATCGCCCCAGTTGAGGCGGATTGGTTGCGTGCGTGTCACCGCGAGATACGTCGCAGCCCAGAGCCACCCGACGAGCGCGACTGCGTGCGAGCGCAGACGTTCGGGGCTCATGCTTCGCAAGCGAGGTGGTACACACGCATCGCCCGGTACCTGCTCATGTTCCCCAATGTCTCTCAGCGGCCGATGCCCCAGACCTCGCCCGTCGCCCACGTCGCGTCGAGCAGCGCGAGCACCACGTGCACGACCTCCTCCGCGGTGCCGAAGCGCCCGAGGGGCGTGCGGGAGGCGAGGCGGTGCGTGCGGAGCGGGTCCGCGTCCGCCTCGGGATCGGCGACGATGCCGAGCGCGATCGAGTTCACCCGCACGTCCGGGGCCAGCTCGACGGAGAGCGCGCGGAGGCCGGTCGCGAGCGCGCCCTTCGCGGTGATGTAGGCGACGTGGTTCTCGTAAGGCCGGCTGACGCCGGCGTCGCCGAGGGCGACCACCGAGCCGCGCGCCGCGGCGAGATCGCCCTTGAGCGCGTGGACGAGGAGCAACGGCGCGATGGCGTGGACGGTGATGGTCTGCTGCAGGTCCTCGCGCCGCAGGGCCTCGAACGGCGTCCGAGGGAACGGGCCGCACGCGAGGACGAGGTCGTCGACGCGCAGCTTCTTCTCGCGCAGGCTGTCCACGATCGTGTCGACGGCGTCGTCGCGAAGGAGGTCCGCGCAGACGAACGGGGCACCGCCCAGCTCGCCGCCGAGCTGCGCCAGCTTGTTGGGATCGCGCGCGGTCAGGACTACGTGGTCGCCGCGCGCATGCAGCGCGTGCGCGATCGCGACGCCCAGGCGCCCCGTGGCTCCGACGATCAGCGTGGTTCGACCCGGCATCGCCTTGCCTTGTAGCCGAAACCGGCGCTCGCCCGCAAAGCGATACGGCACTATCCTACGCGGCCACCGTGCGGCGCGCCTTTCTCTTGCTCTTTTTGCTGGGCGCGTGGCCTGTCTGGGTCGTCCGTATCCCGCCGCTGCAGGACCTGCCGAACCACCTGGCCGCCGCCGTGGTCCAGGCGCACCCGGCTGCGTACCCGGAGCTCGTCTCGAACGGCTTCTGGAAGACCAACTCGGCGCTCTTCCTGTTCTTGCACCTGCTCGGAGGCCCCCTCGGCCTCGTGCTCGCCGCCAAGCTCTTCGTCACGCTGACGATCGCGGCCGGGGCGTGGGCCTACCCGCACGTCATCGAGCGCTTCGCCGGTCGCGAGAAGGTGTACGGCGCCGCGCTGGTGCTCTGGCCGATGGTCCACAACTGGTTCGTCGCGATGGGGATGCTGGACTACGCGCTCGCCGTCCCGCTCGCGCTCGAGACCCTCGTCTGGCTCGACGCCTCGGTGCGCAAGCCGTCGGCGGGGGCGGCCGTCGCGGCGGCGGCGTGCGCGATGCTCGCGTGGTACGCGCACGCGTTCGCGGTGATCGTGCTCGTCCTGCTCGTCGGGGTGGAGTGCCTGCGGCCTCCGCGCGACGTCAAACGGATCTGGCGGCTCTGGCTGCCCCTTCTCCCCGCCGTCGCCCTGACCGCCGCGTCGGCCCTCACGCAGCTCGCGAGCGAGACGCGCGCCGGCGCGGTCGGCACCGAGCTCCGCGGCGTGCTCGGGCTGGCCTACGGGGCGTTCAGCGAGTGGCTCTGGTCGATGACGAAGTGGACGGCCGTCGCGGCCGTCGCGGGCGCGACGCTCGCCTGGTTCGGCGCGCGCCGCTTCCGCGAGAGCTACCCGTTCTTCTCGCCCGCCGCGTTCGCGGCGCTCGGCGTGCTCTACCTCCTCTTGCCGTACCACACGCACCGCTGGTTCTACGTCGGCTCGCGGCTCCTGCCGTTCTTGTGGATGGCGTGCGCGCTGCGCGTCCCGCCGACGCTCCGGCCGGGGCTACGGGGCTTGCTCGCCGCGAGCGCGGTCGCGTGGTCCGTGGGCCTCGGGTTCGAATACGTGCAGACCGCACACGACTGGGACGAGCTGCGGCGCGCCGAGGTGGCCGTCCCGGAGGGCTCTCGCCTGTTGCCGCTCGTCTTCGACCGCAAGGGCCCACACGGCGAGAACACGTGGCCCATGCTCCACTCCTGGGGCCTCTTCGTCGTGGACCGCCAGACGAGCGCGCCGCTTTTGTTCGCGCACTCGCGCTCGTTCCCGGTGACGTACGCGCACGAGCCGCCCCCGCGCTTCCACCAGCTCAACCTCGAGGCCTTCCCGAAGGCGATGGCGACCTCGAAGGCGTACTGCGCCGAGATCACCGAGAGCGTGGTGCTGGACGACTGCGCCGAGCACTACCGCTCCGCCTGGAAGGAGTTCTGGGCGGACGCGTCGCCGCGGTTCGACCGCGTGCTGATGTACCACCCGAGCGACGAGGTGCGCGCCGCCATCCCCGAGGACTTCGACGTCGTCTACGACGTGAACGGAGTGGTCGTCCTCGCGCACCGCGGCGCCGCCAAGGGGTGAGCGTGGCCAGGCGATCCGCTCTCGTTGCCGGCGTGTGCTTGCTGTTCGCGGCGCCTCGCGCGCTCGCGTCGGCGGACGTCCCCTACGACCCGCACCCGCCGCCCACGCTCGCCTGGACGCTCGCTCAGCTCGTGCCGAGCCCCGAGGTCGGCGTCGGCGGCCCCCACGTCGCCGGCGGAATGCGCTGGCAGCTCACGCCGCTTCTCTACTCGTTCGGCATGTACCGCAAGCTCTCGCCCTGGCGCGCCTTCGTCGTCGAGCCGCTCACGCGCCAGTCGGGCTCGGTCGAGCTGTTCTTCTCGCCGGAGTACCTGTCCGCGCCTGGCGGCGGCGACGAGTGGCTCGCGCGCATGGGCGTGCACGCAACCTTCCCGGTCCTCGAGCGCGGCGAGAAGCTCGCGTTCACGCTCGGCGCGGGCGCCCACCTCGGCGCGGAGACCGGCGCCGTCTTCGAGGCGGGCGTGTCGGTCTTCGCCGGCGTGGCCGGCCTCTTCTTCAGCTACGCGCCGCGACTCACGATCGCGCCGGCGACGCTCATGCTCCGCGTGAGGATCTTTTGAGGCCGAAGCGCACCCTCCTTCTCGCCGCGCTCGCCCTCTTCGCGCTCGCCGCGTGCGTGACGACCGTGTCTCCCGCGCACCGCATCGTCCACGCCGAGCGGCCGGAGGCGAGGCTCGCCGTGAGCTGGATCGGCCACGCGTCGACGCTCGTCCAGATGGACGACCGCTTCATCCTCACGGATCCGGTGCTGGTCGACACGATCGGCAGCGGCGTCTCGCACCGCAAGGTCGGCGTACCGATCGATCCGGCGGACCTGCCGCCGCTCGACGCGGTGTTGATCTCGCACATGCACTACGACCACCTCTCGCTCGATTCGCTCTCGAAGATCGAGCACAAGGTCCGGCGGCTCTACACGCCCGAGGGCGGGCTCGTGTACCTGACGAATTTCTCGTTCGACGCGGTCGACCTCGCGCGCTGGGAGACGGTGAACGATCGCGGCATGGAGATCACGGCCGTGCCGGTCAAGCACCTCGGCTACCGCTACATCCTCGACCAGGCGTGGATGCACGCGTTCACCGGCTACGTGGTGCGCTACCACGGGCTGACGGTCTACTTCCCCGGCGACACGGCCTACGACAAGGTCGATTTTGCCGAGACGCGACGGCGCTTCGGGCACATCGACCTCGCGCTGCTCCCGATCGCGCCAATCCACCCGCGCGGCTGGATGGAACGGGTCCACATGGACCCTCGCGAGGCGCTCGACGCCTTCGCCGACCTCGGGGCCGACCGCATGATCCCGATCCACTTCGACACCTTCTTCGACTCGCTCGATTCGCCCCACGAGGCGCGCGACACGCTGATTCGCCTCGCGCGCGAGCGGGGCCTCTCCGACAGGGTGACGGTGCTGGCCATCGGAGAACAGCATGTGGTGATCCCTCGATAGCGCGGGCGCACCGAATGGAACAGAACACTCTTCCTGATCTTCCCGATCTTTCTGCAACTCCTCTCCGGAGGTGCCACGGCTGGGCCTACTCGTACCGCAGGGCCTCGATGGGATCGAGCTGCGCGGCCTTCCAGGCGGGATAGAGCCCGAACGCGATCCCCACGAACGCGCTGAACGCGACCGCGACCGCGATCACGTCGGGCTGCACCAGCACGGGCCAGTGGAACCGCGAGGCCAGCCACGCCGACGTGCCGAGACCGAAGGCCACGCCGAGCACGCCGCCCATCAGCGAGAGCGTGAGCGACTCGGCGAGGAACTGGGCGAGGATATCCGGCGGGCGGGCGCCGAGGGCCATGCGCACGCCGATCTCGCGCGTCCGCTCGGTGACGCTGACGAGCATGATGTTCATGATGCCGATGCCTCCGACGAGCAGCGAGACCGCGGCCACGCTCGCCAGGAGCGTCGTCATGGTCTTGGTCCCCTCCTCCTGCGCCCCGGCGATCTCGCTCAGGTTGCGGATGGAGAAGTCGTCGTCGTCGGCCGCCGCCAGGTGGTGGCGTTCGCGCAGCAGCGCGGTGATGTCCTGCTGGGCGCGGGTCGTCTGGCCGGGCATCGCGCCGACGTAGACGGTGCCCGAGAGGTACTTCTTGAGGCCGCCCTGGATCTTCTGCGCGAAGGTGGTCACGGGGATGAACGCGGTGTCGTCGTAGTCCTGCCCGCTCGGCGACTGGCCCTTGCGCGCGACGACGCCGATGACGGTGAACGGGTTCTGCCCGATGCGCACGGTCTGACCGACGGGGCTCGCGTTGGGCCCGTAGAGCTTCTCCGAGACGGTCGCGCCGAGGACGACGACCTTGTTGGTGCTGTCGACGTCCTGCTGGGTGAGGACGTTGCCGCTCGACGCGGGCCAGCTCCGGATGTCGAAGTACTCGGGCGTGGTGCCGGTCACGGAGGTCGTCCAGTTCTGGTCCTCGCTGACGACGGGCAGGCTCGAACGCAGCGCGGGCGCCGCGTTCTTCACGGTCGACACGTCCGACTGGATCGCGGTCAGGTCGTCCCACGTGAGCGTCGGCATCGACCCGAAGCCGCCGTGCACGCCTCCCGCGCTCGTGGAGCCGGGGAGCACGACGAGCAGATCGGTCCCCATCGCCGCGAAGGCGGCCTCGACCTGCGCCTTCGCCCCCGACCCGATCGCCATCATGGCGATGACGGCGCCGACGCCGATGACGACGCCGAGCGTGGTCAGAAACGACCGCAGCTTGTTGCGCACGAGGGCGCGCGAGGCGATGCGGACGGTCTGCAGCGGGCTCATGACGGGGGCTGAGGGCGCGCGCGCTTGGGGGTCTGCCGCACGTCGGACTGCACGAGGCCGTCGCGGACGACGATGACCCGCGAGGCGAACTCGGCGATGTCCGGCTCGTGGGTGACCAGGACGACGGTGATGCCGCCTTGGCCGAGCTCCTGGAACAGCGCCATGACGTCGACCGACGTGCTCGAGTCGAGGTTGCCGGTCGGCTCGTCGGCGAGGATGACCTTGGGGCGCGTCACCAGCGCGCGCGCGATGGCCACGCGCTGCTGCTGGCCGCCGGAGAGCTGGTTGGGGTGGTGGTCGAGCCGGCTGCCGAGGCCGACCCGTTCGAGCGCCTCGCGGGCGCGCGAGTGCCGCTCGCGCCCGGGGACGTCCGCGTAGAGCATCGGCAGCTCGACGTTCTCGAGCGCGCTCGTGCGCGAGAGCAGGTTGAAGCTCTGGAAGACGAAGCCGAGCACCCTGTTGCGCACGTTCGCGAGCTCGCTCTTGTCGAGCTTCGAGACCTCGCGCCCGTCGAGCAGGTAGCGGCCGTTGGTCGGGCGGTCGAGGCACCCGAGGATGTTCATCAGCGTCGACTTGCCCGACCCGCTCGAGCCCATGATGGCCACGAACTCGCCGTGCTCGACGCGCAGCGTGACGCCTCGGAGCGCGTGCACCGCGGCGTCCCCGGTGCCGTACGTCTTCTCGATCCCTTCGAGCTCGACCAGCGTGGTCATGGTCAGAACCTGCGGCCGCCGCCCCCGCCGCCGAGCGGGTTCGTGGAGCGCGTCGACCCCGACGCCGCGGCGGCGCTCCCCGTCTCGACGTCGACCGCGACCGCGTCGCCCGCCTGCAGCTCGCCCCCGACGACCTCGGTCGCCGTCCCGTCCGTCAGGCCAGCGTGGATCTGCACCGGCGTCGCCGCCACGCCGCGCACGACGTACACGGTGCGGGTCTCGTCGGCGGCGTCGCCCTTCTTGCCCGGCTTGCGCGCCTCGGGCGGCGCGTCGGGCGGGCGGAAGCGCAGCGCCGCGTTCGGGACGGCGAGCGCCTGGTCGCGCTGCGCCCAGACGATGGTCACGTTCGCCGTCATGCCGGGGCGGAGCTTGAGGTCGTCGTTGTCCACCTTGATGACGGCGTCGTACGTGACGACGTTCTGCACCGTCGACGCGGCGTTGCGGATGGTGCCGATGGTCCCCTTGAAGCGCTGGCCCGGGAACGCGTCCACCGTGAAGGAGGCGGGCATCCCCTCCTTCAGCCGGCCGACGTCTCCTTCGGAGACGTTCGTGTCGACCTGCATCTTGCGAAGATCCTCCGCGATCGTGAAGAGAATCGGCGCCTGCAGCGAGGCGGCCACCGTCTGCCCGACGTCGACCGAGCGCGAGATGACGACGCCGTCGATGGGCGACAGGATGTTCGTGTACGAGAGGTTGACCTTGGTCTGGTTGAGCGCGGCGCGCGCCTGGTCGACGTTGCCCCTCGCGACCGCGACGTCGGCGTGCGCGGAGGCGGCGGCCCCCTCCGCCGCGTCGACGTCTTGCTGCGCGGCCAGGCCCTGGTCATGGAGGCTCTTGACGCGCGCGAGCTGCTTGTCGGCGAGCTCGGCGCCCGCCTGCGCCTTGGTCAGCGCGGCCGCCGATTGCGTGTAGTTGGCCGTCGCCTGCTCGACCGCCGCTTCGAACAGCTGCGGGTCGATCTTGGCGATGAGCTCGCCCTTCGTGACCTTCGAGTTGAAGTCGGCGTTGAGCTTCTGGATGCGCCCGCTGACCTGGCTGCCCACCTGCACCGTCACGAGCGCGGAGACCGTCCCGCTCGCGGTCACCTTCGCGACGATGCGCCGATTCTCGACGGGCGCGGTCTTGAAGACGACATCGGGCTTGGCGTGAGCCGCGTGCCAGCGCCACGCGCCGTAGGTCGCCCCACTCAGGCCGAGCACCGCCACGACGACGTACGCGATCCGCTTCGTGCTCGGAGCCATGTCCTGTCAGGGCCACGGTGCGCCTGGGCGCAGGAAAAATCCACTCGACCTCGCGTAAAGAAGCCTCAAGGCTCAGTCGTCGCACGCGCCGGCGTCGCGCGTGCACGGCGTCGCCGAAGCGGGGAACGGCACGGGCGTGGTCGCCATCTCCGCTGGAACCGCATCGAACGCGACGGCGACGGAGACCGCGTCGCAGGCCGAGGTGCCGTCGTCGGTCCCCGAGGAGGTGATGTCGCGGATGGGGCAGATCTCCTGCTTGACGAGGTCGAGCGCGCCTCCGTCCAGATAATCGCAGAGCGATCCTCCGTTCACGGTGAGCGGCGCGATCGCGCCGAGCATGTCCGCCGCCTTCCAGCGCCCGACGACGACGCCGCTCACCACGCCGACCGCGCCGGCGTCGCCGACGGTCGCGGGCGTGAGGTTCGCGGTGAGGACCGGGTCGCTGAGCGTGACGAGCAGAGGACCGGAGACCGTGTTGCCCGCCGGGAGCAGCAAGCGCAGGCTGATCTGCCCCGTCATGGTCGAGACGAGGACGCCGTTGGAGACGTAGGCGCTGGTCACAAGCTTCGGGAAGTTGCTGCCGCCGCCGACGGTGTCCTCCTCCGCCACGAGCCAGCGGTCGGTGCCGGCGAACGCCGGCGTGCCGCCGAATTCCATCCCCGGCGACGCCTGCACCGCGACCTTCAAGCCTGTCGTCGCCGTCTGGTCGCCGAGGCTACGGAGGCCGAAGACGTGGAGGAGAATGGTGAACTGGCCGGCCGCGATCGTGGCGTTCACCTTGGAGTCGTCGAGGGACGGGACGAGGCTCGAGAGCGTCCCCAGCAGCTGGATCGAGCCGTTGTCCACGCCACCGACTCCGTCGGTGACGAGCGAGGCGCTCTGACACGACGCCGACGCCTGATCGGTCGTGCATCGACGATCGAGGTCGTAGCCGAAGCTCGGGACGCCGCCGTCCGGCGACGAGCTCAGATACATGTGGTGCAGGGCCAGCACGTAGTCGTTCGGCGAGCCGGGGTCGCTGGCGTCGGGCGGGTCGGGCCAGCGGACGTGCGGGCAAGTATCGACGACGTCGCCGCCGGCGTCGGGCGGTGCGACGTCGCCGCTGGCGTCGGGCGGTGTCGCCCCATCGACGCCCGCATCGGACTGGCGCAGGTCCTTGAAGCCGAGGAGGTCGGCGCAGGCGGCCACCGACGCCCCGAGCGCGCAGAGCGCGACAATGCGGCCGCGGAGCCTCAAAACACGCCCCCGAACGTCGCGGTGGCGCCCGAGGCGACCGGAACCACGCGGACGCGAAGCGCTGCCTGCGAGTCGGCGTTGGCGCGCGAGGCCGGCGCCCCGACGACGAACAGCGTGATGCCGGCCCCGACCGCGACGAGCCCTCCGATGAACACGCCGGTGGCGACGTTGGCGAGGTCGTGCGCGGCGGCGCCGCTCGAGACGCCGAGAGGAGAGCACGTGCTCGGGTTGCCGCCGCACTCGTTGGTGAGGGCGCCGTGGTACTTGTCGTTCGCGACGAGCCCGAGCACCGAGCCGATCACGACGCCGACGACGCCCGCGCTGCCGGCCACGATGCCGCCTACCCGCAGCGGCGTGAGCGGGCTCGGGACCTCGACGACCCGCTCGACGACGCGAGGCTGGTTGACCGTCGGCCACGCCGTGGGTGCGTCCGCGAGCTTCGGCACCGCGAGCTCGACGGCGCGCCTTCCGCCGCCGACCGTGACCTCGGTCTTGAAGCGCAGCTTGCGCGGCGCGACGACCTCGACGGCGTGAGGCCCGGGGTCGACGGGGAGCGGCACGCCCCACGCGCCCGGATCGATCGCGAGCCCGTCGCGCGTGATCTTCATCCCGTCGACCTTCACGTCCGCGGGGACGGAGATCGTCAGCGTGACGAGGCGCGGCTCGAGCGCCGCCTTCTTCTGCTCCGCGAACGCCTCGTAGTCGGCGCGGCCCAGCCGCTTGGCCAGGTTGATCGCGTCGACGTAAGCGCCCCACGCGCTCGCGGTGTGCCCGGCGACGTCGTGGCAGTTGGCGAGGTTGAGCAGCGTGCCCAGCCGCGGGACCGCGTCGTTGCTCGCGCGGAACTTCGCGCAAGCCTCCGCGTAGTTCTTGGCGTCCATCGCGGCCTGCCCCTGATCGAAGAGCGTCTTGGCGGCCGCGACGCGTTCGGGCGACTGGCTCGCGTCCGGCGCCTCGGGCTGCGCCGGGGGAGCCGGCTGGGCGTCCTGCGCACGCGCGGAGGGAGCGACGAGCAGGGCGACGACGCCAAGGGCGATCCGCGCACCACGACGTATTCGTGCCATCCGCCGCGCTACTCCCCGAACTGGCGTGGCGGCGCGGTGAGCGCCGGCGCGGCGGTCGGCTTGGCGCCCGCCGACGGCTTCGGGTTCGACGTCGGCTTGGCCGTCGCCAGCGGCTTGGCCGTCGCCGACTTGTGCGAGGTCGCGGGCTCGGCGAGGGCGGTCGGCGCGGCGGTCGCCGTGGCCGGAGCGGGCTCCGTCTGGACTGGCTTCGGAGCCTCGGTCGCGACGGGCGGCGGCGCGGGGAGGCTGCTCGCCGCTGCGCTGTCGGCGGAGGCCGCCGCGTGTCCGTCCTTCGAGCTGGAGCCGTGGGCCATCGCGAGCGCGACGCCCGCGATGAGCGCGAGCGCCGCCGCGCCCGCCGCGACGAGCGGAACCACCTTGCGGCGCTGCTCGACCTTCTGCGTGTTGCCCCACGCCGTGCCTCCGGTTCCGATCTTCGGGTTGGACGCGGTGCTGATCGCCGAGATGCTCACCATCGGCGGGCGCGAGGGGACGTTGAGCACCGCCGCGATGCGCTCGCTCGAGCCCTTGGAAGACTCGGAGTACGGCTCGAGCGCTGCGGCGAGATCGGCGACGTTCTCGAAGCGCCGCGATGGCTCCTTCTCGAGGCACTTGAGCACGACCGCGCTCAGGCCCTCGGAGATCTCGGGGCGGAGGGACTTGGGCGGCTCGGCGGGCTCCTGAACGACCTTGAGGCAAAGCTCCGGGATCGCCTCGGCCTCGAAGGGGACTCGACCCGTGAGCAGCTCGTAGAGGATGACGCCGAGCCCCCAGATGTCCGACCGCTGGTCGACGTTCTTCGACGAGCGCATCTGCTCGGGCGACATGTACAGCGGCGAGCCCATGATCGACGAGGTGCGGGTGAGCGAGAGGCCGGACTTCGCGTCGATCGATTTCGAGATGCCGAAGTCGAGCACCTTCACGAGCGGCCTTCCGTCCACGCGCCGCGTGACGAAGAGGTTCTGAGGCTTGAGGTCGCGGTGGATGATCCCGAGCGAGTGCGCCTCGCCGATGGCCTCGCACGCCTGGAGCACGAACGCGACCGACTCGTCGATGGAGAGCGCGCCCTTCTCCTGCACGGCGCGCGACAGATCGGAGCCGTCGAGGAACTCCATCACCATGTACGGCGCGCCGTTGTCGAGCTTGCCCACGTCGCGCACCCTCGCGACGTGCTCGCTGCGGAGGCGCACCGCGGCCTTGGCCTCCCGGACGAAGCGCTCCGTCGCCTCCTCGCTCTGCACCGCCTGGGGCAGCAGGAACTTGAGCGCGACCTTCTCGTCGAGATCGAGGTGGCGGGCCTGGACGACGATGCCCATCCCACCCACGCCGAGCACCGCCTCGACGCGGTACTTCCCTGCGAGGACGTCACCGATCTGGATGGGCAGATCAGGGTTGTGAGGCGAGGTGGTGGCCGACATTAGAATGGTTCAGTTGGCCACTATCGCAGCCCAGTTGACCGAACGCAATGTCAGGCGAGGGCTTTCTTGTAGACTCGATACTTTTTGTAGATTTTCGCTCCCATGGAGCGGATCCCCAGGTTGATCGGCGCGTCGTCCTCGCGGGTCCACGACAGCTCGCCCCACTTGTAGCCCTTGGCGATCCCGCGCTTGGCAACCTCGACGTACATCGCCGCCGAGAGCCCGCCGTAGCGCTTCACGTTGTGGCGCGCCTCGCCCCTGATGCCGAGCAGCATCAGGCGGCTCGACTCCGGGTGCTTGACCTTCACGCGCCAGAGAAGCTTCGCCCAGCCGAGCGGAAAGAGCTTGCCGCCGAGGTCCGCGATGGCCTCGTTCATGTTCGGCAGCATGATGCACATCCCCGCGGGCTTGCCGTGGATCTCGGCGATGAAGGCGATGTCCGGATCGAGGACGAGCTTCATGTCCTTGGCGATCTTCGTCACCTCGTCGGGGAGCGCGGGCACCATCCCCCATTTGCCCGCCCACGCGTCGTTGTAGATGTCCATGATGTCGCGCATCTCGCGCTCCATCTGCGACGGGTCGACCGAGCGGAGCAGCACCTCCGGCAAAGACCTGATGTTCTCCCAGGCCTTGAGCACGCGCTCGGGGAACGGGTTGTCCGCGTCGTACTTCCAGCAGAAGAGGTCCTTCTCCTTCTCGAGCCCGCACCCCTCGATGAGCTTGCTCTGGTAGATGCGCGAGTGGGCCATCATCAGGTTCGGCGGGTAGTCGAAGCCCTCGACGAGGCAGCCGATCTCGTCGTTCTCGTAGAGCGACATGGGTCCCACCATGCGCTTCATCCCGCGGGCCTCGAGCCACTTGGCGGCCGCGTTCATCAGCGCCTTGGCGACCTCCTGATCGTCGATGGTGTCGAAGAAGCCGAAGAAGCCCGTGTCGTCCTTCCAGACCTTGAGGTGCTCGCGGTCGACGGTGGCGGAGCAGCGGCCCACGAGCTTGCCGTCCTTCCACGCCGTGAAGAGCGTGACCTCGGCGCGCTGGAAGAAGGGGTTCACCTTCGGCGAGAGGCGCTCGCGGAACTCGAAGTCGAGAGGCGGCACCCACATCGGGTCGTCGCGGAAGACGACGAAGCCGGCCTGGATGAAGTCTTTGACGTCGCGTCCCGGGCGATGCTCTCGGATCTCGATGGCCATGACAGCGCGTCTATAGCAAAAGCCCGCGCCCGCGTCAGTCGCCCCCCTGGGCAGAGCCGGCGTGGGCGGCGAAACCAAGCCGAAACACAGGCTGCTCTATGGAGGACCTGCCATCGCGGCGCCAGCCGCGGACGGTTGCGCCCGTGGCGCTTCGAGGTTACAGCCCACGGGCCCGCGTACCAGGAGAGACCATGAGTCATCACGGCCTGAGCCCCCGATTCGAAGTCATTTTCGACCTCAAGAACCGCGTCCCCCGGCACC
>Ga0316628_100003048_pt1 | contig 12738 bp, 8 predicted proteins | sample OWC_Aug_M2_C1_D5_FD_207648 | JGI IMG/M metagenome (GOLD analysis project Ga0316628, IMG submission 207648) | Wetland soil microbial communities from Old Woman Creek delta, Ohio, United States - OWC_Aug_M2_C1_D5_C | ecosystem: Environmental > Terrestrial > Soil > Wetlands | place: USA: Ohio...
GAGAACGGCAGCTCGCCGCGCGGGGTCACCAGGATGCCGCGGATGCCGCGGCTGTCGAGCTCGACCTCGCGCGCCCAGACGTCGGCCGGCTGGCCGTCACCGCGGAAGGTGAGGGCGTCGGGAAACTCGCTGCGCAGCCGCTCGCCCCAGGGGTCGGCGACGTGGGTCACCCGTCGTCCACCCGGCTTCAGCATCCCGAACAGGCGTCGCTTGGCCGCGAAGTAGTCGTCGAAGTCGGGGTGGAAGTCGAAGTGGTCGCGGGTCAGGTTGGTGAACACCGCGACGTCGAACGCCGCCTCGGCGACGCGGCCCTGGGCGAGAGCGTGCGATGACACCTCCATCGCCGCCGCCGCCGCCCCGGCGTCGCGCATGGCGCGCAGCACGGCGAAGAGGTCGGAGGCCTCCGGCGTCGTGCGCTCGCCCGGGAAGCTGCGCCCGGCGAACTCGTAGCCCAGCGTGCCGAGCACGCCGCACGGCCGTCCCGCCGCGCTCAGCAGGCGCTGCAGGAGCACCGCCACGGTCGACTTGCCGTTCGTACCGGTCACTCCGGCCATCACCAGCTCGCGGTCGGGGTGGCCGTACAGGCGGGCCGCGATCGGCGCCAGCAGGCGGCGCGGCTCCTCCGCCGTCAGCCACGGCACCGCGCTCGCCGCGAGCGGCTCGCCCTGCGCCAGGACGGCGACGGCGCCCCGCTCGACCGCGGCGCCGGCGAAGCGGCGGCCGTCGAAGCGCTGGCCGGTCCAGGCCACGAAGAGGTCTCCCGGGCTCACCCGCCGCGAGTCGTGGCTGACGCCGCGGACCTCGACCTCGGCGAGCTCGCGCGCCGGCGCCCCGCCGACCGGCAGCCCGGCGACCACGTCTCCGAGGCGCATCAGCGCGCTCCCGACTGGAGCCACAGCTCGATCCTTTCGCCCGGGGCCGAGAGCGGCGCGCCAGGGGCCGGCTCCTGGCGCGTCACGAAGCCCGAGCCATTCACCACCGGATGCAGCCCGAGCGCGGTCGAGCGCGCGATCGCCTCGCGTGCGGTGAGGCCGGAGAGGTCGGGCACCGCCGGCCCCGCGGCGGGCGCGACCGCGACCGGGTCGGGCACCGTGGCCGAGGCGAGCACCACCCCGTTCGGCGGCGACGAATCCTGCGGCGCCGCCTCTCCCGGCCAGTGCTCCGGCGGATCGCGGTCGGGGGGGACGCCGAGGTAGAGCAGCGACTCCCTCAGGATGGCGCTGAAGGTGGGCGCCGCGACCTCGCCGCCCTGGTACCGCCCACCGCGCGGCTCGTTGATCACCACGATCGCCACCAGCTCCGGCCGGCGGGCCGGAGCAAAGCCGACGAAGCTGCCGACGAAGCGATCGGGCGAGTACGTGCCCCCGATCGCCTTCTGCGCCGTGCCGGTCTTGCCCGCCACCGTGTAGCCCGGCACCGCCGCGGCCTTGGCGGTGCCGTCGGTGACCACCCCCTCCAGCATCCGCTCGAGCGGACGCATCGTTGCCGGGTCGGCGGGGCGCGAGATCTCGACCGGCGCCGGATGCAGGTCGCGGCGGACTCCGCCGCGCTCGACCGCCTGCACGACGTAGGGCCGCAGCAGGTGGCCGCCATTGGCGACCGCGGCGAAGGCGTTGGCGATCTGCAGCGCGGTCGTCGCCAGGCCCTGGCCGAAGGCGACGTAGGCCTTGGTGACGTACGCCCAGCGCTCGACCGGTCGCAGCAGACCGGCGCTCTCGCCGGGCAGGTCGATGCCGCTCTGCTGGCCGAAGCCGAAGCCGCGAATCGCGTCGTAGAGCCGGCGGTCGCCGAGCTGGAGGCCGATCTTGATCGCGCCGATGTCGGACGACTTGGCGATCACGTCGCGGAAGGTGAGCAGCCCGAACGGCTTGTGGTCGTGGATGGTGACGCCGGCGAGCGTGATCGAGCCCATCTGGCAGTCGAGCACGTCGTTGGGATCGAGCAGGTTGGCGCCGAGCGCCGCCGCCGCGGTGACCATCTTGAACGTCGAACCGGGCTCGAAGGCGTCCTGGATCGCGCGGTTGCGGCGGTCCTGGGCCGGGGCCTCGCCGAACCGGTTGGGATCGAACGAAGGCAGAGACGCCATCGCCAGGACGGCGCCGCTGCGCGGGTCGAGCACCACCGCGGTGCCCGACTTCGCCTGGTACTGCGCCACCGCCTTGCCGAGCTCGCGCTCGGTCACCTGCTGGATCGCGGCGTCGAGGGTGAGCTCGAGGCTCGCTCCCGCCTCGGCCTCGGCCAGAACGTCGTCGGGCCGCGCCGCGGTGCCACGCCGGGCGTCGCGCAGCACGATGCGGCGCCCGGGCTTGCCGGCGATCTCCTGGTCATACTCGGCCTCGAGCCCGGCGAGACCATGGTCGTCGGTGCCGACGTAGCCGACGATGCCGGCAGCCAGCGCGCGCAGCGGGTAGTAGCGCTTGCTCTCGCGCCAGAAGTACACGCCCGGCAAGTTGAGGGCGCGCAACGCCTCGGCCTGCGGCGGGTCGAGCTTGCGTGCCAGCCAGACGAACTCCTTGTCGGCCTCGAGCTGGCGCAGGAGCTTCGCCGGATCGCCGCCGGCGATCCGGGCGACCGCCTGCACGACCCGCGACGGATCCTGCACCTGCTGCGGCACCGCATACGCCGAGTCGACCTCGATCGACACCGCCAGCTCGCGGCCGCGCGCGTCGCGGATGGTGCCGCGCGGGGGATCGAGCTCGACCACGCGCTGCTGCTGGCGTTCGGCCCGCCGCCGGTACTCGTCGTGGCGCCGCACCTGGAGATCCCAGAGCCGGGCGACGATCGCCGCCGTCCACAGCACCGCGAGCGCCAGCAGGATGGCTGCCCGACGCTTCACCGGTGGAGCTCCTGCGCAAACACCGTCTGGTCGACCGACGGCGCCTGCATGCCCAGCTCGGCCGCGGCGCGCGCCGCGATGCGCTCGGGGCTGGCGAGGTAGGCCGCCTCCAGGCGCAGCTCGCGCTCGCTCTGCTCGAGCTGGCGCAGACGCCGCTCGTCCGCCGCGATCCGGTAAGCGGTGCGCAACGACTCGAGGTGGATCCAGGTGTAGGCGATCAGCGCCAGCCCCAGCGGCAGGAGGCCGGCCAGGACCAGCAGCAGCTCGCGCAGGCGGCGGCGATCGCGCTCGCGCACCAGGTACGCATTCTTGACTGGCCGGCGAGCGGCGTACACGCTCTTCACGCCCGGCCCAGCCTCCGCGCCGCACGCAGCCGGGCCGACCGCGCCCGTGGGTTGAGCGCCACCTCGGCCGGGCTCGGGCGCAGCGGCTTCTTGGTCAGCACCTCGATCAGCCGGGTCTCGGCGCGTCGCCGGCCGGTCGTCTGGTCCTGCTCCCCGAGGGCCATCCCGCGCAAGGTGTTCTTGACGATGCGATCCTCGAGGCTGTGGTAGGAGATCACCACCAGACGACCGCCGGCGGCGAGCTGCTCGACCGCGTTCTCCATCAGCCGGCGCAGCTCCTGGAGCTCCTGGTTGGCTTCCAGACGCAGGGCCTGGAAGGTGCGGGTCGCCGGGTCCACCCGGCCCTCGCGACGCAGCGGGCCGCGGCCGCCGCCCTTCAGGCGACCGATCAACGAGCGCAGCTCGGTGGTGGTCCCGATCGGCTGCGTCGCCCGCGCCTCGACCACCGCGCGGGCGATGCGCCGCGCGTCCCGCTCTTCGCCGTATTCCCGAAAGATCCTTTCCAATTCGGCCTCCGGGTAGGTGTTGACGATCTCTCCGGCGGAACGTCCGCCGGGGCCCATGCGCATGTCGAGCGGTCCCGCGAAGCGGAAGCTGAAGCCGCGCTCGGGCGTGTCGAGCTGCAGCGAAGACACGCCGAGGTCGGCCAGGATTCCGGCCGCGCCGGCGACCCCCGCCGACTCGAGCAGACGCGGCAGGTCGCCGAACCTCCCCGCCACCAGCCGGACCCGCTCGCCGAAGGGCTGCAGTCGCCGCGCCGCCAGCTCCAAGGCCTGGGGATCGCGATCGATCCCCAGCAGGCGAACGTGCTCCGACGCTGCGAGCAGCGCCGCGGCGTGGCCGCCCAGCCCGACGGTGCAGTCGACGAACCAGCCGCCGCGCTCGGGCGCGAGCAGCTCCACCGTCTCCCGCAACAGGACCGGCTCGTGTCGTGCTTCCAACGGATCAATGAACCCCGCGGCGCCGGGCCCGCAGGTCCGGCCGCCGCTCTAGATCCCGCGCTCACTCAAGTGCTTGAAGTCCTCTTCGGTGAACGGCTGCTCGGTGAAGCGCTTGGCGAGGCGCTCCAGGTTCCACACCACCAGGTGATCGAGCCGCGCGCTCACCGCCACGTCCCCGTTCATCCCGGCACTGTCGCGCAGCAGCTGCGGCAGCACCACCCGTCCCTGCGCATCGAGCTGCGCCTGCTGCCCGTAGTGGTTCACCCGTTCCAGGTAGCGCTGCTTGATCGGGTCGGTCGACGGCATGGCCAGAAGCTTCGCTTCGCGCTCTTCCCACACCGGGAGGGGATAGATCAGCGCACAGTCGCCGTGCACCGAGGTGATGAACACCTCGCCGCCGTAGCGCTCTTCGATGTGACGACGGAAGTCGGTCGGGATCTTCAGCCGTCCCTTGTCGTCGATCTTGGCTGGCGCGCTGCCGCGAAACATGGTCCTCGTCCCAGATGCGGGAGAACGAGGTGACTGTAGCACTCGACTCCACTTTTGTCCATTTTTCTCCACCTCTAAGTTCCACGGATCCCGCCCCCGCCGGCGTGGCCGGCGGCGGGTCAGCGGCCGTCCGTGGAACCGGCTAGTCGGCGGGCGGAGGGGTGGGGGTCGGCGCGGGGGACGGGCTGGGCTGCGGCGCGGCCGGCTGCGGCGCGGCCGGCGGCGGCGCGGCCGGCTTTGCCGCGGCGGGTGCCGGCGCGGCCGGCTGCGGCGCGGCCGCCGGTGCCGCGACCACGGACGGTGGGGGCTCCGTGCCGATCTCTTCGAGCCGCTCGGATCCCGGCACCGCCGCCGGGATGGCGCGGAAGTTCGCCGCCTCGGCCGGTGGGTCCGCCTGCACGTAGGCGCGGTGCTCGAGATCGGACATGTAGGTCTGCAGCTGGCTCTGGAACCGGCGCTGCCGCTCGGCCGTCAGCAGCTCGTCCTGCACCTCGCTGTAGGGGCTCAGCTTCGCGGGCTTGCGCTCCATCACCTGCAGGATGTGCCAACCGCCGCGGCCGCGCGCCGGCTTCGAGTAGCCGCCCGGCGCGACGCCGCGCACCGCCGCTTCGAGCACCGGATCGAGCTCGCCCTTCTTCACCCAGCCGAGGTCGATCAGCCCGCTGGTGGTCTTGTCGGCGCTGCCCTTCGCGGCGAGGTCCTCGAGCTTGGCGCCGAGACCGAGCTTGGCGTAGATCTCGCCGGCCCGCTCCGCCGCCGCCTCGCTGCCGCCGGGGGCCGAGTCGAGCACCACGATCGAGCGCAGCCGCGTCTGCTCCGGCGTCTCGAACTCCTGCGGGTGATCGCGGTAGTACTTCTGCAGCTCCTCTTCGCTGACCTTGATCTTCTGGCGCACCTCGCGGGTGAGCACTTCCTGCACCATGATCTGATCGCGCAGGCGGGCGCGCATCTCGTCGCGCGTCATGTTCCACTGCTGCAGGGCAACGTCGAGGTCGGCGTCGGTCTGCATCCCCATGTTCTGACGGGTCTGCTCCACCGCCGCGTCGATGCGGTCGGGAGTGATCTCCACCGCCAGCTGGTCGCCGCGCGACAGCAGCAGCGCTTCATCCATCATTTCGCGCATGGTGTCGGTCGGCGCGGTCGAGAGCAGCTGGTCGCGCTCCTCGGCGCTGCGCGCGCCGCGGGCAATTGCCCGCTCGCGCTCGGCCAGACGCTCGCGGAAATCCTGCAGGGTGACGATCCGGTCGTTGACCCGCAGGACGACGCGATCGAGGTCCTCGCCGAACGCGGCGCCGGTGAGCAGGAGGCCGAGGAGTGCCGCGCTAGCCAGGCGCCGGAGCGTACGCCCCGTGATACGGGAAGGGGAGATTGCGCGCATAGACCGACACATTGTATCGACTGCGCGCCTCGCCCACTAGGAGCTGCATTCGCTCATCCTCGCGCTGGCGCCGCAGCGCGTCGCGGATCTCTCCCGTCGCATCGGCGAGCGACATCTCGCGCGGCGGGTAGCGCGCGGTGACCTGGAAGATGTGGAAGCCGTAGTCGGCGGCGACGATGTCGCTCGTCTGGCCGGGTTGCAGCTTGAAGATCACCTCGGCGAGCGCCGGCGGCAGGTCGTCGCGCCCGAGCTCTCCCTGGTCGCCGCCGCGCGCCGCGCTGGGATCGCGCGAGAAGCGGCGCGCCACCTCGGCGAAGTCGCCGCCGGCGGCGAGCTGCCGCGCGGCGCGCTCGGCGACGCCGCGGTCGCGCACCAGGATCTGGCGCACCCGCACCCGTTCGGGGCGGGTGAAGCGGTCGAGGTGTGCGGCGTAGTAGGCGGCGACCTCGGCAGCGCTCGGCAGCGGCGAGGGCGGCGAGGCGAGCAGGGCATCGACCGCCAGACGCGGCTCGGCGCCGGCGCTCACCAGGCGGCGGTCCACCGCCAGCTGGAGCAGCAGCTGCTCGCTCAGAAACTGGTCGAACAGGCTCGACAGGGCCTCGCTCTGCAGCGTCGCACCGCTCTCGCCGAGGTTCGACGCCACGTAGCGCTCGAACTCCGGATAGCGCAGCTCGCGGGTGCCGAGGCGGGCGACGAGATCGGCCGGCGGCAGCGGCCCGCGCTCGCAGCCCGAGAGCGCCAGCCCGGCGAGGAGCAGCAGCGGGCAGAGGGCAAGCGGGCGCCTCATGGCGTCGACTCTAGCAATGCCTCGAGGGTCGAGCGGGCGGCCGCGAGCAGCGCCGCGCCTCCCCCGGCAACCGGCAGGGTCAACACTCCGGCCGGGCTGAAGCTCGAGCCGGAGCGTTCCTCGACCAGCGCGATCAGGCGCTCGACCCGCACCCGGGCGTCGCGGCGCAGGCGCACGATCAGCTTGCCGGCACCGGCGGAGACCGACTGCACGCGCAGCGACTCGGCGAGCCGCTTCACCGTCGCCACCTCGAGCAGGGTCAGCACCTGGGGCGGCGGCGGGCCGAAGCGGTCGCGCAGCTCGGCGAGCAGCTCCGGCTGTGGCGTCGTGCCGTCGGCGATGCGGCGATACAGGTCCATGCGCACGTTGGCGTCGGGCACGTAATCGGTCGAGATCGCCATCGGCACCGGCAGGTCGATCGCCGCCGACGGCGCTTCCTCGACCGTCTCGCCGCGCAGCTCGCGCACCGTCTCCTCGAGCAGCTTGAGGTAGGTCTCGATGCCCACCGCCGCGATGTGCCCGCTCTGCTCGCCGCCCAGCAGGTTGCCGGCGCCGCGGATCTCGAGGTCGCGGGCGGCGATGCGGAAGCCGGCGCCGAGGTCCGAGAACTCGCGCAGCGCCTGCAGGCGCTTGCGCGCCGTGTCGGAGAGCACCCGATCGCCGGGCACCAGCAGGTAGCAGTAAGCGAGCTGGTTCGAGCGCCCCACCCGGCCGCGCAGCTGATAGAGCTGGGCGAGGCCGAAGCGGTCCGCGCGGTGCACGATCATGGTGTTGACGTTGGGGATGTCGATGCCGTTCTCGATGATGGTGGTGGCGAGCAGCAGGTCGAACTCGCCGCGCGTGAAGGCGTGCATGCGTCGCGACAGCTCGCGCTCCTCGAGCTGGCCGTGGCCGACCGTGACGCGCAGCCCGGGCACCGTCTGGCGCAGCATCTCCTGCAGGCGCTCGATCGTCTCCACGCGGTTGTACACGTAGTACACCTGGCCGCCGCGCTCGAGCTCGTACTCGATCGCCTCCTTCACCAGCTCGGCCGAGAACGGCAGGATGGCGGTCTCGATCGCCATGCGGTCCTTGGGCGGGGTCTCGATCACCGACAGGTCGCGCACCCCGGCGAGCGAGAACTGCAGGGTGCGCGGCACCGGCGTCGCCGACATCGCCAGGACATGCACCTGCTTCTTCAGCTGCTTCAGCTTCTCCTTCTGCGCCACCCCGAAGCGCTGCTCCTCGTCGATGACCACCAGACCGAGGCGCGCGAGTTCGATGTCCTGCGACAGCAGCCGGTGGGTGCCGATCAGGATGTCGACCGAGCCGAGCTTCTGCTTCACCGCCTTCGTCTCCTGCGGCGAGCGGAAGCGCGACAGCATCTCGATCGACACCGCGAAGCCCTCGAAGCGGCGGCGGAAGGTGTCCCAGTGCTGGTCGGCGAGAATGGTGGTCGGGCACAGCACCGCCACCTGGTAGCCGGCGTCGACCGCCTTCATCGCCGCCCGCATCGCGACCTCGGTCTTGCCGTAGCCGACATCGCCGCACAGCAGGCGGTCCATCGGCCGCTCGCGCTCGAGGTCCTGCTTGATCGTGGCGATCGCCTCGAGCTGGTCGGCCGTCTCCTCGTACGGAAAGGCGGCCTCGAACTGGCGCACCAGGTCGGTGTCGGGCGGCAGCGCCGGCGCCTTCGCCACCTGGCGCGCGGCGTAGAGCTTCAGCAGCTCGTCGGCCATGTCGCGCATGCCCTTCTTCACCCGCGCCTTGGCCTTGTTCCAGGAGCTGCCGCCGAGCTGGTCGAGGCGCGGCGCCACTCCCTCGATGCCGCTGTACTTCTGCACCAGGTCGAGGCGGGACAGCGGCAGCAGAAGGCGCTTGCCGCTCGCGTACGCGATCTCCATCAGCTCGGTCTCGCCGCCGCCCGCCGGCGGCGCCGCGGCACGCAGCGCCGGCGGCAGGGCATCGAGCCCCGAGTCGCCGCCGCCGAGGGCGCGCAGGGCGACGAACTGCCCGATGCCGTGGTCGGCATGGACCACGTAGTCGCCCACTCGCAGGTCGCGCAGGGTGGCGAGGAACGGCCCGAAGCGCGGCCGCGTCCGGCGCACCGGCGCCGCCACGGTCGGCGCGAAGAGCTGCGGCTCGCCGTACACGACGAGCCCGGCCGGCGGCAGGCGGAAGCCGCGCTCGAGCTCGCCATCGACGAGCTCGGCGCCGCCCGGGCCGACCTCCGCCATGAGACCCGCGCGGCCGAACAGGAACTCCTGGAGCTGCGCTTTGCGCTCGGCGGGGGCGACGATCAGCAGCCGCTCGCCGCGCGCCCGCGCCGTCTCGACCTCGCGCGGGAAACGGGGGAGCTGGCGGTGGAAGACGTCGGTTGCAGAGCCCTCGAAATCGATCGCCGTGCCGGTCCCGCCATAGAGCGCTCCGAGGCGGATCTCGGCGCGCCCGATCGTCTCGGCGACCGCCGCGGGGAGCTGCTCGAGCGCCTCGGGCGGCAGGGCCAGGCGGCGCTGGGCGGAGCGCGCCGCGTAGTCGGCCTGCAGCCGCTCGGCGTGCTGACGTGCCTCGCTGTCGAGCGTCGCCGGGTCGAGCGCCACGCGCAGCGCGCCGGGCAGCAGGTCGGCGAGACCGACCGCGTCGGGAGCCAGGATCGGCAGGTAGTTCTGCCAGCCCGGAAAGCCGCGGCCGTCGGCGAGCGAACGCAGCTCCTCGGCCGCCGGCAGGCCCTCGACCGCGCCGGCGTGCCGGGCCAGAGTCTCCGCCAGAGCGCGCGCCGCCCGCGGTCCGCAGGGAAACGGCCCGAGTGGAAGGAGGCGCGCCTCGTCGATGGGCTCGAGCGAGCGCTGACTGTCGGGCTCGAAGCTGCGCACCGATTCGACGGTGTCGCCGAAGAGGTCGAGGCGCAGCGGCAGGTCGCCGCCCGGCGGGAAGAGGTCGAACACGCCGCCGCGCACCGCGAACTCGCCGACCTCGGTCACCAGATCGGCACGCCGGTAGCCGAGCTCGACCAGACGCCCGGCCAGCGCGTCGACCGGGTGCTCCTCGCCGGCGCGCAACGTTTCGGCCGTACGGGCGAACGCGGCCGGGCTGGGCAGCCGGCGGTAGAGGGCGCGCGGCGTCGCCACCACGATCCGCGCTGAGCCCCGCGCCAGCAGATCGAGCACCGCCGCCTCCTGCGCGGCGACCGGCAGCGAGACCTCGGCTTCCTGGTAGGGCGACAGCGACGGGGCCGGAAAGTAGACCGCCGGCTCGGCGCCGTCCGCCGCGGCGAACAGCCGCGAAGCCTCCAGCCAGGCGAGGGCGTCGGACTCGTGCGGCACCAGGACGAGCAACGGCCGGCCGAGGTCTTCCTGGAGGAGCGCGCAGACCCAGACCGCGGCCGGCAGCGGCAGGCGGGAGACCTCGCCGAGCTCGGCGCGCAGCCGCCGGTAGGCCGGGCTCGAGCGCAGGCGCGCCGCGGCCGGGCTCCAGGGGGACGACGGGTTCTTGGCGTGCGAGTGCATGGCTCGGCCGGCCGGGCGGGCCGGCGAGATCAGCCCTGACCGCCGAGCGCCACCGGCAGGTACGCCTGCTCGGTGTAGTCGCGCACCATGCGGGTGGAGGAGAACTGCGCGGTCAGGGTCGCGATCGAGCGCTTCATCATCGCGATCCAGCGCCGCGGCAGCCCGTGCTCGTCGCGCTCGTAGTACAGCGGCACGATCTGCTCTTCCAGCGTCTGATACAGCGACAGCGCATCGTCGCGGTCCTGGATCGCCTCGTCGTACGCGCCGCCGAGGCCGCCGATCACCCAGCCGTTCTGGCCGTCGTAACCCTCCGGCCACCAGCCGTCGAGCACGCTGCAGTTCAGGGCGCCGTTCATCGCCGCCTTCTGGCCCGAGGTGCCGCTCGCCTCCATCGGCCGGCGCGGCGTGTTGAGCCAGACGTCGACCCCCTGCACCAGCCGCCCGCCGACCCGCATGTCGTAGTCCTCGACGAAGAACACCTTGCCGCGGAAGCGGTCCTCCTGGCTGAGCTGGAAGATGTGCTGGATCATCTCCTGGCCAGGGCGGTCGGCGGGATGCGCCTTGCCGGCGAACAGGATCTGCAACGGCCGCTCGGGGTCACCGAGCAGGTTCTTCAGGCGCTGCAGATCGGTGAAGATCAGACTGGCGCGCTTGTAGGTCGCGAAGCGGCGGGCGAAGCCGATCGTCAGGGCGTCGGCCTGGAACAGCGAGTCGATGCCGCGCAGCTCGTCGGGCGCGGAGCCGAGGCGCGCGAACTGGTCGCGCAGCCGCGAGCGCAGGAATCGGCCGAGGCGCTCGGACTGCGCGAGGTGCGCCGTCCACAGCTCGTCGTCGGGGATGTCGTAGACCTTCTCCCAGCCTTCCTGGCCGAGCAGCAGCTCCCGCCAGCCGGGGCCCAGGTAGCGCATCAGCAGCTCGAGGATGTCGGGGCCGATCCAGGTCTGCGGATGCACGCCGTTGGTGATCGGCTGGATCACCGCCTCGCTCGCCGGAACGTCGGGGAAGAGGTGTCGCCACATGCGGCTGGTGACCTCGGCGTTCAGGCGCGAGACGCCGTTGGCGAAGCTCGAGGCGCGCAGTGCCCAGGCGGTGAGGTTGAAGTTCTGCCCGGCCTCGCCGTGGTCGGCATTGCCGAGGCGCAGCAGCTCGTCGGTCGTGGTCCCGACCCGCTCGGCGTAGACGTCGAGATAGGGCCGCACGAGCTGGGGGTCGAACTGCTCGTTGCCCGCCGGCACCGGCGTGTGGGTGGTGAAGACCGCGCTCTGTCCGACCGCCCGGTGCGCGTCGGCGAACGACACCCGCTTGTCCTCGACCAGCTCGCGCACCCGCTCGAGCTGCAGGAACCCGCTGTGGCCCTCGTTCATGTGCCACACCGCGGGCTCGATGCCGAGGGCGCGCAGGATGCGCACCCCACCGATGCCCAGCACCATCTCCTGCACCAGGCGCATCTCGCGACCGCGGGTGTAGAGCATGCCGGCGATCGGCCGGTCGGCGGGATCGTTCTGCGGGATGTCGGTGTCGAGGAGGAGGAGCGGCACGCGTCCGATCTGCGCCACCCAGGCCTTGACCGCGACCTCGCGTCCGGGCAGCGGCACGCGCGCGATGACCTCGCGCCCGGTGTGGGTCGCCACCGGCCGCAGCGGCAGACGGTTGAAGTCGTACTCCGGATAGGTGTGCTGCTGGCGGCCGTCGGCGTCGACCGTCTGATGGAAGTAGCCGTGGCGGTACAGCAGGCCCACCCCGACGAACGGCAGGCCGAGATCGCTCGCCGCCTTGCAGTGGTCGCCGGCCAGCACGCCGAGGCCGCCGGAGTAGATCGCCAACGACTGGCTGACCCCGAACTCCATCGAGAAGTAAGCCATCGGCCCGCGGTCGTACTCGGGAGCGCGCCGCCGGAACCAGCAGCCCGCGGCCCCATCCATGTAGGACTCGAACTCTCCGAGCACCTGCTTGTACAGGCGCATGAACGACTCGGTCTCGAGCAGGGTCTGCCAGTGGGTCGGCTCGACGTTGATCAGCAGCTGGACCGGGTTGCGATAGCGCGCCCAGGTCAGGGCATCGACGGCGGTGAACAGCATCCGGGCCGGCCGGTTCCAGGTCCACCACAGGTTGTACGAGAGGTCGTAGAGCTTCTCCACCTCGCGCGGCAGCTCGATGTCGGCCACGTGCAGCGAGGGCAGGACGATCGGGGATTGACTGGGGTTCATTCGGATCTCAAGGAAAGGCAGCGATTCCACAGCATTTTATCTGGATCGATCCGGACGCCCGGCGGCCGGGCGCAACGTCAACCCCGTCAACGAGTTCCGTCCCGAAACGCCTGGCACCTCGGGCGGTCCCGAAACGCCTGGCACCTCGCGCCGCACCTCGGGCCGGGCAGGTGTTTGCGGGGGCAACGCAGGCCTACGCCGCCTTCTCCGCCTCGAGCGCGCGCAGCGCTTCGAGGAAGACCTGCATCTCCTCGCGCGTGCCGATCGTGAC
>Ga0316628_100003049_pt1 | contig 12738 bp, 7 predicted proteins | sample OWC_Aug_M2_C1_D5_FD_207648 | JGI IMG/M metagenome (GOLD analysis project Ga0316628, IMG submission 207648) | Wetland soil microbial communities from Old Woman Creek delta, Ohio, United States - OWC_Aug_M2_C1_D5_C | ecosystem: Environmental > Terrestrial > Soil > Wetlands | place: USA: Ohio...
AGGCGCGCCAGCCGAATTCCTCCCCTATCGTCACTGCGCTGCCGAGACAGGACTGGAGGAGCAGCGACAGGAGGAAGTTGAGTGCGAAGAACCCGACGCCCTGCGCGCCGTTCCCGAGCACCAGCGTGACCCGTCGGATCTCGACCATCCCGCCGGCGTACGTGAACAGCCGCTGCGACGGCGTCGCCAGGTCGAGCGAGAGGAGGAGTGCGGCGACCGAGACGATCACGGCGACAGGCGTCAGCAGGGCTGGCGCGAGGTACCGCCAGCGGCGGAGTCCCCACCCGACGTTCCGGAACCCCTCGCGGTGCCGGAGGCGAAAGGCGATCGCCACTACCGCCGGGAAGAGCATCAGGATGGGGAACATGGCGGAGCCGATGCCTCCGGTGAGCCAGATGACCAGCTGCCACGCGTAGCTCAGCAGGAACACGACGCCCAGGTACCGCCAGTGGATGTCGGTGGGTCTCATCCTCTGCCCCCGCGATCCGGCGGCGGGAGCCCGCGACGGGCTCCTCGTTGCCGCGGCTCGCCACACCGGGAACGCTGGCAAGGCGGGCGTTCTACCAGCGGCGGCCGATGCTGTCCTCATTCCGTCGGGCGATCGGCCCGCCGTTGGTGGGGAGGGGCCGTTGCCGCCGCGACGCCCAGGCGCTACCCGGGCTCCCGCCCCGGACTAGTAGGGTGCCGCCGCGCCGTACGTTCCCGGATGTCACCTGAAGGAGGACGACACCATGGGTCACTGCGGGTCTGCGGCAAAGCGCGGCTTCCTGCTGGCGTGCCTCCTGGCCCTGTCGCCGGCCTGCTCTTCCGGCGGGCCGGAAGGACGGGTCGTGCGCCTCGGCGAAGACCTCCAGCGGGCGCTCGACGCCGCTCGGCAGCAGCACGGCGGGCTCGGCGCGACCGCTGCGGTCTTCGTTCCCGGGGCAGGCGTCTGGACCGGGGCGAGCGGGCAGTCCTTCGAGGGCCGGGCCGTGACCTCCGACATGGAGTTCTTCCTGGCCAGCGCATCGAAGCCCTTCACCGCGACCGTCATCCTCCAGCTCGCGGAGGAGGGCGTGCTCTCGCTCGAAGACTCGCTGCACGAATGGCTCCCACCCTTTCCGTTCGTCGACTCGACCATCACGATCCGCCGTCTCCTGAACCACACCAGCGGGCTGTTCAGCGTCGATGACAACCCGGCCTTCTGGGACGCCATGGCCTCCGACTACTCCAGGATCTGGGATCCGGAGGAGGTCCTCACGACGTTCTTGCGCCCGCCGCGCGCCGCGCCGGGAGCTGGGTGGAACTACTCGAACACCAACTACATGCTGCTCGGACTGATCGTCGAGAAGGCGACCTCCTCCGACATCGCGACCCAGCTTCGCACGCGGATTCTGGGCCCTCTCGGAATGACCCGGACGTTCTTCTTCCCTGGGGACTCCATCCTGGGAGAGCAGGTGCACCGCTGGGAGGACGTCAACGGGGACGGCGTCAGCGAGGACCTGTCGCTGATGTACTCGGCGAACGCCCACACCTCCATGATGTTCACGGCGGGCGGGGTGTTCTCCGCGGCAGCGGACCTAGTGAAGATGTCGCGAGCGTTGCACGAGGCGCGGTTGTTCCCCTCGACCCGGCTGGCCGAGATGCTGGGCTTCGTTCCGACGGGAGTGGTCGGATGGGAGTATGGGCTGGGTATGGCGCTCCGGACCGACCTCTTCGACGGGGTGCGCGCCTACCTCCACGACGGGGGCACCCACGGCGCCTGGGCGCGGATGGCCTACCTGCCGGCCAGCGGGGTCCACGTCGCGGTGCTCATGAACACGCGGGACACCCCGTGCGGCGACGCGATCACGGCCGCGCTCGGGCGGGTCGCTCTCGTCTTCGGCAGGTGAAGCCCGTGCGGCACGCCGTGACGTGAATGCCGCCGGCACGGTTGTCCTGCCAGCGGCCGCGCGGCCGGGGCCGTCCGGCCGGCCAGCGGTGGTAGGAGCGCCACGCCTCGGACGTTTCTCCGGTGTCCTACAATCCGCGCCCACTCAACATCCGGGAGAGCGAGCATGGTATCCGTCGTACTCCTCACCGCACTGGCGCTCCAGCAGCATGCCGCGGCGGGGCCCGTCCCTACTCCGCAGGCGGTGGCCGCGGACACCGGCTCGCTCCGGCATCCCAACGGACGTGTCCCGCCGGTGGCGTTCGCGGTTCGCGCGAGTGCCGGGAGCCCACGCGTGGACGGCCGCCTGGATGACGCGGTGTGGGCCACGGCACGACCCGTGAGGGAGTTCACCCAGCAGATGCCGAACGACGGCGAGCCGGCCACCGAGCGCACCGAGGTCAGGATCGCCTACGACGCCGCCGCCGTCTACATCGGCGCGCGGATGTTCGAGAGCGAGCCCGGCCGGATCGCGGCACGGCTCGGCCGGCGCGACCGCGACACCCAGTCGGACGACTTCGAGATCTTCATCGACTCGTACCACGACCACCGGACCGCCTTCTTCTTCCAGGTGAATCCCCTTGGGGTAAGGGCCGACGCGGTCCTCGCCAACGATTCCCGGCGGAGCGACAGCTCCTGGGATCCGGTGTGGGAGGCGGCGACGCACCGGGACTCACTGGGCTGGACCGTTGAGTTCCGCATCCCCTTGTCCCAGCTCCGATTCCCCAACTCCCGGAGCCAGGTGTGGGGCGTCAACTTCGTGCGCTGGATCCGCAGGAACGGCGAGGTCGATCTGTGGGCATACTCGTCGCAGACGGACCAGGGGACGGCCTCGTTCTTCGGGCACCTCCTCGGTCTGGAGAACCTCCCACAGCCGCAGCGGCTGGAGGTGATGCCCTACGCGGCGGCGATCGAGGAGCGGCTGGCCGCGGGCTCGCCGGGCAATCCCTTCAACGACGGCTCCCGCGAGGTGGCGCGCGCGGGCCTCGACCTCCAGTACGGACTCACATCGGGCCTCACCCTCAACGCCACGGTCAATCCGGACTTCGGACAGGTCGAGGCGGACCCCGCCGAGATGAATCTGACCGCCTACGAGACCTACTTCCCGGAGCGGCGGCCGTTCTTCGTGGAGGGATCCAGCATCTTCAGCGTCACCTCGCCCGGGGGCATCCAAACCAGCGGACCCCGGTACTTCTACTCTCGCCGCATCGGCCGTGCGCCCCAGGGCTCCGGTGAGAACCGGGGCGACAGCGCGTTCACCGACCAGCCCAACGGCACCACCGTCCTCGGCGCCGCGAAGCTCTCGGGCCGCACCGGAGGCTGGTCGCTGGGGGTGCTCGAGGTCGTCACCTCCGCCGAGTACGCCACCGTGGACTCGGCCGGCGTGCGGTTCCGCGACCAGGTCGAGCCGCTCACCAACTTCGGAATCCTGCGCGCCAGCCGCGATTTCGACGGCGGGGCCACCACCCTCGGCGTCACCGGCACAGCCGTGAATCGACGCCTCGGACGCGACCGGCTCGACTTCCTGCGCTCGGCCGCCTACGCCGGAGCCGTGGACTACTCGCGCCGCGTGAGCAGGAACCGCTACGGCGTGTTCGCGTCGCTCGGCTACTCGTGCATCCGCGGCGACACACTGGCCATCCAGACGGCACAGACTTCGAGCGCGCGCTACTTCCAGCGGCCCGACGCCGGCCACACCGAGTACGATCCGTCCCGCACGTCGCTGGCCGGCTGGAGCGCCGCCGTCGGGCTCAGCAAGGACGAGGGCGCGACGACCTGGGCGTTCTCGGCCGACGCGGCCTCGCCGGGCTTCGAGATCAACGACGTCGGCTACCGGAGCCGCTCCGACCGCATCAGCCCCTACGGCCTGGTGGCGCACCGCTGGACCAGGCCCGGCCGCGTGTTCCGCAACGCGCAGCTCTACGCCTCGGGATCCGCGGGCTGGAACTTCGACGGCGACCGGATCTATACCAGCGTCGGCCTGGCGGCGTATGGCGAGCTGCTCAGCTACTGGGGGCTCAGCGCGAGTCTCAGCCACGCCTTGCGTTCCGTTGACGATGGGCTGCTGCGCGGCGGACCCTTGGGCGTGTGGCCGAGCGGCTGGGCCGCGCAGTTCGGCGTCGCGAGTGACTTCCGGAAGCCGCTTCGCGTCAACCTGAACGCCAACCTGATCGCCGACGACATCGGTTTCCTCCGCGCCGGCGTGCTGGCCGAGGTCTCCTTCCGGGCGTCGCCGACGGTGTCGCTGACCGTCGGCCCGCAGTACTCCGTCGGCCGAACGCCGCAGCAGTATCTGTCCGATGTGGAGGACTCGACGGCGACTGGGACCTTCGGAAGGCGCTACCTGTTCGGCGATGTCCGCCAGCACACGCTGGACCTCACCACTCGGCTCGATGTCACGTTCACGCCGAACCTCGCGCTCCAGCTCTACGCCCAGCCGTTCGTGGCCACGGGCGACTACCGCCGCTTCAAGGAGCTGCGCCGCTCGCGCACCACCGACTACCTGGTCTACGGCGAAGCGCCCGGCTCCACGCTCGACCCGCTCACCAACCCCGACGGCAGCGTGGCAGCGTACCAACTCGACCCCGACGGCGACGGTCCGAGGGCCAGCGTAGCGGTCGGCAACCCCGACTTCAGCTACCGATCGCTGCGCGGCAACGCCGTGCTGCGCTGGGAGTACCGGCCGGGCTCCACGCTGTTCCTGGTCTGGACGCGGGACTGCTCGGCTTTCGGCGCCAGTCCGGCGTTCGACGTCGGCCACGACCTGCGGCACTTGTGCCAGGGCCGTAGCGACAACGTCTTCGCCGTGAAGGTGACCTACTGGATGAGCTGGTGAGGCAGCCATCAGCCGTCGGCCGTCAGCCGTCAGGGTTGCCGGGGCCCGGCGCGGAGAAGGGGCCGGAACCACCGAAGGGAGAACTGCCGTGGATGCTCTGAAGCTCGCAGTGCTGGTGCCGGTCGTCGCGGGCTCCGTCTGCTGCGCCGAATTGCGCGCGCAGGACCGGTACCCGGTTCGGAGGCTCACGTCCCACCCGGCCCAGGAGGGGTTCCCGTCGTGGTCCCCCGACGGGCGGACGCTCGTCTACTCGTTCGGGATGCGCGGCGACAGCGCGTGGATGACGGGTCTGTGGAAGGTGCCGTCCGAAGGAGGCGAGGCGCGGCAGTTCACGCGGTTCATCGGGGAGCACCCCGACTGGTCGCCCGACGGCCACTACATCGTCTTCGACGCGGACGAGGGGAACGCGGTCCATCTGGTCGCGGCGACCGGGGGGCAAGCCGTCCGCATCGTCCCCGCGTCCATCCGGATCTTCGGCGGCGGGCTTCCCAGTTGGTCGCCCGATGGAGGGCGCATCGCATTCAAAGAGGCGTCGAACCTGCGGGTCCTGGACGTCCGGACCGGCGAGTCGCGGGTCGTCCTGAGCGCCCCGGACAGCATGCTCGTGCTGCCGGGCTGCTGGTCGCGCGACGGCAACGACATCTACGTGACCTTGCGGCACCGGGTCACCTACCTGGGAGCGATCTGGCGGGTGCCGGCGGAGGGAGGGGAGCCGCGGCGGCTCACACCCGAGCCCGACCGCGCCTACCGCTACCTGGATCTCTCTCCGGACGGATCGCTGCTGGCGTTCGTGGCGTGCGAGGGCCGGAACTGCAATCTGTGGGTGATGCCCGCGGCCGGCGGAAGACCGATCCAGTTGACTCGGGACCCCGCCTACAACGACACCCCCCGCTGGTCTCCGGACGGGACCAGGATCGCGTTCACCAGCACGAGGTCGGGGGGCTTCGACGTGTGGGTGATGGACGTGGACGTCGAGGACCTCAGGAGGGCGGTCGCTGCGGTCAACCATTAGGCCGGGGGGCCCGGAGATGAACGTCGCACGAGCGGGGATCTTCGCAGCCGTCGCCGGCGCGCTCGGCGTCATCGCGCTCCCGGGTTGCCGGAGCGGGTTACGAGGACCGGCTCACCCAGCCGTGGGAGGACCGGGCGGGATCGGAGGTCCTCCGCCCAGCGCCGCGGAGGCCTTCGCCGCCCACGCCGAGCTGGCCCGCGTGGGACGCCGATTCCCGGCGAACGTCTGGCCCGACTTCCGCCCCGACACGATGCCGTTCGTATACTGGTTCGAGACCGGCCTGCTGCTGGTGAATCCGCCTGCGCCTCTGCCGCAGGGTTTCGCGCCGGTCGCGGCGCCGGTTCCCGCCGCCTGGAAGCGGTTCGCCCCCGGCGTGGACCCGCTCGAGGGGATCGACCCGCCGAGCGTCACGTCGAACGCCGTCGGGCCGGACACGGCGAGCGTCCTCGCGGTCGCCGCCCACGAGGCGTTCCACACCTTCGTGTTCGGCCGCGCCGTGGCGGGCCGCCGGTTCGGCCGCGGCGAAGACAACAACGTCGCACCAGACTACCCCCTGTTCGACGCCGACAATGAGGCGGATTTCGCCATCGAGGGCCGGCTGCTGCGCGCGGCGCTCGCCGCCGCCGATCGGGACTCGCTGTCGCGGCTGACCCGGCGGTTCCTCGCCGTCCGGAAGGAGAGGCAACGGCGCCTCAGCGCGGAGGTCCTGCAGTACGAGCTGGCCGCGGAGCTGAACGAGGGGCTGGCCCACTACGTCGAGGTGCGCAGCCTGTGGGCGGGCGGCGCCGATCGGTCGTTCCGATGGCCCGGCGCAGCCGCCGCGGCCCGGCGGCGCCTGATGATCCGGCTGGAGACGCTGACCCGCCAGGAGCAGGGGGGAGCGCGGGTGCGCTTCTACCGCACGGGCGCGGCCTTGGGGCTGCTGCTCGACCGATTGAGCGATGCAGGCTGGAAGGAACGGCTGGTGCGCGAGGACGTCCCGCTGCAGGACGCTCTCGGCGCGGCGATCGGTTACCGGGAGGACCGTGCCGCGGATCTGGCCCGCGAGGCGTTCGAGTGGGCCGGCCGGGACACCGTGGCGGCCGGCGCGATCGCCTACGCCGCGGACCTTCGGGCCCGGAGGCAGCGGCTCGCCGACAGCGTGCTGGCGGGCGATGGCCTCCTCGTGGAACTCGACGCATCGGCCCTCGCGGGCTCCGAGCTGCGCCTGTGCAGCTACAACCCGAATCGCGCCTTCCAGGCGGCGCCCGGCGTCGTCGTGCACCTCTCGCAGGTGCGGTTCTGCTCCGACGGGAGCTACGACGCGGCCTTCACCTCACCCGTGCTGCAGACGCGCCGGCCGGGGGTCGCCAGGTCGGTGATCGGCTCTCCGGACTCCGTCCGCCTCACCGCCGCCGGGACACCGGCGGGGCTCGCCAACGGGTCGCGGCTCACCGGCGCGAGCGACGTCAGCCTTGCCGCGCCCGGCTTCGTGCTGCGCGCGCGGCGGGCCGACGTCGCTCGGGCGGGGCGGGTGGTGACGATACGGATTCTGCCGTGAAGCGCGTCCGGCCCGCGTGCGACCGTCAGTCGCGGGCGTCGTCCACGACCACCTTGCACAACGCGTTCATCACCCCTTCCCAGAAGGGCCAGTTCAGCGAGTTCGAGAGCATGGTGACGCTCGCGCCGTATTCGGGCAGGTAGGCGGTGGCGGACAGCACCACCGCTCCCCAACCGCCGGATCCAAAGGCCCGGGCCCCGTTCACCATCGAGGGCCTGAAGAGCACGACGCCCAGCCCCTGGCCCGGGTGGACGTCCGGCGGCAGGTCGGTCGTCCTGAAGTCCAGCATCTCATCGAGCATCGCCTGGCTCAACAGCACCTTCCTGCCGAACAGCGCGTCGGTGAACCTGGCGAGGTCGCCTGCGGAAGAGAACAGCCCGCCGGCGGTGTAGCCTACGCTGGTTTCGGAAAACCGTTCGAGGGACGGGACCGGCGTCTCTTCCGGCACGCCGTCGCCGGTGACGTCGATCCACACGTTGGCGAAGGGTCCGGCGATCGTGTCCGCGCAGTCGAAGAACGTGTGCCGGAGCCCCAGCGGCTCGTAGATCCTCGACCTGAACTCCTCCGAGACCGGACGCCCCGTGGCCGCCTTGATGACCATCCCCAACAGGACGTAGTTGCCGGAGGAATACCGCCAGGCTTCGCCAGGTGCGTTGTAGGGCTCGAGCAGTAGTCGTGCTACGGTCTCTTCAGGCGTCCAGCACCTGTTTCGGTCTTCGTCCATCATCGCGACATAGGACGGGTTGTTGGGGAAGTCGTATACGCCGGCCGTGTGATCGAGCAGCTGCCGTATCGTGATGGTGCTGTCGACGTACTGGTAGGTCGGAAGGAACTGGTGCAGCTGGTCGTCGAAGTGGAGCACCCCCTCGTCGATGAGCTGGAGCGTCACCACCGCTGTGAACATCTTGGTGATGCTGGCTATCCAGAACAGGTCGTCCGAGGCCACTGGAGCCGAGCCCTCGGCGTGGGCCGTGCCGCGCCAGGCCAGGTCCCCATGGAGCACTACGGCCGCGGACACGCCCTTCCCGCCGAAGTCCGAGAGCGCCCGATCGAGTGCGGCCTGGAGTCGCTGTTGTAGAGATGGGTCGTGGTCTGTCGGCTCAGCCCCGGAACAGCCGGAGACCGCGAGCAGTACTGCGAGCGTCAGGACAGGCAGCGATGCAGCGGTCCTGGCGCGTGCGGCAGTCGGTCTACCAGACATGATACGCCTTTCGATGTGATCGAGCCGCGACGGGCGCGATCCTCCGCGATGACCCCTAGCTACAACGCGCGAAGGGCGGTGACTCTACCACCGGCGGTCGTGTCGATCGCGGGGCCGACCGGGGCGTGTCGGCTGAGTCGGGCTCCGTCCTCGCCCTGCTGCGGGACCTCACGTTGGTATGCAGGGTGCCCCCCGCGCGTTGTCACGTGGAAGCCGAGGCGATGATGCCAAGAAGCGGAGGGAGCCGATGAGGACGAGCGCGGGGACCCGAGCCTGGTTCGTGGTCGGAGCGTTGCTGGTAGGGTGGTCCTGCTCCGACGGCGGGATGAGTCCGGAGCAGACGCTGGCGAGGGACTTGCAGCGTGCTCTCGACGAGGAACTGGCGGCTCACGGCGGGATCGGAGCTTCCGCCGCCGTGCTCGCACCCGGACTGGGCGTCTGGGAGGGTGCGAGCGGTGTCTCGTTCGGTACCACGCCGGTCACCAGCGACATGCTCTTCGGGCTCGGCAGCGTCACGAAGAGCTTCGTGGCCACCCTCGTGCTCCGGCTCGTGGAGGAGGGCGTGCTGGGACTGGACGACTCTCTCGGCGAGTGGCTGCCGGACCTCCCCAACGTCGCGAGCGCCATCACCATCAGGCAGCTGCTCAACCACACCAGCGGAGTCGCGGACTTCACGAAGAGCCCGGCCTGGGTACCGGCGATCCTGGCCGACCTCGAGCGGGTCTGGTCGCCCGAGGAGACGATCACCTCCTTCGTGAGTGCACCCCTGTTCGCGCCGGGCGCGGGCTACCAGTACTCGAGCACCAACTACCTGCTGGTGGGAATGGTCGTCGAGGCGGCGACCGGCAGGGATGCCGCAGGCGAGCTGCGGAGCCGCGTGCTGACTCGCGCGGCGCTGGCCCACGTCTTCTTCGGCGTCGAAGAGCCCATCGCCGGGACCGTCGCGCACCGGTGGGAGGACATCGACGGCGACGGGGACCTGGACGACCTCTCGTCCCTGTCGCCAAATGCCCTCGAGTCGACGCTGTGGACCGCCGGTGCCCTCTACGCTACCGCGCGTGACGTGGTCGAGTACTCGAGCGCGCTCTTCGGCGGCCGGTTGTTGTCGCCGGCGTCCCTCGCCGCGATGCTGGACTGGATACCCTATCCGAACAATCCCGCGTTGGGGTACGGATTCGGCGTCCTCATCATCCCCCACTTCCTGCCCGGTGTCCTTGGCTACGGTCACGACGGGACGGTGCCGGGCTTCAAGGCGCGTTGGGTCTACATGCCGGAGCACGGGATCCACATCGTCGTCCTGCTGAACAAGGACGACTATGAGTGCCTTACTGCGATCACGTCGCGGCTGGCCGAGGTCGCCATCCAGGCGCGCTAGTCCCGCCTCTGACGGCCGACGGCTGACGGCTGACGGCCGACGGCCGATGGCCGACGGCAGCTTTGACGTCGATCCCCTCGCGTGCCCGCGGTGCGCCGCGCTCGCCTTCGGCACCTCTCCCGGGCGAAACCGCGACCGCGAGCCGGCGTAGTGCGGTGTATGCCGTCGGACGCCCGGGACCTGCCGGTCCGCGATCCGAGGGCGCCGTGGGAGGAGACGATGGGGGCTTTCCTTGCCGACTTGAGGTTCGGTGTCCGGACGGCGCTGCAGCGTCCGATCCTGTCGCTCGTGGTGCTCGTCACCTTCGGACTGGGCATCGGGCTCACCACCACCGTCTTCAGCCTCGTCAACGGGGCGCTTCTGAAGGGGCTCCCCTTCGAGCGCGGCGACCGCATCCTGCTGGTGGGGCGCACCGACCCCGCGCGTGACGTCCGGTTCTCGGCTATGGGCACCCTGGACTACCTGGACTTCAAGGAGCAGCAGACGGTCTTCTCGGGCTTCGGCGCCTTGGACGTCCGGGCCGTCAATCTGGCCGCCGAGGGAAGCCGGCCGGAGCGGTACACTGGCGGGTTCTTCACGCACGACGTCTTCGATCTCCTGGGCGTCCGGCCGGTTCTGGGACGGACCTTCCGCGCCGACGAAGACCTGCCGGGTGCCGCCCCGGTAGTCATCATCGGCTACCAGCTGTGGCGCGACCGGTTCGGCGGCTCGCCGGACGTACTGGGCCGGAGCGTGCGGGCCCACGGGGTGGTGCGCACCATCGTGGGCGTGATGCCGGAGGGGTTCGCCTTCCCGGACCGCGAGCAGGTGTGGCTGCCTCTGACGCTGGACCCGTCCGCCGCCGAGCGCGGACGGGACGCGAGGCACACCGTGGTCGGGCGGCTGCGGGACGGCGTCTCCCGGCAGGCGGCCGAGGTCCAGATGGCCGGCATCGCGGCCCGCCTCGCGCGGGAGTACCCCGCCGACCGGGGACTCGGCGCAACGGTCCAGACCTTCGTCGAGCAGATGATGAATGGGCAAATGGCCCCGCTCGCCATGACGATGCTCGGTGCCGTGATCGGCGTGCTGCTGATAGCCTGCGCCAACGTCGCGAATCTGCTGCTGGCACGGGCCTCTTCCCGGACCCGGGAGATGGCGATCCGGAAGGCGCTTGGTGCCTCGCGGATCCAGGTGGTGCGGCAGCTCATGGCGGAGGTTCTGGTCCTCGCGCTCGCCGGCGGGTGCATCGGGTTCGGCCTCGGACTGCTGGGGGTCAGGTGGTTCAACGCGGCGCTCGTCAACAACGAGCCGCCGTTCTGGATCACCTTCGGCCTGGATCACCGCGTGCTGCTGTTCGTCCTGGGCGCCACGGTGCTCGCGAGCGCCGCCTCATCGCTCTTCCCCGCCATCCAGACGTCGGGCACCGACGTCGCCCGTGCGCTGAAGGACGAGGGCCGGGGCGTCTCGGGTCTGCGGATGGGCAGTTTCACCGCGGGGCTCGTCATAGCCGAGATCGCCGTGTCGTGCGCGCTGCTCATCGCCTCGGGCCTGATGATCCGCAGCGTGGTGCGGCTGCGCTCTCTGCCGATGCCGTTCACGACGGCGAGCATCTTCACGGCGCGCATCAACCTCCCTGTGCTCGACTACCCGGACACCGCGTCGCGAGTCCGATTGTATGAGGAGCTGCTGCCGAGGCTCGCGGCGATCCCGGGGGTCGAGGCGGCCACCCTCTCGGACGGGCTCCCCGCCTCCGGCAACGGGGCCCGCGTCTTCGAGGTCGAAGGCCGGAGCTACCCGACGGACAACGACTTCCCGATCGCCCTGGAGGGGATCGTCACCGACGGCTACTTCGAGACCTTCCAGGTCCGAGTGCTCCGGGGCCGGGCATTCGCCCCGTCGGACCGGCGCGGGTCAGAGCCGGTGGCCGTGGTGAACGAGTCCTTCACGCGGCGGTTCTTCCCCGATGGCGACCCGATCGGACGGCGCATCCGGATGGGCGTCCGGGACACCACGGCGCAGTGGCTGACCGTGATCGGCGAGGTGCCGGACCTGTACATGCAGGGCATCGGCAACAGCGACGCGAGTCCCGCCGGCTTCTACATACCGATCTCCCAGAGCGGCGTCGGCAACTTCGTCAGCATCGGGCTGCGGACCCGCGGCGCGCCCATGGCGGTGAGCGTCGGCGTTCGCGCGGCGGTCGCCTCTCTCAATCGCGACCTTCCGATCTTCAGCGTGCTGTCCATGGTGGACGTGATCGCGCAGCAGACCTGGTTCTACAGGGTCTTCGGGACGCTGTTCGTCGTGTTCGGGATGGCCGCGCTGTTCCTCGCGTCGGTGGGGCTCTACGGCGTGATGTCCTTCTCCGTCACGCGGCGCACGCGCGAGATGGGCGTGCGGATGGCGCTCGGCGCCAGGAACGAGCAGCTCGTGTGGCTGGTGCTGCGCCGCGGCGTCGTCCAGCTGGCGGTGGGCTTGACGATCGGCCTCGCGCTGGCCGGGCTGGCCACGACGCCCCTCCAGTTCATCCTCTATGGCGTCCGAGCCCGCGATCCCGCGGTGTTCGGCGCCGTGGTCGCCTCGCTGGCGATCGTGTGCCTGGCTGCGAGCTACATCCCCGCGCGGAGGGTGACCGGCGTAGATCCGGTCATCGCGCTGAGTTCGGAGTAGGGAGGGAAACGAACATGTCAGGTGTCAAGCCGCTCGCCCTGAGCAGCCGGGCCGCCCGGGGAGTGGTGGTGGCGGCGATTCTGCTGTGGGCCATTGCGATCGTCCTGTGGATGCAGGTGGGACTGGACAGGTGGGTGTTGGCCAGTCACACGGATCTGCGTACGAATGAGCTTGCGGCCACCATAGGACGGTTGGCCACCCGCTACGGGATGTCGATGA
>Ga0316628_100003050_pt1 | contig 12738 bp, 15 predicted proteins | sample OWC_Aug_M2_C1_D5_FD_207648 | JGI IMG/M metagenome (GOLD analysis project Ga0316628, IMG submission 207648) | Wetland soil microbial communities from Old Woman Creek delta, Ohio, United States - OWC_Aug_M2_C1_D5_C | ecosystem: Environmental > Terrestrial > Soil > Wetlands | place: USA: Ohio...
CACGAAGACCGCAGAGACTCGTAAAATTGCCGGAGCTCAGGTTCTTTGTGATCATAGTGGTCCAGTGTTTTTATGCCATATCCGCTGGTGAAATTTCCTCCAATTTCGGAATCCAGGTCAAAGGGCCCCGGCGCTCGCCAGAAGTGACCCAGTAGTGCTCTTTTGAAGTGACCCAGGCTGGGATCGGGATTTGAATCAGAAAGAGAAGAGATACTCAACATCATCCACGCCGAAGGCGTGCTGGGGTGCAGGGGGACTCAGTGGGATCTCGGAGTTTCACTGGTCTGTTTATGTCTTCATATACCTCTCGATTTTTCCCCGCAGATAGCAGTAGTAATCCTCGCCGACCGGCAATCCCATCACTTCATCGATCACAGCCCTGAAGTAGTGCAAAGACCGGACGGGGCCGAGTGGAGGCGCATCTGCAGGCCGTAGAAGGCGTCTCGCCGTGGCGAGAACGAGCGCATGTTCGACCGCTGACAGGGGGACCTTCAGGTCGTATAGGGTGACGGCAAGCCGGCGATCTGCGCTGCGGACATATCCGCTCGTACCCGGCGTCGTCCGATAGGCATCGAGCAGCCGGCGGACATATTCCTGCCGGTCGATCCGGTTCTCTTCCATAGCGCTCTCTCCGCGATCCGTTCCCTCAGCCTTGTGGGTCTCGCAGCGACGGCCCCTTGATGCGCACCGTGTGGCAGTAGTGACGCAGCCGGCTCAGCAGCGCCTCGACCATCATTCGATTGCCCAGGAAGCCGTGCCATTCGTCGTAGTCAAGGTTCGTTGTGATGACAGTGGCCCGCTGGTGATAGCGCTCCTCCATCAGCTTGAAGAAGATGTTCGACTGTTCGGGTTTGAGATTGAGGTAGCCCAGCTCGTCGATTTGAAGTACGTCGACGCGCGCAAGGCGTTTGATGAGCTGGCGGGTCGAGCGGTCGGCAAGGGAGGCGTACATATCGTCGAACAGGTCCTGGGCGCGGACGAACCGGCAACGATAGCCGTTCTCGAGCGCCTTGAGCAGGATTCCGCAGCCGAGGCCGGTCTTGCCGACGCCGGTGTTGCCGATAAAGACGATGTTCTCCGCCTTGGGGATGAAGTCCAGTTCGGCGAAGGCTCGGATCTGCTTGCGGTTGACCCCAGGCTGACGGCCGAAGGGGAAGGTGTCGAGTGACCATCGCTCGGGCAGGTTCGCCTGCCGGATGCGCCACTCGAGGGCCGTCTCCTGCCGGGCGTGCCACTGGGCCCGGGCCAGGCGCAGGAGAAACTCCGTGTACGAGATCTCCTGCTTCTCGGCAGCCTGCAGTTGTTCTTCGTAGATCTCCAGGATGCGCTTCAGGCGCAGGTTTTTCAGAAGCTGTTCCAGTTCTTCATTCATCGCTCGGGTCGTTTCCTTTCCAGTCGTTGAGCAGGAAGTACTCGCGCGCGATCGTGCGCAGAACCATGCGTTCGACGCGGTCCAGATCGTACAGGCCGTAACGGGATGCCTCTTCGACGGCCGCCACGAGCGCCTCGCGCGGGTACTCCCGCACCATGCGCAGCAGTTGGCGCAGGGCAAGAAAGACCAGTTTGCGGCTGCGCCGTTTCAGTTCCGCGACGTAAGGCGCCAACTCGGGGGCAGCCTCGACGATCGCTTTCTCGTCCGGATGCGGATCGGTTCTCTTGATCCCCCGACCACGCGGTAGCCGGTGCTCGGGGAGGGTGATCCTCTGATGTTCGGGATCGACTGCGCGCCGGTGCACGGCCAGGTTTCTGGCATCGAGCTGAATCTCGATCTTGTCTTTTGTTTCGCGCACCTCGACACGGCGCCCGATCCACGAAGCCGGCACGGAATACCGATGGGTGTGAAGGCTGATATACCCCTCGGTGTCCACGAGGCGTTGATGCAGCCGGTAGGGTTCCGGTATCCATGCCGGCAGCGGTTTCAGCCGGGAACTTTCTATCGCGAACAGCTCCCGCGGAACGGCACGGATGTGTTTCTTGTAGGTGCTGTTGACCCGGTCGCACCATGCGCGCGCCTGGCGGCTCAGATCGTCCCAGTCGGCAAAGGTCCGGCCCGCTAGGAAGTTGTGTTCGATAAATTGAAAAGGCCTCTCCACCCGCCCGGATCGATTCGAGTCGCCGATCTCGTGGGCGATGAACCGGAACCCGAAGCGCTCGGCGAAAGCAGCCATCTCGGGCACGGGAACCATCTGGCGGCCCGTGCCGCGTAAGACCACGACATGGGTGTTGTCGATCATCACGCGCTCGGTTGTTCCGCCGAAGTAGCGGAGGGCGTCGGTCAGAAAAACTTTGCAGTCGAAGCGCTGGAAGGTCGGGAAGAACTGGAAGAACAGCATGCGCGAGTAGCACAGCACGGCCGAGGCCGTCTGAACACCACGCCGCCTGCCGCAGAGCACCACGTGATGGGGCGAGGTGTCGTGCTGCAACTCCTGGCCGGGCTCGAACTGGTACTGACCTACCGGCTCCTTCGGCGCTTGCCCTATCCCATGCTTGCGGCAGAAAGCCGTCAGCGCCGGATAGGACAGCACGGCTCCCTCCGCGGCGAGTTCCTCATGGACCCGCACCAGGTTGCCCTCGCAGGTGGGATACAACTCCAGGATCCGCTGGCGGTATGGTTCCGAAAGCTCTGAACGAAGGAGAGCGGGCACTTCGGGCGACTTCGAGCGGATCACTTTCCGGACTGCCTGACGGGAAAGGCGCAGTGTCCTGGCAATCTGTCGGATCCGCAGTCCCCGGCTGTGCATTTCGAGGATAGTCATGCGCTGGCTTTTGCTCAGCATGGGGTTTCTCCTGTTCGATGCGCCGTGCGAGGCAGCCGAGTTCGTCCAGTGCGTGGACGAGACAATGGTGTGCACGGTCCAGATCGACACCGTCCATCACGGCGGCCGTCTGCCGCCAGCGCCGGGAGGCACGACGGGCAATAGCCGACACCATTTCCAGATCCCGCAACAGTCCGGCTGCAGCAGGTTGGGCCTCGGGCAGTTGCTTGCCGATCTCGCGGCGGGCTTTGAGAAACAACGCCGGTTCTTCGAGAATCCGGGCTCTCATCCGGGGCGAGCTGTCGCGCCAGGCGGCATACAGCGCTCCCGCCTCGCGGCTGGTGAACTTGTGTGTGGCGAATGCGCCGGCCATCTGTTCGCAGTCGTTCAGATTGGCGCGCGCCACCGGCACGAGAAACTTCATGGCCACGTGAGGTGCGACCTGCCCTTCCCGCACTTTCTGCTGAACCGAGTCCGGGAGGAGTTCGACCAGCGCCAGGCGCCGCGAAACCCAACTCGCGCTCCGGTCAAAGCGGCGGGCCAGTTCGTCCAGTCCATAGCCAAAACGCTGTTCGAGTTCCGCCAGCAGCCAGCCCTGCTCCAGGGCGGTTTCGCCCTCCGATGCCCGCAGCGACTGGCCGAGCAGAAGAGCCTCGGCTTCGTCCATCTGCCAAACCGTTGCACGCACCGTGTCACGGCCCAGCTGTCGCAGCGCCGATATCCGCTTGTACCCGTCGATGACCAGGTAGCGGTCCGGTTTGTCGCGCACGGCTACGACCACGATCGGCATCTGCTGGCCCGAGGCCGCCAGCGAAGCCAGAAGTCTTCGCTCCCGGTCGGGGCGTCGCACACGCAGGTGCTCGAATCGAAGATCGAGTTGGTGAAACTCCAGATCCATGGCGGCTGCCTCGCAGCGTGTCGTGAGCATCGGATGAAACGACGGCAATGTCGATGCAGGCGCGTGACACCTTGTCCAGGTTTACGTGGCCTTACCCACGCTCTGGCAGGTAGTTACAGATGTAAGCCGGCGCGTGACGGAGGCCTTCGAGAGAAGTCTCTTGTCCACGTTTTCCCTGGTTATCTGCAAGCAATGCAGTCAGTTGCCGGATCAAGGTGGGCCGTGACCGTTCCAGAGCTTTGTCCACGCTTTGGCGCACAAACCTCTCGAGATCAGCGACTTGTGGCTGCAAGCCGGCGCGTGACAAGTCGCCTGATTCCTTCGTTTCTGCCTGCGCAACCGCGACTTTTTTCTTCTTCCGACGGCGGCGGGAAGCACGCTGCCGCATCCGCTCATCGACGCGATAATCCTGAAGGTTGTGCTCACGGCGTGCCCGAGCAAGCCGGCTTCGTCGGCGACGTCGACACGCAATCGAGCACGTCTTCTGAAAGGTGATGGCAGTCGCGGAGGGTCGGTAGCGATGGCGGCAGACCGTACATCTCAACAGGGAAATCTTTAATTCTAACATTCGTCCTTTATCGGACGATGCCGGCTCGCGGGAACCTGACTATGAAGGTGGCAACATCAGAGAGAGCACAAAGCAGGATTAAGCCGTAGGTGGGTCACTTCTCGAAAGCATACCTGGGTACATTCTGGCGAGCGCCGAAGAAAGGGCGGCCCTGAGGATCTTGCGATAGTTGTCGAGTACTCCCCGGCCGCGCTCGGTCAGCCGACAAGTCGTGAGAGGGTATTTCCCGCGGAAAGTCTTCACGATGGCGATGTAGCCGGCCTCTTCCAGTCTGGACAGGTGGACAGACAGATTCCCTTTCGAAAGCCCTGTCGTCTGGTACAGGTACCGGAAGTCGGCCTCCTTCACCTTAGACGGCAAGGCGACCGGCATCAATCGCGCGCGCGGCGCCACAGCCTTTGCAGCAGCTCGAAGGCCGATTGATGCTGCTTGCTCGCGATCGTCACCTCCGTCTCCCAGGTCATGGGGTCACCGTGGAGTCGGTCGTACCCCCGTTCACCCGCACGTCGTGAATGCTTCATCCACTGCAAGCGACTTTGGACCGAGTGAATTCCCGAATCGCTGTGACAACTGCGGCACCTCTCGAGGACTACGCTCCGCCCGTCGATAGAGCTTGTCGACTCGAACGCGTCCGTCCCGTGGGTGCTGAACGTCGGGTACTCCATCTCCCCGGGAAGGACTGCGACCAGACTCCCGCTCCCGCGCGCGAACAGCTCGGGCCGGCTCATGCGAAATTCGAAGAAATCCTGATCGTGGCTTGAAGGGCCGTTGATGAAGTTCCTGGCCTGCCTTCCGGGAGTGATGTCATGGTAGACGCGCAGCTGTACACTCTCGGTCAGCGCAGTCGGCTCCAACCCGCCTTTGTCGTCGATGATGATCGCCTGCCGCACCAGCGCCAACTGGGTTCCGATGGGAAACTGCGGCAGCGCCAGGTTTAACAGGACAGGCATGGAGCTGCGGTCGAGGAGCAGCGGAGGCTCGGACGATGCGCGCAGCCCGTGAAGGTACGCAAGTGTCGCATCGCGTCCTCCCGGCAGGCGCATGAATACGAGGAAGCGAGAGCGGCCTGTGAAATGCGACAGGGCCGTGGGTTTGTCCGAAAAGGCGCTGAGACAAATCCACGGGCCATCAGGGCGAAACAAATCCGGCGGAAGGAACGGTTCCCGCGGGTTGTGTGGAGCGTAGATCTGGGCGAATTGCCGGGCGGCCTCGGCGGCAGCATAGTTGTCGGGCAACCTGCGCACCTGTTCCGATGTGAGCGCCAGGCGACGGATGGCCGCCGCCAGACGGATCTCTAACTCCAGGCGCTCCCGCGGCAGATCGACTCCCAAATTCACCCAGTCGAAAACCGCCCAGAGGTCGTGCTGCAGGACGGCGCGCTCTGCCGGATCTTGGATCAAATGCTCCGCGCGAGACCCCAGAAACTCGTCAAGGCAGGTCAGAGCACGGCGATGCGAATCACCGGTCAACAAGTGCCGTGTCTCCGCCCAGAGCAGAGGATCGGGCGAGTCCGCACCATAATCTGTGCCATCGGGGCCGGAGCGGACAAAGAGGCAGGCGTATGTCCGGTTCCAGATGTGATTCGGGTTGGGGTCGAAGACCGTCAGTGCGGGGCGAGGTTGCTGTGGCGCGGCCGATGGCTGCGCTCTCCGTTGTGTGCCCCCCACAGCAAGGAGCGCGAGGATTGGCACAATTGGACGGAGCAGCAGCCGCGTCAAACGCTCTCCATGTAGCAGGGCATTTACCCGGCAAGTGCTGCGCCGTCTTTTCGGACTGGACATCATGGATCGGAAATCACCCAGTTAAATTTTACACCCGGAAGCCGATGCCGGACAATTCCCCGCCCGAACGCCGGCCCGCCGCCCGTGTTGCTGGTTCGCGATGGGTTTTGAGTTGATCCCGATCCTGAGGAGTCCCGACTCCTCGAATTTCCTCGCCTGTGCGGGTTACAGCGCAGCCAGGACGTCTTTCATAAGGCGTTTGGAGCCTTCGACACCATCCCAGGGGCCGTGTTCGAATTCCAAGGCGATTGTTCCTTTGAACCTGTGAGCATTCAGGATGCTCACACAACGAGCCACATCATTCCAATCCCTTTCGGGCGTCACCCAGCGATCCCAATATTTGGCGTGCACGTGCGTGTGAGTGTACGGCATCACCGCTTCCAGCCCATGAAACAGGTGATATTCGTGCTCCCAGTTGCCGAAGTCGGGCGTGCATTCGCAGTAAGGATGATTCACTTCGTCCATGATGATCCGAATGTTCATCGGGTTGGCGCAGAGCCCCCAGTGGTTTTCTATGGTGATCTTTACACCGACCTTTTCTCCGTAGTCTGCCAGCTCTTTGAATGATTCGATGCACTTTTTCAGATACACCACGATTTTGTCGTTCTTGGGGTACCCTGACTCATGAGGGGTCGCTTCGGGCATGATGCGCGTGCCGGTAACTCCGGTGTTTGCGCGCATCGTCTTGGCCTTCAGCATCGCGGCCGCGTCCATCCAGATTTTGGCCGTTCGGATGCCTTCCTTCCGTTTTTCGTGGTCGGGGTCGGCGAGGTTCTGCGGCGCATTGTTGGAGATGTGCTGGCATACGGTCTTGGTCTTCTCGATATTGGCGACCAACTTTTCGAGCCATTTCTTCGACGACAGAGCCGAGGGGTCCCAGCGATAGGACGTAAACGTGCGTCCGTTCCTCTCAAATTTCATCTCGGTGTACTGAGATCTGTCGGCTACGTCCCCAAACACATCCGACCAGAGATCGAGGTGATATACCCCAGGATAGGTATCCCTGGTCCATTGAGGGAAATCCAGCATGGTGATTTCACCATACCTCTTTTTCATGGCCAGCGTTTCCTCGCCGGGCGTTCGTTCACTGATGCTCTTGAATAGAAACCGGGGCGGCCAGCAGCTCGAGGCGATGCGAGAGAGCTTTTCTTCTGCCGAGAGCTGACGCATCACGGAAGAAGTCCCGGCGGAAGCCGGGACGCCAACCAGTGTTCCGGCGGCGGCTCCGAGTCCTGCCGTTTTTAGAAACTGTCTGCGGTCTGTGGTGAATTCATCGAAGCAGTTCATATCTTCTCCCGAAGAAAATGGGATGTCCTCTCCTGTTCGAGTTCAGTCATGATTCTCAGGCGTAAAGTACGCGATCCATCTGAGCGGAGATCTCTGCGAGCTTTCCGCGATCACCGCCGGACACTTCGGCCGTGGCCCAGTCGTGAAATTCGATTTTCTTCAACTCCTCACGCACCCTGGCCCAGTTGATGTCGCCCTGCCCGATGGGCAGATCGAAACCCTTGCTCATCCCCTCTCTCATGGCGACCTTCAGGCTGTATTCCTTGATGTGGATTTTGTCGATTCGCTTGCCAAGAACCTCGATCCAGTGCTGCGGGTAGCCCCACCGAATCACATTCCCAACATCGAAGTAGGCTTTGACCCAGGGGCTGCCCAATTCGTCTATGTACCGGGCCATTGTGAGCGGTTCGATAAGAAACGTGGCCCATACGTTCTCGACGAGGATTTTTATTCTCTTTTTCTCGGCGTGTGGAATTGCCCCTCGGATCAGTTCCTGTGTGCGGCGGTAGTTCTCCATGTACGAAGCGTCGGGATTGGTGCGGGCGACGTGCAGAACCGTGGTCGCTCCGTATGTTTCCGCGTCGTTGATTGCGGCCTCGAGATCCGGATAGGTACCGTTGACCACGCCGTGGATGGGCAACCCGACCTTCTCGCTGATCCGGGCGAGCACCTGCGGTTCCGTTACCTCCTCCCGGCTGTGCCGGGTTACCTCTACGCCTGAAAACCCGACGTCCTTTGCCAGGCGAAACCTGTCTTCGACTGAGAGGCTGCGGTCGACCATATCCCACCCGACCGCCTTCCTGATGCGCCCTCCGGGTTCTTGCGCACGCACGCTCTTCACGAGTGTGGGAGCGGACGCACCCGCGATGAAGATGCCACCTGCCTGAATAAATTCGCGTCGATTCATTTTCGTATCCATGGGTTTTTGTTGTCTTCGGCGCGCCTCACTGTTCCGCGCGACAGGTTCGATTATAACAGCGATGAACCGGCACCAGCTCAGCCTTTCCCCAATTGCAGACTCCCGGAGACAGAAGTCGTCCATTTATGAAATTGGGTAAATAGTTGCCAGGCACCGAATTTAACTTTTTCCGACCAGATCTTTCTCGCGGGAATCGGCTATCGCATCAGGTAGTCTTGCAGAGCAAGGAGCATGAGCGGTGCAGGCATCGGCCTGTTACCAGGCACGGATGCGCCGGCGGCAAGGAACCGTTGCCGTGCGGCGCTCGGGTCGCCATAAACATCGTTCCCGAGCAGGTCTCGCAGATTCCCGCCTGGCAGTCGCAACATCGGTACACCTTCCCGGTGCTCGTCGGCGCAACCATCGACTCGGCGCAAAGGGACTACGGACTTGAGATGACACCGACTCACTTCCTCCTGGGCCGGCAGCGAAAGGTGCTTTTCAAGCAGACCGGCTACTCCCCGGGCGACGAAAAAATCCTCGAGGCACAGATCCTCAAGGAGATCGGTGCCAGGTGATTCCGATCCAAAATCCGACGCGGTGTTATCTCGTCACTACCGTATCCAGAACGTGATTTCCTCCGACCGCAGCTTTCCCTTCCAGAAGTTCAGCAGCTTCATGTCCGAAAACCGCGGAATGGTCCCGACGAACTCTGCCCGCAGGCGGTACTTGCCGGGACCAACCACAAACCGGTCCGCGTCGTCGAGCGGCGTGAACTGACGCAGGTTCAAGTTGAGGTAGTAGCCGGAGGCGGCCCGGAGAGGCACGACATACGGACTCCCGTCCCCTGTTGCATGGAAATGACCGGGCGACTTTGTGAAGCGGAGTTGTCTCGACTTGCCCCTCGGGTCCGTCAGGATCAGGGTTATCGCATCGGGGTGATGACAACTTCTGTTCGAGCGGCTTTCCCCCAGGTTCACGAAGAAGTCGTCTCTGTCCGGGTTCGAAAGCGTCACGCGAAACCCAAAAACGTCCTCGACGTTCTCGAGCGGGATGGGCGCGATGGTGAGTTTCATGCGCGACCGGCTCGCCTGCGATTCCGCCGGAGCCCCTCCGCCTCTTTCCCCGCACCCCAGGATCGAGGCGAGGCCGCACAGGAGCAGCACAGTACCGAGGATTCGACTTGTCAAACCGGACACCTTATTCTTCTTCCGAGTGGACCCGTAAAATTCCCTCCCCTGGCCGCACGAGAAGCAGCGCCGGCGCCGAACGCAGAAGGTCCGAGGCCCCAGCCAGAGGACTTTGATTCCCACCGTTAAGGATGGCGCAATCCGCGGGAAAGTCGATCGATTTTCCTGATCGCAGGGCTTCGTTCCATAATGGTTCTTTACACCAAGTACTTTATGTTGTAAAGTCAATACCATGAGCAAAGCCGACCAGCCCTGGTTGCCTCATCCGCGACGTCGCTGGTGCCCGCCTGACATGACGCGCCCGCCGGTTCTGGATCCCGCGATTCCCGCAGGGCCGATAAAGCCGCGCTACGCCCTCCTCATCAATCCCTTTTACCCGAAAGATCCGAATGCGAGCTTCGGAAAACACCTGCTTACCCCGACCCTCGCTCTGACCAGCTTCGCGGCGACGACGCCGGAACATTGGGAGGTTCGCTATTGGGACGAGAACCTGCTGGATGGGCGGCCGCCATTCGCAGCGATGCCCGAGGTGGTAGGAATAACGGTTCACCTGACCTTCGCGAGACGGGCCTTCGAACTTGCACAGTGGTACCGCAGTCGCGGAAGCAAGATCGTGCTGGGCGGGATGCACGTCCAGTCGTGCCCCGAAGAGTGTGCACCGCATGCTGACGCGCTTGTCGTGGGTGACGGGGTGCGGGTTTGGCCGCGGATCCTGGAGGACGTCGAGTCACGATGTCTGCAGCCGAAATACGCGGCAAACTACGAGAGTGACTATGACGAAGATCCACCCGCAAGGCGCTCGATTCTCCCGGGAAGGAGTTTTCTCACCACCACCAGTTTGATTGCCACCCGTGGCTGCCACAATCGATGCGGATTCTGCTACCTGGCAACCGACGGCTTGCGCATGCCCTATCGGATGCGGGATCCCAACCGGGTCGCCGAGGAATTCCTGGCGGATGGACAGCCGTACGCAGTCTTTATTGACAACAATCTGGGTTCCAACCGGGAGTACCTGCGCGATCTTTGTCGTGCGCTGCAACCGCTGAATAAGATCTGGAGCGCGGCAGTCACCATTGACGTGACCGACGATCCGACCCTCGTCCACAGCATGGCGCTCGGCGGCTGCACGGGAGTATTCGTGGGATTCGAGTCGCTCAGGGATGAAAACCTGGCCGATGCCAGGAAGAAGACACCGAAGACCGCCGACTACGCGCGCCGGGTCCGGATGCTTCACGACCACGGCATCCAGGTGAATGCATCGTTCGTGCTCGGGTTCGATCACGACCGGAAAGACGTTTTCGCGAGGACCGCCCAATGGATCGAGGAGAACGGCCTGGAGTGCGCGACGTTTCACATCCTCACCCCATACCCGTCGACGGCGCTGTTCAGGCAAATGGAAGCGGAGGGACGCTTGTTGCACCGCGACTGGGCTCGGTACGACACGGCCCACGCGGTGTTCCGTCCGAAGCACATGTCGCCGGAAGAACTCGAGGAAGGCTATGCCTGGATCTATCAGCGTCTCTTCTCACACGCCTCGATTTGGCGACGCCGGCCTGCGGATTGGCGGGCGGTCGCGCCTTATCTGGCAATGTCATACCTGTACAAGCGTTCCAACCGGTTCTGGCGCCTGCTCATCAAGCACCATCTGGTGCATGCTGCGTGGAGGCCGCTGGTCGAACTGACACGGCTTCGGCATCTGAGGTTTCGAAGGGAATTGTCCAAAAGGGATACTCTGGGGAGACCGGGGGCCGACTTCGTGCCCGCCGGCGTCTAACCGGAGCCCTGCAAAGCACGGAACGTGCTGTGTGCGCTGGTTGGCGTTGCGGCCCTGATCCTCAAACAACACTATGCCGGCCCGGGCGAAGAGTCGGTTCACAGCTACGGGGGGAACATCTCCGCGTCATTCGCCGTCTACTTCGTGTTTCTGCAACTTCCTGTTCCCCCCGCTTTCAGGAAAGCTGCTGCAGCAGGCCTCGCCCTGGGGGTGGTAGAGCTGTTCGAAGCTTTCGATGGTTTCGGCATGATGGTAAACACGCACGATCCCTTCGACTTTATCGCCAACGCACTGGGAGTGGCCCTCGCCCTGGTCGTCGACGGTGCATTGCGCTTCCGGTTTCAGGTTCAGAAAGATTCATAACCAACTGCCTGGTTGCCAGGCTCGGCCTGACGAACCGATCCCGTCGTGATTGCCTTCATGTTCGGAATCAAGCCCATCGAGGAGATTGTGGCCGCTTTTGCCGGGGAACTGCATCGTGTGCTGGCGCAGCACTTCGTCCGCGATTCCCGGTAGCGGAGCCGGCGCGGCCGGGGTGTGACGCGGTCGTGAGACGCGTTTGTCCCGAGGCAGGATGTCTGCTATGCTCCGCGTCGCCAGGTGGAGGTGGCGCATGGGCGAAAGAACAAAGTACTCCTCGGGAACGAAGTGGGAGCCGATTGTGGGCTATTCGCGCGCCCTGAGGGTTGGAAATCAGATATTCGTGACGGGCACGACGGCTACCGACCCGGCCGGCAACATAGTGGGCGTTGGGAACGCGTACGCTCAGACGGTTCAGGTACTCCGCAATATCGAAACCGCTCTGAAGGCACTGGGCGGATCGCTGACGGACATCGTCCGCACTCGTATGTTCGTGACCGACATCTCTCTCTGGGAGGAGTATGGCCGAGCACACGGCGAGTTGCTCGGCGATGTCCGGCCCTGCACTACGATGGTCGAAGTGTCGCGCCTGATCGACGCGCGTATGCTCATCGAGATGGAGGCCGATGCAGTTCTGTAGTCCGAGACTGCAAAGAAGCGCCTGGGCAGAGAAAAGCCGGCAACCGGTCGAGATCCGTTCGGAAGGTGATGGACCTGCCTACCCGAGGGAAAGCAGTGGACAATCGCACTTGCGCCGCCGCCCCGCACCGTGATGGCCGGGGCGGCAGGATTCCTCGTACACCGGGTGCGGCGGCTCAGCCGAGCCTGGCGAGCAGCGCATCCAGTGCTTCGTAGCTCCGGTTGAGGCCCTCCTCCATGCCCGACTGCAACATCCCGTCCCTCTCCCCGGTGGTGTGAAAGAGCGAGATCGTCACAACGCGCGTTCGGCCGTCGCCCAGATCTTCGAGCGTCATCGTCTCCACCGCGACGTAGCCCGGCATTCCGTCCCACTCAAAAGTCTGCACGACGCGGTCGGGCGGCGACACTTCCCGGTAGCGCCCCTCGAAACCGTGCACGCCGTCAGGCCCATGCTCGACGAATCGCCAGTGGCCGCCGCGCTGCAAATCCATCTTTTCGATTACGAGCTTATTGCCGCGTCCCCACCTTTGCGCAACCAGCTCGGGATCGGTGAATGCCTTCCACACCCGATCACGCGGCGCGTTGAA
>Ga0316628_100003051_pt1 | contig 12737 bp, 12 predicted proteins | sample OWC_Aug_M2_C1_D5_FD_207648 | JGI IMG/M metagenome (GOLD analysis project Ga0316628, IMG submission 207648) | Wetland soil microbial communities from Old Woman Creek delta, Ohio, United States - OWC_Aug_M2_C1_D5_C | ecosystem: Environmental > Terrestrial > Soil > Wetlands | place: USA: Ohio...
CAAGACACTGGAGCAAAAGGTCCTTGAAGAAGTCGAAAAGGGCAGGGACAAGGACCGCCTTTTGATGCATCAGTCGAAGCTTGCCGCCATGGGCGAAATGATCGGCAGCATCGCCCATCAGTGGAGGCAGCCTCTGAATGTTGTCGGACTTATCATACAGGACATAAAGAATGCCCGGCATTCGGGCGAACTTGACGACAGATATCTTGAGGAAAGCGTTGCCAGGGCGATGTCGTTGATGCGCCACATGTCCTCGACCATAGATGATTTCAGATACTTCTTCAAGCCTGAAAAAGAGCCCCATGCGTTCAGGATCGGAGAGGCCGTTGTCAAGGCCGTTTCAGTCGTTGAGGCGAGCTTTGCCAACGGCAACATTGCGATAGGAATCGACATACAGGATGACATGGTTGTCCATGGTTTCCCCAATGAGTATTCTCAGGTATTGCTGAACCTTCTAAATAATGCAAAGGATGTTTTTACGGGAAGAGAGATAGCGCATCCTAAAGTCGAGATACGAGTGTTCAGACAGGAAGGCAGGGCGGTGCTGACCGTGAGCGACAACGGCGGAGGAATTCCGGAAGATATTAAGGAGAAGATATTCGATCCGTATTTCACGACGAAGCCGGATGACAAAGGCACCGGGATCGGGCTCTATATGTCGAAGCTGATTATCGAAAAGAGCATGAACGGAGAGCTCACGGCGACAAATACCGCAGAGGGCGCGGAGTTCAGGATAAGATTGTAATCTGAGAGATAGATAGGGGCGGCTGTCAGGCGCCTGGCACGTCCCGAGCGGGGTCCGAATGGACAAGAGGAAAGGGCTTTCAAAGATTGCCGAAGAGATAGAGAAATGCTCCCTCTGCAAAAAGTGGGGGACGGGCAAACCCGTTCCCGGTGAGGGAAACCCCGATGCAAGGATAGTTTTTGCCGGAGAGGCCCCGGGCAAGCAGGAAGCAAAGACAGGCCGTCCTTTTATCGGAAGGTCGGGCAAACTGCTCAGGGCGACGATTTCAGGTGTAGGCCTTTCGGAAGAGGAAGTTTACATTACAAGCCCTGTTAAGTATCTCCCGCTCCGCGGGACGCCTTCCCGGGAAAACATCCTACACGCAAGGACCCATCTCCTCAAACAGCTGTTAATCATCCGACCCGAGATCATCGTCCTTCTCGGAAGCACCGCCTGCGTTGCCCTTCTTGACCGGAAGGTCGAGATAGTGAAGGAACACGGCACCGTCATACTCGAAAGCGGTCTGACTTATTTCATCACATATCATCCTGCCTACGCACTTCGTTTCCCGGAGGGGAAGAAGGGCTTCATCCGTGATTTCAGGAAACTGGCCCGGCTGCTTGCACAGCTTCCGCCCCGCGGCCGGACCGTTAGTCGGACGGCCCCCTGAAACTCGCAAGGGGCAGACCAGGTGATGGTTGCTTTGAAATATTTGAAATCCCAGCCGGATGAAATTATAATAGAGCTTCATCATTCGAAATGCGGCCTTGGAGGGGGTAAAGAAATATGAAAAAATTGAATTGTTGGGAGTTCAAGCGGTGCGACAGGATGCCGGGTGGCAGGAAAGCGGAAAAATTCGGGGTGTGTCCGGTCCCGTTGGAAAAGAGGCTTGACACGATTCACGGCGGCCTGAATGCCGGACGGGCCTGCTGGGTCGTCGGCGGCAGCATGTGCGGGGGAGCGACGCAGGGCACCTTCGCCCAGAAATTCAACAACTGCAGCAAGTGCGATTTCTACAACGCGGTGAAGAACGAGGAATTCCCGAAGTTCGAGCTTGCGGCGTCGCTCATTAAAAGACTGGCATAAAGGGGCTCTTACTCAACTCTTGCCGTCGTCGGTTTTTGCATACTTGAGGCCCTCTATTAAGAGTAGCGCGAATATCACGGTAAAGCCGGCGAGGATGCCGAAGACGTTCACGAGCCTCATGTAGACGAGCAAGGAGAGGATGGAAAAGAGAAGGAAGAGACGGAACATGCTGAAGAAGATCATCCTGCCCGTTGTCTTCTCCTTGCCGATGAGCCCGCTGACTCCCCAAGCGATAGCCTTGATGTTCGCAAACCCGAGCGCCCCGCCGATTATGATGCTGACCGGGAGTTTTTTCCATTCGATAAGCGCCGAAAGCAGGGCAAGGGAGATCAGGACGAGGAACGATTTCTTATAAATCCTTCTTATCAGATCCATTGTCCTGTCTTTTTGCGAGTCTCAGGAGGTCCCTGAACCCCGAGATGATGCCGAGGACGAGAAAGACTATGGTGAGCCAGGGAAACGTGACCTTAAAGAGCTTGTCGAGTCCGTATCCGATGGCGAGACCGATGAAGGTAGAAAAGACGAGGTTCAGGCCGACCGACCAGGCCTTGAGAAAATCCTTAGAATATAGTTTTGCCAATAGCTGTTCCCTCTCTAGCCCAGGCCTTCGTATTCGCCCTCGACGAAATCTTTTGTGATCCCGGCGATCTCCTTGTAAAAGAGCGTCTTAGCCTCTCGTAATACTTCCTCGCAGTAATAGGGTACCCAATTCATGATATGTTCTTCAAGAAATTTCTGCTGCAGCTCGCGGTTGTCTATGTCGATGAGGTAGCTCATGAAAAGAAATTCCAGGTAGATGTGGTCCGGGACCGTCTCGTATTCCTCGTCAAAGGTAAGACCGGCATCGAGATAAAACTCCATGACGGAATCCGCGATATTTGCCCCCTCTGTATGGAGGGATTCGATCGGCGGCATCCTGCCCTTCCCGAGATGGTAGAGATAATCGAAATCGGCGAGGACGTCCTCTTCCGCATCCTTCGACTCCAGGCCGAAGTCCTCCTTTATAGTCCGGAGTCTTTCCGCATCCGGAGGACCGTAAAAAAGATCGGCTAACTGACGATAGGACTCAGCCCTTTCATTATCGTTTTCGAGAAGCGCCATCAGGAAATCTTATTATATTCACCGCGGAAATATCAAAAGAACGGGGCTAGTCATCGGGCAACAACTTCATATTTCAATTTGCGCCACCGAGTTCATCCGGAAGTCAGCGAACATATTTGTTCCGTGAAATCGGCACGCTCGTATTGATCATCTCAACTTTATGTGCTAGTCTTTTTCTATGCCTAAAAGCGGTATCCTGCCGGTTGGCATCGGTTTCCCGGCATGCATCATCGACCTTCTAAAGGAGTGATCCCATACATGAAGAAACGCATAATCTTCATACTAATCGGCCTTGTTATTCTCATCGCCATCCTGGGCGGTATCAAGGCCATGCGGATCCGTGCGATGATCGATCAGGGCAAAAAGTTCGTGCCGCCGCCCGAAACCGTTACCTCTGCAGCGGTTAAGGCCGATTCATGGGAGACCAGCCTCAACGCGGTCGGCACTTTGAACGCTGTGCAGGGGGTTAATCTAACCGCCGAGCTGGTAGGCAAGGTTGTCAAGATCTCTTTCGACGCCGGAACTTCAGTAAAGAAGGGGGACATCCTTCTTCGTCAGGACACTTCTTCTGAAGAGGCCCAACTCCCCGGCGCCGTGGCCCAGGCTGATCTCGCCCGCGCGAACTGTAAGAGGGCCGACCAGTTGTATGCAAAGGGGATAATCGCCCGAGCAGATCTCGATAGTGCCGTGGCGACTGCCGAGCAGGCAGAGGCCCAGGCCGACAACATACGGGCCACGATCGCCAAAAAGACGATCCGGGCGCCCTTCAGCGGCCGGCTCGGGATCCGCCAGGTCAACCTCGGCCAGATGCTCCGCGAGGGCGATCCCATCGTCACCCTGCAGTCCCTCGACCCGATCTATGTGGACTTCAGTCTGCCGCAGCAGGAGCTCTCGCTGCTGCGTTTGCACCTGGCAGTGCGGGTGACCACCGACTCCTTCCCGGGGGAGTCGTGGGAAGGGCAGCTCACCGCAATAAACCCTCTTGTCGACGCCGAAACCCGCAATATCAAGGTACAGGCTACGGTGGTCAATCGCTCCGGGAAACTGCGTCCGGGGATGTTCGTCAATGTTGAGGTAGGACTGCCAACCCGCCGGAAGGTCCTGGCGATTCCAGCCACTGCGATCTTCTATGCCCCCTACGGCGATTCGGTCTTCGTCATCGAGGCGCAAAGGGTTGGAAAGGACGGGAAGGGAGGCAGCATACTGCGCCAGCAGTTTGTGCGGCTCGGAGAAAAGCGCGGCGACTTTGCGGCTGTGACGAGCGGCCTTAAGGATGGGGAGACTATCGTAAGCACCGGCGTCTTCAAGCTGCGTAACGGCCAGTCAGTAGTGGTCGATAATAAGCTGGCCCCCGCGTTTCAGCAGCAGCCGAGACCGGAGAACAATTGAAACAAAGAAATAACCCCCCTCAGTCCCCCCTTATCAGGGGGGAAGAAATTTCGTGCTTCTCCCTTGGTAAGGGAAGGCGCGGACCTTTTTGCTTTTCGTTTGAGAAGGGGAGGCGGGGACTCTCTTGCTCCTCCCCTGAGAAGGGGAGGAGGGGAGGGGTTGGTATGCTCGTCTCGTGAAAATCACCGACCTCTTTATTCGCCGCCCTGTCCTGGCCCTGGTTGTCAACCTGTTGATCGTCATTGCAGGCCTGCAGGCTATCCGCACGCTCAATGTCCGTCAATACCCGCGCAGTGAAATCGCGGCGGTGACCGTAACCACCATCTACGTTGGCGCGAGTGCCGACCTGGTGCGCGGTTTTGTCACTACGCCTCTGGAACGCGTCATCGCAGCGGCAGACGGGATCGAGTACATGGAATCACAGAGCACCCTCGGGCTCTCGACCATCAAGGTGCGCCTCAAAATCAACTATGACTCCACCAGGGCGCTGGCTGAGATCAGCTCCAAAGTAGACCAGGTGCGCAACGATCTCCCCCCCGAGGCCGAGGTGCCGGTAATTAATATCGAGTCTGCCGACAGCCAGTTCGCCTCGGCATACCTAAGTTTCACATCCGACATGCTGAAGCAAAATGAGATCACCGAATACCTGGTGCGTATCGTCCAGCCCCGTCTGTCGGCCATAGAAGGGGTACAGCGGGCCGACATCCTCGGCGCCCGTACCTTTGCTATGCGCATCTGGCTCAATCCCGACCGAATGGCCGCCCTTAACATAAGCCCGGCACAGGTGCGCAGCGCGCTGGCTGCCAATAACTTCCTGGCCGCCCTCGGCCGGAGCAAGGGCGCCTTCATCCAGGTCAACCTGACGGCCGATACCAACCTGAAAACGGTCGAGGAGTTCAGACGCCTTGCGGTGCGAGATTTAAACGGCGCTATCGTGCGTCTTGGCGACATCGCCGATGTCGTGCTGGGTGCCGAGGACTACGACGCCGAGGTTCATTTCTCGGGTCAAACTGCGGTCTTCATGGGGATATGGCCGCTACCGAATGCGAACTCCGTGGATGTTATCAAGCGGGTGCGGACCGAGATGGCGTCCATTCAGCGAGATCTGCCCAGCGGATTGCAGTCTCGTGTTGCCTATGACGCCACCACCTACATCACCAATGCCATCCAAGAGGTGCTCAAAACCCTAGGCGACACGCTGCTGATCGTGGTCATCGTCATATTCCTCTTCCTCGGTTCCTTCCGTTCGGTCTTTGTCCCGGTGGTGGCTATTCCGGTTTCTCTTATCGGCGCGGTATTCCTCATGCAGGCCTTCGGCTTTACCGTCAATCTGCTCACCATACTTGCCGTCGTTCTTTCGGTCGGTCTGGTAGTCGACGATGCCATTGTGGTGGTCGAGAACGTTGAGCGCCATCTGCGCGAAGGGAAATCACCCGGTGAGGCCGCCTTGATCGGGGGCCGTGAACTGGTCGGTCCGATCATCGCCATGACCATCACCCTTGCCGCGGTCTATCTTCCCATCGGCCTGCAGGGAGGGTTGACCGGCTCACTGTTCCGCGAGTTCACCTTCACCCTGGCCGGGGCTGTCACCATCTCCGGAATCGTGGCCCTGACCCTTTCCCCGGTCATGTCAGCCAGACTGCTCAGACCAGGAAGTGGGGAGCGCGGCCTGGCCGGCCGCATCTCCCGCGATTTCACGCGTCTCAAAAATGCTTACGGCAGGTTGCTCGGCAGGTCCCTGAATGCCCGTCCGGCGGTATACATGGTCTGGATCATGATCAGCCTGCTGACCGTGCCGATGTTCATGATGTCTGCCAAGGAACTGGCCCCGACAGAGGACCAGGGGGTGATCTTCGGAATTCTCGACGCCTCTGCCAACTCCACCCTCGATCAGAACAGCCGCTATGCGGCGGCGGTCAACAAGGCTTTCATGAGCGTTCCGGAGACCGACTTCACCTTCCAGGTCACCTTCCCGAATTCCGGTTTCGCCGGCATGGTGGTCAAGCCGTGGGACGATCGCAAGAGAAATATCTTCCAGATTCTGCCTGAGGTGCAACAGAAGCTTCAGGTGATCCCCGGCATCCAGGTATTCCCGGTCACTCCTCCGGCACTCCCTGGCGGAGGACAGTTTCCGGTGGAGTTCATTCTTGCCTCGACGGCCGAGACCGGGCAGATTCTCGAGGTCGCCAACCAATTGCAACTTAAGGCTATACAAAGCGGCATGTTCGCCTTTCCTCCACAGATCGATGTCAAGATCGACCAGCCCCAGTCGGAATTCCTCATCGACCGTGACAAGGTCGCTGACATGGGGCTAAGCCTGGAACAAGTCGGTGCAGACCTGGCAGGCATGGTGGGCGGTGACTTCGTCAACCGTTTCGATATCTCCGGCCGCAGTTATAAAGTTATTCCCCAGATCCAGCGGGTCGGCCGCCTTAACCCGGAACAGCTCAAGAATGTTTACGTCACCGGACCAAACGGCAAGCTGATCCCGCTCAGCACTATCGCCACCCTGCGCGATTCGGTTGTGCCCCGCTCGCTGAACCGCTTTCAACAGCTCAACGCAGTCAAGATCAGCGGCGTGGCGGTGCGGCCTCTGGACGAGGCCCTGCGCTTTCTTGAGGACGAGGCTGCCAGTATCCTGCCCAAGGGGTACGTCCTCGACTACACCGGTGAGTCGCGCCAGCTCCGCACCGAGGGGAACAAGTTTCTGCCCGCCTTTGCCCTGGCCATTATCCTGATATTCCTCGTGCTGGCTGCGCAGTTCAACAGCTTCCGCGACCCCTTCGTCATCCTGGCGGGTTCGGTGCCTCTGGCCATGTTTGGAGCGCTGTTCTTCACCTTCCTGAAGATGCCGGACCCCAACGTCCCCTTCTGGACGCGCGGCTGGACTACCACACTCAATATATACTCCCAGGTCGGACTGGTCACTCTCGTGGGGTTGGTGTCCAAAAACGGAATCCTGATCGTGGAGTTCGCCAACCGGCTGCAGCTGCAGGGCCACCCCAAGCTGGAGGCCGTGCGCGAAGCTGCCATGACCCGTCTGCGGCCGATTCTGATGACCAGTGCCGCAACCATCGCCGGTCATTTTCCGCTAACCCTCGTCACCGGCGCTGGCGCCGCTGCTCGTAACTCCATCGGTCTTGTGCTGGTGGGCGGCATGTTCGTCGGCACCCTTTTTACTCTTTTCGTCGTTCCTTCGATTTACATGCTCATAGCCCGCGACCACACCAAAGATCGCGAACGCGAAGCGGCCATCGGGGCTGGACCCTAATCTCCTGATCGTGTCCGTCTTGAAATCGGCTATTGCGAAACTCATCTTCCGGAGACTGAATAAAAATTGAGATCGCAAGGCAAGCTGCTGAAGTTCGGCAGACCGCAAAGGCGCTATTGCCGCAAGGATTCTCGGCTGTCCGAAGTGACCGGCGCAGTTGCGCCGGTCATTCATCCAAGTTCAGTTCAATGCGTTTCCTTCAGCTCGAAAATAGGGAAGATCTTGGCAATGAACCAAAACAGTATAAAAGGCATCACGAATATCGAGAGGGCGCCGAAGAGCCCTTCCTTGAAAGTATCCCAGTCATGAGGGATGATCGGCAGCTTGTAATGCATATATCCCGCAAAAGAGAGGGAAAAGGCCTGGCCTCCGATAACGACGTTCCACCTCATCATGAACACGCCGAAGAGCACTAGAAGTACGCCGAGGATCGTCCTCCTTATGGTCAGTCCGGGCAAGAGAAAGAGGACGAAGGGCAGGAGATTGCCGAGGCCGTACTGCAGGATGAAGATGTCCGTAAAGTCCTTTCCGTAGATGACGCTCCTCAGGACGTCCCAGGACTTTACCGCTGTATACCCTCTGAAGATCAGGTCGAGAAGCTCAAGGCTGATGGCGAATACCATAAAATAGATGAGGTACTTCGCCGTCATGCGGATCACGTTCACCTCGACCCCTTTTATCTCCTCTTTCGATTGGAAACGCTGCGCAGGGGTCGTCTTCCGCGACGAAAGGAACTTCCGTATCTCCATAGTCACTATGTATGTGAGCATACAGAGGGCAATCCCGGAGACGATGGCAGACATAATGAATATGACCGGCATGAGCGGGGTCATCCAGAGGGCGTTCGCCTTGACCGAGCCGAAGATGAAACCGGCATATCCGTGGAGGAAACATGCGACCGGTATGCCGACTCCGGCGAGCACCCTGATCGCCTTCTCGTCTCTCTTCAATGCCTCCTCGCTGACATCGTAAACCCCGAGGGTGAGGGTGCAGAAGAGGATAAATTTCAGCCACTCAGAGAGCGTCTTGTCCTGCTTGTCCCTGAGGGGCACCGCGACTTCGACAAAGTGCTTCCTGTAGAGGAACCAAAGTTCCGAAGCGACTATCGCCCCGTAAGTGAAGAAGACGATTCCAAAGGCAGCGATGGCAGAGGTAAAGTGGGATGTCATTATAACATTTATGCCCCTGAGCGGATGCTGCAGATGAAGGACTATCGGCATCGGCGCGGCAAACAGGAGGGCAAATGAGAAGACGAGCGCGAAACGCGCCATCTCTTTCAATTGTTTTATACCGAAGACGTGATAGAGGGACGAGAGCACGAATGCCCCCGCGACCAGTCCCGTCATGAAAGGGTACATTACTATCTGTATGCTCCAATAGATATACTCGTTCGGATAGACAAAAAGTTCCTTCACTGTCCAGATTTCTCCGTGGACCATGTTATTTTACCTCCCTGTCGAGACCTACATAGTAAACCTGTGGTTTGGTCCCGTATTCTTCTTTCAGTATGCCGACCCTCTCGGTCAGTATGACCTTTGTCACCGGATCGTTGGGGTCCTTGATGTTGCCTATCTGCCGTGCGCCGAAGGGGCATGCCTGCACACACGCTGTCTTCAGACCCTTCGAGATCCTGTGGTAGCAGAAATTGCATTTTTCGGCTGTGTGGTATACGGGATGGAAGAAGCGCACCCCATAGGGACAACCCATGATGCAATACCCGCAGCCGATGCACCATGTCCTGTCGACAAGTACGATCCCGTCATCGGTTTGATAGGTGGCGCCCACGGGACAGACCTGGACGCAGGGAGGGTTCTCGCACTGATTGCATAGTTTCGGCACAAAGAATGCCTTGTCGATGAAGTCCTTTTTTATATCCTGAAATTTTCCTTCTCCGAGGTCGATCTTCGATGTGGTGAATCCGTCCCTTGCCCCCTTTGGGGTGTCGGCGAAGGTTTTTCCATCCTTGGTCATGACATATCGCTCGACCCACGTCCTCGTCACGTTGGCATCGTAAGGTATCTCGTTTTCGAGCTTACAGGCCTTGACGCACATGCCGCAGCCGACGCATTTATAGGTGTCGACCAGAAAGACCCATCTTGTTTTTGCCTTGTCGCCGGTTGAAGCGAAAATCTCTTTCGGGGTGATTATCTTGAAGGCGGCGAGCGGCAGCGACAGTCCGCCTATCACCTTTACCGTATTTTTAAGGAAGTCTCTTCTGTTCATTTCAGTCCCTCCAGAGAAGGTTTGTGCGGGTTGTGGCACATGACGCATTCGACGTCCGGGTTGTGAGCGTCGGGGTCGATGCCCCTTATCTGAGACCTTCCGCTTGTAGGATAGGGCAGGGCGCTGTGACAGCGGAGACAAAGCCCCCTGCTTTTGTCGATCGCCAGTTTCGGCGGATCCGACGGATGGTCGCTCGCGGGGCCGTGACAGTCTTCGCAGGGGATGATCGCATGGGGCGTAGCCATTATGCTTTCATATTTGTCCGAGTGGCAATCTTTGCAGTACTCCGTGCCCTGGTACTTGACTTTGAAATCCTTCCAGAACTTGATATTGCTTTCCCTGTACCACCCGTACATGTAGCCCCTTCCGTGCACGCCGAAATCCTTGGGCACGTAAAAATAACGGGCGATCAGGATGATGCAGACAAGACCTATAACTACCCATAGCGGACGATAAATGTGACTTTTCATTCAGTAGTACCTCATCTTTTACCGCATTAATTTTTATACCATAGTATCACGTATTCGGCGTGTCAACAATTGTGGAGCAATAAAGGAGACGATTGCCCGCATCGCATTTACGATGAGACTGAGGAGAAACCCGTGATCGGCAGCTCTCGTCGCTCATTCCTGTGTTGCGGCGACTTTCCCGCAATCCGCGCCCCTTACAATTTCATCATTCGCACTTAGGATAATCAGCACTTTATTCAATAAGCGGCGACAGCGTCCCGGACCAGCGTCTTGTTTCGCCGGAACATCGTTTCAGAGACAAACAAAATGGATTCAGTTATCGGCAGGGGTCTTGGCGACGGTCCCGGCACCGGACTTGGAGGATGTTCTATTTGTTGTCTTTTGGTCTGTGCCGGGGCGTCCAGTATCGTTTTTCCCGATTTCTCTGATCTCAGAAAGATCGAACTTCCCGCCAACGCAGAATTTGCAGCCGCTGCCGACAGAAACAGAGCCTCCTCCGTTAATACACTCGTTTTCGGTAGTTGCCGATGCACCGGACACGAAGAAGAAACTAACGGCTATGAGAAATACTGTAATAATAACCCTGGGTATTGTCGTAATTGTCATTCGGTTCTCCCATCGTTTAAATAGTTTGAGCAAAGTGCCGTATTCCCACTTGCCATGTTAGAAAATTAAGCTTCCCTCGTTGCCTCCTTTCTCAAGATATTTCCCGAATAATTTCACCCGGAGGGCATCTTCCTTCTTTTATGAACCTCCGGCGAAGAAATATTTATTCTCCAATTCTCACGTCTAAAATTATCATCGGGGTGACGGGTCTGTCAATTTGAAGTTTAAATATATAAACAACTTTAAAATTGCAATTATCCTAACCGGGCAAGGCGGGAGAGAAGATACATCTCCAGATTGCATTATTCATAGTGCACTCTGTTTCAAAGGGTGTCATTGCGGCTTGTCCGCAATCCTTCTTCGGAAAGATTCCCGACAAGCGGGAATGACGGAAACTGAAGGCAGATGAAGTTGAAGGAGGCGGGAGAGAAAACAAAAAAAAGGCCGGGAAATCTTTCCCGGCCCTCTAAGTATCTCTCTTTACGACAGGAATTTTTTCGGGTCCCTATATTCGTGGCATTTGACGCAGTCTTTCTTTGCCTGCTCGGGGGAGACCCTCCAGGCATGAGGTTTGTGGCAGTCCTTGCACTTCATATTCATGCCCTCGATATGCGTCGAATGTTTGCCCACATTCATAATGTTCTTATGGCACTTCGAACAATTGCCCCAGTTCGGACGCGCGGTTTTGTGCGGCTTATGGCATTCGTAGCAGTAGAATTGCATAGGCGCATCTTCGGGCACGTTGATCTTGATAGCCTTCCTTATGATATTTTCGTCGGGCTGGTAATGCGTGACGTCCAGCGTCCCTCCCGCACGCATTTCCTTTCTCACTTTCTCGTCCCCGTGGCAGAAGAGACACTTCATCCGACCCGGCTTAAGGTCCACTGTCCTGTCGGTATGGCAATTTAGACAGGCAAGCCCTTCCATGCCGGCCCCGTGGACTTCCCTGCCCTCATGGCATCTGACACAGAAACGCGGCTCGGCGGTAAACTGGTGGATATTGTATCCGTGACACTTTATGCATTCTATCTGCTCCATATAATAGTGCCTTGCATGGAGCCTGGAATGACTTATATTTTTTGCCTCAGGGTGTTTCGGGTTCCTTTCCCAATGGCACTGATAACAGACCTTCCAGGCGACAAGGATTTCCCCGTGTCTGGGCGAGACCGATTTGACCCCCATAAAGGCGAACCGGTACATCTGGACCATCTGATCTTTTTTCGAGGCGTGGTGGCAGTCGTGGCAGCCGATGGTTTTGTGTTCGCTCACCTGCCATCTCTTGTTCGCTTTGTCATGGACGTGGCAGGTCATGCAGGCGTTAGGGTCGTGTTCGAAATAGTCGTTGATCTTGTAAGCGGTGAAGCCCATCCCGGCCATCATGGCCAGTCCGATGACGGCTATTATGATCTTCGCTTTTGCCGAGATCCCCTCGACAAACCAGTTGTAGAGCCTTCCGATAAGGCTGAACGGATTAAACATGTAAGAGCCTCCCCTAAATCTTTGCTTCTTTTTATATTTTTTTAAGCGCTTCGTATGCTGCTTTTACGGTACTTTCTATGTCTTTATCTGTATGCGCCAGAGACATGAATCCGGCCTCGAACTGCGAAGGGGCCAGGTTTACGCCTCTTTGCAGCATCTCTGAAAAAAACTTAGAGAACTTTGCGGTGTCGGAGGTCTTTGCAGTCGCATAATCAAATACCTCTCTGTCGGTAAAATAAGAGCAGAACATGCTCCCCGCCCTGTAAAAGCGGGTCTTGACGCCAGCCCTCCGGGCAGCGTCGACAAGCCCCTTTTCGAGCAGGGACGATTTATTCTCTATCTGCCTGTAGATGCCTTTTTTTGACAACTCCTTTATTGTTTCGATGCC
>Ga0316628_100003052_pt1 | contig 12737 bp, 13 predicted proteins | sample OWC_Aug_M2_C1_D5_FD_207648 | JGI IMG/M metagenome (GOLD analysis project Ga0316628, IMG submission 207648) | Wetland soil microbial communities from Old Woman Creek delta, Ohio, United States - OWC_Aug_M2_C1_D5_C | ecosystem: Environmental > Terrestrial > Soil > Wetlands | place: USA: Ohio...
CCCAGATTTTCTTCCGGCAGCAGGCGCACCCGGCCAGCTAGAAAATAGTCGAACTTCGAGGTGTACGCGTTGACCTCGGCCGATGCCTCGTAGGCCGCGATGCTCAGCGCGATCCGTTCGAACGCAAGGTCGGCGCGCGCGCGCTGCCGCCGGCTCAATGCCAGTTTGCCGCCCTCGCTCGCGCAGGTTTGCGCCGCCTTGTCCGGCCACGGGATCGAGCACGTTCCCGGCCAGACCTGGTTGAGCATTGCCGCGTAACCGGCGCAGGCCTTGAACACGACGCACGCGCCGTCGGAGAGCGCCTGTTCGACCGGATTGAGGAACGGACCGAGGGCCTGGTCCGCGGCCGGGTTGCCGAACTTCTCGCCGGTGGCGCGGCCGTCCCAGAAATTGCCGCCGACGAAAAGCGTCGCGCCGTCCTCCTTGGCGAAGCGAAGAACCGGGCTTGGGGTGGCATACGCCGCGCTCGGCGGCCTGCGATTGCCGAAGCGCCCGGCGACCGAGCCTTCGTAAGCGGCGCCGTGCGCGTTGATCGCGGAGTTGTCGCCGCTCCAGCCGGCGGCGGGCAAGTGACAGCTGGAGCAAGCCTGGTTGCCCTTCAGCGACAGATTGGGGTCGAAGAAGAGCTGCTTGCCGAGGGCTTCCTTGGCCGTCAGTGCGGCAACGCCTGCGCCGGGAAAAGCGAGCAGAAGCAGGCACACAAGCGTGAATTGCCGCGCGCGTTGCATGCAGCTCAGCCCAGCGTAGTGTCCAGCATCATCATCAGCGCAAAGCCCGCCATCAGGCCGAGCGTCGCCGCCCAGCTCACGCCGCCTTGCGCTCCTTCACGTCAAAGCGGTCCAGGTTCATCACCTTGGTCCACGCCGCCACGAAGTCCTTCACGAACTTCTCCTTCGAGTCGGCGCAGCCATAGACTTCGGCGACGGCTCGCAGCTGCGAGTTCGAGCCGAAGACCAGGTCGACCCGGGTACCGGTCCACTTGACCTTGTTCGTCTTGCGGTCGCGGCCCTCGTACACGCCTTCGGCGCCGGAGGCCGGCTGCCATTGCGTGCCCATGTCGAGCAGGTTGACGAAGAAGTCGTTGGTCAGCGCCTCCGGCTTGTTCGTGAAGACCCCATGCCTGGAGCCGCCGACGTTGGTGCCCAGCACGCGCAGGCCGCCGACGAGCACCGTCATCTCGGGCGCGGTCAGCGTGAGCAGCTGCGCCTTGTCGACCAGCAGCGCCTCGGCCGATACCGCGTGCTTGCCCCGCAGGTAGTTGCGGAAGCCGTCCGCGACCGGCTCGAGCACGGCGAAGGACTCGACGTCCGTCTGCGCCTGCGAGGCGTCCATGCGTCCCGGCGTGAACGGCACCTTCACGGCGACGCCGGCCTTCTTCGCGGCCTGCTCGACGCCCGCGCAGCCGGCCAGCACGATCAGGTCGGCGAGCGACACCTTCTTGCCGCCCTTGGCTTTCCTGTTGAACGCCGCCTGGATGCCCTCGAGCGTCTTCAGCGCCTTCGCCAGCTGCGCCGGCTGGTTCGCTTGCCAGTCCTTCTGCGGCGCGAGCCGGATGCGCGCGCCGTTGGCGCCGCCGCGCTTGTCGGAGCCGCGGAAGGTGGAGGCCGATGCCCAGGCCGTCGCCACCAGCTGCGAGACGGGCAGCTTCGAGGCGAGGATCTTCTTCTTCAGCTCGGCGATGTCCTTCTCGCCGATCAGCTTGTGATTGACCGCGGGAATCGGGTCCTGCCAGATCAGCGCTTCCTTCGGCACGTCCGGGCCGAGATAGCGGGCGATCGGGCCCATGTCGCGATGCGTCAGCTTGAACCAGGCGCGCGCGAAGGCGTCCGCGAACTGGTCCGGATGCTCGAGGAACCTCCGCGAGATCTTCTCGTAGGCCGGGTCGAACCGCAGCGACAGGTCCGTGGTCAGCATCGTCGGCGCGATGCGCTTCGACTTGTCGTGCGCATGCGGCACCGTGCCGGCGCCCGCGCCGCCCTTCGGCTTCCACTGGTGCGCACCGGCCGGGCTCTTCGTCAGCTCCCATTCGTAGCCGAACAGGTTCCAGAAGAAGTTGTTGCTCCACTTCGTCGGCGTGGTGGTCCAGGTGACTTCCAGGCCGCTGGTGATCGTGTCCCCACCCTTGCCCGTGCCGAAGCTGCTCTTCCAGCCCAGGCCCTGCTCCTCGATGGGCGCGGCTTCGGGCTCGGGCCCCACGTGGGACGCGGGGCCGGCGCCGTGGGTCTTGCCGAAGGTATGGCCGCCCGCGATGAGCGCGACCGTCTCTTCGTCGTTCATCGCCATGCGGGCGAACGTCTCGCGAACGTCGCGGGCCGCAGCCACCGGATCCGGGTTGCCGTTCGGGCCCTCCGGATTGACGTAGATGAGGCCCATCTGCACGGCGCCCAGCGGATTTTCGAGATTCCGGTCCCCGGAGTAGCGCTTGTCGTCCAGCCACTTGCCCTCGGGGCCCCAGTAGACATCCTGGTCCGGCTCCCAGACGTCCGCGCGACCGCCGCCGAAGCCGAAGGTCTTGAAGCCCATCGACTCGAGGGCGACGTTGCCCGCGAGGATGATGAGGTCGGCCCAGGAGAGCTTGCGGCCGAACTTCTGCTTGATTGGCCACAGCAGCCGCCGCGCCTTGTCGAGGCTGACGTTGTCGGGCCAGCTGTTGACCGGCGCGAAGCGCTGCTGGCCCCTGCCGCCGCCGCCGCGGCCGTCACTCACGCGGTAGGTGCCCGCGCTGTGCCACGCCATGCGGATGAACAGCGGCCCGTAGTGGCCGAAGTCCGCCGGCCACCAGTCCTGCGAATCGGTCATCAGGGCGCGGAGGTCTTTCTTCACCGCCGCCAGATTGAGGCTCTTGAACTCCTTCGCGTAGTCGAACGTCTGGCCCATCGGGTCGGACTTGGCCGAATGCTGGTGGAGCATCTGCAGGTCCACCTGGTTGGGCCACCAGTCGCGAATCGACTTGGCTTCGACAGCGGTGTGCATCACCGGGCACTTGCCCGCGCTCTTGTCAACCACCTTTGTGTCCACATTTGCCTCCGGTCGTGTCGAGCGTCCATTGCACCCCAGAAGGGAGCGCGGCGTGAAATTGATTGTTGCGATGCGCGCGATTGGGCGGGGCTATCCGGGGCGATGTTCGTTCCGCCGCAGGCCGGGCCGTTTGACCTACGTCAAACGGCCCGCGCGCGCCGCGAATTACGATGACCGCGCCGGCAATTCAGGGGATGACAGGCACATGCAGATCGAAAACACGTACAACTACAGGATCGTCCGGCAGTTCGCGATCATGACCGTGGTGTGGGGCGTGGTCGGAATGCTGGTCGGCGTGTTCATCGCCGCGCAGCTCATCTGGCCGGACATGACCTTCGGCATCCCGTGGCTGTCCTACGGGCGGCTGCGACCGCTGCACACCAACGCGGTGATCTTCGCGTTCGGCGGCTCGGCGCTGTTCGCCAGCGCGTACTACGTCGTGCAGCGCACTTGCCACGCGCGGCTGTTCGCCCCGGCGCTCGCGTCGTTCACCTTCTGGGGCTGGCAGGCGGTGATCGTGCTCGCCGCGGTGACGCTGCCCCTGGGCATCACCACCTCCAAGGAATACGCCGAGCTCGAGTGGCCGATCGACGTCCTGATCGCGCTGGTGTGGGTGGCCTACGCGATCGTGTTCTTCGGCACCATCGCCAAGAGGAAGGTGCAGCACATCTACGTCGCGAACTGGTTCTTCGGCGCCTTTATCCTCACCATCGCGCTGCTGCACATCGTCAACAGCGCCGAGATCCCGGTGACCATGTGGAAGTCCTACTCGGCCTACGCCGGCGCGCAGGACGCGATGGTGCAGTGGTGGTACGGGCACAACGCGGTGGGCTTCTTCCTCACCGCCGGCTTCCTGGGAATGATGTACTACTTCATCCCGAAGCAGGCCGGCCGGCCGGTGTACTCGTACCGGCTTTCGGTGGTGCACTTCTGGGCGCTGATCTTCACCTACATGTGGGCCGGCCCACACCACCTGCACTACACCGCGCTGCCCGACTGGACGCAGTCGATCGGCATGATCTTCTCGCTGATCCTGCTCGCGCCCTCCTGGGGCGGCATGATCAACGGCATGATGACGCTGTCGGGCGCGTGGCACAAATTGCGCGACGATCCGATCCTCAAGTTCCTCATCGTGTCGCTGTCGTTCTACGGCATGTCGACCTTCGAGGGGCCGATGATGTCGATCAAGACGGTGAACGCGCTGTCGCACTACACCGACTGGACCATCGGCCACGTGCACAGCGGCGCGCTCGGCTGGGTCGGGCTGGTGACGATGGGCTCGATGTACTACCTGATCCCGCGCCTGTTCGGCCGCACCGAGATGTGGAGCGTGCGCCTGATCAACGTGCACTTCTGGACCGCGACCATCGGCATCGTGCTGTACATCGCGGCGATGTGGATCGCCGGCGTGATGCAGGGCCTGATGTGGCGCGCAGTGAGTGCCGATGGCACGCTCACCTATACCTTCGTCGAGAGCGTCAAGGCGACCTATCCGTTCTACGCCATCCGGCTGCTCGGCGGGCTGCTGTACCTCTCGGGAATGCTGATCATGGCCTACAACACGGTGAAGACCGTCGCCGGCTACAAGACCTTCGAAGCGCTGATCCCGGCGCCGGTCGCGGCCCACGCCTAACGCACGAGGAAACCGGCCATGAAACTCACGCATGACATGATCGAGCGCAGCAACGGGCTGCTCATCATCCTGGTGATCCTGGTGGTGAGCGTCGGCGGCCTGGTGGAGATCGTGCCGCTGTCGTTCCAGAAGTCGGTCACCGAGCCGGTGGCCGGCCTGAAGCCCTACACGGCGCTGCAGCTCACCGGCCGCGACGTCTACATCCGCGAGGGCTGCAACAACTGCCACTCGCAGATGGTGAGGCCGTTCCGCGCCGAGGTGGAGCGCTACGGCCCGTACGGGGTGGCCGGGGAGTTCGTCTACGACCATCCGTTCCTGTGGGGCTCGAAGCGCACCGGCCCGGACCTGGAGCGCGTCGGCGGGCGCTACTCCGACGAGTGGCACCGCATCCACCTCAACGAGCCGCGCGACGTGGTGCCCGAGTCGAACATGCCGGCCTATCCCTGGCTCGCGCGCAATCCCGCCGACGCCGCGGACGTCGAGGCCAAGATGCGCGCGCTGCGCGTGGTCGGCGTGCCCTACACCGACGAGGAGATCGGCAAGGCGCGAGCGGAGCTCAAGGACAAGACCGAGCTGGACGCGCTGATCGCCTACCTGCAGGTGCTCGGCACCGCGGGCCGCAACAGATAAGGGGAGCGGGATGGACATCAACCTGATCCGCAGCATCGTCACCGTGGCCGCGTTCGCCGCCTTCCTCGGCATCGTCTGGTGGGCCTATGCGCCGTCGCGCCGCGAGCGCTTCGAGCGCGACGCTGAGCTGCCGTTCGACGAGCCCGAGGCGCCGCAAGAAAGTGGAGCGCGCAAATGAGCCAGTTCACCAGCAGCTTCTGGGACGTCTACATCGCGGCGATCACGCTGGTGTCGGTCGTCGCCTGCGGCGTGTTCCTCAAGATGCAGAGCAAGCGCCGGGTCGCGGGCACCGCCACCGAGACCACTGGCCACACCTGGGACGAGGACCTGGGCGAGTACAACAACCCGCTGCCGCGCTGGTGGATGTGGCTGTTCTATATCACCATCGTGTTCGCGCTGGGGTACCTCGCGCTCTACCCGGGGCTGGGCAGCTACAAGGGGCTGCTCGGCTGGACCGAGGTCGGTCAGCTCGAGCAGGAGAACGCGCACGCCGAGGCGCGCTTCGGGCCGATCTACGACAAGTTCGCCAAGACCGACTTGGTTGAGCTGGCGAAGAACCCCGACGCGCTGGCGATCGGCCAGAAGCTGTTCCTGAACAACTGCGCGCAGTGCCACGCCTCGGACGCGGGCGGCAGCAAAGGCTTTCCCAACCTGACCGACAACGACTGGCTGTGGGGCGGCGATCCGGCGACGATCGAAGCGACCATCACCGGCGGCCGCACCGGCGTGATGCCGCCGTGGGGCCCGGTGCTCGGCGAGCAGGGCGTGAAGGACGTGGCGCACTACGTGATGTCGCTCTCGGGCCTGGCGCACGACAGCATCCGCGCGGCGCGCGGCCAGCCGCTGTTCATGCAGAACTGCGTCGCCTGCCATGGGCCGGAGGGCAAGGGCAACCCGGCGCTCGGCGCGCCCAACCTGACCGACAAGACCTGGCTGTTCGGCTCGGGCGAGCCGACCATCGTCGAGACCATCACCAAGGGACGCACCGGCCAGATGCCGGCGCACAAGGACCTGCTGTCGCCGGCCAAGATCCACCTGCTGGCGGCCTACGTGTACTCGCTGTCGCACCCCGGCGGCGCCGCGCCGCCCGGCAAGTAGCGGCGGGGAGGGGGCATGGCTCGGCCTTCTCTCAAGCCCGTCGGCAACGAAGACGAGAAAAGCAGCGTGCGGCCGGTCGCGCTGGTGCGGCCGGGCGAAAGCGTGGAGCAGTCGCTCTACGAGGTGCGCAGGAAGATCTACCCGCGCGCCGTGCACGGCTGGTTCGCCGCCTGGCGCTGGGCGCTGGTGTGGCTCACGCAGCTCGTGTTCTACGGCGGCGCGTGGCTGCAATGGAACGGCCGCCAGGCGCTGCTGTTCGACATCGCGCACCGCAAGTTCTACATCTTCGGCCTGGTGTTCTGGCCGCAGGACATCATCTACCTCACCATCCTGCTGGTGATCTCGGCGCTGGGCCTGTTCCTGTTCACCGCGGTCGCAGGACGCCTGTGGTGCGGCTACGCCTGCCCGCAGACCGTCTACACCGAGATCTTCATGTGGGTCGAGAAGCTGATCGAGGGCGACCGCGTGCAGCGCATCCGGCTCGACCGCGGCGGCCTGTCGCCGCGCAAGCTCGGCCTGAAGGCCGCCAAGCACGGCGTCTGGCTGGCGATCGCGCTGTGGACCGGCATCACCTTCGTCGGCTATTTCACGCCGATCCGCGAGCTGTGGTCCGAGGTGTGGAGCGCTTCGGCCGGTCCCTGGTCGACGTTCTGGATCCTGTTCTACGGCTTCGCCACCTACGGCAACGCCGGCTGGATGCGCGAGCAGGTGTGCAAGTACATGTGCCCCTACGCGCGCTTCCAGAGCGCGATGTTCGACCCCGACACGCTGATCATCACCTACGACCCGCAGCGCGGCGAGCCGCGCGGCGGGCGCGCGCGCGGCGCGGATCTCAAGGCGCTGCGCCTGGGCGACTGCGTCGACTGCGGCATCTGCGTGCAGGTGTGCCCGACCGGCATCGACATCAGGAACGGCCTGCAGTACGAGTGCATCGGCTGCGCGGCGTGCATCGACGGCTGCGATCAGGTGATGGACAAGATGGGCTACGCGCGCGGCCTGATCCGCTACTCGACCGAGCACGCCATGGAGCACGGCCTCGACCGCCCGCAGATGATGAAGCGCGCCTTCCGCCCGCGGGTGCTCGTCTACACGGCGATCCTGTGCGCGATCGTCATCGCCGCCGCCGCGAGCCTCTGGCTGCGCGTGCCGCTCAAGGTCGACGTGATCCGCGACCGCGCGGCGATCGCGCGCGAGGTCGAGGGCGGCCAGGTCGAAAACGTCTACCGCCTGCAGATCATGAACACGACTGAGGAGCCGCGCCGCTTCGAGATCTCCGCCGAGGGGCTGCCGTCGCTCGAGATGGCGACTCCGGCGGAGGTCGAGCTGCCGGGCGCCTCCTCGCGCGAAGTGACCGTCAGGCTGCGCGTCGATCCCGCCGAGGTCCTGCCCGGCACGCACAAGATCGAGTTCGAGGTCCGCGCGCTGGGCGAGGACGGAGTGAAGGTCGAGGAAAAGTCGGTGTTCATCGTCCGCTAGGAGCCGCCATGAGCAAGTCTGCGCAAACCGTCCCCCGCCCCTGGTACCGCGAGCCCTGGCCGTGGATCCTGATGGCCGGGCCCGCCGCCGCCGTGGTGGCCGGGTTCGCGACCCTGTGGATCGCAGTGTCGACCTCGGACGGGCTGGTGGCCGAGGACTACTACCGGCAGGGGCTGGCGATCAACCGCGTGCTGGCGCGCGAGAACGCCGCCGAGCGCCTGGGCATCGTGGCGCGCGCCGAGCCGGGCACGGGACGCCTGGTGGTGAGGCTCGAGGGGCGTCTCGCGCCGCCGCCAGCGCTCGTCGCGCGGCTGGCGCACGCGACGCGCGCCGGGCACGACATGCGCCTGCTGCTCGCGCACGAGGCGGACGGCGACTACGCCGCCGCGCTGCCGCGCGCGCTGCCCGCGGGGCGCTGGCACGTGTCGATCGAGGACCCGCGGCGCGAGTGGCGCGTGATCGGCGTCTGGTCGGGCAAGGCGCAGCCGTTCACGCTCACCGGCGGCGGCTGAATGCCGGCGGCAACGAAGGGAGGCGAGCCATGAGCATGAAGCGCTGGATCTGGATCCTGTGGCCGTCGTTCATCGTCGGCGGCATCGCCGAGGTCATCTTCTTCACCGTTTTCGACCCGATGGAGCTCACCCTCTTCGGAGAACCCGCAGGCACGAGCCGGCTTGCGGTATATTCCGTCGGGTTTCTTTTATTCTGGGCTTTCGCGGCGTCGTCGAGCGCGTTCACCTGCTTCCTGCAGCGCAGCGCCTCGGATGTCAACCGACCGCGCGGCCCGAAACGCGAGGATTGAAATGCCGCCGTCTAGCCTGCTCGTCCTGCTCGCCGCGCTCGCCATCGCCGTGCCCGCTCAGGCGCAGGACGCGCGCCGCGGCCGGCAGCTCTACGAGACGCACTGTTTGAGCTGCCACTACGAGCACGTGCACGAGCGCGCGCGGGAGCGCTCCAGGGTGCATTCGCTCGACGACCTGCAAAAGCAGGTGAAGGCCTGGGGCGAGCTCACGGGGCAGGCGTTCACGCAGGAAGACCTGGACGACATCGTCGCCTACCTCGATCAGTCGCACTACAGGTTCGCAAAATAAGCACGAAGTGAAGCTCACCTTCCTCGGGGCGGCCGGCGAGGTCACCGGCTCGTGCTACCTCGTCGACACCGGCGAGCTCAAGTTCCTCATCGATTGCGGCATGTTCCAGGGTGGGCGCGACGCCGAGCGCAAGAACAGCGCAGCGTTCGCCTTCGACCCGCGCGACATCGCCTTCGTGCTGCTGTCGCACGCGCACATCGACCATTCCGGCCTGCTGCCGCTGCTGGTGGCGCGCGGCTTCGCCGGCGCGATCTACGCCACGCGCGCCACCTGCGACCTGCTCGGCGTGATGCTGCCCGACAGCGGCCACCTGCAGGAGCGAGAGGCCGAGTACCGCGGGCGCGGCGCGAAGCCGCTCTACACGGTGGCCGAGGCGGTGGCGAGCCTGCGCCGGCTGCTGCCGGTGGAATACGACGCCGAGGTGCGGCCGCACGCCTCGGTGTCGTGCCGCTTCCGCGACGCCGGCCACATCCTCGGCTCGGCGATCCTCGAGATCCGCACGGGCGGAAAGAAGCTCGTGTTCTCGGGCGACCTCGGCCAGCCGGGCCACCCGATCGTGCGCGACCCGACGCCGATCGCCGACGCCGACGTGCTGCTGGTGGAATCCACGTACGGCGACCGCAACCACAAGAACCTGGCGCAGACGCTGGACGAGTTCGCCTACGCGCTGAACGACACGCTCGCCAGCAGGAAGGGCAACGTGGTGATCCCGGCGTTCGCCGTCGGGCGCACGCAGGATATGCTCTACTTCATCTCGGAGCTGCGCCGCCAGGGGCGCATCAATCCGGCCGACATCTACGTCGACTCGCCGATGGCGGTGGCCGCGACGCGCATCACGCTCGCCCACCCCGAGCTGCAGGACCGCGAGTCGCTCAAGATGGACCAGTGGCTCAAGGGCGGCGCAGGCGGCCGGGTGCACTTCACCGAGGACGTCGCCGACTCGATGAAGATCAACTCGATCCGCTCGGGCGCGGTGATCATCTCGGCGAGCGGCATGTGCGACGGCGGGCGCATCAAGCACCACCTCAAGTACAACATCGCGCGCCCCGAGTGCGCCATCGTTTTCGTCGGCTTCCAGGCGGCGGGCACGCTCGGCCGCCGGATCGTCGACGGCGCCAGGCGCGTCAACCTGTACGGCGAGAGCTACCCGGTGCGCGCCAAGGTGTTCACCATCGGCGGGCTGTCGGCGCACGCCGACCGCGATGCGCTGCTCGGCTGGCTGGGAAAGTTCCGCTCCGCCCCGCGCCAGTGCTGGGTGGTGCACGGCGAGCCGCTCGCGGCGCATGCGCTGCGCGACGCGATCGAGGCGCGCTACCGCTGGCGCGCCGCGGTGCCGGGGCCACGGCAGGCCGCGGAATTCTGAATCCCTAGTTTTTCGGGCCGAGCAGGCGGTCGAGGCCGCCCGCGTCGAGGATGCGCACGTGCTTCTGTTGCACCTCGATCAGGCCGTCTTCCTGGAACTTGGAGAACAGGCGACTTACGGTCTCGAGCTTCAGCCCGAGGTAGCTGCCGATCTCCTCGCGCGTCATGCGCAGGTGGAATTCGGAGGGGGAATAGCCGCGGCGCGTGAAGCGCTTGGAGAGGTTGAGCAGGAACGCCGCCAGGCGCTCCTCGGCGCGCATCGAGCCGAGCAGCATCATCACGCCGTGATCGCGCACCACTTCGCGCGACAGCACCGCGTGCAGGTTGCGCTGCAGCGCGCGCACCTCGAAGCTCATCTCCTCGATCAGCGAGAACGGCATCACGCACACCTCGCTGTCCTCGAGCGCGCTCGCGGTGCCGTTGTAGCGGCTGGTGCCGATGCCGTCCATGCCGAGCAGCTCGCCGCCCATGAAGAAGCCGGTCACCTGCTCGCGGCCCTCGTTGTCGATGACGCTGGTCTTGAAAAAGCCGCTGCGGATGGCGTACACCGAGCCGAACTCGTCGCCGGCGTTGAACAGCGCTTCGCCGCGGCGCAGCCGGCGCCGTGCGTACACCAGCTTCTCGACGCGCTCCAGGTCCTCCATGCACAGCCCCTGCGGCAGGCACATCTCGCGCAGGTTGCAGCTCGAGCAGGTGACCTCGAACTTGCGCTGGACGGCATGCAGCTCGACGACTTTGGCGGATTCCCTGGCGGCGATGGCGTAGTTCATGACTGCTCCTTTCAGTGTAGGTGTCGCGCGCGGGCCTCGAGGGCCTCGCGCACGCCGTCGAATTCGGTGCTCTTGTCGAAGAAGCCGCGCGCGCCGAGGCGCTCGGCGAGGCGGCGGTACGGCTCGGTGGCGAAATTGGTGAGCATCAGGACGTCGATCGCGGGCGCACGGTCGTGCAGCGCGCGCAGCACCTCGAAGCCGCTGCCCTGCTCGAGCCTCAGGTCGAGCACCACCAGGTCGGGACGCTCGGCGAGAATGCCGTCGATCGCTTCCCGGGCGCCGCTTGCGTGCCCGACGGTGCGCGCCGCGACCGCGTCGACCATCGCCTCGAGGCGCTCGAGCACCAGCGGCGAGTCCTCGACCAGGTAGACGCGCAGCGCTTCTGCGGCGGGGCTGACGGCGATGTTCATGGCGGCACTGTGCCGGCGCGCCGCGCGCCGCGCTATCAGCGCCGCCTGATATTCGCTATAGGAATCGTCCTACGCGGCGTCGGCGCCGCGCAAAATCAAGGGCTTGGCTTGCCGTCGAGCAGCTCGTGCTCGAGCGCGTAGCGCACCAGCTCGGCGGTGCTGCCGAGATTCATCTTCTGCAGGACGCGCGCCTTGTGCGTGCTCACGGTCTTCACCGACAGGTGCAGCCGGTCGGCGATCTCCGTCGGGCCGTGGCCGCGGGCGAGCATGCGGAAGATCTCGAACTCGCGGTCCGAGAGCAGCGCGTGCGGCGGCCCGTTGCCGCCGGCGGTCTCGCTCACCAGGCTCTCGGCCGCGGCCGCCGTGATGTACAGGCCGCCCGCGGCCACCTTGCGGATCGCGCCCACCAGCTGCTCGGTGGCGCTGTCCTTGGTGAGGTAGCCCGCGGCGCCCGCCTTGAGCGCGCGCGCCGCGTACTGCTGCTCGCCGTGCATCGACAGCACCAGGATGCGCAGCGCGGGCTTCTCCAGCCGGATCCTCTTGATCAGGTCGATGCCGGCGAGGCCCGGCATCGACATGTCGAGCAGCGCCAGGTCGTAGTCGTTCGCCTTCGCCAGCGCGAGCGCCTCGTCGCCGTTCGCGGCCTCGCCCGCGACCCGCATGTCCGCCGCGGCGGCGAGGATCTGCTTCAGGCCCTCGCGCACCAGCTTGTGGTCGTCGGCCACCAGCACGCGGATCATGCGGCCGCCTCGGCCGCGCGCCGCGGCTCGAGCGGCAGGCGAAGCCGCACGCGCGTGCCGCCGCGCGCCGCGCGCGACACCTCGAGCTCGCCCCCCAGGTAGTGCGCGCGCTCGCGCATCCCCTTCAGTCCCAGCGAGCGCACCTTGGCGAGGTCCTCGGGCGCGATGCCGCGCCCGTCGTCCTCGACCTCGAGGCGGATCTGGCCCTGGACAACATCGAGCGACGCCCAGGCGTGCTTCGCGCCGGCGTGGCGCGCGACGTTGGTGAGCGATTCCTGCAGCACGCGGTAGACGGCGATCGCGATGCCGCGCTCCACGCCGTCGAGCAGCTCGTGCGGCGCGAGGTCCATGCGGCACTCGATCCCGGAGCGGCGCGCGAAGTCCTCGACCAGCCAGCCCGCGGCGTCCGCCAGGCCCAGGTCGTCGAGCATCAGCGGGCGCAGGTCGGCCGAGATGCGCCGCACCGAGGCGACCGTCTGGTCGAGCAGCTCGCCCATCTGGCGCGCCTT
>Ga0316628_100003053_pt1 | contig 12736 bp, 8 predicted proteins | sample OWC_Aug_M2_C1_D5_FD_207648 | JGI IMG/M metagenome (GOLD analysis project Ga0316628, IMG submission 207648) | Wetland soil microbial communities from Old Woman Creek delta, Ohio, United States - OWC_Aug_M2_C1_D5_C | ecosystem: Environmental > Terrestrial > Soil > Wetlands | place: USA: Ohio...
GCACGACCTTCCCGTCCAGGTCGACCAGATAGACCGGGTTAGACTCGTCGAGTTCGGCTCCGATATCGTCGACCGTCGGCGCGAGCAACGTGAACCCGGGGAAGGGCTTGCCGTTCGTGCGAACGTAGATACTGAATGTGGCCGGCCAGTTTGCCCGGACGAGCACGTAGGACGACACCGCAACAATGAGGACGATCACGACGATCGCGAGACGCTTAATCACGGCTGCACTCCTTCCCGGCGCTCGAGCAGGCGCGTACGCCTGGGATTGCTGCTGAAGTCTTCCCCTTTCTGACGATTCTTCCGGCGATTCTTCCGGACGAGACGATCCTGGTCAGATCGCGTGGCGGGCTGTAAAGGCGGATTGTTGTCATCTCGTGAGCTATTATAGGGTAATCGGTGGGTCGCCGCAATGCCCTTCGACGGCAGGCCAGCGCGCGGCGCTTGAGATCCCTTCTTGACGTCCCGCGGCATCTTTGGCATAATTGATAACGGAGGTCGGGCAATGCGCGAGACTCCGGTATGTCGCATTCTCGGGCCCTTAGCCCTATCGTTCCTTCTAATACTTCAAGCAAGTCCCACCGTCGGGCTGGACCTCTACCAGGCCGGACGCATGGCTGTGCCCGGATCTGCCCCCGGCTTTGCCTGTGGCGTTGCGGTTGCGGACACCCTGGCCTATGTCGCGGCTGGGCCCAGGATCTGGATAGTGAGCGTCGCCGACTCTTCCATGCCTTTCTTAGTGGGCAGCGTGTCCGCCCGGGATTCTGCTCAAGACATCGCAGTCGCAGATGGGTTTGCCTACGTTGCAGACAGCGACAGCGGTCTCACTGTGGTTGACGTTGGTGATCCGGCCTCGCCTGCGGTCCTAGGATGGCTCGACACTCCGGGGGTTGCGGGCGGAGTTGCTACGGATTCCGCGGGCCATGCCTATCTTGCGGACGGCCAGAGCGGGTTCAGAGTGATTGACGTGACCGACCCGTATCATCCTGCCGAGGTTGGATCACTCGCGATGACTTCGACGACGCATCCTTGCTTGCGTGGCAGTGAGGCGATCCTGGCCGAGATTTGCGGGTTCCCACCACATCTCAGGATCGTGGACACGAGCGACCCGGCAGCGCCGGCGGTGCTCGGCTCGTATCACCTGACGATGTGCAGCGAATGCTGCATCTGCGCTCAGGGACTGGCCGTGTCGGGGAACTACGCGTATGTCTCGATCTACGAATCGTACTTTTGGGTGCACGGCGGTCAATGGATCTACTCGCATCGTCTCGGTGTGGTAGACATCACAGACCCGCTTGCACCAAGGGAGGCGAATAGGATCTCCACTGGAGAGCCGGGGCCGGTCGATGTCGAAAATGGGTTGGCGCTGTTGTGTATGGCCAATTCTCGGGTCAATGCAATCGACGTCAGACTGCCAGGCAATCTAGCCATCATGGGCGGTGTACAGGTCCCCGGCAAACTTCGCGACATTCAGATTGCGGGCGACCTTGCGTACGTGGCAGCAGGTTCCGCCGGACTGGTGATCCTGAAGATTGGACCGCTCGGGCTCCTTGTGGCAGGCCGCGTCACGAAACAAGATGGTTCGGGGCTCTCGGGGGTGACTCTCAGGCTCAGCGGCGATGCTGCCGAGACCGTGGCAGCCGAGATGTCCGGCCGATATCGGTTTGACGAGCTTGAGCCCGGCGCCTACACGGTGACGCCGTCCAGGACCGGATACGTGTTCACGCCGCCGGCAAGGGTCTACGAGAATCTGACCGGAAACGATCTGGCGGCGGACTTCGTCGGTACGCGGGTCTATACGATCGCCGGAACTGTAGCGAACGGCTGGGGCGACCCGATCGCGGGCGTGCGGGTCGAGATCACAGGAGCTACGATCGGGGAGGACACAACGGGTGCGGACGGTGTTTACAGGTTCGAGGGGCTTGCGCGCGGCAGCTACGAGATAACGCCTCGTAAGCACGGGTGGAGGTTCTCTCCGATGTCGCGGGTGTGCGGAGATCTGGCGGCAGACTCGCTGCGGCAGGATTTCTCGGGGCGCTGGATTGGATTCGGGGCGAGGAAGCAGGTCACCGCATCCGGGGACACGGGCAGAGTCTGGGTGGAGCCTCCGCCGGCCGGCCACGTGCGGATATCGAGGACCGGACAGGGAGCCGTCAGGATTGAGGCCGTGGCGGATCGCGAAGGCACGCTTGAAATAACCGTATTCTCGGTGACCGGCCAGGTGCTGTGGCGGACCGATCTCAGCGTTCAAGCGTCTCGCCCCAGTACCGCCGAATGGTGCTGCGATGACCGGACCGGCTGCCAGGTCGCTCCCGGTATATACTTCTTGCGGGCCGAGGGCGCAGGCCTTAGCTGCACCAGGAAGATAGCTATAACAAGGTAGACCGCCGGTATCTGTGCCGCACAGCGGGCCCGGTCGTCAGCGTAGGGACCGAGAGCCTCATGGGGTCATCTGGTACTATTTCACCCGCGTCATCTTGCTGGTGGCCCTGTAAGCACCTGTCTCCATACGCACAATGTAAACGCCTGCGGATACAGGCTTGCCATCATCATCATCGCCTGTCCATACTGCTGCATGGCGCCCGGCAGGATAGTCCTGGTCAACCAGGGTCGTCACCAGCCTGCCCCGGGCGTCGAACGCCTTGAGGCTCACGGCAGACGCGACGGGCAGATCAAAGGCAATTGCCGTTTCGCCGGTGAACGGGTTAGGAAGGTTCTGTCTCAAGGCGTAAGCTGCCGGGATGTTGCCGCCGGCCGTCGGTCCATCAACAGCAGATAGGGGATCCTGCCACTCGATCAGCAAGTGAGTGCACGCGGGATTCACTCGACCACCGGTCCAAACGTGAGTGCTGCGCCAAAGCAGGTCGGTGCTGGGAGAAGCGAAGGTGTGCCAGGCGCTGTCCGGCAGTATGTCCATCCAGGTGGTTCCGCCATCAGCGCTTACCTCCCAGCATACGGAATCCGTCTGGGTCGTGACCAGCCTGACCTGCGCGATCTGATCGTCCGACCCGTCGACGGCGACCGACTGCGCCACGTTGGCGTGCAGCTTGAAACACCGCTGAAGTACTTGGACAACCGCGAGCCCACTCCCGACGATCGGGACATAGGCATAGTCACCAGCCACGGCGACTTCCGAGGCCGCCGCGGGTGTGCTGCAGCTTCCCAGCAGAGTGGGATGGGTGGGGTCGCTGATGTCCACGATGCTGAGGCCCGAATTGGAGTTCACGATGTAGGCGTAGTCGCCATCGATAGCCACGTCGTAGGCGGGGTTGAGCATTGCGAGGCTTCCTACGAGGATCGGGTTTGTCGGATTGCCTATGTCCACGACCTTCAGGCCTGGGTAGGGCAGCGCATCGGCGACGTAGGCATGAGTCCCGCATAGCGCGACGCCTCGCGCATGGTACACATCGAAGCAAGTTCCCACCAGAATGGGGGTCGCGGGATTGCTTACATCTATGACCTTGAGATGTCCGGGGCCGTCAGCAAGGTAGGCATAGTCACCTCTGATCGCGACTGCCTCGGCAAAGCCGTTGGTATTGAGACTCCCGACCAGGCCGGGGCTTGCGGGGCTCCTTACGTCAATCACCTGAAGCCCGGATGTGTCGTCGGCAACATAGGCATACCCGCGGTCAACCGCCACTCCATTCGCATGGCCGGGCGTGTCGCAGTTCCCCACGATTTCGGGGCCCGCCAGGTCGCTCACGTCAATAATCTGTAGACCGGAACGCGCGTCCCCGACGTAGGCGTAGTCACCGACCACGGTTACCGTCAAGGCAATATCGGGCGTGTCGCAACCTCCGACAAGGGTCGGGTTGGTCGGGTCGGTTATGTCAATCACCTTGACGCCCGCACCGCCGTCAGCGACATAGGCATAGTCGCCGTCCAGGGCTGCGTCATAGGCATTACCGGGTGTGTCGCAGCTCCCCACGAGCAGGGGAGATACGAAACTGGCAATGTCAATCACCTGGAGGCCGGAACCGCCGTTCCCTACGTACGCGTATTCGCCGGCTACGGCGATTCCCCAGGCGTAGCTGGGCAGGTCGAAGCTTGCGGCCAGAGCAGGGCCTGTCGAGTTGGTCACGTCGATCACCTGGAGCCCCTCATTGAAATCAGCGACGTAGGCATAGTCGCCATCGATGGCGACGTCAATGGCCTCGTCAGGCAAGACATAACTGCCCAGCATGGTAGGGCTGGCGGGATTTGTCACATCGATCACCAAGAGACCAGACCACCCTCCGGCGACGTAGGCAAGGTTGCCGGTTATGGCGACTCCGTAGGCATAGCCAGCGGTGCCGCAGTTTCCCACAAGCGTAGGGCTCGCCGGATTGGCTACGTCTATGATCTGAAGGCCGGCGCTTGCATCGGCGACATACGCATAGTCACCGACTACGGCTACGCCATATGCCGAGCCGGGAGTGTTGTAGCTTCCGGTGAGAGAGGGGCTTGCCGGATTGCTTATGCTGATTACCTTCAGACCGGCAGCATAATCGGCCACATAAGCGTAGTCACCGGCCACGGCTATTTCCGAGGCATTGTTTGTGTCGTAGGTCCCCACGAGCACAGGGCTAAGACCCTGAAAGAGCTGGTCAGCGAGCGGACTCTCGGGATGGAACGGGTGTTTGCGATAGCGCTTCAGATAGGTGAGGGGCTCAAGGCGGCCCATGCCAAGGGCGTGGTTCATCGGGACATCAAGTCAGACAATATCAAGGTGAAGGACGACGGTCTCGTCAAGATAATGGACTTTGGTCTGGCCAAGCTGAGGGGAGTTGCAAAGCTGACAAGGACAGGAACGACCCTGGGCACCTTGCAGTACATGTCTCCCGAGCAGGCTCAGGGGCGGGATGTGGATGAACGCTCGGACATCTTTTCATTCGGCATAGTGCTGTACGAGATGGTGACGGGGCAGCTGCCATTTGCGGGGGACACCGAGGCTGCCGTGATCCACTCGGTGATCAATGAGACTCCTCAGCCAATGCCGAGATACCGAGCCAATGTGGCTGAAGGTCTGGAGCGGATTGTCGAGAAGGCACTGGAGAAGGATCGCGGTGAGCGCTACCAGCACGCGGATGAGATGGTAGCCGACCTCAAGTCGATAAGGAGGAAGGCAGAGACGGTGCGTCTCGAGTTGCCTGAGCACGAGAAATCGGTTGTCGTGCTGCCGTTTGAGAACCTGAGCCCCGATCCCGGTCAGGAGTATTTCAGCGATGGGCTCACGGAGGAGGTGATCTCCGACCTTTCCAATGTGCACGCGTTGCGGGTGATCTCGCGAAGCTCCGCGATGACCTTCAAGGGGACGAAGGCCCGGCGGACGTGGCTCCCTTCTGCGCCATCGGGCCTTAGCCGGTTACACAGATACCACTTTTCTTTGGAACCCCGATAGAGTCCTGTACAAGAACAGAGTGACTAGGTGAAGGTCAGGCTGGTAGGAGTCTGGCAGTGGACTCTTGCTCCTCGACCACTAGGGGTTGTCCAGGGATAGCAAGATCGGCGGGTAGAACGAAGCTGCACAAGTACGGGCTGATTGCCGGGGTATCTCCCCACGATTCGCCCCGATCCGCGTTGAAGCTGTGACGACCTTGTGATATACTGAAATTCTTGGTGGGGGGTCACTTGTCGCAGTTTTGCTCAACGTGGTAAGGGCTGCCATGAATGCTATGACCACGCAATTCGTGAATCCAGACCGGCCAAATCCTTCATCTCTGCGCTGTGATTTTTGTTTCCTATCCATCTGGGCCCGCAACGGGCCGTCGGAAGCAGTGGCTTAGTCATGAAACACTCAGGTGTCACTCTTGGACCCTGGTCAGGAGGTTCACGATGAGTGGTCCTTCCTTCTTGGTGAGGTCGCTCTGTACTGGGAGGGTGTGGGTTGTTGGGTTGATCGCTCTGAGTTGCGGGTTTTTCAGTGTGGCGGGGGCGTTGGCAGAGGGCTCGATCGTCGCGTGGGGAAGGAACGTCTCGGGTCAGTGCAACGTGCCTTCGCCGAACATCGAGTTTCTGGCTGTGGCGGGAGGCCAGTATCACAGTCTTGGCTTGAGGTCTGACGGGTCGATTGTAGGGTGGGGATGGAACGGCGACGGTCAGTGCGACGTGCCGCTGCCAAACACGGGATTTCTGGCAGTGGCCAGCGGCTGGCAGCATAGTCTCGGTCTGAGGTCTGACGGGTCGATTGTGGGGTGGGGAAGGAACTTGTACGGTCAGTGCGACGCGCCGTCACCAAATGGCGGGTTTGCGGCCATGGCTGCTGGCCTGTACCACAGTCTTGGCCTGAAGTCTGATGGCTCGATTGTGGGGTGGGGGGACAACTATGCTGGCCAGTGCGACGCGCCCTCGCCAAACACCGGATTTGTGGCGATATCGGCTGGGCGGATGCACAGTCTTGGCCTGAAGTCTGACGGCTCAATCGTGGGCTGGGGAGAGAACGTCTGGGGTCAGTGCAACGCCCCCTCGCCAAACAGCGGGTTTGTGGCGGTGTCGGCTGGCGAGTATCACAGTCTTGGTCTGAGGGCTGATGGCGTAATCGCAGCATGGGGGCGGAATCAGTACGGTCAGTGCGACCTGCCCTCGCCCAACAGCGGGTTCGTGGCTGTGGCAGCTGGCCAGTGGCACAGCCTTGGTCTGAGGGCTGATGGCTCGATTGTGGCTTGGGGATATGATGCCAACGGAGAGTGCGATATACCTTCGCCTAATAGCGGGTTCATGGCTGTGTCGGCGGGTGCGCAGCATAGTCTTGGCATCAAGTGCAGTCCGTCCAGTATCCAACCGACGAGATGGGGGACAATCAAGGCGACGTACAAATAGGGCATGGCGTAGCAGTCGTTTTCTGGGGATTGAGCAGCCGATTAGAGATTGGCTGAGAGTGACTTAGGAGTACACCACGTGAGTTCCAGTTGGAACCAGATTATGGCCTTCTTGAATGATCTGGCTTTGCTCCAAAGAGGGTAGGATTGGTGGGACGCAGCAGAGGTAGTCCCCCTCTGAAATGTGCAGTCGACTGGTGCATTCGGCCGGTAGGGCCTTGCAGACGCGGTTCTGGATTGGAATTGTGATGTTCTTGTGATATCATGGAAAAAAGGTAGTTTAGCGGGCTCTATACTATCAAGAGGGACTGTGATGGAAACACTTAGTTGGCGTTTTCCTCTGATTGTCGCGGCCTTGCTGATGGCCGCCATGTTGCTTGCTTGGGGTCTGCCTGTTCAGGCGTTTGACGGTTTTGTCGAAAACAAGGGGCAGATCGATCTGGCGGTGAAGTACTATGCCGTGAGCTCGCAAGTCGGGCTCTATTTTACGCAAGACGCGGTCGTCCTGGATTTCCGAGGACCTGCCGTCAATCTCCGGCCTGACACCGCCGAGTCACCTGGTTTAGCTGATTACCGGGCAGGCAGTATAGGGATGGAGCCTCTTGGGAAGGGGGGGTGTGCGGTCTACATCCGTTTTGGGGACATGGGTGGGCCTGTGGCTGTTGAGGGGCGCAACGAGGTATCGTGCCGGTACAACTATTTTGTTGGGGACGATCCATCAAAATGGCGTAGCAATGCGCGAGCTTACGAACGGATTGTATATCACGAAGCCTGGCCTGGCATCGATGTTGTCTACTGGCTGGACGGGGGCGAGCTGAGGTATGAGCTGGAACGTTCGGACGGGGCGGGTGCTGGGATAGTCAGTTTCCGCTGTGAAGGTGCTGCCCGTGTTGTCGTGCGGCCGGATGGGTCTATTCTCGCAGAAACACCGTTCGGTTCGATGTGGGAAGAGCGTGCGACCGACGGCGGACGGGGTGCGTTCTCGTTGCGCGAAAGTGTTTGCGAGCATCTCGAGGATAGCAGTCGGCTCGCCACAGAGGACAAGCCCTCTGCCCTCCTGTGGAGTACTTTCTTTGCTGCCGAGAGAGGTTATTCGATTGCGCTCGACGCATCAGGAAACTCGGTCGTAACCGGACAAACGGGGAGTCTGGGCTTCCCGACTGTCACGGGAGCCTACGATACGACTTACAACGGCGGCCAGTGTGATGCTTTTGTCGCCAAGCTCTCTGCCTCAGGGACCTCGCTCATCTGGGCCACGTTCTTGGGAGGGACTGGCTCTGATGGCGGTAACTCCGTTGTGCTTGATTCCTCGGGAAACGTGGTACTGGTCGGGTCAACCGGGTCTTCGGATTTTCCGACCACGCCTGGAGCCTATGACAGTTCTTACGGCGGTGCCGCAGATGTGTTCGTGACGGAATTATCTGCAGCTGGGGATATTCTCATGTGGAGTACATTTCTCGGAGGGGACTCCACTGACGTTGGACGCTCGCTTGCTTTGGACGCCGGGTCCAATGTCGTGGTGACTGGAAATACGGCGTCTTCGGATTTTCCGACCACGCTCGACGCCCACGACACTTCATACAACGGCGGCTCTAACGATGCCTTTGTTGCGGAGATATCTTCTTCGGGGGATGCGCTCGTCTGGAGTACGTTCGTCGGAGGGAGTGGGGATGATCGCGGGGCGTCTCTTGCAGTCGACCAATCGGGCGACGTCCTGTTCGCGGGAAACGCAGGATCGTCAAGTTTCCCGACGACGAGCGGAGCTTATGACACGTCTTTCAATGGTGGTGGTGGGGATGCATTCTTAGCGAAAATCTCCGCTTCGGGGGACGAGCTTTTGTGGTGCACGTTCCTGGGTGGGAGCTTTTACGATTACGGGACGTGGGTGGCCGTGACTCCGTCGGGAGATGCTGTAGTCGTTGGAGGTGCCTACTCTACTGACTTCCCGACGACCCCTGCGGCATATGACACATCGTTCAATGGGGGCTCCTACGATCTGTTTGCGGCACGCGTGTCTGCGTCGGGAAGTGAGCTCGTGTGGAGTACGTTTCTAGGTGGAAGCTCGAGTGACTACGTGTATTCGGTCGCCCTGGATGCGTTCGATAATGCGGTTCTGGTCGGACGGACATCCTCTGCGAATTTCCCAACGACACCCGGGGCGTACGACACATCCTATAACGGTGAGACAGACGCATTTGTTGCCAAGCTGTCAAGCACAGGAAATGCTCTCCTGTGGAGCACTTTTCTCGGTGGGGCGAGCAACTATGACCAGGCGATTTCGGTCGCACTCGACGGGTGCGGTAACCCTGTCGTAACCGGAGAAACTTGCTGCTTTGATTTTCCAACGACGCCTGGGGCCTACGACGAGTCCTGGAACGGAGAGTTCTATGACCCCTTCATATCAAGGTTGGATTTGAATGGCATCTCGGGCGTAGAGCCCGGTGTAGCCGAAGGCGGGCAGGTCAGGTTGTATCCCAGCTTCCCCGACCCATTTGTCACCTCAACCACTATTCGGTTTTATGTGCCCGAGCGGCAGCGAGTCGTAATAGCCCTATATGATGTGCAGGGGGAGCTCGTGAAGGTCATTCACGACAGCATAGTCGACCCTGGACGACATCAGGTCCAGTGGAATGGTGAAACGACGTCCGACTTAAGAGCGGCTCCGGGCATCTACTTCTGCCGAATGGAAACCGGAGAACAGGCCCGCGGGACGAAAGTGGTCCTGCTGGACTGATCTGAAAGGATTGCTGGTACGCCCAGGACACACCGGCTACGGTCAGTGCGACGTGCCTTCGCCAAACTGCGGGTTTATGGCCGTGGCAGCCGGTGATTTACACAGTCTTGGCATCAAGTGTAGTGCGTCCGGAAACGAACCGACTACGTGGGGTGCAATCAAGGCGATGTTCAAGTAGGGCCTGGTGAAGCAGTCGCTTTCTGGCGGTTGAGCAGCCGATTACAGATTGGCTGAGAATCAAGGGTGGTACACCACGTGAATTCCAGTTGGAACCAGATTATGGACTTCTTGAATGGCCTGAGCTTAGTGCAGAGGGGCCAGGAACCGCAGGGCCAGGGCCACGACGACCCTCAAAAGCGGCCTGTCCCCACTAGCGGTATAGCGCCTTGATCTTGCCCCAAGAGGAGGCATCTGTCTCAGAGGGGTTACCGTCATCAAGCGTAGTCACCTTGACACGATCGAAGAAAAGGTCGTGTCTCACCGTCCCTGGGCCCCCAACCTCGCCTCCAATGGCTACGCTACCAGACGCAAACGTCGGGTCCCTTGTGCTTATCACCAACTCGTAGTTCGAATCGCAAGCCTTGTTGAAGTAGACCTTGATCGCATAGGGGTCTACGAGTGACCCAGCCTCAATCTTCATGTTTATCCACGGCAAGCCGGCGAAAGGGTATTGCACAAGCGCGATGTCGCTGTAGCCCCCATTGACAATTCTAGTTAGCTGAACCTGCCCCAATGCGTAGTTCAAGAGCACCATATAACCATTCGTAATGCCCCGTACAGTACCGCCGACACCCTGAACTCTGAAGAACACATACGTCCACGGCATCCAGTTGCTGGTCACCCTGCCCCAGACGGAGAAACAGTAGTCGCTCCAGTTTCCGCCTCCCTTGTAGTAGGCCGTGCTATACGTGTTAGCATTATAGGCTTCGCCATACATCCACAAAACGTTTTGGCCGGTGTTGCAGGGTGTTACGCCCGGGACTATGCCATAACCTGTTGACATGAGTATCTGCCAGCCCGAGAGATCAGCTGGCGACTCGAAGTTATTCTCGTAGATGGTTGCAGCCGTACCAAGATTCACCGTCAATACTAGAGCGGAAGCAAGTGCGAAAGCGGTGATCATCTGCTTCATGGCTCATTCCTCCTCGTGCAATCTAGAACTGCCCAGCCCAGCATCCAGAGGATGCCATGAACGACTCTCAATCATTGTCGCATCATCGCGTGGATACAGCTCGAACATGCGCTCCTTGCTGCCGGCACTTGCCGTTGTGGAACTCGCTCCTGCTGGACGCTCACTCCTTGAATTGCGTCTTTATGCCCCCCCAAGTCGAGGGCTGAACGGCGTTGTCACACCCGCACCCCGACCCGAAGGCACCGATTGTGCCCCCACAGTCATACCCATCGGGATGATAGCCGGGAAGGCACGGCGAACAGCCCTGCACCGCCAGGTCCACGCCTGGCAAGTCGCAGAACAAGGGATCAGCGGAGAAGTTGCCGTCAGCACCATACTGCCCTGAAATGCATCCCACCCAATCGCCTCCTGCATTGCCATGGATATCGCAGCATTGGATTTCGACCTGGCCCATGCTGCAGCTGACGGCACACCCGGTAGTGTTGAAGACGATGATGCTGTTCACCAGAGTGGGCTCCGAGAAGTCAACGGCCTCAAGCGCTCCACCGGTACCCCCTGAGTTCCCGCACATGGTGCAGTCAGCGATAACCGGCGAGCTATAGTAGTTGCACCCGATGGCTCCACCACCGAAGGGAGCTGAGTTGTCTAGGAACAAACAGCCCGTAATAGCAGGTGAGGAGTAGTTGGTGCAGAAGAGGCCTGCGGCATGATTCCCGGAGGCGTTATTGATGAAGTTGCAGTCGGTTATCGTTGGAGAGCTCCATGAGCAACAGAGACCACCGCCGTCGAGACTTGCCGAATCTCCAGAGAAAGTGCAGTCAATCAAGGTCAAGGCCGAGGTGTTGCAGTATATCCCACCACCATAATGGCCCGACGTGCTGCTGGCAATCACGCAGTTGATCATTGTGGGTGATGAATTGAGACAGAGCACGGCCCCGCCATTCCCTGAGCTGTAGCCATCCATCACTGTGATTCCCTGTATCACGGTGGCGGCTGTCTCTCCGCTCACGAAACGGAGTGCATTGGCCGCGCCGTCGCAGTCGATTACGGTGACCTGGGGGCCGAACTCTGAGACCAGTAGCACGTCGCGGCCTTTGAAATCGATGGCACGGTTGCCGAGTCCCGTGTATGTTCCTGCCCCGACCAGGACGGTGTCACCTGTCGCGGACGAGTCTATCCCGGCCTGAATCGTCGCGGCATCTCCACTGCCATCCGCCTTGATGTACCAAGTGCGAGCCGAAACCTGAACAACAACTACGAGCACGATGCACACAGATAGGGCTACATGTCTCATGGGTCACCCCTTCGCTCCGCCGTTATGCTAGAACACTATTGTACCACGGCAGGATTCCTGGGGCAAAGACGAACACGCTGCGGATTGGGGCTTGTAGGAGACATCACGACCGTGTCAAGAGTTGATCCCGAGTGATTTCACGCATCGGCGAGACACGGGAATGTGGTACACCACGTGAATTTGAATTTGAACCAAATCCTGACCTTTTTGAATGATATGGCTTTGCTCCAGCAAGGTCAGGAAGACCTGAGTTCGACGCGGTCGGTTCCCTCCTGACATACCGATTTCTCAGTAGAGCGGCCAATTACATCTATTTAGGGGAACCTGACCGTCCACCCACCATTCTACAATGCCGTTGATTTGCCGCCCATTCTGTGATGCAATGGACGTCCGAGATTCTTCCGATGCCGGCCTGCTGGCTGGGGGGCAAACGATATGGCCTCTGACCCCGATGACAATTCCGCAGGGCAGACTCGTCCCTTGCAGGTCCTGTCCCCGGGCACTTTGATATCGCATTACAGAATCCTCGAGAAGATCGGTGCTGGTGGAATGGGCGTGGTGTATAAGGCTCAGGACACCAGGCTGCACCGGAGCGTGGCTCTGAAGTTCCTTCCTCCTCACCTGGCGTGTGATAAAGAGGCGAGAGATCGCTTTGAGCATGAGGCTGAATCTGCATCTGTCCTGAACCACCCGAACATCACTACCGTATATGAGATAGATGAAGCGTCTGGGCAGTGCTTCATTAGCATGGAGTACGTGGACGGCGAGACCTTGAAAGA
>Ga0316628_100003054_pt1 | contig 12735 bp, 7 predicted proteins | sample OWC_Aug_M2_C1_D5_FD_207648 | JGI IMG/M metagenome (GOLD analysis project Ga0316628, IMG submission 207648) | Wetland soil microbial communities from Old Woman Creek delta, Ohio, United States - OWC_Aug_M2_C1_D5_C | ecosystem: Environmental > Terrestrial > Soil > Wetlands | place: USA: Ohio...
ATTTCCCTTTTCCCCGACGGCTCGCAGAGGGACAGTCCCCATCCGGGGACAGTCCCGACCCTGCAGAAATAGGGAATAGGTATCATGTCCCCCATTTTTGATGTCCCCCATTTTTGATATAATCGCGCCATATATTTGACATGTAGGAGGCTCGGCATGTCACACCGCTTCGGCTCGTCGTTCAAGGTCTCGCTCGTCCTCTTGCTGGTCCTCGCGTTCGCGGGAGCGTTCGCGGCCCCGCAGACAGCACCTCAGGCGGCCCCCGCGCCCGGCGGCCCCGACCCGGCCAGCCTCGTCCGCCACCTCCACTGGCGGTCCATCGGCCCGGCCAACATGGTCGGCCGCATCTCCGATTTCAAGGCCCTGGACAGCGACTTCACCCAGGTCCTCGTGGCCACGGCCTCCGGCGGGGTCTTCAAGTCCGTGAACGCCGGCACGACCTGGGAGCCCATCTTCGACCGCTACGGCGCGGCCTCGATCGGCGATGTTGCGTTCTTCCAGAAGGACCCCAACATCATCTGGGTCGGCACGGGCGAGGAATGCGTCCGCAACAGCGTCGCTTGGGGCGACGGCGTCTACAAGTCCACCGACGGCGGCAAGACCTTCGCCCGCATGGGCCTCGAGACGACCCAGACCATCGCCAAGGTCATCCCCCACCCCGCCGATCCCAACATCGTCTACGTCGCCGCCTCCGGCCATCCCTGGGGCTACACGGGCGACCGCGGCCTGTTCAAGACGACCGACGGCGGCGCGACCTGGGCCAAGCTCGCCGGCGGCCTGCCCAACGACGGCAAGACCGGGGCCATCGACCTGGTCATGCACCCGACCGATCCGCAGACGCTCTACGTCGCCTTCTGGCAGCGCCTGCGCCGGCCCTGGCGGTTCGATTCCGGCGGCCCGAACGCCGGCATCTTCAAGACGACCGACGGCGGCGCGACCTGGGCCAAGCTCACCCAGGGCCTGCCCACCGGCGAGCTGGGCCGCATCGGCCTGGCCATCTCCCGCTCGAAGCCCCAGGTCCTCATGGCCATCATCGAAGCGACCTATCAGCCACAGGCCATGATCCGCCAGGGGAACGAGCAGAAGCCCAACCCCGAATTCGAGGACATGACCAAGCTCGGCACGGGCGTCTACCGCTCCGAGGACGGCGGGGCGACCTGGGCTTTTATGAGCCGGCAGAACAACCGGCCGTTCTATTACAGCCATATCTACATCAATCCGCAGGAAGACAAGTGGGTTTACTGGCTGGCCACGAGCATGAGCTTCTCGGCCGACGGCGGAAAGACGTGGAGCCAGGTCGGCGGCCTCCACCCCGACTTCCATGCCCTGTGGATCGATCCGACGAACAAGAACCGCTTCTACGTCGGCCAGGACGGCGGCGCCTCCCTGACCTACGACCACGGCAAGACCTGGGTCTTCTTCGACAACTTCACCGCGGCCCAGTTCTACGCCGTCAGCACCGACATGCGCGATCCCTACTACGTCTACGGCGGCCTCCAGGACAACGGCTCCTGGGGCGGCCCGTCGATGAGCCGCGAGGGCCAGATCCTGACCGACTTCTGGTACAACATCGGCGGCGGCGACGGCTTCCACACCCAGAACGATCCCGAGGACTGGCGGACGGCCTACGTCGAGAGCCAGGGCGGAGCGATGCAGCGGGTCAATGTCGAGACGCGCGACTCGAAGCAGATCCGGCCCACCCAGGCGAACATCGTCAACTACAAGGAGTACTACCCGCCGGCCCCGCCCGAAAAGAAGGCGCCGGCCGGCAAGCCCGGCGCCAAGCCGGCGGCCAAGCCCGAGGCCAAGCCCGGGGCGGCCGCGCCCGAGGAGCGGGGCCTGATGATGCGGCGGGAGCAGGGCCCGCTGCGCTTCAATTGGTCCACGCCGATCCTCCTCTCCCCCCACAACCCCGAGACCCTCTACGTCGGCGGCAACCATCTCTTCAAGTCCGTGGACCGGGGCGAACATTGGATGATCATGAGCCCGGACCTGACGACCAACGACAAGGACAAGTACAGCCCCAAGAAGCCGAGCGGCGGCATCACGGTCGAGGACACGGGGGCCGAGAGGTACTGCACGATCATCACCATCTCGGAATCGCCGCGCGTGCCAGGCCTCGTCTGGGTCGGCACCGACGACGGCAACGTCCAGCTGACCAGGAACGATGGCGTCACCTGGACCAACATCACGGCCAGCTTCTACGACCCGAAGACCGGCAAGCCCAAGCCCGGCGTCACGGGCGCCCGCTTCCCCGCCGGCCTCTGGTGCAGCCGGATCGAGGCCTCGCACTTCGACGACGGCACCTGCTACGTGACCTTCGACGGCCACCGCTCGGACGATTTCCGCCCCTATGTCTTCAAGACGACCGACTTCGGGAAGACCTGGACGTCGATCGCGGCCGGCATCCCCGACGACCATCCGGTCTACGTCATCCGCGAAGACCCCGTCAATAAGAGCCTGCTCTTCCTGGGCACCGAGTTCGGGGTCTTCTTCAGCCGGGATGCCGGGGCGAGCTGGGCGAGCCTGAAGCTGAATATGCCGACGGTCGCCTTCCATGATCTCCTCATCCAGCACCGCGACAACGACCTCATCACCGCGACCCACGGCCGGGGCATCTGGATCATGGACGACATCACGGCCCTGCGCCGGACGAGCGACGGCATCCTGGGCCAGGATGCTTACGTCTTCGAGCCCAACAGGCCCGGCACGCGCTGGCTGACCATCGAGCGCGGCGGCTACGGCCGCGGCGACCTCTTCTTCAAGGGCGAGAACCCGCCCGTCGGCTCGATCGTCAATTTCTACCTCAAGGCCAAACCCGGGGCGCCGGCGACCCTGGAGATCTCCGACCCCGCGGGCGCCCTGAAGACGACCTACATCCTCGACAAGGCCGAGGCGGGCATCAACCGCCTCGTCTGGGACTTCCGCTTCGACCCGCCGCCGGCGACGACCCAGACGCTCGTCGGCAACATCAAGCGGCAGATCGAGCCGGCCCTGCTGCGGACCGACCTGACGGACGAGCAGAAGGCGACGCTCAAGCAGGCCCAGGCCGACCTCGACAAGTGGGGGGCGAACTACCGCAAGGTCGAGGAGATCCAGGGGCTGGTGTTCTCGATCCTTCGTCCCGGCGGCTTCTTCGGCGGTCAGCGCTTCCGTCGGGGAGGCCAGCAAGCCGGCGCGGGCATTTACGCGGTCAAGCTGACGGTGGGCGACAAGACCTTCGCGGGCAAGGTCGCCGTCCGCCTCGACCCGATGCTCTCGGGCCAATAAGAACTAGGCGGGGACACGTACTCCGTGTACGTGTCCCCGTTTCAGACCTTACTTGAAGAGCGGGTCGGGGCTGACCTTGATCGTCTTGGTGGCGATGTCCTTGCCGTCCACGTTGAGGGTCACGCTGTAGCTGCCGTAGTCGACGAAGTTCAGTCGCCCGCCTCGGCGCCCCCCGCCCCCGCCCGGGCCGCCCGCCGGCTGGCCGCCCTCGGCCCGCCGGGTCAGGTTCCACGAGGCCTTCTGCAGGCCCTTCTTGGAGTTGCCGGCGACCTCCTGGACGACCGCGCCCGCGGCGTCCTTGATGACGAGCTTGACCGACTTGGGATCAGCCTTGACGTAATAATAGAGCGTCGCTCCGATGGGCGGGTTGTCGACCTTGGCGAACTCGCCGTACTGCTCGCCGCCCTGCTTGTAGCGGTTCCAGCGCACGGCCTCCCCGGGATCGAAGAGATAGGCGTCCTTGGCCAGGTTCTCCGCCGTCATCTCCTTGAGCGGGGCGATGTCGGCGATGAAGATGCCGCGCCCGTAGGTGCCGATGACCATGTCGCGGTCGCGCTTCTGGATGGCCATGTCGCGCACGACGACGTTCGGGGCCGAGGTCGAGAAGGGCATCCAGGTCTTGCCCTTGTCGATGGAGACGTGGATGCCGTAGTCGCCGGAGATGTAGAGGACGTTGGCGTTGTCCGGGTCCTCCTCGACGTCGAAGATCGGGTTCTGGAGGCCGCCCGAGATATCTTCCCAGGTCTTGCCCAGGTCGTGGGTGACGAAGAGCCAGGTCTTGTCCTCGTTGTGGGTCCGGTAGCCGCTGAAGCCGACGTAGCAGGTGTTCTCATCGAAGCGGGAGGGGACGACCCTCTTGACCCAGCGGTCGAACGGGATGAGGGCGCCCTTGGCCCCGGCCTTGGCCTTGCCTGTCTTCATGTCGTAGAACCTGGCCGTGAGGTTGGTCCAGGTGACCCCGCCGTCGGGCGACATCTGGACGTTGCCGTCGTCGGTGCCGGCCCAGAGGAGGCCCGGCTTCTTGGCCGACTCGGCGAAGGTGTAGATCGTGGCATACTGGAGGTTGGTCTTCTTGGCCTCCTCGAGGCGCGTCTTGTCGGCCCGGGTCAGGTCGGGGCTGATGGCGACGAAGGTGCCCTCCTCGCCCCGGCTCAGGGACCGGTGGACGTACTGGGAGCAAACATAGACGATGCCCGGGTTATGAGGCGAGAGGACGATCGGCGCGTTCCACTGGTAGCGCTGGGCGGGCATGCCCTTGGCCGACTGCTCGGGCGTCGTCCGCGGGGCCAGGCGCGAGGCCTGCCCGGTCGAGAGGTCCTGGCGGCTCGAGCCGCCGAACTGGCTCTCGTAATAGACGAGGTCCGGGTCCCACCAGTCGCGGACGACGTAGAAGGCGTCCCCCGTCGGCAGGTATCTCCAGTCGGCCGCGAAGACGCCCCAGGCGTTCCGCGTCTGGGACGGGCCCAGCCAGGCGCCGTTGTCCTGCGTCCCGCCCATGACGTTGTAGGGCATCTCGTTGTCGGCGGCGACGTCATAGAACTGCTGGGCGCTGATCGTCGATTTCTGGATCCAGTGCTTGCCGCCGTCCCAGGTCTCGCCGAAGCCGCCGTCCGTGCCGCTGAAGATGTGGTTCGCGTTCTGGGGGTCGACCCAGAGGGCGCGGTGGTCGACGTGGAGCTTGTAGGCCCCGGAATCCCAGCCGCTGACCTTGAAGGTCTTGCCGCCGTCGGTCGAGACGGTCACGTTGGTGTCGCAGGCGTAGAGGTTCTGATCGTTCTGGGCGTCGACGTAGAGCCGGCCGTAGTAGCCGGCCTCGGTCTGGTTGACCAGGGCGCTGCCGCCCTGGAGCTTGTACTCGGTCATCTTCTTCCAGGTCTCGCCCAGGTCCTCCGAGCGATAGATCACGCCGGAGCGCTTGACCGGCTCCTGGTTGCGCAGGATGCCCGCGTAGAGGACCTCGAGGACGTAGCGGTTCGTGACCTGGAAGCGGCCCTTGGCTTCGCTCGAATCGGGCTTGGGCGCCTCCCTCTTGAGAAGGGCCTCGATCTCGTTCGTCCCGTCGATGACGGCCTTGTTCTTGGCGTAGACCTTGCGGGCCGCCGCGGTGAACTTGGCCATGTCGACGCCCGACTTGGCCAGGAAGTCCTTGTCGCCGATGGCCTCGTTGAGCTTCTTGACGAGCTCCGCTTCGTCGGCGGCGGCGATGGGGGTGAACTTGGGGGCTTCCTTGGCCATGGCCGGGTTGATCTTGAAGGCCTTGAACTTGTCGAAGGTCACGTCTTCGGCGAAGGGGCCGCCGCCCCCGAAACCGCCGAAGCCGCCGGGCGCCCGGAAGTTGGCCACGCCGTCGCGCTCGGCGAGCCCGAGGTCGACCTCCTCGTCGAGCCGGACATAGACGATGTCCGGGTTCTTGAGGTGGACGGCCAGCCCGGCCCGGCCGACGTCGAGGTTGACCGGCAGGCCCTGGGCGAGCTTCTTCCAGGTCTTGCCGCCGTCGGTCGTCTTGTAGAGGTTGTTGCCCGGCTGGCGGTCGATATAGGTCCAGGCCCGGCGATAGGTCTTGTAGGCCTGGGCGATGACGACGTTGAAATCGCGCGGATCGACGACGAAGTCGCCGACGCCGCGGTCGTTCATGGGCCCGAGGTTCGCCCAGGTCTTGCCGCCGTCGGTCGTCTTGTAGAAGCCGCGCTCACTGTCGAGGGCGTTGTCGTAGAGCTTGCCCTCGGCCGCGGCGTAGACGACGTCGGGGTTCTTGGGATCGACCTGGACCTTGTTGATGAAGAAGCTCTTCTCGAGCCCGACGTGGGTCCAGGTCTTGCCGGCGTCGGTCGATTTCCAGACGCCGTTGCCGTGGCTGCTGGAGCGGGCGTGCATCGGCTCGCCCGTGCCGAGGTAGAGGACGCTGGGGTTGGAGGCGGCGACGCTGAGCGAGCCCATGCTCATGTTGCCGTACTTGTCGAAGATGGGCTCGAAGTGGATCCCGGCGTCCTCGGTCTTCCAGAGGCCGCCGCTGGCGGTCAGGACGTAGTAGGTCGTGATCTGGCCGGGCGGCACGGCGAACTCGGCGATGCGGCCTGAGAAATTGACCGGGCCGACCCAGCGCCAGGCGAGCTGGTTGAGGTCGTCGGCCGTGATCTGGGCCTGGAGCGAGGCGGCCCCGACGGCGCCCAGGGCGAAGCCCAGGACGAGAAGGACCGGGAGAAGACGGGACAGACGGGTAGGCATCGATGTTCCTCCTGAGGGGTTTTGAACGCAAGGATTCGGCACGTCGCCTGTTAGACGACGGACGGAAGTTATTTCTTCCATGTTCCGGAGAAACCCGTCGGCGGCCGCGGGGGAGCCCCGCCGGCGGAGAACGAAGGATTACCACAATTGATTCGGGGACACAATACTATTTTCCGAATTTCCCGACCCGGGAGTGTCCCTCTGGACAAGATCGGAAAATGGTATCGTGTCCCCGAATTAGCGCTTGCGGGCGATCATCCGGACCAGGTTGGAGTCCGGGCCGCCCCAGTCCCCCAGCCCCTTGATCTCTTCGTAGCCGACCATCTCGAACCCGGCGAAGCATTCTTTGAGCTGGCCCGGCCGAAGGGCGCGGACCATCGGGGCATAGGGCCTCTCGGGCGTATCGACGAAGTGCTCGAAGACGACCAGGCCTCCGGGCCGAAGCGAGGCCTTGAGGCGCTCGACGAAGGCCGGATCGGTCACCGGGGCCCAGGCGAAGGTCATCACGATGAGGTCCCAGGCGTCCTTGCCGAAGTCGAATGAGGCATAATCGGCCTTGATCGCGGTGATCTTGACCCCCGCGGCCTCGGCGTTCCGGGCCCGCCCTTTCGTTTGCGTTTAAAAGATGTGGCCGAAATTGAAATAGAGGCCCATGCCTTCCCCGCTCCAGGCGACGTCGACCCTGGCCACGAAATCCGGCATGTAGAAGCGGAGCCCGACCCCCGCGTCGAAGGCGATCTTCCGGATATCGATGTCCGAGTGCGAATCGAAGACCGTCCCGGTATCGCAGAAGACGTTCCCGCCCAGGCGCCAGATGATCGGGAACCGATACTCCGCGTTGACGAGGAACTTGCCCCGGTCGAGAAAGCGGTTGAGCGGATAGCCGCGCATGGCGGTCATCATGTTGCCGCCGCCGAGCGACGAGTTGTCGAAGAGCGGGACGCGGCTGCCGCCGACGTACTGGGCCAGGGCCCGGGCGGCGAAAACGTCCTTCTCCCCGAAGACCTTCCTGTACATGCGGAGGTCGAGGGTCAGCCGCTTGAACGAGGCCTCCTCGCCGCTGCCGAGGAAGCGCGCGGCCAGGTCGCCCTGGAGGATGAAGCGATAGCCGGCCGTGGGATGGATCTGGCTGTTGGAGGTGTCGTAGCGAAGGGCCAGGGACGCGAAGGGGATGAACCGCCGCCCCCCCGCGGCGAGCGCGGCGATCTCGCCGAAATAGGTCCCGGCTTCGACCGGCTCGCCGAACCGGACCCAGCGCAGGGTATAGGCGGCCTCGACAACGAGGTGGGCGGTCAGCCCGCGCCCGAAGACGAGCGGCAGCTGGATGTTCTCGTAGGTGAAGACGGTCTTGTCGCTCTTGGGCGCCAGAGCGCCGAGCCCGTAAAAATTGTATTTCAGGAACTTGTCGTACTCGGCCTTGAGGTCGAGGGACAGGCCGTAGCGCCGGCCCTGCCGGATCTCGAAGTCCGGGATGGAGAAGGTGAACACATACCAGCGCTCGCCCTTGGTCGAGTTGAACAGGATGAGGTCCAGGGACTCCTTCCAGCCGAGATAATCGACGAACTTGACCCGGCCGCCATAGCCGAAGCCGATGTCGGTGTCATACATCAGGATCGGAAAGGGGCTGAAGGACTTGTAGGACCCGGGCGGGATGGCGGTCTCCTGAGCGGAGAGAGGCGAAGGCGGCGCGAAGGCGGCGGCCGTGGCGACGATGACCGCGGCGGCGAGAAGGACGCGGGCGGCGTGTCTGGCCATGGCTCCCTCCGGCCCGATCAGTCCCAGATATAGGGGAACTGCTTTCCGGCTTCCTCCGGAAAGATGAGTCCGCCGACCAGAGAGATCGCCCTGGCGAGCACCGGGTCGCGCCCGGCCGCCAGGTCCTCGGCGGTAGGCAGGACGGCCTCGTCGGGAACGACGCCGGTCCCCTCCAGGCTCTGGCCGTCGGCCATGATGAGATCGGTTTCGGTGATGGTGATGCCGTAAAAGACGGAGAACTGGGCCCCCATTTCCCGGCTATAGAGCTTGCTTTCCATCACCGCGCCCGCGGTCCTGTCCCCGATGACCACGCCGCGCTTCTCGAGCTGGATGACCCGCGCGAAGAGCTCGGCCGCCGAGCCCGAATCGGCGTCGACGATGACCGCGAGCTTCCCCCCGAAGGCCTTCTCGCCCCGGGTCTTGGCGACCAGCGGCTTCGAAAGCTTGCCCCGCCCGCGCCTCTCCGCGACCTTGACGTCGTGATCCAGGACGGACCCCAGCAGGCCTGTCAGCGTATTCTCATATCCGCCGGGATTCCCTCTAAGGTCGAGCACGACGGACTTGTAAGCGCTCATTTCGGCCGCGATCCGCTTGAATTCGGAGACGTCGCCGATGAACGAAGGGACGTTCCAGACGAAGACCTTTTTATCGGTCGACCCGAAGAACCGGTGAACGTCCGAGGCGTCCTCGAGCTCGCGGATGTAGTCCCAGATATCCTCGCCTTGAGTCAGGTCGTGCAACCTCCTCGCCTGGCCGATCCAGGTCATGACGTCGATCTGGCGGGGCGGAGCGCCGGGGCTCTCGACGACCAGCCTGATCTGCGGCACCGGCCGGAGGCTGTAATACACGTACCGGAACGAGTTGGCGTTACGGCGGCCGATGGCCCGGCCGTCGATCGAGATCACGGCGTCGCCGACCTTGAGGCCCTTGGCCTCGGCGTCGCTCCCCGGCTTGACGGCGATGACGTAGGCGCGGTCCCCCACCGCCCGCATGCGCCAGCCGTATTCGAAGTCGGCCGAGCGAGCGGGCGGGACGAAACGCGTATGCGAGTCCCCGAGATCGATGACGGCCTGGCCGATGATGCCGAGCATGTGGCCGAGCGAAGTGGCCGTCTCGATGTCCTGCTCCGCCTTGAGGAAGCGGGCCTCGAGGTCGACGCCGTGGAAGGTCTGATCGTAGTAGTGGTTCCGGAGGTCCTTCTTGATCGTCTTGAGCATCGTCCGTCCGCGGATGAGGTCGGTGTCCCGCAGCTGGGCGGGGGCCAAAAGGGCCGTGGCGAGCAAGGCGGCCGCGGCGGCGGCCACGGAACGGAGTCGGATCGGCGGGCGGGACGGACAGCCGGCACGAGGGTTCATGCGTGATCCTCCTTGGCCCCGAGATTCGGGCGGGCGAGAGGAGCGTCGCCTGCGGCGGCCGGGGTCTCCCGGGCCGTTGCGTCCGATAATAATCCCTGCGAAGAAAGCCTGTCAATCCCTCTTAGACCGGGGGGCGGAGGCGCTTGTGGAACCAGGGCTGGAGCGCCTTCATCTTGGCCACCTGGGAGGCCGGGGCGTGCCGCCGGGCCGTGGCCAGCTCGGCGCTCCCCGCCGGCGCGCCCCAGCGGATCTCGACGCTGTCGTTGGGATTGTAGCCCATCTCGAGGGCGTCCGCCCTGGCGAAGACTTCCGCCAGGGTCAGGGTGCGCTCCGAACCGTCCGATCCCTTGTACGTGATCGTCATCGAGGCGGCCCATTTCGTCTCGAGGGCAAGGAGCTCGCGGCGGATCGCGTCCGGCGACTTTCGGCCGCCCATCTCGTAGGCCGCCGGATCGCGGGCGACCTTGTCCGGAAATTCGAGGATGGTATCGATGGCGATGAGCAGGCGCAGGTCGCGATTGGGGGTCGAGTAATCCTCCCACGGTCCGAGCGACTGGAACACGGCGTTGCCCGAGGGCATGGGGATGACCGTGCCGGGGTGGGCCGTCATGTAGTCTTCGCCCTTGGCCACGGAGCCGACGCGGACGATGAGCTGCTCATGGAGGGCCCGAAAGAGGTCCTCGAAGGCCGCCTTCGCGTCGAGGGGCTCGGGGTTGACGAGCTTCTCCATGGCCGCGTAGAACGCGGCGCTCGTCATCTTCTCCTGCTCGAGGGAGAAGTCGCCGTAGTCGGGGCTCCCCGCGATCTCGCGGTTCGTGAGAAGCCGCGGCCGGCCGGCCTCGAGGACGATCGGCCGGAAGGCTTTGAAGCCGGGCTCGCCGATGACGTCCTCCGTGGTGAAGAGGAAGTTCCCCTTCCAGAAGCGCTTGACGCCGATCGTCCCGTCGGGCTGGGCGTCGGCGCCGAGAAGGAGCCCGGGCGTCTTGCGGGCCTGGGCGATCCAGCGGACCAGGGTGTAGGTATGCCCGTACGGATCGGCGAAGACCGTGCCCGGCTTGAGAGCCCGGCGCGTCAGCGGCAGCGGATAGTAATCGGTGTCGTCGGCCCGGAGGGCCGTCCGGCCGTTCCCGGCGTGGACGACGTTCTTGATCACGTTGAGAAAACGCCGCATGGCCGGGACGGGATCCCCCGCCGCGCCCGGGCGCCTCGTCTCGGCCATGATGAGCCGCCCGGCTATCGGCGGCGATTCGAGCGTGCCCCAGCTCGTTTCGTGGAAGCCGAAGGGCAGGCCGAGCTTCCAGGCGAAATAGGCCCGCAGCGTGTACGGATTGTCGGCGCAGTCGGGCGTCATCTCCAGGGCGTCGGGCCCCGAGGCCTCGTCCTCGCCGAGCCCGAGGTGATCGTGGAGGAGGTTGCGGGCCCGGTCGCGGGTGACGTCGTGGAGGGCCGGCCATGTCGAGCGCTCGTCGGCCTCGGCGAAGAGGGCTTCGATCCAGGCGGCATAAAGGCTCTCCGCGGGCCATGACCAGCCCTTCGAGACGTCAAGGAGGTCGGACGGGCCGGCTTCGATCTCGCGGCGGCCCTCGCCGAGGACGACCTTGACCTCTCCGGCCGGCGCCGCGCCGAATTCTGCGGCGACCCAGTACGGAGGCCCCCCTCCCCTTCTCACGCTGAGAGGCCTCGACTCGCCGGAGGGCCCGCGGAGCGCGAGGCGGACCTTGGCGGCGTCGGCCTCGAACACGGCCAGAACGCGGAGCGGCCGGCCCGGACGGGGCCTTTCCGGAGAGATGAGCACGGCGCGCCGGCCCGCCGGCGCCTCAGGCTGTGACGCATCCGGACGCAAGGCCGCCCGGCCCCGGGGGACAGAGACGATCTTCCCCGTGACGAGAAGGAGAACGGCCGCGACGAGGAGGCCGATAAGGACGAAAAGGACCCTTCTCGGGCGGCCGCCGTGTCTCCGGGTTTGACGATCAGAAGTAATAGCGGAAGCCAATCGCACCGGCCATCTGGACCTCGGTCGAGGGGACGAGATCGAGCATGGGCACGATCTCGAGGAACAGCTCGACCGGCGTCTTCTCGAATTCGTAGGAAATGCCGACCGGGACCCTGATGCTCACCGTCGTATGGTGCTCCCCGGTCGTGTCCTCGGAGCCGAACTTGACCCTTCCGCCGACGCCGTAGTAGAGGGCCATGCGGCCGGTTTCGGGCTTGAAGATGCTGAAATTGTGAAAGAGGAGATCACCGTGGAGCTGGAAGAAGCCGCCGCTCACGAACGACCACGCGGCCCCGGCGTCGATGGCCACGGTCTGGCGGTTCCAGATCTTGAAGGTGAGACCCGTCGGCTCCCCGAGGATGACGCCGGCTCCGATGTTGTGGTTGCTCTCGCCGAACGAGAGGCCGGCCAGGCAGCCGAAAAGGATCAGGGCAAGGGCAGCGCGTTTCATAGGCCCTCCTTGTTCGAGGTTCAGGATACTGCGGTCCGCTGAAAAAGTACCAGAAATCAAAATGGGGGTCAAACCCGGAAAGGGGGAAATTCGTCAGCGTTCGCTCCACCGGCGGCGGCTAACCGTCCGCGCCTTCCCTCCTGATGACAAGAGCCCGAAAAACGGGTACCCTGGCGCCAGGGGAACCGAGATGCCGCTCGCCGGCCTCCTCGAGAGGCACCGCCCGCGCCGCGAGGCCTTGGCCTTCCTCCGCTATATCGGCCCCGGCCTGCTGGTAACCGTCGGCTTCATCGACCCCGGGAACTGGGCCTCCAACGTCCTGGCCGGCGCCGCCCACGGCTACGGGCTGCTGTGGGTCGTCACCCTGGCCACGGTCATGCTGGCCGTCCTCCAGCACAACGCGGCCCATCTCGGCATCGCCACGGGCGAGTGCCTGGCCGAGGCGGCCACCCACCACCTGCGGCCGGCCGTCTCGAGGTTCGTCCTGGGAAGCGCCGTCCTGGCCGGCGTCTCGACGGCCATGGCCGAGGTCCTCGGCGCGGCCCTCGGCCTGAGCCTGCTCGTCCCCTGGCTGCCCTACGGCGCGGCGGCGGTCCTCGTCCTGGGCGTGGTCCTCATCCTGCTCTTCGCCAACACCTACCCGCGCCTCGAGAAATGGATCATCGCCTTCGTCTCGCTCGTCGGGC
>Ga0316628_100003055_pt1 | contig 12735 bp, 9 predicted proteins | sample OWC_Aug_M2_C1_D5_FD_207648 | JGI IMG/M metagenome (GOLD analysis project Ga0316628, IMG submission 207648) | Wetland soil microbial communities from Old Woman Creek delta, Ohio, United States - OWC_Aug_M2_C1_D5_C | ecosystem: Environmental > Terrestrial > Soil > Wetlands | place: USA: Ohio...
CCGAGAACCTGATCAACGATCCGCTGCACGGGTCCGATCGCGCCGAGCGCCATGCGTATGGCGGGCGGCAGGTTGTCGAGGAGGCGCAGGTCGAGACGGATGCTCGTCGTGGGCGCGTGCGCGGCGCGCGCAAGAACGTTCAGGACGTCGCCCACGCGGCGCGGCTTGCTGTCCACCAGGTGGAAGCAGCGGCCGTCGAGGTCCGGCAGGTGCGCGAGGTGATCGATCGCCGCCACCACATAGTCGACAGGCACGAGGTTCACGTACCCGCCGTCGAGCCCGATCATGGGAAACCAGCTCGGTACCGTGCGGCGCATCTTCTGGATGAGCTTGAAGAGGTAGTAGGGTCCGTCGACCTTGTCCATCTGCCCGGTGCGCGAATCGCCGACGACCATCGCGGGACGGTAGACGCGCCAGGGAACCTTGCTCGCGCGGCGCACCAGTCCCTCGGACTCGTGCTTGGTGCGGAAGTACGGATGCTCGAGCCCCTGCGCTTCGGCGAACATCTGCTCGGTAAAGACGCCCGGGTACACGCCCGCCGCGGCGATCGAACTCACGAGATGGAAGCGGCGCGCATGCACCAGGGAGGCGACCTCGAGCGCGTGGTCGGTGCCGAGGATGTTCGCCACATCGAGGCTCTCGGCGCTCGCCGCCAGGTCGTAGACCGCGCCGAGGTGAAAGAAATGCTCGATGCGGCCCGCGAGCCGCGCGCGATCCGCTTGCGTTACGCCGAGACCCGGCTCGGCGAGATCGCCCGCAATGGCTACGACAAGGCCCTTGCGCTCGCCCCAGGTCTCCCTGAGCGCCGCGAATTTGTCCGCGGAGGCCGGGCGCACCAGAACGAAGACCGGCTCGCCGCGCAGGAGCAATCGCTCGATGAGGCGGCGCCCGATGAAGCCGGTGCCCCCGGTGATGAAATAAGCCATGCCACCCGTCCGCCTGCCGCGCGTCCCTTGCGGAAATTAGACGCGGCCCGCCGCCGCAGGCGCATCGGGACAAATGCCTATTCAGCTCGACGCGCCAAGCGACCTTAATGCAGCCGTGGCTGCGCGACGCGAACCGATGTCGAGCGTGGATACGGCCTGGCTGCACATGGACCGGCCGACCAATCCCATGATGATCGTCTCGCTCATGCGCTACGGGAGGCGGCTCAATTTCCGCAACCTCACCCGGGCGGTGGAACAGCGCTTCCTGGTTCATCCGAGGCTGCGCATGCGCCCGGTCGAGAGCCTCACCGGAGTGGTGTGGGAAGAGGACGCTCACTTTCGCCTGGCGCGGCACGTGCGGCGCACGACGCTCGCCGCGCCCGGTGACGAACGCGCCCTTGCGGACGCGGTCGCGGATCTCGCGGGCCGGCGCCTCGATCCACGCTATCCACGCTGGCGATTCGATCTCATCGACGGCATCGGCGATGGCTGCGCGCTCGTGGTTCGAATACACCACTGCTATGCCGACGGCATCGCGCTGGTGCGCGTGCTGCTGGCCCTTGCCGATCCAGTGCGGGCTCCCGCGAACGCTGCGGCACCGGTACCCGGCGCGGCGCACGCACAGGTGGAATCCTGGCTGGAGCGACTGACCCCCGCGGCGATGAACCGCGTGATGCAGGAAGGCTCGGAGCTCGTCCAGCGTGGCCTGCACCTCGCGCTGCATCCCGGCGAGCTGAGCGAAGCCGCGCGTCAGGGCGTTGGCATCGCAGCCGAGCTCGCTCGCGTGGCGTTGATGCCTGACGATCCGGCGACGCCGCTGCGCGGCAAGCTGTCGACTCACAAGCGCGTGGCCTGGTCCCGGCCGCTGCCGCTCGAGAATGCGCGCGCCGCGGCCCACATGCTCGGGTGCACGATCAACGACGTCCTGACCGCGGCCGTCGCGGGGGCGTTTGGCTCGTACTTGCGCGCCGCCGGCGTGGACGTTACCGGCCTGTCGATCCGCGCAGCCGTGCCGGTCAACCTGCGCGGGCCGGGCGAGCCCGCGGGCCTCGGCAACCAGTTCGGGCTCGTCTTCATGCCGCTGCCGATCGGTATCGCGAATCCATACGAGCGCATCTACTCGGTCCACGCGCAAATGCAGCTGTTGCGCCAGTCACAGCAGCCGCTGATGTCGATCGTGCTGCTCGCGATCCTCGGACTCGGCCCCCGGACCTTGCAACAGCCCGCGGTCGACTTGCTCAGCAACAAGGCGACCCTCGTCATGTCGAATGTCCCCGGTCCGCGGGTACCGATGAAGCTGTGCGGCGTCGAGATGGAGGAAGTGCTGTTCTGGGTGCCGCAGTCGGGAAATCTCGGTATCGGAGTGTCGGTGTTCACCTACGACAACCAGATCCACTTCGGAGTGATCGCGGACCGCAACCTCATGCCGGAGCCGCAACGCGTGGTGGACGAATTCGAGCGGCAGGTCCAGGAACTGGTCAGCGCGTTGCCTGCGACTCCCGCCATCCCGCTACCACCCGCGCCCGCGCCGCAGGCAGTCGCGCACAAGAAACGCGCGCGGCGGCAACGCGTGGGCAAGAGTTCAGGAAAGCACCTGCCGTCGGGGAACTGAGCGCGCTGCGCCGTCAGCGCTCGAGCATGGCGCGCGCGGCTTCGAGATCGAGCTTCTCCATGGCATCCTCCGGCTCGCACCGGATGGCGGCCCGGAGAAGCTTCTCAACCTGATCACGCCGGTCGCGTCCGTAAAGGAGCTCGAGGCTGCGCGCATATTCGAGCCGGGCGATTGCGGATTGCGGGTTCAGCTTCACGGCAGTCTCGAATGCGCGCACGGCGGCGTCCGCGCTTGCTCCGTAGGTCAACCGGCCGATCAGGGCGCCCACCTTGGCGACGACCTCGGCATGGAACACGCCGAGCGCGATGTGCGCGTCCGCGTGCTTGCGCTCGAGCTCGAGCGTGCGCTCGAGGCTGCGCTGCACCTTGCCGCCGAGACCGGCGGCCAGTGCTGCAGCCACGGATATGCGCTGACTGTAGCGTCCGAGAACGAATGCGTGGAAGTAGTGCGCATTCGCGCGCTCCGGGTAGGCTTCGACCGCGGCCTCGGCCCGCTTGATTGCCTGCTCGAGAAGCGTGATCGCGCCGGCGTTCGTGGGCACCAGATAGGTCGCGTAGACGCCCGCCGCCTTGTTGGCGGCTGCAGCACCTTCCGGTCCGAGTGCTGCGCCGCGCTCGATGGCCGAGCCGAAATCCCCTGCGTGGAAGGCGCGCCAGGCTTCCTCGAGCTGCGCGCGGCGCTTGCCCGCGGGGGCGGGCTCGCAGTCCCCACGGTGCAGCCGCGGCCAGGCGCGCAGCAGCGCCGGACCCGCATAGCGATACGCCTGTGCGTCGTGCGGAAACGGCGTCCACTTGCGTGTCTTCATGAGCGAAGCTCCCCTGCGGTGAGTACGGATCGCGCCGCGCGCGCGAGCGGTAGATCATAAGTAACACGCTCTGCAAGTCATCCGGATTTCACGCAGACGCGGTGTCAGTCCTGGAGGAAAACTCATGGCAAAGAAGACAGATGGAAAGGCGCGTGTGGCAGCGCGCGCACGCAGGGCGGGCGGCGACTTGCTCGGTATGGGACAGCAGGTGTGGCTCGCGGGCGTAGGTGCTCTGGCCCGGACTCAGAAGCGGGGTCCGAAGCTGTTCGACGAGCTCGTCGATGAAGGGACGCGCGCGACCGCGCGCGCCCGTACGTCGGCACGGAGCACGACGCGGGGTGCGATGAAGGGATTGCGACGCGCGATCGGCACGGTCGAGAAGGGCGTCGAGTCCGCGCGTGGCCAGGCGTCGGCCACCTGGGACCAGGTGGGCAAGATGTTCGAAGTGCGCGTGCACCGTGCGATGCGACAGCTCGGCATGCCGACTTCCGACGAGATCGTGGCGTTGACGCGCAAGGTCAAGGAGCTCAACTCGGCCGTCGAAGACCTGGCACGGCGCAGCGCGCGAACCCAGCGCAGAGCGGGAGCAGCCCGCCGCACTCGCGGTGCGCACGGTAACGGCGCGCGCAGGGCACACGCGGAACCGGCGCAAGCCGCCTGACGCCGCGCGCCGCGCATGCTTGCGATCGAGGCCGCGCGCCGCCCGGCGCGTGGCCGGGGGCAGGTGGGTGTTGCGCTCGCCGGTGGCGGGCCGCTCGGCGCGTACTACGAAATAGGCGCGTTGCACGCGCTCGCCGAGGCGATCGAGGGGCTCGATCTCACGCGGCTCGATACCTACGTGGGTGTGAGCTCGGGTGCCGTGATTGCGGCGGGTCTGGCAAACGGCCTCGACACGGTGGATCTCGCGCGCATCTTCATCACCACCGAATCGAGCGACCACGTGCTGACGCCGGCCACGCTGTTTTCGCCGGCGGTCGACGATTACGCGAGGCAGCTCGCCCGCATTCCCGCGCTGCTGGCCGACCGGGTGACCCAGTACGTGCGACATCCGTTCAGCGCCGGGCTCACGGAATTCATGCTGCCCGTGTCGCAGGCGCTGCCGGCGGGGCTCTTCGATAACCAGCCGTTCGAGCGATTTCTGCGTGAGCTTTTCAGCCGCGACGGCCGGTCCAACGATTTCCGGCGCCTCAAGCACCGGCTGTACGTCGTTGCCACCAATCTCAATACCGGCGAGCCGATCGTTTTCGGCTCCCCGCGTCTGCGCGACGTTCCGATCTCGCGAGCGGTGCAGGCGAGCACGGCGCTGCCGGGGCTGTATCGTCCGGTCGCGATCAACGGCGCACGCTACGTCGACGGAGCGTTGCGGCGAACCATGCACGCCTCGCTGGCGCTCGATGCGGGCGCGACCTTCGTGCTTTGTCTCAATCCGCTGGTGGCGTTCAACGCAGCCGGGGCCCGCACGGCGCGCGAACGGACGGATCTCGCAGAGAAGGGCATGCCGACGGTGCTCAGCCAGACCTTCCGCGCGCTTATCCAGTCGCGCATGCAGGTTGGCATGGCCGATTACCCGGAGCGCTACCCGGCGGCGGACATCCTGCTGCTCGAGCCGGATCCCAACGACGTAAACATGTTCGTGACGAACGTGTTCGGCTATTCCAATCGCCGCCGGCTGACGGAGCATGCCTACCAGCGTACGCGCGAGGACTTGCGTCGATCGGCGCCGCGTCTGCGGCGCCTGCTTGCGCGCCATGGCCTGAGACTGCGCACCGACGTCCTGCACGACCGGCGCCGGAGCCTCATCGCCGACCTCAAGGCGCAGACGCGGGCAAGCCGTCAGGTATCGGCGGACCTGGATCGGACGCTCGATCGGTTGCGCAAGCTCGTCGCGCGCCGTTGAACGGCGCGGCGCGGGGAAAGGCATGGTCGCTGCGTGCCTCGCGATCCTGCTGGCGGCGGAACTCACGGTGCTGGGTCTCGTCGGGGCGTGCCTTCGGGCGCGAGGCCAGCCGGTTCCTGAAGTCTTCGGAATCTGCATCCTTCTTGCGCTCTCCTGGCGGGCCGCTCTCGTGGCTTTCGGGATGTTCGTGGCGCGCGTGGATCGGGGCCTCGACGCCCGCGGCGCGCTCGGCCGGATCGGCGCGTGGCTCTCGCTGTGTCTGCGGGAGACGGGTGCGATGTCCGCCGCCTACCTCGCGATGACCATTGAGCCCCTGCGATCGGTTCTGCGGCGACCCCCGCCGGCGGAGGGTGCCCCGGCGATCATTCTGGTCCATGGCTGGTGCTGCAATGCCGGCGTCTGGCGACCCGTCGTGCGCCGGCTGCGGCGGGCAGGGCTCGGGAATGTTCACGGCGTCACTCTGCATCCGGTGCTCGGGTGCCTGGATGCCATGGCGGCGGACCTGGAACGGCTCGTGTCGCCGCTGCGCGCGACCTGGGAGGGGCGGCGGATCGTGCTGGCCGCGCACAGCATGGGGGGGCTGGTCGCCCGCGCGTGGCTGCGCCGGCTCGATGCCGTCTCACGCGAACGCGTCTCGCTCGTGACGATCGGAACGCCGCATTGCGGAACGCGGGTGGCGGCGCTCGGAGCGGGAGCGGCCGCGCGGCAGATGCGTCCGGGAAGCGCGTGGCTCGCCGGTCTCGCGGCCGAACCTGATGGGCCGGCCGATCTCACCTGCATCGGCAGCCGCGCGGACAACTTCGTCGCACCGCAAGGCAGCGCCTGGCTCCCGGGAGCGCGGGCGATCGAGGTTCCCGGGGTCGGCCACTTCGCGCTCCTGATGGCTCCCGCCACGATCGACGCCCTGATCGCAGCTTGCCGTTTGCCGCAGCCGCAAGGTTCGGCCGGCTGATAAGGAGTATTGCCAATAGACGCCGGCGGTTCCGCTGACTAGTGTCGGTATCGAGGAGGAGCTGCCGTGAAAAAGATCTGGTTGCCGAACTATGAAAGCAACGTCCCGGCGGACATCAAGGTCGACCGGTTCCAGAGTCTGGTCGAGGTGTTCGACGAGACCCTCAGGAAGTTCGCCGACCGACCGGCGTTCCACAATCTGGGACGGACGATCACTTTCGCTGATCTCGACCGGCTGTCGCGCGCATTTGCCGGATTCCTGCAGCAACGGGGACTGACACGGGGCGAGCGCATCGCGTTGATGATGCCGAACCTGCTGCAGTACCCCGTTGCCCTTTTTGGGGCACTGCGAGCCGGCCTGGTCATCGTCAACACGAATCCGCAGTACACGGCGCGCGAGCTCAGGCATCAATTGACCGATTCCGGCGCGACCGCGGTCGTGGTTCTCGCCAACTTCGCGCACGTTGTGCAGCAGGTGCTGCCGGAGACGTCGGTGCGGACGGTGGTCGTCACGGAGATCGGCGATCTGCTGCCGCAGCCGCGGCGGTCGGCAGTGAACTTCGTGGTCCGGCGCCTGCGGCACATGGTGCCGAGCTTCCATATCGACGGGGCGATCGGCCTGCGCGAGGCGCTCGAGCGCGGACGCAAGGTCGAGCTGCGCGCGCCGAGCATAACAAGTACGGATCTCGCGTTTCTGCAGTACACGGGCGGAACCACTGGCGTGCCCAAGGGCGCGATGCTGTCGCACGGCAATCTCGTCGCCAACCTCGAGCAGGTCTCGGCGTTCTGGTCGAGCGTCATCGACGACGGGCACGACGTGGTGATCACGCCGCTGCCGCTCTATCACATCTTCTGCCTGACCTGTAACTGTCTCACCTTCATGAAGCACGGCGGTCTCAACGTGCTCATCACCAATCCGCGCGACATCCCGGCGACGCTCGCGGAAATGCGCAAGTGGCAGTTTTCCATCATCACCGGCGTCAACACGCTCTACCGCGGGATGCTCAATCACGCCAACTTCAGCAGCCTCGATTTCTCGCGCCTGAAGCTCGGTGCCGCCGGCGGGATGCCGCTGCACCCCGAAGTCGCGCGCCGCTGGCGCGAGGCGACCGGACGGCCGCTGCTCGAGGGCTACGGCCTGACGGAAGCGTCACCGGTCGTTGCCTGCAATCCCCCGCATGGCGAATTCGACGGCACGATCGGCACGCCTCTGCCCTCGACCGACATCTCGATTCGCGAAGGAGAGCGCGAGCTCGACGTTGGGGAGCGCGGGGAGCTGTGCGTCCGTGGGCCGCAGGTCATGCTCGGATACTGGCAGCGCCCCGAGGAGACGGCCAAGACGCTCTCTGCAGACGGCTGGCTGCGCACGGGCGACGTGGCGGTGATCGACGAGAAAGGGCGGCTGCGCATCGTCGATCGCATCAAGGACATGATCATTGTGTCGGGATTCAAGGTATTCCCGAACGAGATCGACAGCGTCCTCGAGGCGCATCCGGACGTGGCCGAAGCCGCGGCAATCGGCGTCGCCGACGAGCGCACCGGGCAGGCAGTCAAGGTCTTCATCGTGCCGCGTGCCGGGACGCAGCTGACGGCGGAGCAGGTGATGGACTACTGCAAGGCGAACCTGGTGCCCTACAAGATGCCGAGCTACATCGAGTTCCGCGACAGCCTGCCGAAGAGCAACATCGGCAAGGTGCTGCGCCGGGCGCTCGCCACGGAAACCCGGGCGGCGGCGGCATGAGCCGTGAGCTTGCGTTGGCCTCGATCTCCCTTTCGATTCGCAGGCTCTCGGAGCTGCAGAAGGAGGTCGCGGAGACGCAGGGAAGGCGCGAGGCGCTGGAGCGCCTGCAGGAGTTCCAGGCGCGCAGGCTCGCCGCCAGCTATCGCGACCTTTCCGCCGACCGCCGCTATCAGGCAGCGGTCGAGTTCTTTCTGACGGACCTCTATGGCCCGGTCGCATTCGAGGCGCGCGATCGGGAGTTCCAGCGCGCCTCGCGGCTCCTCGGGCGCATGCTGCCGCTCGGACCGCTCGAGGCGCTCGCGCGCGCGCTCGCGCTCCAGGCGCTGACGCTCGATCTCGACCTCCGGATCGCGCGTCAGCTCGCGAGCGGTCCGCCGTTATCGAGCGCCGAATACCGGCGCGCCTACCGCGCCTGCGGCGATCGGCCCGCACGCGAGCACCAGATCGAGCTGGTCATCGCCATCGCGCGGGCGCTCGAGCACTTCGTGCAACAGCCGAGCATCGAAGTGCTGCTGCGCATGGCTCACTTACCCGCGACGCTTGCGGGCTTCGGCACGCTGCAGTCCTTCCTCGAGCGGGGCTTCAGCGCTTTTCGCCGGCTCGAGGATTCCGACGCGTTCATCCGGCGCGTCGAGCAGCGCGAGCGCGCCTTCATGAACGAGCTGTTCGCGCAGCCGGTTGCCACGCAGCGGCCGGACGCCACGCCGGCGGCCGCGGCGGGAGCGCAGTGACCTCCGGCTACGACTTCATCGTCGTGGGGGCGGGCTCTGCCGGCTGCGTCCTCGCCAATCGCCTGAGCGCGAGCGGCGACGCAAGCGTGCTGCTGCTCGAGGCGGGTGGCCGCGACCGCAACCCCTTCATTCACATGCCGGCGGGCCTCGCCAAGCTCGTTGGCAACGCGCGCATCGACTGGGACTACTACACGGAGCCGGAGCCGCGGCTGGACGGCCGTCGCCTCTACTGGCCGCGCGGACGCGTGCTCGGCGGTTCGAGCTCAATCAATGCGATGTGCTACACGCGCGGCCAGCGCGAGGACTACGACGCCTGGGCTGCCTCGGGAAATTCTGGCTGGAGCTACGCGTCCGTGCTGCCATATTTCCGCCGGGCGGAAGGGCATGTCGGGGGAGCGAACGAATTCCACGGCGGCGACGGGCCGCTCAGCGTTTCGCGTCTCGCGTATCGCAACGCTCTTACTCCGGTGTTCGTGGCGGCGGCGGTCGCCGCGGGTTATCCGGGGAACGACGATTTCAATGGCGCGCAGCAGGCGGGGGTCGGCTTTTACGACGTGACCCAGCGCGCGGGTCGTCGCTGCTCGGCCGCGCGCGCCTACCTGGCGCCGATCGCGCGGCGCGCGAAACTCGAGGTGGTCGTCAATGCCGTGGTCGCGCGCTGCCAGCTGGACGGGCCGAGAGTCACGGGCGTCGAATACTTCGTCGGTGGAGAGCGGCGCTTTGCGCACTGCGCGGGCCAGGTCGTCCTGTCCGCGGGGGCCATCGGCTCGCCGCAACTTCTCATGCTTTCCGGAATCGGACCCGCGGCGCACCTGCGCGACCGTGGCATCGAGGTGCGTGTCGATCTGCCTGGCGTCGGCGCGAACCTGCACGATCACCTCGACGTCTGCACCCTGTTCAAGTGCACCCGCCCCGTGACCTACGATTTCGGACCGGCCGCGGAGGCGTGGGTCGCGCTGCGGTACCTCCTGACGCGCTCCGGTCCGGGAGTGAGCAACATCGCCGAAGCCGGCGGCTTTGTCGCGAGCCGCCTCGCTGACGACGGGCGACCGGACGTGCAGCTGCACTTCGTCCCGGCGCAGCTCGACGACCACGGCCGCAATCGCCTGCCGGGTCACGGGTTCACCATCCACGCGTGCGCGCTGCGACCCCGCAGTCGCGGATCGATCCGCCTGCGCAGCGCGAGTCCGGGCGAGAAGCCCTGCATCTACGCCAACTATCTCGAGGACGCCCATGACCTCGAGGTGCTGCTCGAAGGAATACGCATCTCGCGCGACATCGTGGCGCAGCGTCCCTTCGATGATTTTCGCGGGGCCGAGATCTTCCCCGGGGCGCATACCGTCGGCCGGGACGGACTCATCGACTTCGTCCGGCGCAAGGCGGAGACCATCTATCACCCGGTGGGGAGCTGCCGCATGGGGAACGACCGCCTCGCGGTCGTCGATCCCGAGCTGCGCGTGCACGGCGTAGAGGGTATGCGCGTCGTGGACGCTTCGGTGATGCCCGCGCTCGTGAGCGGCAACACCAACGCGCCCACCATCATGATCGCCGAGCGCGCGGCGGACCTGATCCTCGGGCGGCCGCCGCTCGCCGCTGCCTAGAGATCGGGCGCGGGCGTCAGGCGACGGCGCGCGGGGTCATAGAACGGGCGGTCCACGACCCGGCAGCGCGCCATGACCCGGCTCCACTTCATTTCCTTCTGATAGTAGATGTCGGCCCACAACTCCTCGCCCGGCTTACCCCAGGGCATGGAGAGGGAAGCGAGCGCGATGCTCGCCTTGGCGGCCGGCGACCACATCGCGGAGGTCACCGTCCCGATGGTCTTGCGGTGCCGGTCATAGATGAAGGCATCCTTCGCCGGCTTGTTGCCCTCGACGTCGAGCTTCACCAGGCGGTAGCGCGATCCGCGCGTTTTCTCGGCGAGCAATGCGCGGCGCCCGGTGAAGCTGGGCTTGTCGAAATCGACCAGCCGCCCGAGGTCGAGCTCGAACGGCGAGCGCGTGCGATCAGTGCGAACGGCGCGATCGGCCGGCAGAAAGTCGGTGCCCGCCTGAATGAACCCGGCCTCGATCCGGCTCATTTCGAGGGCGAGCGTTCCCATGGGGCGGATCCCGTAGTCGCGTCCTGACTCGAACAGGCGGTCCCAGAGGTTCTCCGCGCGCGCCGGGTCGATCCACAGCTCATAGCCGAGATCGCCGGTGAAGCCGGTGCGCGATACGAGAAGCTCGCTGCCCTCGAACGGCAAGCTCCGCAGCGCAAATGGCGCGAGCTGCTCGATGCCGGCGAGACCCATGCGCTTGAGAACGGCGCAGCTGGTGGGGCCCTGCAACGCGAGTGCCGCAATGTCGTGCGTCTCCTCGACGATCGAGACATCAAACCCGAGCGCCGACGCGTGCAGCCAGTCGAGCTGGCGCTCCTGGGAGCACAGGCGAAAGACGTTGTCATGCAGATGGAAAATCGTGCCGTCGTCGATCACCTGTCCGGCGTCGTCGCACCACACGCAGTAGCCAACGCGTCCGGGTCTGATCTTCGCGACGTCCCGCGTCACCAGGCGATTCATGAAGGCGAGTGCGTCGGGCCCCGTGATCTGGTGCTTCGTCATCGGCGACAGGTCGAAGACCGCGCAGGCGTTACGCAGCGCGTTGTATTCCATGCCGACGTCGAAGAAGGCGTCGGCCACCGTGTAGTCCCTCCAGCGGTGCCACAGGTTCAGCGTGTTCGCGACCGCCGTGCGCGAATGAAAAGGCGTCGTGTATACGGCCTGGCGAAAATGCTCGCGGGTCCTCATGGATTGCGCGCTCCTTCAAGTACCACGCGCGCGGCGTTTCTCCCGGCGCTGCCCATCACGCCGCCGCCCGGATGGCAGCCGGCGCCACACAGGTAAAGACCCGTCACGGGCGCCGCATACTGCGCGGCCCCCGGCACGGGTCGCAGCATCATGAGCTGGTCGAGCGCGAGCTCGCCGTGATGCCAGTGGCCACCCGCAATGCGGAATTCGCCTTCGATGTCGACCGGCGTGAGCAGCTCCGCGGCGACGATCCTGCTCCCGAGGCCAGGCGCGTGGCGCTCGAGCAGGTCGAGGATGGCGTCCCGAAAGCGCTCGCGCGCCGCAGCCCATCCGCCGCTGAGGTCGTACGGCGCGTACTGCACGACCGCCGAGAGTACGTGCCGGCCGGCCGGGGCGAGATCCGGATCGTGAATCGACGGCAGCGAGATCTCGAGCACCGGCTCGGCGGAAAACCCGTGGTACTTGGCGGGATTGAAGGCGCGCTCGATGTAATCGGGATCCGGAGCGATGAGCAGGCGCTCGCCGACGTGTTCCGACGGCAGGCCGCGAAACTCGGGCAGGGACGACAACGCCAGATGCAGTTTCGCGGTGTTGCCCTGCATGCGCACGTGGTGGATCCGGCGCGCGAATTCAGTCTCGAGGTGACGCGCGCCGAGGAGCTTGAGCAGGGTCGTCTTCGGGTCTGCGTTCGATACCACCACGTCGGCCTGCAGTTCCTCTCCGGCTTCGAGCCGCACGCCGTGTACGCGCGATCCATCGAGCAGGAGCGCGGCCACGGGACTCGAGACGCGGATTTCTGCGCCCGCGCTGCGGGCGGCCGAGGCGATCGCTTCGCTCACGGCGCCCATCCCGCCGCGCGGCAGCGCATATGCTCCGGGCCGGCCATCGATCGTGCCGCTGCGTCGGTGAAGCATGTTGAAGACGGAATTGCCGGAGCGCGGGCCGAGCTGCGCGCCGAGGACGCCGTCGAGTGCCAGCACGCCCTTCAGGGCCGGACTCGCGAAGTTCTCCTCGAGCACGTCGAAGATGTTCATGGTCGCAACGCGCAGGAATTCCCGCATGTCGGCGCGGCCGAGGCGACGGATGTCGAGTGCGAGCTTGCCCGCGGCGAGCACGTCGCGCCAGGATCCGGAGCCGAGGCGCGGGGGAACGCGGCTGTGCTGGCTCGCGATGACCGCGGCGAACCGGCGCATGCGCCGCTCGTATTCGCGCAGCGCCGTGCGGTCCTCGGGGGACAGCTGCCCGGCCACGACCTCGGCTCCGTCGAGGACGAGCGGTGTGCCG
>Ga0316628_100003056_pt1 | contig 12734 bp, 7 predicted proteins | sample OWC_Aug_M2_C1_D5_FD_207648 | JGI IMG/M metagenome (GOLD analysis project Ga0316628, IMG submission 207648) | Wetland soil microbial communities from Old Woman Creek delta, Ohio, United States - OWC_Aug_M2_C1_D5_C | ecosystem: Environmental > Terrestrial > Soil > Wetlands | place: USA: Ohio...
GATGACAGGCCAGGCCGAGGTAGTTGTTTGAGCCGAGCATGATCAGCGTTTTCCCGTCTTTGAGGATGACGGTGCCCGGCGCGGAATCAACGACGCGAAGATACGGGTTTTGGACGTCCATCGAGCCCAAATAGCCGCGGACATAATCCCCGAACTTGCGGCACTTGTCGAAAAAGGCGTCGGGCCGCGGACGAACGATAGCCAAAGGCCTTTCGACCCGAATGGGAGTGACCGTGTTCAACATGGCTTTTTCCTCCTTCCGAAGGGCCCGTCCGATCCTCCCGGGACCGCGATCGGATCCTTTCGGATGCCGTTCTTGCCTCCAATCTACGCCGTCCGGCTGCGGGAGTTGTCAGGGGGAGGTTAAAGAGTTGTAGAAAATTTGTTAAGAACAAGAAAGAGAAACGCGCCCTCAGCCATGGGGCCGCCGGCTTCAACGTCCCGCAGGCGCGGGAGATCGCCAAATAGGGCCTGCCCAGGACGGCCGGATCACAAAAAAATATTTTCGTTTTCATGGAAACAATTATGTCTGCGAAGCGTATACATATATGCAAGGAGACCCTATGAGGCTGCTCACCAGGATCGAAGAAATCATGCTCCTCGCCATTTGGCGGTTGGACCGGAACGCCTACGGCATCACCATCAGGGAAGAGGTCAGCAAGGCCACGGGTGAGGATTGGCCGTTGGGGGCGGTTTATCCTTTCCTCAGCCGCCTCCATAAAAGCGGCTATGTCCGGACGGTTACCAGCCCTTCGCTGCCGGAGCGAGGCGGCCGTCATAAAATCATGTACCGATTGACGGAATCCGGAAAAGAAGCGTTGGCCGAAGTCCAAGAGGTGAATTCCCGGGCTTGGAACGGCATCATGCCCAGGACCTTCAGGAAATCCACTTGAAAAAAGCAAGTTCCCCGCCCCGGCTCGCCCTCCTCTTGCTGGACCACTTCAGCGGTTGGGGGGAAGATTATGGCGCCGCCGGGGATATCGAAGAATATTATCGTTCTCTGGCGGAACACAGGGGCTTTCGGAAAGCCCGCCGGGCCTGTTGGCGGCAAGTGGCCGCTTCCTTACCCGGATATTTTAAAAACATCATCATTTGGAGCGACGCTATGTTTAAAAGTTTTTTCCGGATCGCCTTCCGTAATTTATGGAAAGCTAAAGTCCACTCTTTCATCAAGATAACCGGGTTGGGCCTCGGGATGGCCTGTTGCCTGATAATCCTCTTCTGGGTCCGCCAGGAATTGGGCTTCGACCGGTTCCATGAGCATGCCGACCGGCTTTACCGGGTCATCTTTTCCGTTGAAAAAATGAATTTTCGAGGCTCAGCCCTGATGGCCCCTCTGGCCGCGCATCTTAAAGAAACCTATCCCGAAATCGAGGCCGCCACGATCTTTTCCTTGAGGTCCGGGACGAAGATCAGCGCCGGCTCGGAAAAAGGGACAACGGCCGACGGCGGCTATGTGGAACCGTCGTTTTTCGAAATGTTCACATTCCCCTTTCTCAAAGGCGCGTCCCGCACGGCGTTTTCCAATCCGTTGTCCATCGTCATCACCGAGGAATTGGCTGAAAAATTATTCGGAAACGCCGATCCCATCGGCCGAACGCTGAAGTTGAATGACGGGAAGCGGGATTTTGTCGTTTCGGGCGTTCTTGGCAAGATCCCCAGGAATTCGACGCTTCAATTCGATTATTTAATCTCTTATGAAATCGCTCCGGCGTGGCTGAAATCATGGGATGTCAAAACCACACCCGTTTTCGTCCGGCTTCGCGATTCCGCCGATCCGGCGGACGCGGGCCGAAAAATCGCCGGCGTCCTGGACGCCCGTCATCCCGACTGGCACAACACGCTCAAGCTCCAGCCGCTGACCGAAATTCATCTCCATGAATTGGGCGGCGGCGGCCGGATCCTGTATGTCTATGTGTTCTCGGCTCTAGCCCTCGTCGTGTTGTTGATTGCGGTCATCAACTTCATGAATCTTTCGACCGCCCGAGCCGAAAAGCGAGCCAAGGAAATCGGCATTAAAAAAGTCCTCGGCTCGCGCCGCAGCCAGCTCATCGGGCAATTCCTGACCGAATCGACCATCTTTGCCTTCCTCTCCCTGGGTCTGGCCGCCGTTTTCGTCAAGATCGCCCTCCCCGCGCTTAACGTCTTGTTGACGGCTCCCGTGGAGATGCGGCTGTCCTGGCCGCTGGCCGCTCTTATCTTCGGGATCACGCTGATGACCGGCCTCCTGGCCGGCAGCTATCCGGCGTTCCTCCTCTCCTCGTTTGATCCGGTGACCGCGTTCAAAGGCCGGCTCGGTCGATCGCGGGGGGCGGCTCTTCGTAAGATTCTCGTCGTCGGCCAGCTGGCGCTTTCCGCGATTTTCATCGTTTCCGTCCTTGTTCTCAACGGTCAGATGCGCTATATCCGGAACCGGGACCTGGGATTCAACAAGACGAACGTCGTGATGCTCGAATTGCCGGGCGCGCTCTCCGGCCAAAGCGCGGTCCTCAAGGAGGCGCTCTCGCGCGATCCGAACGTCGTGAGCGTGACCATAGGCACGCCCACCATGGGGATTTGGGGAAGCTCATCCACTCCCGATTGGCCGGGGAAGCAGCCCGATCAGATTTTCGACATGGGGATCGGCTGGGTGGACGAAGACTATCAGCGGACTTTGGAATTGAAGATGGTCGAAGGACGGTTTTTTTCCAGGGATTTCCCCGGAGATCTCAACAAAGCTTGGGTGATCAATGAAGCCGCGGTCAAGGCGATGGGAATGACCCGTCCTCTGGGGCAGAAAATATCGATGTCTCTTGGAGAAAGACTCGAGGGAACCATCGTCGGCATCGTTAAGGATTTCCACACGGAATCCCTGCAGGCCCCCGTTCGGCCCTTTGCCCTGATCTATTCGCGAGGCGCCGGGCAAATGTTCATTCGCATCCGCCCCGGGAATTCCGCCCCGATCCTCGAATCCATCGAGGCCCAAGTCCGCAAAATCGTTCCCAACGATCCCTTCATCTACCGGTTTCTGGATCAGTCCCTGGACCGGCTTTATCAAGCCGACCAGGTGACGGGAACGCTCGTCGTCTACACGGCCGGCCTGGCCCTCCTGATCTCCTGTCTGGGTTTGTATGGCCTGGTTTCCTTCCTCGCCGAGCAACGAACCAGAGAGATCGGCATTCGCAAAGCGATGGGCGCTTCAACGAGCCGGATCGTCAGGAGCTTCCTCAATGATATTTTATTGAGCGTTCTGATCGCTTGGGCGATTTCGATTCCGTTGTCCTATGAGATCACCCGTCAGTGGCTCCGTCGCTATGCCTTGCGGATATCCGTGGAGCCCTGGATTTTTCTTGCGGCGGGCGGAAGCGTCGCCGCCATCGCCGTACTCGCGGTGATCTCTCAATCCGTCAAAGCCGCGCGGGCCAGGCCGTCGGAATCGTTGAAATACGAGTGAGGGACGCCGGCTCGGCCGGTGGCTCCCATTCATCCGCGTTTCTCTTGTATCCGCCGCCGCTCGTCTGGAAGAAGATGTATGGCACGGGACGGATCTATTACACCTTGCTCGGCCATGGGACCACCGACTTCAGCGTCCCGGAGGCGTGGGAGATCGCCAAATAGGGCCTGCCCAGGACGGCCGGTGTCCCCGGCGCGGGGGAGAATCCCAAGCCGACGAATCCCTACGTCTCGCTACTGAAGAAATAAGCCGGCGGCTTATCTTCGTTCTTTTTTTCGACTCCGTTCGTTAAGAAGCGTCGGCCTGATTCGCAAGGCTCATTGGCCGGGGTCATCCCTTCGGCCTTAACTCTTCGATAAAGCCTGCCTCCATCCAATAGGTCACTCCCTGCCGCCCGGTGAAGAAGAAATATTTCCCGTCCGCCGTGACGCGGGGATTCAAGCTGTACGGCTTTTTCAGATATTCGCTGAGATTGACCGCTTCCGTCCACGTCCCGTCTGGTTTTCGAAAGCTGAGGAACATCTGGTACGAATAAAGGGGCACGACCCGGGAGAAGAGGAGGTAGCTGCCGTCCGGAGCGATGCAGGGGGAAAAGTTTCCGGTTCTTTCGTTATTGACGGAATCCCCCAGCGGTTCCGGCTTCCCGTACCGTCCATCCCGGAAGGCGGCCCGATAGATCTTGCCGCCGGCCGCGCCAAAATATAGATTGCCGGTCCCGTCCGCGGAGATCTGCCAATGCATCCCGGCGGTCCCGTTGACGATCTCGGGAAGCTTTTGGGGTTCCGACCATCCGTCTCCGATCTTGTCCATCACCCATATTTTTTCGACATAAGGAAAGGGCAATTCCTTGGTCGTGACGGGGCGTTGGGAAAGGAAGAACATTTTCTTTCCATCCGGGGAAATGAAGGGAGCGTCGTCTCCCAGGTTCTCGGCCGAGAACCTGGCGATGGCGTCCTTCGTCCAACGTCCCCGGACCATTTGGGATCCATGAATGGCCGTCAACGGGCTCCAGACCGGTTTCCAGAAGACCTCTCGCCCGTCCGGCGAAAAAGTCCAGGTGCTGTGGAGCCCTTTTTCAATGTCCTGAAGGCCGACGATAAAAGGCTCGGGCGTTTTGCCCGGGAGTTTTTTCCCGAAATAGGGGCCCGACAGCTCGGGCGGCCGGGCCGGGCCTTGGTCCGCGCCGACCGAAATCAGGTAATCGGCCGTCTCGGTCCGGTTCTCCTCCCGGGCCAGAAGGAAGGGCGTTTTCCCGTCCACGGTCCGGGCGTTCTTATCCACACCCCGTTGAACGAGCCATCGGACGACCGGCAGGTTTCCCTTGGATGCGGCGGTATGAAGCGGCGTCCACCCATAGATATCGGGTTCCCCGGCCGGGGCTCCGAGTTCGGCCAGGCGGGCGATGAATTCCGGGGTGCCGCTTTCCGCGGCGAAATGAGCCAGGGTCATTCGGGCTTCGTTCCGGAACAAGGCATCGATCCGCGACAGACCATACGATTCCAGGCAATTCAAGTTTCCGTTTCGAACTCCGAATTCAATGGCCCGATCGGCTCCATAGGAGCCTAATTTGGGAAGCTTCGCGCCCCGATCCAGCAAATACTCGAAGACGTCCTTGTCGTCCGCTTCCACGGCGTAGGATAAGGCCGTGACCCCGTCCGGGGTGATCAAATTGATATCGGCTCCCCTCTCGACGAGGAGTCTGGTCACCTTCATTCCGGCCTCCATCAAGGGGGTCCGGTTATCCCGATTCAGGGCATTGATATCGGCGCCCTTGTCAATTAACAAAGCGGCGATTTCGGCCTGGTCGGAGCGGGCCGCAAAATGCAGCAGGGTCGAATCTCGCTGGTCGCTGATTTTCATCTTGGGCAGGCGGGGCTCTTGTTCCAGGAACGCCTTGACCTGGGCCAGGTCGCCCTTGAGAACTGCCGCAAGGACGTTTTGGGCCTGAATCGGCCCGGCCGCCAGGAACACCGCCGCGGCGAAGAGAACGGTTTTGCCGAACTTCATGTTCTTGGATCCTTTCGATGGAAAGAATACGAACCAGGCCGCCGGATTGTTTAAACTTTCCAAGTTTCCCGGCGCTCCGGCTCGGGCCGTCCTCCTCGCGCGGCCCGCATCCCATTCCCTCTAACGAAAACGCGGTTCGATTCGGATCGTCAGGCTGATCCGGTTGCGGGTCAGATTGTCGAGGATCGCTAAACGGTAATCCCCGAGAAAGCCGGGTCCCGGGATCCAGGCGAAGACGCCGGCCTCGGAATCGAAGCTCGAGCCGATGGGAAGGGGCAGGAGCTCCGCGCCGACGACGAGATATCCTTCGTAGCGGCGTGCGGGAGAAAGGCCCCCCTCGGCATAAAGGGGCCGGTTCCCGTCCGCGGCCGGTGCTTCGGGGCGGAGGAAAACTTCGACCCGCTCCAGCTCGCGGATGACGATTGCGGGAATGCCGTCCTCCGCCCGCATCCGCTCGGGCGGACCGCTCAGGTCGAATCCTCGCCGGATATGAATATCCGCGGCGGACAGGTCCTGATAAACGCCGTCTAATTTACGAACGGCCGTTGAGGCGGCGCCCGGCGCCGGCGTCACGGCGTTTTGGACCGTGAAATACCGGCTCCCGATCCCGTCGACATTCCCCCCCGTATCCTGAACGCTCCAAGCGATGGTATGCACGCCGTCCGTGTACGCCCTCGTATCGAGGGTGAAGACGCCGATCGCTCCGCCGGCGTTCGCGTATCCGGGGAACAAGGCGGCGATATCCCCCCGATAATGGTTGTAGGAAGGATGCCCCAAGGCGAGGCCGTCGACCCAGACGGTGATCGTCGATCCGTTCGTCGGGATCGAGTTGGGAAGCGGCGTCAGGGTCCAGCCGGAATTGAAGTACGCCGCGCCGGAGGCCGTGCCCCCCTGGGCCGGCGTATCGATCGTCCCGAACGGCAAGACGGCCGCTCCGTTGGCGACGATGATCGGCTTCTCTCCCAGGAGAATCTCCCGGCCTTCCAGGTCCGCGGCATAGGCCAGGAGGTTGTAAGGGCCGTCGCCGAGAGGCAGGGAATTGGTCGGCATCGTGTATCCCCAACCGGCCCGGTTGCTCTGCGGGTATTCGGGAAAGGCCGCTTGGACGTCAGGACGGGCGCCTTCGATAAAGACCGCGTCTCCGATATACGCCCGGTCGGCCAGGCCCGTTCCCCGGTAGAGCTTGACCGATTGAATCCCGATATTATCCAGGGCCCAGCCCGTGACCGCGATCGAGGAAGCGACCGTCGTCCCGCCGGTCGGCGTTTCGAACTGGCCGAACGGAAGGATATCCGCCTCCGGATCATAGACCTGGAGGCTCACGGCAATCGTCCGGGGATTATTCGAAGCCGCCGGATCCGAGACGGTCACCGTCCCATGGTACGTCGCCGGGCTCAAATCCGTTCGGGCAATCCCGATCGAAAGCGCTCCGGATCCGGCGCCGCTTTGGGGCGAGACCGAGAGCCAGTCGGCCGACGGCGCCGCCGTCCAATTCAGCGTCCCCGTCCCCGTGTTGGACAGGATCAACGTTTGCGCCGGCGTCGACGTTGCGTTTTGTTCCGCGCCGAATGCCAGCGATGTTTTCGAGAGGACGAGGACCGAAACTCCGGCGGAAATCGTGAAGGTCGCATCGCTCATGTCGAAGATCATGGGGTTAGCGGCATCGCTCACCCGGACCAGGCAGCCGGTCGAGGTGGCCGAGGGCACCGTCCAGGCAAAGGTTCCCGTGTTGACCATCGAGGCGACGATGGTCGTCCAGCTCGCGCCATTGTTCGTGGAGTACTCCAGCTTGACGTTGGCGATCGTTTGCGGATGCGTCCAAACGATGTTATGGGACGATCCCGCGACCCAGCTCTCTCCTCCGTTGGGAGAGTTGATCCAGAAAGGAGCGGATAACGGCGTGGCCAATACCGACGTGCTGGTTTCGCTGTCCACCGTGTTCAGATTGTTCACGTGCGCCTCCGTCCGGGTTTGGACGGCGAAAGAATACGTCGTTCCGGGCGTCAGGCCCGTCACGAGCATCGAGGTGGCGTTCTTGTCGGAAGTTTGGCCGAAGACCGCCGTCGGTCCGGGTCTGCTCTTCGGCTTGAACCATACGCGGTAGCCGCCGGAGTCTCCGGAATAGGCTATCGGCGTCCAGGACACGAGGGCCGAAGCGCTGCCGGGAGTCGCCCTGACTCCGGTCGGAAAGATGGTTTGGGTCGCGGCCCAATCGGGGTCTTTGGAATCGAGAAAAGCGATAAGAGAGGCGTCCGAGGCGCGGAGAGCATTGTATCCGATGTTTGTTTCGTTCGAATCCAGGCTGGTGAGGTTGACGAAAGAGAGAGGAATGCTCCCGATAAACTCGTTCGCCTCGAGGAAAAGAGACTTCAGGGCCGCGAGCTCGCCGAGTTCCTCCGGGATGAGTCCCGACAACTGGTTATGGGCAAGGTTCAGGGTTTGCAGCCTGCGCAAATGTCTGAGTTCATTCGGGATGCCGGTCGAAAGACGATTCCTCCCGAGATCGAGAACACGGAGGCCGGTCATGTTATGGAGCATCGAGGGGATGCTCCCCGTGAGACCGTTATCATTGAGATGAAGGTTTTGAAGGCCGGTCAGGTTACACAACGATGTCGGGATGCTTCCCGTGAGCTTGCAATAGGATAGATTCAGGGTTGTCAGGTTGGCCAAATCGCCGAGTTCCGGCGGGATGCTGCCCGTGAAATCATTGGCCGATAGAGACAAGTTTTGAAGGTTGAAGAGGCCGCCGAGGAACGGTGGAAGAGCCCCCGTTAATTGATTCCCGCTGAGGTCGAGGACCTGCAAAGTCGCCAGATCGCCGATTTCATCAGGGATAGCCCCGGTAAATTCGTTTCGTTCGAGAGATAGTGTTTGAAGCTTGCTTAGCTTGCTCAAGGCCGCGGGGATGGGCCCGGAAAGGTTGTTCGATCCAAGTTTTAGAGAGATCAGGTTGCCGAGCCGGCCGAGTTCATCCGGAATTCGCCCCGAAAGCTGATTTTGCGCGAGCCACAGGTATTCGAGACCGGCCAGCCCGCCGATTTGGACGGGAATGCTTCCTGACAGCCGATTGTTATGAAGAAACAACTTTCGCAGCCGGTCCAATTCGCCGAATTCCGGAGGAAGGATTCCCGTCAATTGATTGCTGAATAGCCCGAGTTCCAGCAATCCAGCCAAATTGCCGAGACTCGAAGGAATGCTTCCCGATAGCTCATTATTATTGAGATAGAGATACTGGAGTCCGTTCAAGTTGCCCAGGCTGGAGGGAAGAGTCCCGACAAGATGATTCGAGTTGAGGTTGAGACGAGTCACGGTCGTGTTGCCGGCGTCGGTTACGACCCCGTACCAGGTGTTCTCGGTTCCGGCCGCTCCAAGCCATTTGGTTTTTTCCCTCCAGCGAGCTCCGTTGGTTGCGTTATATAAATCGATCAAGGCTTGCCGCTGGTTGGCAGGGATGGCCGCCGAAAGGGCTTGATGACAAGCCAGAACAAGAATCGTGACGGCTAAGATTTTCCCGGAGTTTTTCATCGCAACACCCCCCCTCGCTCAAACGAATGATCGTCGAAATCGCGAATTTCCTTTTCGTCGTTAGCATTATTGACTCTCCGAACGGCAAAGTCAACAACGACGCTGCGGCCGGAATCTGTCTCGCGCTCCGGTGGAAATTGGCGCAACGAGAAGGGCGCCGGGTTTGAGAAGAGGAATGATTTGGAGTCATCGCCTTTTCGGCCCGCTTCGGGTAAAATCTCGGGCATGCCATCAGACACGCAGGTCATTTACTCGATGATGGGGGTGGGGCGCATTCATCCGCCCAACCGCCAGGTCCTCAAGGACATCTCCCTCGGCTTTTATTACGGAGCCAAGATCGGCGTTTTGGGCTTGAACGGCTCGGGCAAGTCGACGCTTCTCAATATCATGGCCGGACGGGATCCCGACTATATCGGCGAGATCGCCATGAGCAAGGGGTATACGGTCGGGCTCCTCGAGCAGGACCCTCAGCTCGACCCGGCCAAGACCGTCATCGAAATCGTCCGGGAGGGCGTCCAGCCCATCGTCGACCTGCTGGCGCGCTATGACGCCGTCAACGAGAAGTTCGCTGATCCCGAGGCCGACATGGACGCCCTGGTCGCCGAGCAGGCCAAGCTGATGGAGGAGATCGAGAAGCACGACGCCTGGAACCTGGACAATCATCTCGAGATCGCGATGGAAGCCCTCCGCTGCCCGCCGCCGGACACGCCGGTCTCCATCCTCTCCGGCGGAGAGCGCCGCCGGGTGGCCCTGACCCGGCTGCTTCTCATGGAACCCGACATCCTGCTTCTCGACGAGCCGACCAACCACCTCGACGCCGAGTCGGTAGCTTGGCTGGAGCGCCACCTCCAGCAATACAAGGGCACGGTGATCGCGGTCACCCACGATCGTTATTTCCTGGACAACGTGGCCGGCTGGATCCTCGAGCTCGACCGGGGTTTCGGCATTCCCTGGAAAGGGAATTACTCGTCCTGGCTGGAGCAGAAGAAGGCCCGGCTGGAAGTCGAGGAAAAGACCGAGTCGCGGCGGCAGAGAACCCTGGCCCGCGAGCTGGAGTGGATCCGGATGTCGCCCAAGGCCCGCCAGGCCAAGGGGAAGGCCCGGGTCACGGCCTATGAAAAGCTCCTCAGCCGGGAATTCGAGCACTACCGGGACGAACAGGAAATCCCGATTCCCCAGGGCAATCGCCTGGGCGACGTGGTTATCGAGATCGAGGGCGTCTCCAAGGCTTATGGGGACCGGTTGTTGATAGACAACCTGACGCTCAGCGTTCCGCCGGGCTCCATCATCGGGGTCATCGGCCCCAACGGAGCGGGAAAGACCACGCTGCTCAAGATGATCACCGGGCAGGAGAAGCCCGATTCCGGAACGGTCCGGATCGGGGAAACGGTCAAGCTCGTTTACGCCGACCAGTCCCGGACCCTGGATCCGGCCCTGACCGTATTCGAGGCCGTTTCGGGCGGAATGGAGACCCTGACGATCGGCGGACGGACGATGAACGCCCGAGCCTACTGCGCCTCGTTCGGATTCGCCGGGACGGATCAGCAGAAAAAAACCGGAATCCTTTCCGGCGGCGAGCGGAACAGGGTCCACCTGGCCAAGGCCATGATCGAGGGAGGGAACGTTCTTCTCCTGGACGAGCCGACCAACGACCTGGACGTCAACACCCTCCGGGCCCTCGAAGACGCCCTGGAAAGCTTCGCCGGGAGCGCCGTGGTCGTCAGCCATGACCGGTGGTTCCTGGACCGGGTCGCCACCCACATCCTGGCCTTCGAGGAGGATGGATCGGTTCAGTGGGTGTACGGCAACTATTCGGAATACCGCGAGGATCTCCGGCGCCGGAAAGGCGCCGCCGCCGATCAGCCCCACCGCCTTAAATACAAGGCCTTGCGGCGCTAGTATCGCGTCACCGGGCTATTTCTCTTCGCCTTCCTTCGGGCCTTCGTCCGCGCCTTCTCCCGGGGTTTCCTCCACGGGCTCCTCGTAATCCTCCTCGCCCTCGGCTGCGAATCCGGCCGGCTTCTCGATGATTTTCAGCTCCTTCTTGAACCGGTTGACGACGTATTCGATCTTCTTGAGGAGGTCGTACGGTTTCAAGGGCTTGGAGATGTAATCGTCCATCCCGGCTTCCAGGCATTTTTCCCGGTCGCCCTTCATGGCGTGGGCGGTCATGGCTACGATCGGCAAATGCTTTTCGGTTCCGATTTCCTTCTCCCGGATCGCGGCCGTGGCCTGGTACCCGTCCATTTTCGGCATCTGGACGTCCATCAGGATCAGGTCGAAATTCTCCTTGTCCAGCCATTCCAGGGCCTCGGCGCCGTTGTTGGCGACCTTGACCTTGTGCTCGCGGCGCTCCAGGATCCGGACGGCCAGCTTCTGGTTGATGACGTTGTCCTCGGCCAGGAGGACGTTGTACTGCTGGCGGGCCTTGCTCAAGGAATGGCGGGTGATGAAGGGGGCCTGCCCGCCGGGGCCCGGCTTGTGGACGCCCGTCCCGAGGGCGAGCATGATCGCGTCCAGGAGGTAGGACTGCTTGATGGGCTTGGTCAGATAGGCCGAAAGACCCAGCTTCCGGCAGCGGGCCGCCTCGCCCCGGAATCCGGCCGAGCTCAGCATCATGATGAAGGCGTTGCCGAGCTCCGGATGCTTCTTGATTTCCTCGGCCAGGGTGTAGCCGTCCATTTCCGGCATGTTGGCGTCGATCAGGATGAGCTGGAAGGTTTTGCCCTGGTCCCGGGCTTCCTGGAGCACTTTCAGGGCGGTCGCGGCGTCCTCGACGACGGTCGGCCGCATGTGCCAGTTGGTCAGCATCTCGTGGAGGATGCGCCGGTTGGTTTCGTTGTCGTCGACGGCCAAGACCGACGTCCCCTTGATGTCGTCGAACTGGATGGGGATGACTTCTTCCTCCATGCCCTGTTGGAGGGCGAGGGGAATCGTGAAGTGGAACTGGCTGCCCATGCCGACCTGGCTTTCCACCCAGATTTTTCCGCCCATCAGCTCGACGAGCTGGGACACGATGGACAGCCCGAGGCCCGTTCCGCCGTAGATCCGGGTCGTCGAGCTGTCGACCTGGGCGAACGGGTCGAAGATCAGCTTGAGCTTGTCCTGGGGGATTCCGATGCCGCTGTCCTTGACCACGAAGTGGAGCCACATCTTGTCGGCGGCGATGGATTGGGGCTGGACCGTGACCACCACCTCGCCCTCGCGGGTGAACTTGATCGAGTTGCTGAGGAGGTTGGTCAGGATCTGGCGGAGCCGTCCGGGGTCGCCCACGACCCGGTCGGGGATGTCGCCCGGGATGTGGTAGGCCAGCTCCAGGCCCTTCTTTTCGGCAAGCAACGCGACGCTGGAGACCATGCTGTGGATCGTGTCCCGGAGGTTGAAGTTGATATTCTCGAATTCGATCTTCTTGGCCTCGATCTTGGAGAAGTCGAGAATGTCGTTGATGATGTTCATCAGGGACTCGGCCGAGGTCTTGACCGCTTCCATGAATTCGCGCTGCTCCGCGGTCAGCTCGGTCTCGAGGGCCAGCTCGGTCATCCCGAAGATCCCGTTCATCGGCGTCCGGATCTCGTGGCTCATGTTGGCCAGGAATTCGCTCTTGGCCCGGCTGGCTTCCTGGGCCTGCTTGCGGGCCTGGATCAGCTCGGAGACGTCGACGAGGTTGATGATCACGCCCTCGTAATTGTCGTTCAGGTAGATGGGCTGGAGGCGGAAGATGACTTCCAGGCCCTTGAACGGCATTTCCTGGACGAGGGGCAGGGCGAAC
>Ga0316628_100003057_pt1 | contig 12732 bp, 13 predicted proteins | sample OWC_Aug_M2_C1_D5_FD_207648 | JGI IMG/M metagenome (GOLD analysis project Ga0316628, IMG submission 207648) | Wetland soil microbial communities from Old Woman Creek delta, Ohio, United States - OWC_Aug_M2_C1_D5_C | ecosystem: Environmental > Terrestrial > Soil > Wetlands | place: USA: Ohio...
TTGGGCGGCGTGGCTGCGAGGAAGGGCTCCGCCAGAAAGCGGGCGAGGAGGGCATCGTCCACGCGGCCACTCGCCGCCCAGTTGCCTTGCTCGTCCATCGGGTTACCGAGGTGCTTCTGCGCCCAGAAATCCAACAAGCAGTTGGCCGGTCCGCAGTCGAATCCGATGATCGGGCCGGTTCGTGAGAGCCTCGTGATATTGGCGATGCCGCCGAGGTTGACGATCGCGCGGTCTTCGTCTCGGCTGCCAAACGCAAACGCGTGGAAGGCCGGCGCGAGCGGCGCTCCCTGGCCTCCCGCAGCCATATCGCGGCTGCGGAAATCAGCTACGACCCGAATTCCCGAGAGTTCCGCAAGCAACGCGGGATTGCCGATCTGGACCGTGTAGCCGCGCTCTGGTCGATGCCGAACCGTTTGCCCATGGCAGCCGATGGCCTTCACCGCCGCGGCTGCGACGCCGGCGCGCGTGAGCGCCTCGGCGACCGTCGCCGCATAAATGCGCGCCAGGTCGATGCCCAGCGATCCTGCACGGTCGATCTCGTTCTCGCCGGAAGAGCTGAGCGCAAGAAGCGCGGTCCGGAGGCGGGAGTCGAAATGCAGATGGGCGCTGGCGACCAGGTCCGGCCTGCCCTCGCCAAAGTCGACCAGCGCCGCATCGACACCGTCCAAGCTGGTGCCCGACATCAGGCCGACGTAGAGCTCGTTGCTGGGCACGGCTGATCCGCGGCGCCCTCGTCTCCCGCGCTACTCCAACCGCGCGACAGTGCTGGTGGAGAGCAGGTCGAGCTGAGCTACGAGCGGCGCCGCATAGCGCCGAAAAGCCGGAAGGTCCTTCGCGGGAACCGGAACCGCCGCGGGTAACGATACTGCGAGAGGATTGCGCGCGACGCCGGCGATCCGGAACTCGTAATGCAGGTGTGGCCCGGTCGCCCAGCCCGTCTGCCCCACGTACCCTATGATGTCGCCCTGCTCGACCCTCACGCCGCGGTGGATCCCGCGCGCAAAGCCCCTGAGGTGGCCGTATAGGGTACTGTATTGGCCGTTGTGGCGCAGGATGACGGCATTGCCATATCCGCCTTTTTGGCCCGCGAATTCCACGACACCGTCGGCAGTCGCCCGCACGCGCGTGCCTAGGGGCGCCGCGTAATCGACCCCCGTATGCTTGCGCCAGGTATGCAGGAACGGGTGCTCGCGCATTCCGAATCGGGAGCTGATGCGCGTGAACTCGAGCGGCGCGCGGAGAAACGCCTTGCGCAGGCTCTGGCCGTCGGGCGCGTAGTAACCGCCCTTGCCTTGAGCGTCTACGTAATAAACCGCGCGGAAGGTCTTACCCTTGTTTACGAATTCTGCGGCGATGACACGCCCGGAACGAACCGGCCGCCCCGCGAGGTAATGCATCTCGTACACCACCGAGAAGCGGTCCCCCTTGCGCAGGTCTCGATAGAAATCAATGTCCCCGCCAAACACGTCCGCGAGCTGGATCGCGACGCTGTCCGGAATGCCGGCGACGTCGGCCGCGCCAAAAAGCGAGGAGCGGATCTCGGCGGAGCGGACTACGGTGCTGGTCTCGAATTGCGCGGGCTCGTCGACGACGCGGAACTTGCCCTCGGCCGGTACGATGCTCCTCACCGTTTCCCGTCCGTTCATGTAGCTCAGGCGGACCAGCGTCCCGTCGGTCGCCACCTTGGCGGTGACCGTGCTCCCGGGCCGTAGCAACTGCAATGTCCCGAGTTTCGTCAGTTGACGCGCCTGCGTGTCGTCGATGCCGAGCTTGCCGAGGAGCGCTGCAAGGGTCTCACCTCGCTCATAGCGCGCCTCGCGCACGTAGGATCCGGGTGGCGGGACGAGCGCGTCACGCGGGATGGCGACGGGCTCGACGATCGGTTCACCGATCGACGCGCTTGATTCCGGGGCCGGGCTGATCGTCGCGAAGGCGGCCACCACTCCGGACAACGCCAGAGCCAACAGAACGGCAATACGCGCGATACTGGCGCCGGTGAAAAACGGTGGTTGGCTCACGATCGTCTTCAGTTAGTGAATTACGGCTAAAATCCTTGTTCTTTCAGATGCCTGCTGCTTATTCTTCAAATTTCGACGCAGTGTAACAAACTTTCCCTGTGATGCAAAAGAACAATGTCTCATCCGAGCGGGGCGGCGCGACTCCGCTTGCCCAAGCGCTCGAACTGATCAGGCGTGGCGCTGACGAACTGCTCGTCGAGGAGGAACTCGCGAAGAAGCTGTCCACGGGACGGCGCCTGCGGGTCAAACTCGGTCTGGATCCGACCGCGCCGGACTTGCACCTCGGCCACACCGTGGTGATCAACAAGCTGCGCCACTTCCAGATTCTCGGCCACCAAGTGCAATTCCTGATCGGGGACTTCACGGGGATGATCGGGGACCCGACGGGCAAGAACCAGACGCGCCCCCCGCTCAGCCGGGAGGAAATCCTGCGCAATGCCGCCACGTACCGCGAGCAGGTGTTCAAGATCCTCGACCCGGAGAAGACCGAGATCCTGTTCAATTCCGCATGGTCCGACAAGCTCGGGGCGGAGGGCATCATCCGCCTCGCGGCGCGCTACACCGTGGCGCGCATGCTCGAGAGGGACGATTTCGGCAAGCGCTTCCGCGCCAACCAGCCGATCGCGGTGCACGAGTTCCTGTATCCCCTTATGCAGGGCTACGATTCGGTGGCGATGAAGGCCGACGTCGAGCTCGGCGGCACCGACCAGAAGTTCAATCTGCTGGTCGGGCGCGAGCTGCAAAAGGACTACGGACAGGAGCCGCAGTGCATCCTGACCATGCCGTTGCTCGAGGGGCTGGACGGCGTCAATAAGATGTCCAAGTCGCTCGGCAACTATGTAGGCATCGCCGAACCGCCAAGCGAGATCTTCGGCAAGCTGATGTCGATCTCCGACCACCTGATGTGGCGCTACATTGAGTTGCTCTCATTCGAGCCCCTGTCCAGCGTGCGGCGCTGGCGCGAGGAGGTTGCCGGCGGGCGCAATCCGCGCGACATCAAGGCGCTTTTCGCGCGCGAGATCGTGGCTCGTTTTCACGGCCCGCAGGCCGCCGAGCAAGCCGACGCCGAGTTCGCACAACGTTTCCGACACGGTGTATTGCCCGAAAACATGCCCGAGCTCGCGCTGAGCGTGACGGAGGAGGGCCTGACGGTTCCGCAACTGCTCAAGCAGGCGGGCCTCGTACCGAGCGTCTCGGAGGCGCTGCGCATGATCGAGCAGGGCGGGGTGAAGCTCGACGGCGAACGCGTGGCTGACAAGGCCCTGCGCCTGGGGCGCGGCAAAAGCGTGGTGGCGCAGGTGGGCAAGCGCAGGTTCGCGCGAATCGTGCTCAAGTGAGAGGCGACGTGGCCGACCCACCGACCTACGAGATCTACGCGGTCAAGTACGCGCGCCACGAGCGGAGTGCGCGCGAGAATTTCATCGGCGGCGATCCGCACGACGGACCGATGCCGCTCGACTACTTCATCTGGCTGGTGCGCAATTCCGAGCGCATCGTCGTGGTCGACACCGGATTCTCGGCGGCGACCGCGGTACGCCGCCAGCGCGAGCACCTGCGCTGCCCGAGCGAGGGATTGCGCATGCTCGGCGTCGACGCATCAGTCGTGCGCGACGTGGTGATCACGCATTTGCACTACGACCACGTGGGGAACTTCGACCTGTTTCCCGCCGCCAGCTACCATCTGCAGGACGCAGAAATGCGCTATGCCACGGGACGTCACATGTGCCACGAGGTCTTCAGCGGCGCATTCGACGTCGAGGACGTGGTGGGGATGGTGCGCAGCGTATATCGCGGACGCGTGCGCTTCCACGACGGCGACGCGGATCTCTTCCCGGGCATCTCGCTGCACCGCATCGGGGGCCACACGATGGGCCTGCAGGTGGTGCGTGTCATGACGCGCCGAGGGTGGGTGGTGCTGGCCTCGGATGCGAGCCACTTCTACGCCAATATGGAGCAGGTGCGGCCGTTCCCGATCGTCTATTCGGTTGCCGACATGGTCGAAGGCTACGCACGGCTGCGCGTGCTCGCGGAATCCCCGGACCACGTGATTCCGGGACACGATCCACAGGTCATGCAGAGGTACCCCGCGCCGCGTAAGGAGCTCGAAGGGATCGTCGCCCGGATCGACTGAAGCCAGATGCTGACGTAAGGTTGACAATGCCTTACAGGCGCGTAAGATCGGCTGCGCCTTAAGAACCACTGGGAGGGGGGAAATGAGGCAGCTCATCCGGTTCTTCGCGGCCGTAGCGGGCGCATTGCTGCTCGCAAGCGGCGCACAAGCGCAATCCGTCAATCTGAAGATGCAGGCGACTTGGCCTGCGAGCCTGACGCTGTACGAAAACTTCACGTTGTTCGCCGACCGTGTCGCGAAGCTGTCGAACGGCTCGCTCACCATCACCACCATGCCCGCCGATCAGGTCGTACCAGCGTTCGAGGTGCTCGACGCGGTTTCGAAGCACGTGCTCGACGGCTCTCACTCCTGGGCCGCGTACTGGACGGGAAAGAACAAGGCCGCAGTCCTGTTCACCGGCGGCCCGGGCGGCGGATTCGGCATGGACATGATCGACGCCATGGGATGGTTGCATGTCGGTGGCGGGCTCGAGCTCTACCGCGAGTTCTACAAGGACGTCCTCAAGGTCAACGTGGTTCCGTTCCCGATCCTGCCGGCGGGTCCTCAGGCCTTCGGATGGTTCAAACGGCCCATCAAGAACCTGAAGGACTTCAAGGGAATGAAATGCCGGGAGACGGGCATCGCCAACGAGATCTTTTCGCGCATGGGGATGGCGACGGTCAACATGCCGGGCGGGGAGATTCTGCCCTCCGCGCAGCGTGGCGTGATCGACTGCGCGGAGTGGGTCGGCGGTGTCGAGGATCTGCGCCTGGGCTTCCAGAACGTGTGGAAGTACCACTACACCCCTGGCATGCACGAGGCGGTGACCATCGCAGAAGCTACCTTCAATACCGAAGTCTGGAACAATCTCTCGCCGACGCACAAGGAGATCATTTCGTCGGCCGTCAACGAGACGTTCCTCATCTGGTGGATCAAGTGGCAGAAGCAGAATGCCGACGCGCTGAAGGAAATGCGCGACAAGTACGGCGTCCATGTGCTGCGCACGCCGGCCGACGTCCTGATCGAGTTTCTCAAGACCTGGGACAAGGTCGCGGCCGAGGAAAGCGCCAAGAATCCGTTCTTCAAGAGAGTCTACGAATCGCAACGCGCCTACGCGAGCGTGGTCGTGCCGGCGAAGCGGTTCTACTTCCCGCCGTATTCCTTCGCGGCCAATTACTACTGGCCCGAGCAGGCGGCAAAGAAGTAGACGACGCGAGACGAGATCGGGGGCGGTAATCCGCCCCCGTTTCGTTTCTGGGGCCGGTCTCCTGTCGCCGGCCTGTCTGGACAGTGATCCTCGAGCGGGGAGGGGTGAGGGTAAGAGTGTTCTATGCGTGAACTGTCACCGGGGATGACGAGGCTGGTGAGGTTGGTGCAAAGGATCGACCGTTTCACCGACCTTACCGGCACCTGGGTCGCCTGGCTCAACGTGCCCTTGGTGCTCGTGGTGTGCCACGAGGTCGTGATGCGCTACGTCTTCGACGCGCCCACGATCTGGGTGTTCGACGTCACCTATATGCTGTATGCGGCCGTCTTCATGCTGGGATCGGCGTATGCGTTGCACAAGGGTGCGCACATCCGAACCGACTTCTTCTTCGAGAGATGGTCGATCCGGACCAGGGGCACGATCGATTCCGTCGCGTACATCGTTTTCTTCTTCCCTTCGCTGCTCGTTTTCCTCGTGGTCACCTTCGATCAGGCCTTGTACGCCTTCCGGATCCACGAGATGTCCGATCAGACGCCCTGGCGGCCGCTTTTGTGGCCGTTCAAGGCGGTTATTCCGCTGACCTGCCTGTTGCTCCTCATCCAGGGCGTATCGGAGCTGGTCAAGAGCTTCTACGCCGCGCGCACCGGCGTCGAGCTCGAGCACAAGGAGAAGGTGGAGATATGACCGGCCAGGAGCTCCTCGGCCTGATCATGCTGCTGGTAATGATCGGCGTGATTTTCATCGGCTTTCCGATCAGCTTCACGCTGCTGTTTCTGGGGCTCACGTTCGGCTACTTCTCGTTCGGTGAGACGGTGTTCGAGCTTGCTTACTTCCAGACCATCGGCATGATGAAGACCGAGCTGCTCGCCGCCGTGCCGCTGTTCATCTTCATGGGATTCATCACCGAGCAGGCGGGGCTGATGGAGCGCCTGTTCACGGCGTTCCGCATCCTGCTCGCCCCGGTGCGTGGCGCGCTGTTCGCGGTGGTCATTCTCACCGCAACGGTATTCGCCATGGCCACCGGAATCGTCGGCGCGGCGGTCACGGTTCTCGGCATCATGGCCTCGCCGATCATGATCAAGACCGGCTATGACGCAAAGCTGTCCGCTGGCGCGATCACCGCGGGCGGTACGCTGGGGATCCTGATCCCGCCGTCCGTCATGCTGATCGTGATGGGGCCGGTGCTCGGAGTGCCGGTGACCGACCTGTACGCCGCTGCGTTCGGCCCCGGATTCCTGCTCGCCGCCATCTATCTCATCTATCTGCTGGGACGTGCGTTCGTGAATCCTCGGCTCGGGCCGCCGGTGCCGAAGGAGGAGCGCGTCCATTCCGTGGGCAAGATCCTGTTCGAAGTCGCGATCGGGGTTGTGCCGCTGTTCGCATTGATCGCCGCCACCCTCGGCTCGATCCTCGCCGGCATCGCCACTCCGACCGAGGCGGCGGCGGTGGGTGCGCTCGGGGCGACCGTCCTCGCGATCGCGTACCGGCGACTGACCTATGCGGGAATGAAGCAGGCGGTGCTGAGTACCACTGCCACCGCAAGCATGGTGCTGCTGCTCGCCGTCACCTCGAACATCTTCGGCGCGGTATTCGCCCGGCTCGGCACGGCGAACTGGATCACCACCGCGATGCTCGCCTTGCCGCTGCCGCCGACCGTCATGCTGATCATGGTGATCGTCCTTATCTTCATCCTCGGCTGGCCGTTCGAGTGGCCGGCGATCGTGCTGGTCTTCCTGCCGATCTTTTACCCGGTCGTTACGGCGCTCAAGTTCGACATGGTCTGGTTCGGGGCGCTGGTCGCGGTTACGCTGCAGACCGCATTTCTCTCGCCGCCGGTGGCGATGTCCGCGTACTACCTCAAGCAGGTGGTCAAGGAATGGAGCTTAGGGACGATCTACAAAGGCATGTTCGAGTTCATGATCCTGCAGTGCGTGGCGATCGGGATCATCGTTGCCTTTCCTCAGGTCGCGACGTACTTTCCGGACCGGCTGCGCGAGGCCGCGAACGCGGTACGCGTCGAGGCGCCCGACGAAAGCGAAACGGGCGCCGGCAGCTATACTACGCAGGACAGCTACGAGGACGAGCTTCGACACGCGCTGCGCGACGAGCGCACGGCGGGGCAGGCCGAGAATAAGGGGGAGGAGGAGAAGGAGCAGGGAGACGACCTGGAAAAGGGCGACATGAAACCTGAGGTCGAGAAAAAGCCACAGTAATAACAACCTCCAGCGCCGTCCGGCGTAGGCCGGGCGGCACGTTTCGACGCCGGGACCGCTCCCGGCGTTTTGTTTTTTGCGCGCGGTTCGTGCTAAATGCCGGTCATGAGTTTCGATTTCGACGCCCCGGTCGACCGGTCCGACACCTGGAGCTCGCGCTGGGAGCGCTACCGCGGGCGCGACGTCATCCCGCTATGGGTGGCGGACACCGATTTCCGCGCCCCTCCGTCGGTGCTGCGCGCATTCGCGGAGCGCGTCGAGCACGGCGTGTTTGGCTACAGCAACGTGCCCGATGAGTTGCGCAGCGCGATCGTAGAGCGTTTGCAGCGCCTGTATGGCTGGGTGGTCCATCCGGGCTGGATCGTTTTTCTGCCCGGGGTCGTACCGGGTCTTCACCTCGCCGCGCGCCACCTCGTGCCCGGCGACGGGCACGCGCTCGTACCGACGCCAATCTACCACCATTTCAAGCGTGCTGTGGAGCTCGCGCCGCGGGCCCATACCGACGTACCGCTCGCCCTGTCCGGGGGCCGCTGGGTGTTCGACGAAGAGGCGCTGCGCGCGGCTCTGCGGCCGAACACCCGGCTGCTTTACCTGTGCAATCCCCAGAATCCAGGCGGCACCATATTCACGCGCGCGGAACTCGGGCGCCTGGCGGACATCGCCTTGCGTCACGATCTCGTCGTCTGCTCGGACGAGATCCACGCCGACATCCTGCTCGATCGGGGAAAACGGCACGTGCCGATCGCGAGCCTGGGCCCCGAAGTGTCGCGACGCAGCGTGACGCTGATGTCACCGAACAAGACCTTCAATTTTCCTGCCGCGGGCTGCGCTTTCGCGATCATCGAAGACGCGAAGCTGCGGCGCGCGTTCTCGGTCGATCACCATGCCACGGTGCATGACCCGTCCGTGTTCGGGTACATCGGAGCGCTCGCGGCGTACCGCGACGAGGACGGCTGGCTGGCGGCGCAGCTGGCCTACCTCGCGGAAAACCGCGACCTGGTCGAGCGCGAGGTGGGGTCGATGCCGGAGCTCGCGATGGCTCACGTCGAAGCGACGTATCTCGCATGGATCGACGCCTCGGCGCTCGGCGTGAAGGATCCGCACGCGCATTTCCTCGAGCACGGCCTGGCACTTTCTCCCGGCGCGCAATTCGGCGCGCCGAGCTTCGTACGGCTCAACTTCGGTACCCAGCGCTCGCGCCTTGTCGAGGCGCTGGCGCGCCTGCGGCGCGCGGTGCAGGCGCCCTAGGCCCGGCGGCTGCGGCGGTCCTTGACCAGCGCCGAGGCCCGCGCGAGCACGCGGTCCAGGTGGGGGTCGCGCACTCCCAGCTCGTGCATGTGCGACAGGGTGCGTTGCAGGTATTCGAGGTTGTGGCCGCGTTCGCCCGAGCAGCGAGCGACGATCCTCGCGGACTCGGCGAGCTTGAGGTCCCCCGCGAATTGCGGATGCGCGGCATCGGCGATGAAGGCGAGCGCGCGGACCCGCTTTGCGCCCAGGCGGACCGCGACCAGTCGTGGCATGTAGACGCGGTTGCGCATTTCGCGGTGCCACAGGTATTCGAGCACGTCTCGCGCCCCCGCGGCCGGCACGCGATAGGCGATTCCCCAGCAAGACCCGCCCCGGCACAGGCCCATCACCAGACCGGGACGCTCCGGCGTCCCGCGATAGCGGTGCGAGTACACGCACAGCGAGCGGTGGTAGCCGTGCACGATGCCGGCGGCGTCGTGCGTATAGCGGAACCCCGGCGACCACATGAGCGAGCCGTAGCCGAACACCCACAGCTCGCCGGAGGGTAACCACTGGTCTAGCGGATCACTGAACGGGGCAAGCTTGGTCATCGCGCAAGCAATTATAGGTTCCGCGGTAACCATGGAAAGGAAGGAAGATGCTTGAGCAGAGGTGGCTCTTCGCCATTGTGGCCTGCGCGTTTTCTGCCTCGGTGTTCGCGCAGCCTCGGTCCGCCACGCCAGCCGCGCTCAAGCCGGAAAAGCAGGAGCAAAAGAAAGAAGGCCACCAGGACCAAGAAGCAGAAAAAAGCCAAGCGCGCCGGGAAACGAAGCTGACATAGTCTGACCCCGCGATTCACGCGGGCAGCCAAAAAGCCCGGCCTCGACCGGGCTTTTTGCTATCGTTGAGCGTCATGCGGATCCGCGCGTTCCTCCTCTTGATCATGGCCCTGCCGCCGGCCGTGTTTGCGCAGGACCCCGGACCCTGGAGCAGGGCGGAGGTCCCCGCACTGTCACTGCCCGACCTTCACGGCAGGGTGCATCGCCTGTCCGACTATCGCGGTAAGGTCGTCATGGTCAACTTTTGGGCGAGCTGGTGCGGACCCTGTCGGGAGGAAACACCTTCGATCGAAAGACTGCGGCGCGATCTGAGCGGGGAGCCCTTCGTCGTACTGGCCGTGAATGTCGGCGAAGGCCCACGCGCGGCGAGCCGGTTCGTCCAACAGGCGGGAATGGGATCCACGGTCCTGGTCGATCGTGACGGCGATGCGGCGCGCGACTGGGGCGCGCGCGCCCTTCCCACCACCTTCCTTGTCGGGCCGGATGGCCGGGTTCGCTACCACCATATCGGCGCGGCGGACTGGGCGAGCGATTCCGTGCGCATGACGATCGAGAGCCTGATGTTCAAGGCGCCAACGTTGCAGGTCATGGCAGCGGCCTTTGACGCGGATCAAGGTGCGCCATGAGTGGCTGCCTAGGCTTGTCGCATGCCCGATGACACGATCCCGGACGAAGCCGCGGTGTGGGACGCGCTGCGCACCGTGTCCGATCCGGAGGTCGGGGAGAATGTCGTCGACCTGGGCTTGATCTATCGCGTCGAGTGCGCCCCCGGGCGCGTGCACGTCGACATGACCATGACCTCACCCGCCTGCCCGATGAGCGGCTCGATCGCCGAGGAGGCCGAGGAAGCGATTCGCAAGGCCTGTACCGAAGCGCGCGAGGTGCGCGTCGACATCGTTTTCGATCCGCCCTGGACGCCCGAGCGCATGAGCGTGGAGGTCCGGCAGCGATTCGGCTGGTAGCGGCGAGATGCGTGATCTTCCGCCGTCCGCCCGCGCACCGCTGCTCGTCCTCGGTTTCATCGCCCTGCTCGCCGGCGTGACCGGCGGCCTGGTGCGACTGGGCTTCAATGCGCCCGCACCCGGCCCGGGCATCGCCTGGCACGGCGCTCTGATGGCGAGCGGGTTCTTCGGCACGCTGATCGCACTAGAGCGCGCGGTTGCCATTGCCCGTCCTTGGGCCTACCTGGCGCCCGCCGCATCCGGGGTCGGCGCCATGGTGCTCCTCGCAGGGAGTGTGCAGGCCGGGTTCGTGCTGCTGGCCGCAGGGGCCGCTTTGCTTGCCGCGGCCACCGGCTCGATCTGGCTGCGCCAGCGCGCGCTGCACACCGGCGTGCTTGCGCTCGGCGCCCTGGGCCTGGTTGCGGCGAACCTGATGCTCGTCGCGGGCAGGCCGCCCGAGGCCGCGGTACCGGCCTGGATCGCGTTCTTCGCGCTCACCATAGGCGGCGAGCGGCTCGAGCTATCGCGTCTGTCGCCGGTGCCGCGCCTGGCGCGCGCGGCCTTCGGCGTCCTGAGCGTGGCTCTGCTCCTTGCCGCGCTGCCTTTCGCGCCGCGTGTATTGGGCGCGCTGCTCGTGCTGATGGCCGCGTGGCTCGCGCGCTACGACATCGCCACGCGCACCGTGCGAGGTGCGGGTCTGACGCGCTACATTGCGCTCTGCCTGTTGGCGGGCTACGCGTGGCTCGCGATCGGCGGCGCGCTGCTCGTATCCAGCAGCGCCGCAGGCTCCGGGCGCGAGCTGTGGGACGCGGGGCTGCACGCGATTCTCGTCGGCTTCGTATTTTCGATGGTATTCGGGCACGCACCGGTGATCCTGCCCGCGGTGCTGCGCGTGGCGCTGCCGTACCGGGCGGTGCTCTATCTGCCGCTCGTGCTGTTGCACCTTTCGTTGGCGGCACGGGTCGCGGGAGATGTCGCCGCGAGCGCGCCGCTGCGGGCCGCGGGCGGAGCCGGAAACGCGCTGGCGATCGCGCTGTTCATCGTCACCGCGGCGGGTCTATCGCTGTCTTCGCTTCGCAAGGAGAAATCATGAAACGATTCATTGTCATGGCGACGTTGGGCGCCGCGAGCCTCTCGATCTCTGCGGCTGCGGCCGCCGAGGATGCGACCTATTCGCTCAAGTTCATGACGCCGGAGACCGCGCTCACCGCGGCGCAGGCCGCGCTGAAGCATTGCCGCGGGCTCGGCTACCAGGTGGCGGTCGCGGTGGTGGACCGCAGCGGGATCGCTCAGGTGGTGCTACGCGACCGCTTCGCCGGGCCGCATACCGTGAGGACCGCGATTGCGAAGGGATGGACCGCGGCGAGCTTCAGGACCAGCACGAGCGACATGGCCGGCGCCACGCAGGCCGGCAAGCCGGAAAGCGGCGCACGTCACATCAAGGGCGCGGTGATCCTCGGCGGCGGCTTGCCGATCGACAGCAGCGGCGCCCTGGTGGGCGCGATCGGAGTTTCGGGCGCGCCCGGCGGTGCGGAGGACGAGCGCTGCGCGAAGGCGGGGATCGAAGCGATTCGCGAGGCGCTCGAGTTCTAAGCGCGCGGCGCGCGCTTCACAGCACCTTTCCGGGATTCATCAAACCCTGCGGGTCCAGGGCGCTCTTGAGCGCGCGCATCAGCGCGAGCTCCAATGGGTCCTTGTGGCGACGTATCTCCTCGCGCTTTAGCTGGCCCAGCCCGTGCTCGGCGGAAATCGAGCCGCCGAGCGCGTCGACGACATCGTAGACCACGCGGTTCACTTCCTCGCGTCGCGCCATCAGCGCCGCGGTGGCGGCGACGTCGCGCATGCCCACGTTGTAGTGGACGTTGCCGTCGCCGATGTGGCCGAAGGCGTAGATCTTTGCGCCCGGAAATGCGGCCTCCAGGGCGACGGAGGCGCGCTCGATCAGCTCCGGCACCTTGGATACCGGCACCGATACGTCGTGCTTGACGTTGGTGAATTGCGCCTCGGGGATCGTTTCCCGAATCTTCCACAGCGCGAGCGATTGCGATGCGCTCGAGGCAAGCGCCACGTCCGCGAGGGCCTCCCGCTCCGCGCAGTCAAGCAGCGCAACTTCGGCGAGCGCGCGCAGCGCGGCATGCTCGCCGCTGTCGGCGAGCTGGGCGAGCACGTACCAGGGG
>Ga0316628_100003058_pt1 | contig 12732 bp, 8 predicted proteins | sample OWC_Aug_M2_C1_D5_FD_207648 | JGI IMG/M metagenome (GOLD analysis project Ga0316628, IMG submission 207648) | Wetland soil microbial communities from Old Woman Creek delta, Ohio, United States - OWC_Aug_M2_C1_D5_C | ecosystem: Environmental > Terrestrial > Soil > Wetlands | place: USA: Ohio...
TAATCCTGCTGCTGGCGAACCTCGAGGCGGTCCAGGACCTGTTCTCCAAGCTGCTGGGCGGATAGGCGCGCGGCGCCCTCCCCTTCCCATGTCCGGTGGCCTCGGTCATTCTCTCCGCCCGCGCGCGAGCCGCTCCTTCACCGCGCGAGCGAAGCCGCGCGTCCCGTGCCGCCCTCCGGCGTCCCGCGTCGCGACGCCTGCCCTAAGGGTCGCCACGACCGCCTGCTCGAGGCGCCCCGCCTCGGACCCGTAACCAAGGTGGTCGAGCATCATCGCCGCGGACATGATGGCGGCCGTGGGGTTGGCGATGCCCTTCCCTGCGATGCCCGGCGCGGTGCCATGCACGGGCTCGAACAGCGCGTGCCGGGCACCGATGTTGGCAGACGGCGCGAAGCCCAGGCCGCCGACCAGGCCCGCGGCGAGGTCGGAGAGGATGTCGCCGAAGAGGTTCGTCGTGACGATGACGTCGAGCGTGGAGGGGGCGACGACCATGCGCTCCGCCGCTGCGTCGACGTGGAGGTCGTCGGCAGCGATCCCGCTGCGCCCGGACGCAGCGGCGGCGGCCTCGCGGAACGACTCGAGGAACAGACCGTCCGACCTCCGAAGCACGTTGGCCTTGTGCACGCACGTGACCCGCCTGCGGCCGTGCGACGCCGCCCAGTCGAACGCGAACCCGTGGATGCGACCGCTCGCGAGCCTCGTCACGAGGCGCTCGGCGACCACCCCGCCCTCGATGTCGCGCTCGCGGCAGCAGTAGAGGCCCTCGGTGTTCTCCCGCACAATCACGACATCGAGGCGCCTCGGCGGGCGCAGCGCGCTGAGCCGTGGCACGAGGGGGCGGGCGGGACGCACGTTCGCGAACAGCCCCAGCTCCCTGCGCAGGGTGAGCACCGGGGACCTGTAGGCCACGCCGGGCGGGGGGCTCTGCACGGCGCCGTACAGGACGGCGTCGGACCCCTTGGCGAGGTCGATGACCTCGTCGGTGATGTGGCTGCCATGCGCCTCGCGGGACGAGGTGCCCACCACCCCGTGGAGGATGTCGAGGTCCACCTCGAGGGAGCCGATGATGTCGAGGGCGGCGGTGATGACCTCGAGGCCAGCGCCCTCACCAGGGAGCACGAGGACCCGCTTCAATCGCGCAACCCTCCCCCACCCTCACGCGCGCGCCTTCCGACCCACCGGCCGGTCGGGGACCACGACGGTGCCCTCGAACGCGCGCCCCGCCAGCGCCGCCCTCACCTGCACGAGGTCGCGCCCGTCGAGGACCTTGGTCGGGATGCGGCTGCGCTGGATGATGCGGGCCGCCATCGGGTCCACGACCCCCGGCGAGCCCGCGGCCGCGGACTGCTCGCCCACGATGCCCACCAGCTCCGAGGCGGTGATGCGCCGGAGCCTCCTCGCGGTCGGGTCCTTCCTCGGGTCGGCCGTGTAGACCCCATCGACGTTCGTGAGGATGACGACCTCGGTCGCCCTCGACACCTCGCCGAGCATCGCCGTGACGGCGTCCGTCGTGTGCCCGGGGTGGGTGCCACCCATGACCACGATGGGGAAGCTCCCCGCCGCGGTCAGCGCCTCCTCGAACGACCTGGGCACGTCGTGGTAGGCGGCACCCCCCAGCGCGGCGATGACGAGCCTGGCGTTGAGCCGCGTCGAGTCTATGCCCACCCAGTCCAGGAAGCCCTCGTCGGCGCCCAGCTCGCGGCAGGCCGAGATGTAGCGGCGCGACAGGCGACCGCCGCCCACCACCACGAAGATGGTACGCGCACGGCTCGCCTGGACGAGCGCTCGGGCGATGCCCCTCAGAAGAGTCGTGTCGAGGTCGTCGGGCGCTGCGATGCTCCCACCGACCGAAATGGCCACCCTTGGGCGAGATCTCATCCAATCGACCCAAAGGTTAATCAATGGGGCCATTTTTATGGGTTTCGAATGGCACCCCAATCGACGCCAGAGCAGCAGCTGGCGCGGTACGAGTTCAAAAAGACGCTCGAGGAGCTGCGCGGCATCAAGGGCCGGGGGACCGAGCTGGTCACCCTCTACGTGCCCACTGGCAAGAACATAGGGGAGGTCACGGGCTACCTGCGGAACGAGTACGCGCAGGCGCAGAACATCAAGTCGAGGACCACCCGCAAGGCGGTCATGTGGTCGATCGAATCGCTCCTCAACCGCCTCAAGGGCTACAAGGTCCCGCCCCCGAACGGGCTCGCCCTGTTCGTGGGGCACATGGACGTGGGGAAGGACGTGTCCGTCCCCGTGGCGTACCAGTTCGAGCCACCGATGCCCCTGAAGGTCTCCGCCTACAGGTGCGATTCGTCCTTCTGGCTCGAGCCCCTCGAGGCGATGCTCGTCGAGCACGATGTCTACGGGCTCATCGTCATCGACCGGTCCGAGGCCACCCTCGGGTGGCTGAAGGGAAGGTCCATAGAGGTCGTCGCGAACGAGCAGTCGCTCGTGCCCAGCAAGCACGGCCGCGGCGGCCAGTCGCAGCGCAGGTTCGAACGCCTCATCGAGCAGGCCGCGCACGAGTGGTTCAAGAAGATCGGCGACATGGCCAATGACGTGTTCATGCAGAACCCCGAGCTCAAGGGCCTGCTCATCGGCGGTCCGGGCTACACCAAGGAGTACTTCGCGTCTCAGGACTACCTCCACCACGAGCTGCGCAAGAAGATCCTCCAGACCTACGACACTGGCTACACCGACGAGTTCGGGCTGCGCGAGCTGCTGCAGAACGCCCAGGCGACGCTCGTCGAGCTGGACCTGATGAGGGAGAAGAAGCTCATCGACAAGCTGCTCGCGGAGATTCGCAAGGAGGGCGGTGGGCTGTCGGCCTACGGCGAGGACATGGTGCGGCGCGCGCTCACCATGGGCGCGGTTGAGACCCTCCTCGTCTCCGAGGGCTACGGCATGGACCGCCTCGAGCTGCTCTGCGAATCGTGCGGCGCCAAGAAGGAGGCGACCGTCGAGGGCGGGACCGAGGCGGTCGACTACAACTGCCCGTCATGTGGACAGGTCATGGAGGTGGTCGGTCGTCGGGACATCGTCAAGGAGCTCAACGAGGTCGCCGCCAGGTACGGCACCTCCATCGAGCTCATATCCACCGACTCGGACGAGGGCAAGGTGCTGCTCACCGCGTTCGGAGGCCTCGCGGGCATCCTTAGGTACAGGATAGGGTGAGGTCTGGCCACCGTGCGACTTTATGACATGGTGCGTGATAACAATCATCAACAGGCCAGCATGCCACCCAGGCAACCATTTTTATCACCTGGCCGTTCAACCAAATCAAAACACTTATATAACGACGTTTACTTACGGAGAAGGATGGCTGAGAGCATGGGCGAGAAGGGACTCCTAAAAGTAATGCTAGCGCTAGCCTGCCTTCTCGTGCTGGTCTCGATCGTGGCCTACTCCGATAGCGCCGCGGGAGAGGACCGCTCGGGTATCCAGGGGGTCCAGCCTCCGTTCTACGGCGACTGGTTCATCACGAGCGATACCAACGTGACGGGGGAGAACCTCTCCTTCGCCAAGAACATCTACGTCGCGAGGCTCGTCAACCTGATCATCCGCGACTCGACCATCAACATCGAGTACGATCCCTTCAACCCGCACCAGTACGTGTTCAACATCGAGACGGCCGCCGTCCTGACGGTCATCAACTCGACCCTCGTCCTCGATACGTTCGTGGCCCACGGCCAGGCCGCGCTCACCTTCCAGGGGGGGTCGCACGTGAGCACGACGGGCAGGTTCCTGGCCGAGTGCTCGGCAATCTTCGTGTACGACACGACGTTCTCGAACATCTGCCCCAAGGACGCCATCGAGGAGAACGAGAGGGGCGAGGACGCCGTGTTCGTCCTCGACGGGCGCGTCAACTCCGAGCTCATCAACGTGACCGTTCACAACCAGGCCAGCGCAGCGGGCAATCCCAAGCCCTCGTTCGATGGCGCCTCCGGAGGCTCCTCGCTCATCATCTCCAACTGCTCGATATGGATAAGATGCGATATTCGGGCGCTCGCGGGCGTCTCGTCGGACGGTGGCCTGGGCCTCGCAGGCACGTCGGGAGGCACTGGCGGCCTGGGTGGCGATGCCGAGATGCTGCTGGTCGCCAACGTGTTCGACCGCACGAACATCACTGTCTTCGCCTCCAATGGCGGGACCGGTGCGCGCGGCGCCGACAACACGGTCGGCGATGCCGGTGACGGCGGCAACGGCGCGAACGGCGGCAACGCCCGGCTGAGCATCTTCAGCCCCTCGACCCTCGAGTTCCTCCTGAGCACCATAAGGGTCGAATCCGGCGATGGCGGCTCGGGCGGCAACGGCGGGACCGCGACCAACGGCGTGGCCGGCTCTGCCGGCGACGGTGCGGTCGGTGGCATCGCGACCATCGAGATCAACAGCGTCGACGACCTGACCATAGAGGAGACGGCGCTCAGCTGCATCGGCGGTGACGGCGGCTACGGCGGGGACTACGGCAGGAGGGAGGGGACCTCCGGCGAGCTCGGCATCCCCAAGCCCGGTGGCGACGGCGGTGCGGCCATGATCACAATCACGGGGGACGTCAACCTGTACTCCTCCAAGACCAAGGTCATGGCGAAGGGCGGCGCCGGTTACGACGGCGGCTCAGGCTATGACCAGGGCGAGACGGGCGGGAACGGAGCCGATGGATTGCTGAAAATCCGCGTCGGGGCGAGCATCGAGGCCGACGACCTCGACCTCTCCGCAACCGGCGGGAAGGGCGGCAACGGGGGCGCCGCCTTCTCGAACATCTGGGGGAACGGCGGCGACGGCGGCGACGCGAAGCTCGAGTTCAGCGGGCTGCTGGACATGTACGTCAACAGGTTCTTCATCTACACCTACATCGGCACCGGCGGCAAGGGCAACAAGGACATCTGGAACGGTGCGGACGGCATCGGCACGTTCGACCTGGAGACCCAGGCCCTCGAGATGTGGGACGGGCGGTTCAACCAGCCCCTCGACGACCTCGCGGGCGATGCAAGGGGCTACCTGTACAACTGCACGTTCGACTTCAGCGGGCTGCCTGCCCTCCCCCAGGAGAACGCCGAGGTCTGGACCTACTACCCGGTGGACATATGGGTCGTCGACAGCTTCGACCCGCAGACGCGCAAGGGCCACAAGGACTACGAGGTGCGCATCATCGACGCCAAGACGAACGAGGTCATCGCCATCCGCAAGACGGACGAGGGCGGCCGCTCGAGCGTGTACCTTTCCGCGTTCGACTACACCTCCCAGGAGGTCATCTACGTCGGCGGGTACATCGTCTCGGCCATCTCCCCCGACGGCAAGAACATCAAGGAGGTGCGCCTCGATGTCCAGGAGGCCATCCTCTGGCCCGAACCGTTCATCGTCGTGGTGCCCATCAACACCCACCCCCCTGTCGCCCTCGCCGAGTCGCCCGAGGATGAGCGCAGCTACACGTTCGTAGCGCCCAGCGCCACCATCATCGAGGCCTTCGGCACGGTCACCGACGAGGACGAGAGCCCCATCACCAGCATGTTCGTGCGGCTGTTCCCCGAGAACGACGACAGCAACAACTGGCCGCGCATGAAGCTCACGCTGAGCCCGGTGCCGTACGACCGCGTGACGGAGTCGGAGTACAAGTGGGGCAAGTACTTCGAGCCCACCGTGAACCAGAACAAATGGCGCTATTTCTATCGGTTCACCATCCTCGGCGGGGACGTGCTCTACAAGTCGGGCGCGTACATCTTCGAGCTGGGGGCGTACGATGGCGTGCAGTGGGGCTTCAAGCGCGTGCCCATCGACATCAAGATCACCCCCCCGACGCCACCGCCCTACCCCAGGCCGTGGGCGACCGTCGCGGCCTCGGTCGAGGCCCTCAGCCTCGCCGAGTTCAACGGCTCGGTGATGAACGTCGAGGAGCTGAAGGAGTACCGCGTCGAGATAAAGTTCTACGCGTGGGACTTCACGGGCGACGGTGAGCTGGACTGGTACAGCACCAAGGACGGGGCCACGTTCTACATCTACCAGGACGTCGACGTGCCGACCGCCCAGAGCGTCATCTTCTCCGTCGTGGACACGCTCGGAAGGCAGGTCAACGTCACCAAGCAGTTCATGATCACGCCCAAGCCAGTGGAGGAGAAATCCTTCATCGAGTACTTCTACCAGTACTTCCCCTACATCATCGGCATCGTGCTCGTCGTCCTCATCGTCTTCGGCATCCTCTCGGTCCGCGCGAGGCGCGTGCGCGAGGCGCAGGAGGAGGAGGAGCGCAAGCGGGTCGAGGAGGCGCTCGCGAACATCCACGAGTGCCCCCGCTGCGGCACCCTGCTCGACTCCAAGTTCGCGACCTGCAACAAGTGCAAGACAGAGGACATGCTGCTCGAGGTCCAGGAGCTCGTGACCGCCCTGAAGGAGCAGGGCATCGTGGCGCTGGAGCAGGAGGACCTGCTCGAAAAGGCACTCATCTCCTTCGAGGGCCTCGACTACGATACCGCGATGATGTTCATCGCCCAGGCCAAGGACCAGGCCATCGCGAACAAGCAGCGCTACGAGGACACCGTCAAGGAGCTCGCGGGTATCGAGAGCCTCATCAAGGGCCTCACCGACAAGGGCATCGCCATCCCCGACGTCGAGATGCGCGTCTACCACTCGAAGCTCGCCCTGACCCGCTCCGACTTCAAGGGTGCCAAGGAGATCGCGGACGCGCTCATGGTCGACGTGAAGCGCCTAGACGCCGAGAACCGCAAGGACGACATCTTCGACGCCATCCAGAAGGCCGAGAGGGAGGTCCGGACGGCCAAGGCGCTGGGCGAGAAGGACACCGTCCCGGCCAGCCGCGCCGTCGAGGCCGCCAAGGCCGAGTTCGGCACGCAGGACTACGTCAAGGCCGAGACCGCGCTGCAGCACGTCTACAAGCTGCTCAAGGACCCGACATGGTCCCCCGAGAAGGACCGGCTCGCGGAGGAGGAGCGCGCCAAGGTCGCCGCCGCCCTGAAGGCGTCGGAGGCCGAGACGCTGCGCATCATGGAGGAGGAGCGCAAGCGCCAGGAGGCCCTGAGGGCGGTCTCGGTCGCGAGCTCCGCCGAGGTCAAGGTCGCCACCTTCAAGGAGGAGGCCAAGCCCGTCGAAGAGCGCGTCGTCGTCGCCTCCAAGGGCAAGGTCGTCGAGCACGTGGCGGTGCACGAGCGCGTCGTCGAGGCCGAGGAGCCCGTGGTCCCCCAGATGCCAGCGCTCCATCTCGAGGCCAGGCCGGAGGAGGCGGCTCCCGCCCCCGCGCCGGAGGTGGCAGCGCCACCTCCCGAGCCCGAGCCTGTGAGGGAGCCTGAGGAGCCCAAGCCCGTGGCCGCGCCCAAGCCCGTGCCCACAGCCCACCCGGTCGCTGCCGCCCACCCGGTCGCCACCGCACATCCGGTCGCCGCCTCGCGGCCCGTGGCCGCTCCCCGACCGGTCGCGAGGCCCGTCCCCCGGCCAGCCCCCGCGCCCTCGCCGAGGCCGGCCGAGGGTGGGGAGAAGGAGGAGGCGAAGGCGGCACCAGCCCCGGCCCCGGTCCCGGCCTCGGCTGCCGACAAGGTCCCTTGCAAGAAGTGCGGCCGCCAGATCAAGCCAAGCTGGAAGAAGTGCCCCTTCTGCGGGGAGACGCAGTGAGCCGGGACGAGCGGCTTGCTGGAAGGTGCGACCCGCCACCGCAGGCCCGGCGGATATCAGGCGCCATGTTCGGCTAGCGCGAGCTGGACTGGGCATGCCTGTGGGCTTCCGCGCGGAGCGCGACCTCGGGCGGCGTGAGCACGCCGGACTCTGTCACCACTCCCTTCACCAGGGAGAGGGGCACCCGCTCGTAGTAGACGTTCTCCACGGTCACGCCCTGCATCGGGCTGGCGACCTCCTCGGATGGCCTGGGGGGCTCCTCCTCGGGGAGCATCGAGGAGCTCAGCATCTTGTGGGTCGAGGAGAGCAGGTACGCGGGCACGTTGAACTGTCTGGCGCAGAGCACGAGCGGGAGCGTGCCAAGCTTGTTGACGAAGTGGTCGGGGCACAGCGTGTCGCAGCCCACGAGGACCGCGTCCGCCCTCGGCACGAAGCTGGCCACCCCGGCGTCCACGATGAGCGTGCTGGCGATGCCGACCTCGCCGAGCGCGCGGGCGAGCTGGACGCCCTCCCGGACGGGCCTCGACTCGACCACGATTGCCCGCACCTCCACGTTCCCCTCGCCGAGGGACCGCAGCGCCGCGAAGACCGTGGCCGAGAAGGAGTTGGTCATCATCACGCCGCCCTTCGGGAAGAGCGCCCGCACGTGCTGGGAGATCCGGTCATTGCTGTTCTTGAGCTCCCAGAGCAGGCCCTCGAGCCTGCGACGGACCTCCTCGGGCGTGAACCCCTTGGCGGCCTCCATGCCCACGTCCCGGACCAAGGCCATGAAGGGGTGCGCCTTTGCCGCGCGCCCCGCCCAGAGGGCGACCTGCTCCCCCACGGGCTCGCCGCGAGACTGGGCCGTCGTAGCCACCTCCTCGAGGAGGCGCGCGGTCTTCTCGGCCATCTTGACAGAGCCCGACACGTTGTCGCGCTCGATGTCCCTCAGCATCTGCTCGAGCCGGTCACCCTGGGATGTCATCGAGTAGCGCAATGGCAAGGGGGGTTAAAATGGCTTCGCAGCAGGGCGAGGCCCGTGCCCCGCCCTAGCCGCGGAGATCGACCGTCTCCTCGCGGCCAGGCCCAACGCCGACAATGGTGACAGGGACCTCGAGCTCCTCCTCGATGAGGGAGACGTAGTCGCGCGCTGCCTTGGGGAGCGCGGCCATGCCCTCCTTGGCCGCGCGGCTCCATTGGTCCCTGCCAGGGTCCGCCCACCCGTCGAGCTCGACGTACTGCGGCTCGCATTCGGCGAACAGGCGCATGTCGGCGGGGGGGTGCTTGAGCGTCTGCCCGCGCGCCTTGTAGGCCACGCAGAGCCTGACCTTGGGCAGCCCCGAGAGGATGTCGAGCTTCGTGAGCGCGATGCTGGTGAGCCCGCAGAGCATGTGAGAGTACCTCACGAGGCACAGGTCGAGCCAGCCGCACCTGCGAGGCCGGCCCGTCGTGGTGCCGTACTCCTTCCCGACCTCCCTTAGGTGCACGCCCACGTCGCCCTTCTGCTCCGTGGGGACGGGGCCCGCGCCCACGCGCGACACGTAGGCCTTGACCACCCCGACGACCTCCTCGATGGCCGTGGGGGGCACGCCCGCCCCCGTGCACGCCGAGCCCGTGATGGTATTGGAGCTGGTGCCGAAGGGGTAGATGCCGTGGTCGATGTCGAGGTGCACGCCCTGCGCGCCCTCGAACAGCACCTGCGCGCCGCGCTCGAGCGCATCGTTGATGAGGACGGCCGTGTCCTCGATGTGCGGTTCCAGCCTCCCCGCCCATGCCTCGCACCTCGCGTACACGTCGTCGATCTCTGGCCTGGCGTCGTCCTCGATGCCCAGCGCGTCGATGACCTGCTGCTTCATCGGCACGATGATGCCCAGCTTGCGCCTCGTCTCCTCGAGGTCGAGCAGGTCGCCCGCGCGCAGCCCGAACCGGGCGGCCTTGTCCTGGTAGCAGGGCCCGATGCCCCTGCGCGTCGTGCCGGCGGCGAGGTTGCCCTTCAGCCGCTCCTCGATGCCGTCGAGCGTGCGGTGGTAGGGCATAATGAGGTGCGCGCGGTCGCTGAGCGAGAGGTGCGAGATGGCATGCCCCCTGGCCGCGAGCTCGTCCATCTCCTGGAGGAGCACGTCAGGGTCGACGACCACGCCGTTGCCGATGACGACGTGCTTCCCCTTATGCATGACACCCGAAGGAAGCAGATGGAGCTTGACCGTCTCCCCGCCGACGACGATGGTGTGGCCCGCGTTGTTGCCGCCGTTGAACCTGATGATCATCTCGCTGTCGGCAGCATAGAAGTCCACGACCTTGCCCTTACCCTCGTCTCCCCACTGGGTTCCGATGACCACCGTTGCCGGCATAATGACCGGCTCCGCATCCGGGTCCACATAGATATTGCTTGCGTCCTGTCACTGACATTTTCCATAAAAAGCTTTTGACTCAATATGACTAATAATCATTCAAAGAAGGTCCAGCATCATGGGGGATCGGGCGGGCTCCCTCCCGGCTCGCGGTGGTCACTTCTTCAGCTTCGGCACGGCCTTCTTGATGCGCTCGATGCCCTCTTCGCACTTGTCGTAGGCGGTCGCGTAGGAGAACCGCATGTACCCCTCGCCGAACGTGAAGTCCGCGCCCGGGATGATCATCACGTTCGCCTCCTTGAACAGGTGCTTGGCGAGGTCGCGCGTGGGCATGCCGAGCGCGCTCACGTTGACGAAGGCGTAGAACGCGCCCTCGGGCTCCGGGCACTTGAACCCAGGGATGGAGTTGAGGCCGTCGCGCACCATGGTGCGACGGCGGTCGTACTCCTTGACCATCCGGTCCACGTGGGGCCGGCACTCCTTGAGGCCGACGAGGGCGGCGTCGTAGCCGAAGCTCACGGCGCAGGTCGTCGCGTGCATGTGCACGAGCTTCATGGAGCCGATGAGGTCGCCCGTCGCGTGCATGTAGCCGATCCTCCATCCCGTCATCGCGTAGGCCTTCGAGAAGCCGTTGACGGTCACGGTCCGGTCCCGCATGTCAGGGAGGGTGGCGATGGACACGTGCTTGCGCCCGCCGTAGACCATGTACTCGTATATCTCGTCCGAGATGACCACGAAGTCGTGGTCGATGGCGAGGTCGGCGATGGCCTTGAACTCCCCCCTGTCGAACACGGCGCCCGTCGGGTTGTTGGGCGAGTTGAGGATGATGGCCTTCGTTCTCTTGCTCACGGCCGACTTGATGGCCTCGATGTCCGGATGGTAGTTGTCCGGCCTGACCTTGACGGGCATGGGCCTGCCGCCCGCAATGGCGACCATCGCGTCGTACGAGGGCCACGCGGGCGACGGGATGATGACCTCGTCCCCCACGTCCGTGAGCGCGAGCACCGCATCGAAGATGGCCTCCTTGCCGCCGATGGTCACGATGACCTCCTTGGCATCCGCCGCGATGCCGTTCTCCGCCTTGAGCTTGGCCGCGATGGCCTCCCTGAGCGAGAGCCTGCCGTCAGAATCGATGTAGTGCGTGTCGCCCTTCACCAGGGAGGTGATGGCGGCCATCTTGATCGGGTCAGGCGTGTCGAAGTCGGGCTCGCCCACCGTGAACCTTATGACGCCCTGCGGCGGCGGTCCGAACAGTCCATAGAACCCCTTTCCGACGTTCTTCATCTTGCCTGAGAGGCGAACCATGCCCATTCCTCTGACCACCGTACCCACCAATCGGGATATCTGGATTGCGTGGCACGGCGTGCCACGGCGCGATTTAGCATTCCGAGAGGGTGAAATACCCGGCCCGCGATACCCCTCCAGGAGGCGCACTGGATGTTCAGGAACGAGGGCGAGCTCCTCTCCGAGGGGAACGCCAGGCAGCGCGCGGACGCGCTCCGGATCCTCGAGGCGGGCATAGCCGCCGTCGACCCTTACAGGTCCATCATGGACTTCGTGCAGGTCAAGGGCGACGCCCTGACCGTGGCGGGCGAGCGCTACGAACTCGCCAAGGTCGAACGTATCATCGTGCTCGGGGCCGGCAAGGCGGCGGTGCCGATGGTCCGCGCGGTGGTGGACCTCCTTGGCAACCGCGCCCATGGGCAGGCGAACGCGCTCGAGGACGCGCGCATCGGCCGTGTCGAGGTCTCGCGCGCGACCCACCCCATCCCGGGCGAGGAGGGCGTGCGCGGCTCGCGACGCATCATGGAGCTCGCGCGCTCCGCGACCGAGCGCGACTTGGTCCTGTGCCTCATCTCCGGCGGTGGCAGCGCGCTGATGCCCCTGCCCGAGGAGGGCCTCACGCTCCAGGACAAGATGGCCATGACGGAGCTGCTGCTCAAGTGCGGCGCGACCATCCAGGAGCTCAACTGCGTGCGCAAGCACATATCCGCCATCAAGGGCGGGAAGCTCGCGCGCGCGGCCGCGCCGGCACCGCTGGCGAGCCTCATCCTCTCCGACGTCATCGGCGACCCCCTGGACTCCATCGCGTCCGGGCCCACCGCGCCCGACACGACCTCGTACGGGGACGCGCGCGGCATCCTGATGAAGTACGGCGTCTGGGACCGCGCGCCCGAGGCGGTCCGGCGGCACCTCGAGGCGGCCAGGTACGAGACGCCCAAGCCCGGCGACCCCGTCTTCGCGAAGGTGCGCAACGTGCTAATCGGCAACAACAAAAAGTCGCAGCGCGCCATGGTGGCGAAGGCCAGGGAGCTTGGCTACGCGGCATTCGAGGTCGGGCCCTACCTCCTCGGCGATTCGAGGGAGGCCGCGCCACGGCTGCTGGAGCAGGCGAGGGCGCTCGCAGGCGGAGAACGGCCCGCGGCCGTGGTCGCGGGCGGCGAGACGACCGTGGTCGTCAGGGGGAAGGGGCGTGGCGGGCGCAATCAGGAGATCGCGCTGGTCGCGCTCGGCCTCCTCAGGGAGGGCGAGCTGCTCGCTGCCGCGGGCACTGACGGCATCGACGGCAAGAGCCCGGCCGCGGGCGCGCTCTCGGACGCGACCGTCGCCGCGAGGGCCAGGTCGAAGGGGCTGGAGGCGGCGCCCTACCTGGCCAACAACGACTCCACCGCGTTCTTCGAGGCGGCCGGGGGGCTGCTGCTCACGGGCCCGACAGGCACGAACGTGGCGGACGTCGAGCTGTACCTCGCTGGCACCCCATGAGGCAGCCCGGAGGGGCAGGGGCGGG
>Ga0316628_100003059_pt1 | contig 12731 bp, 1 predicted proteins | sample OWC_Aug_M2_C1_D5_FD_207648 | JGI IMG/M metagenome (GOLD analysis project Ga0316628, IMG submission 207648) | Wetland soil microbial communities from Old Woman Creek delta, Ohio, United States - OWC_Aug_M2_C1_D5_C | ecosystem: Environmental > Terrestrial > Soil > Wetlands | place: USA: Ohio...
GGATGGTTGATTTTCGGGGTGCATAACCCGGTAAGCGCTGGGCGCGGATTCCCCAACAATTGAATCGATCGGTCAAGAGGTTGCAAAATTCGATATACCCTTCAACTTCCCCGGTTCCATCGTGAATTAAAAATAGGTGACGATGAGTGGGGGCGCTGTTTCCAGCGGCGGCAGTAATGGCCCCGGATTTTAGTAGGACCGAATGATCATCTCCGCGTGTCAACAGCTCTTTATTCCTGATCACTTCCTCGGAATGGATATATTCTGCCAATGCTTTGATTGTGGTCGATTTAAATACTTCTCCCAGTGGTAAGGTAATGTTAAAGGTTTGATGTATTTTAGAGATCATAACGGCGGCTTTTAGAGAGTGACCGCCGATGGCGAAGAAGTCATCATCGATGCCGATGTGTTCTGATTCGAAGATTTCCTGCCATATTTTTTGAAGTTGTTTTTCCACTTCATTTCGCGGCGGTTTATACTCTACTGCTGCTTTTACTTTTGGTTCCGGCAGTGCTTTCCTGTCGATTTTTCCTCCCGGGGTTAAGGGAAATTTCTCCAGCTCCATAAAGAAGGATGGGATCATATAATCGGGCAGTTTTTCTTGTAAATACACTCTCAAACCCCGGGCATCATGTCCTGTTTCCTGTTCATGTTTCAATCCCCCGGCATCAGCAGCGTTAACATAATAAGCACATAAATATTTTTCCCCGTCTTTGGTTTCTCTGGCGGTGACAGCAGCCTCTTTTATTCCTGGTTTTTTTAACAGCAGGTTTTCAATTTCCCCGATCTCGATGCGAAATCCCCTGATTTTCACCTGTTGGTCTTTACGGCCGAAATATTCGATATTGCCGTCTATCAGCCAGCGGGCCAGGTCGCCGCTTCGGTAGAGAATATAGGACTTATAGGACCTAGAGGACCTATGATATTTGTCATGGTCAAATTTTTCTGCGGTTAATTCGGGTCGATTGAGATACCCCCGGGTTACCCCTGGGCCGGACACACAGATTTCTCCCACTATACCGATGGGCTGCAAACACTGTCTCTCATCCAGGATGTAAACGATGTAATTGGCGATGGGTTTGCCGATGGGAATTGTGGGTGTCTCCTCTCCTTCCCGGTTACACCTGTAATAAGCGACACATACCGTGGTTTCTGTGGGACCATAGGTGTTGTAGACCTTACCTATTTTTAACAACTTATCCACGTAACTCTCTCGTAATACATCTCCTCCGCTGATAAAGGTATGAACATTCTTTAAGAGATCTAATTTGTTTAGTTCGTTTAATAATAAGGGTGAACAATCGATGATACCGACATGATGGCGCAGGATAAAATTCCCTAAATTGTGCATATCCAGGTATTCGTCGGTGCCTGGTATTACCAATTTGCCTCCCCGTAGTAAAACCGGGTACATTTCTTCTACAAACGCATCAAAAGTGTAATCCGAGAGATGGATGACCGTGTCGGTGGATTTAATGTCAAATTCCTGGTAAAAGGCAAATAAGTAGGCCAGCAAATTGCCATGCTCTACCAGTACTCCTTTGGGTTTACCCGTGGAGCCGGAGGTGTAGATGATGTAGGCCAGGTTCGTGGGGCTCACCTGGCAAGTTGAGGTTAAGGTTGAGGTTGAGGAGGATGGCTCAATGTCCTTTTGGGTTAACAAAATGTGTGCATTGCTGTCTTTTAGTATGTAATTAATTCGTTCTTGCGGGTAATCCGGGGCTATTGGTAGATAGGCGCCACCTGCCTTTAATATGCCCCACAGGGCAATGATCATTTCAAGGGAAGGCGGCAATATAACTGCCGCGATAGTGTCGGGTTGAACACCTTTTTCTTTTAAGAAATAAGCCAGTTGATTGGCTTTTTCATTCAATTCTTTGTAAGTAATAGCTATTAGTTTTTGGTTCTTAGCTTCTACCCTGCTATCCTTCCACCCTTCAGCTTCCCCTACCAGGGCCACATGGTCCGGTGTTTGCGCCACCTGGTCTGCCAATAGTCCTGTCACACACTTGCCTTCCGGGTATTTCCCGGCCAGGGTCGTATCCGTTGTTGTCCGGTTAAACTCGAATAATATCTGCTTCTTCTCTTCTTCTCCCGATAAATCAATATCCTCTATAGGAGTATTCACATTTGCAGCAGCGGTTTCCAACAGGCGGGTAAAATGATCTATGATATGTTCAATGGTCTCTTTTCGATACAAGTAGGGATTATATTCCACGTGGCCCTGGATATTGCCGTTGGTTCTTAAAAAGGAAAAAAGGATATTGTAATCACTTTCCTTGACATATGTTTTATCTTGAATATTTTCCAGTAACAGCACAATGTCATAAAAGGGATTTTCATTTTGAGTAGTTGGGAGGTTTAACCATTTGTTTAACATTGGGATCGGATAATTTTGATTTTGTGCTGCTCCCAATACGGTCTGCTTTACCTGTAAGAGCAAATCCTTAAAAGTCATTTCCTGGGATAATTGATTTCTCAATACCAGGGCCGTATTAATGAATTCTGTTTCTACTTTTTGTTTATAAATCGGGGTGCCGATAATAATGTCCTGGCTGCGGCTGTATTTATTGAGCAGTACCACCAATCCCGAAATCATTACAATATGAAGGGTGTAATCCGATTGATTACTTAATGCCAATAACCGGGAGGCAAGTTCCGCGGCCAGGTGGAATGGCTGCGAATCTTTTTGGGTTGGGTGTTCTGGGGCTGTCCTGTCATCTTTCTTAAAGTCATAAAATAACCGGGTTTTTACCGGGGTGCCCGACAGTATTTCCAACCAATAATTCTTCTCCTTGATATTCTGATTGGCGGCGACTGCCAATTGATATGAGTAACTTGTGTTCTCCATATGATCAAATCTCCTTTTTTGACTTTTATCTTAAAAACCAAATGTTATTTCCCCCTGTTGAGGAATATTTGATTGGGCTTTGGCTAAATGATGGGGTACGGTGATATCTTCCAGCTTTATTTCTTTATTTTCAACCACAACGGATATGATTTTTTTAAGAAACTCAAAGAATTTATCAATGGTTTCTCTTTTAAACAGCTTTGTGCAATAGGTCAGGAAAAATTCGATTCTTTCATTAAATTCTACTGCTTCCAGTGAGATATCCACTTGAGTGGCCCTGGCTTCATAGGGGAGTGAGATAACTTTTGTTCCTTTTATTTTTAATGATGATTGGCTTATACTTATATTCTGAACGATTAATTCCACATCGTATAAGGGATTCCTGCTGATATCCCGGTTAAGGTTGAGTTTTTCGATTAATTCGGCAAAGGGATATCCCTGGTTTTCAAAGGCGTTGAGGGAATTCTGTTTAACTTCTTTTAGAAATTCCGCGAAGGTTTTATTTGCGGCGGGTTGGTTTCTTATCGGCAGGGTATTGATAAAGAGACCGTTGATATTCTCTAAATCCACGAATTGTCTGCCGGCAATGGGTGCACCGACAATGATATCCTCCTGGCCGGCATATTTGGAGAGTAAGATATTAAAGACAGCCAATAACATTATAAACAGTGTGGTTTTTGTTTCTTTTATCAGTTGATTCAATTTTTCGGTTAAGGCTTGATCGATATGGGAATTGATTTTTTCTCCGGCAAAACTCTGGACCGAGGGTCTTGGGTAATCCATATAGAGCTGCAGCAAGGGTATATTCCCTGTAAATTGATTTAACCAATATTCCTCCTGTTTTTTCCTGGCGGCTTTGCCGGATTTATTGTTTTGCCATACGGCAAAGTCTTTATACCGGAGTTTTAATCCATGCAGGTTTTTCCCCTCATCTTCATATAGAATGCTAAAATCCCTTATCATGATCAGATAGGAAGTGGCATCAGATACGATATGGTGGACATCAAGAATCAATAGATGTTTTTCTTCCGCCAGTTTGACCAGTCCTATTCGCATCAGCGGTGCCCGGGTTAAATCAAAGGGTTCGAAGAATGTGAAGACCAGGTCATTGAGTTTATGGTCTTCAATTTCATAATCGCATACCCAACAGCAGATTTGCAGATTCAAATCCTTTGTTTGATGAATGATTTGCACCGGTTCATTGCCCACCAGGGCAAAGGAGGTCCTGAGACTTTCGTGTCGCTGGATCAATAATCGAAATGTTCGTTCCAGCCGCTGCCGGTCCAATTGTCCCAGGAGAATATAACCAGAGGGCAAGTTATAGGCAGTTCCGATTCCTTCCATTTGATTTAAAAGGTACAATTTTTTTTGCATGGCAGATGCAGTATAGTATTCTTTTTCTTCTACGGGTTCAATGGAAGTTACTGTAGCATGGGCATTGGGTTCACCGGGAATTTCTATGAGCTTTGATAATTCTCTCACATTGGGTGCGTTAAAGATGTTTCTCACCGAAAGGTTGGTTTGAAATTCCTGGCTTATCCTGGCAATCAGGGAGGCTGCTTTTAAGGAATCTCCGCCCAATTCAAAGAAATCATCCTTTATTCCTACCTGGGCGATCCCCAATAACTCTTGCCAGATATTTGCCATTTTTTGCTGCAAAGATGTGGCTGGAGCGATGTAGGGGGTACTGATATCGGGTCTGGCGTGAACCGGGCCGCTGGTCCGGGCGACTTGCAGCCAATCCGCTGTGTCAGAAGACTCCGGGATCTGGCTAGCTTCCAGGCGAGACGCCAGGTCTCGCGTGGATACCACCACCTGGGGTATGGCATCCCTGGTTTCCAGGATGCGGGTAAAAGCCTCAACACCTTCCCGCGGTGATATCCCGTCTTTGACCAGTTCTTCCTGCCTGGTTTCTTCCTGGTGAGTATTTTTGTTGTCTCCCGGGGTGCGTGCGGATTCAGACCCCGGGAGCGCACCGTGTTCTTTTTTCTTAAGTCTTGCCAATATCTCCGGGGAGATCTCCAACATGGTGAATTCTTCAATTTTCACTAACTCCCGACCGGTTTCATCCATGATGATAATATTAAATTTCAAAAAATCCATGGGGGCGCCATCCTCTGCTTCCCCCGCTTCTAACCATTGGCTGTAGCTGTAGACCCTGCCTGACAATGGCGCACTTACTTTTAATCGTTTGTAGGAGTACGGGATATAAGGACTTTTACGATTAATACAGGAATATAAGAATGCCGCGGCATGGTCCAGGATAGCGGGGTGTAACGTAAATTGGTTCAACTCTGCACTAAATTCTCCTGGTAATTCCAATAGGGCCAATCCTTCATTCTTTCCTGCTTTTATGTTCTTCAGGTTTGCCCAGTGAGGGCCGAAAATGAGCAAGCTGCCTGCTGCTCCTGATGACCACTGGGACCATAAGGAGGCCACATCGATTTCTTGCAGATGGCATCTGGCTTCAATGGCCTGTAGATCATGGATTTTGGGCTCTTCCTCCTGCGGCACTGCCGCTGCCACCTCGCCCTGGGCATGGTCTTGCCAGGTGTTCTCTCCTGGTACGACTCGACTGCTTACCCGAAATTCAAAACCACTGGCCATGGGGGTCAATATCATCCGCACTTCTTGTTCTTCTCCTTCCTCTACCATCAAGGGATTAAGGAAAGAGACGCTGCGAATTTCCACGATATTGTTTCCAGTTTTTGTTTGGTTTTTAATGGCGGCGTGGGCCATTTCCAGGTAGGTTACTCCTGGAACCAGTGCCCTTCCTTCATTGGTGCGATGGTCCCGCAGCACCCAGTGGCGAGTTGGACTGAAATAGGTGGTATATATCGTTTCACCCCGCTGTGTGCCGTTTACGTAATGATCCAGCAGGGGATGGTCCAGCGGCTGGGGTGCAGAGGTTTTCCCACGGTTATCTCCTGCCGCTTGCCTGGCGGCTGCCACTGCCATGCCCACTTCCTGCCAGGCATCCCAGTTAATACTGACCGTGAAAGTGTGGTCATTGGTCCTGGCATTGTTGTAAAAGGCAAAGGCATCCATAAAGGCATTGGCGGCACAGTAATCCACCTGGCCGATGACTGGCACCACTGAATTGACTGAAGAACAAAGGACAATGAAGTCCGGCCGGATACCTTGATCTTGCAGGGCCCGGTGCAGTGCCAATGTACCTTTTACTTTGGGTGCCAGCACCTGGTCAGCCATTTCCCGGGTTTTCAATTGGATGATGCCTCCCCCGGGCACTCCGGCCGAATGGATCACCCCGTTGATGGTTCCGAACTGCTGCCGACTTTGGGCAATGACTTCCGACATAGCTGGCCCATCGGCGCTGTCCACACTGTACACCTGTACCTCTGCCCCCAGGGCTTCCAGTTCCTTGATTTTGCGGATTTTTTGGCTGACGCTGTCAAGACTGCGATGGGTTTCCAACCATTGGTCCCATTCCTGCCGGCCTGGGAAGGCTGAACGCCCCGTGAGGATAAGTTTGGCTTGCAGGGTTTTGGCCAGGTAACGGGCCAGTTCCAGCCCGATTCCCCCCATACCTCCGGTAATTAAATATACACCTGCTTTCTTTAAGCGCAGGGCCGGGAGTTGGGTATCTGGAGGACTTAACCGTATCGGTTCAAAGGTCCTTACCAACCGGTAATTCCCTCGATAGGCGATGATGGTATCTTTATCGCTATTTCCTGTTTTAAACTCCCTGATCAACCGGTCGATCAGCAATTTGATTTCATTTTCATTGTTGTGCGCTGCCTTTTTCTTCTTTTGTTCTTTGCCGGGTCCGGGGAGCACGATATCGATGCAGCGGCATTTGATCTCCGGGTATTCACGGGGAATAATCATTACCGGCCCCAACACCACGGCTTTCTCCGGGTATACCACTGGCTCTCCCCAGACCTCCTGCATACCATTGGTCAAGACTATCACCTGGATTTCCCGGTTTAAGGGCTGTTTGCCCAGGGCTTTTGCCAGGTAGATTAAACTGTAGAAGCCCTGGTCCAGGGATTTTTCTACTCTTTCATTTTCATTGACCGGTTCCTGGTTTTTTTTGAGGGCCGGAAGTGCCGGGGACAGATTCCACAAATGAACAATCCGGTCGGGTATATTCCCGGAGGATTGCAGTGCTTCGATTAATGCCTCATAATGGTTTTCCTGGGTGGGAGCAATGGTGTATGTACCGTCTGGCTGCCGGGCAAAGCCATCCCCGATTTTCACCACGGTTACATCACTGGCACTATCATTATCATTGCCATTTTCCTTCTCATGGGTCAGCCGCTCTACCAGCGGAGAGACGAAATTGCCATGATTTACGTCATTAATGTTATCATCATGGGCAAACACCAGCCATTTGAGTGGGGTTGGCGTTTCTGCCGTGCTTTCTTCTTTATTGCCGCGGTCAATGTCAATGATGGATCGTTTCCAGGATGGAATATAGAACCACTGGCTCATATCGGGTTTTTTCCCTGGCAAAATACCCCTGATCATTCTCTCCCTGATCATCATGTTGGGATTTCCTTCGATCCAATAGCGCTGACGTTGAAAGGGGTAAGTGGGCAGATGAAGCCGGTGCCTCTTTTCCCGGGAATAAAATTGCTGCCAATCGATGGGTTTGCCATAAAGCCAGGTTTGACCCAGTTTGCTTAACAAATAGTATTCATCCGCTACGTCTTTTTTAGGGTGGCGGACCAGATCGATGAGCATGTGGGCAGGGTTTTTGTCCGGGTGCTGCCGGGTAAAGGTAGTTAGAGTACTCCCGGGTCCCACCTCGATAAAGATCACGTTTTTGTCTTTTAGCAATTCTTTGAGTCCATCGCTGAATCGGACTGTACTGCGCAAATGCCTGACCCAATAGTTGGGGTTGGCGGCATCTTCATAGGTGAACCACTGCCCGGTTAGATTTGATATAAAGGGAATTTGCGGGGCTTTGCCTTTGACCTGGCTGACTTTTTCCCGGAAGTTGTTTAAGATGGGGTCCATCATTTTAGAGTGATAGGCGTGGGAAGTATGAAGTTTGCGGCTTTGTATATTTTTTTCTCCCAACTGTTGGGCAAAGGCATCAATGTCCTCATGTGTGCCGGATACCACGCATTGTGACGGCCCATTTACTGCGGTCAGGTCTAATTTCCCTTCGGCTTCATTGGTCAAGAGTTGTTTCAATCCAGGTTCCGGGAGGGCGACACTCAACATGCTGCCCGGGGGCATTTGCTGCATCAATTTTCCCCGCCAGGCCACGATGAATAATGCATCTTCCAGGGTAAACACCCCGGCCAGGCATGCGGCTGTATATTCACCGATGCTGTGCCCGATCATGGCATAAGGGGCGATTCCCCAGGACATTAATAATTTGGCCAGGGCATATTCGATGGCAAATATCAGCGGCTGGGCGATTTCGGTTTGGTCAATTGAGGAAATATAGGACTTATTGGACCTATTGGACCTATGGTCTCCCCGGCCTTCGGCAGAAGGATAGATGATTTCTTTTAGATCATATTCCATCAAGGGTTTTAAAATTTCAAAACAGCGGTCCATTTCCTGGCGGAATATTGGTTCGGTTTCATATACCCCTCGTGCCATATCCACGTACTGGCTGCCCTGTCCGGGAAACATAAATACCGCCCGCTTTTCCTCTTTGGTGTAGTGAGTCTGGATCGACTGCTCTTCATGTCCTTCTCCCTGCTGCTGTTCCTGTTCCAGGATGTGCAGGGCTTCATTGACATCCTGGCATACCAGCATTTTTTTGTGTTCAAATGTTTTCCTGCCGGTGTTTAGTGTAAATGCCACATCTGCCAGGTCGGTATGGGAATTTTCCTGTAAATAGCCCAGGAAATTTTTGCTGACCTGTTCCAGTGCGTTGGCGGTCCTGGCGGAAAGAAGGAGCAATTGAAAGGGGCGAGCCGGGGGGTCTGCCTTTTCCTGTCCTGGTGCTTGCTCCAGGATTAGATGTACATTGGTGCCGCCAACTCCAAACGAGCTGATCCCTGCCCTTAACGGTTCCCCATTGCTGTTCCACTCCCGGAGTTGGGTGTTGACAAAGAAGGGACTGTGTTCAAAATCGATTTCCGGGTTGGGTTTTTTATAATGCAGGCTGGGGGGAATTTTCCGGTGTTTCATCATCAGGGCGACTTTGATCATACTGGCGACGCCAGCAGCGGTATCCAGGTGGCCGATATTGGTTTTTACCGAACCAATGGCGCAGTACTGGGTTTTATTGGTGTTGTAGGCTGTTTTTAACGCCTCGATTTCAATGGGGTCGCCCAGCCTGGTGCCGGTGCCATGGGCTTCTACATAGGTAATGGTTTCCGATTCCACTTCCGCCATGTACAGGGCCGTTCGGATGACGGCTGTTTGGCCATCCACGGCTGGCGCGGAAAAACTACTTTTGTTTATGCCGTCGTTATTAGCGGCAAACCCTTTTATAACCGCATAAATATCGTTTCCATCGGCAATAGCATCATCCAGCCGTTTTAACAAGACAACCCCGGCGCCATGGGAAAAGACGGTTCCGCTTGCCTCCTGGTCAAAGGCCCTCACCAGGCCGTCTGCTGAGCGAATCAAACCCTCTTCATATAAATAACCGCCGCCTTTGGCAATTTCAGAGAGCACGGACACACCGCCAGCTAAGGCAGCATCGCATTGACCGGTGAGCAGGGAACGGCAGGCCAGGTCAGTGGCCACTAATGCCGTTGAGCAGGCCGTGTGCATGGATATGGCCGGGCCTTTTAAATCCAGTTTGTGGGAAATACGACTACTTAAATAATCTTTATCTTTCAAAATATTGGCGGTAAATTCTCCGAAAATTTCTCCTTTGCCGGTAATAATGGTCAATACTTCCCAGGAGCGGTTTCCCGAACCCCCGGCAAATACACCGATGGGACCTTTAAACGTGGCGGGGTCACAGCCAGCATCCTCCAATGCTTCCCAACAGATTTCCGAAAACACCCGGATCTGGGGGTCCAGCATTTCTGCTTCCAGGGGTGAATAACCGAAAAAAGAAGCATCAAAGTATTCCGGGTTTTCTATTATGCCCATTGCTTTTACATAATTGGGCTGATTGATAATATCGGCATCGATATTTTTGTTTTGCAGCAGCTCCTCTCCTGTAAAGAAGTGGATGGAATTCACCCCGTTTTTCAAGTTTTCCCAGAATTGGTTGATATTATTGGCCCCGGGGAATCTACCGCTCATCCCCACGATAGCTATTTCCAGGCCGTTTCTTTCATTTTTCCCCGGGTGTGAGTAACTGGTGGTGGCCATATGATCCAATCTCCTTATTTGACTCTTATCTTAAAATCCAAAGGTTATTTCCCCCGGTTGAGGAATATTCGATTGGGCTTTCGCTAAATGTTGGGGTACAGCGATATCTTCCAGCTTTATGTCTTTATTCTCAACCACAACGGCTATGATTTTCTTAAAAAATTCAAAGAACTTATCAATGGTTTCTCTTTTAAAAAGCTTTGTGCAATAGGTCAGGAAAAATTCGATTCTTTCATTAACTTCCACTACTTCCAGTGAAATATCCAGTTGAGTGGCCCTGGCTTCATATGGGAGTAGGATGACTTCTGCTCCTTGCATTTTTAATGATGACTGACTTATACTTATGTTTTGAACGATTAATTCCACGTCATATAAGGGATTCCTGCTGATATCCCGGTTGAGGTCGAGTTTTTCGATTAATTCTGCAAAGGGATATCCCTGGTTTTCAAAGGCATTGAGGGAATTCTCTTTAACTTCTTTTAGAAATTCCCCGAAGGTTTTATTGGCGGTGGGATGGTTTCTTATAGGCAGGGTATTGATAAAGACACCGTTTATATTCTCTAGATCCACGAATTGTCTCCCGGCAATGGGTGCACCGACAATGATATCCTCCTGGCCGGCATATTTAGAGAGTAAGATATTAAAGACTGCCAATAACATTATAAACAACGTGGTTTTTGTTTCTTTTATCAATTGATTCAATTTTTCGGTTAAGGCTTGATCGATATGGAAATTGATTCGTTCTCCTTCAAAACTCTGGACTGTGGGTCTTGGGTAATCCATATAGAGCTGCAGCAAGGGGATATCCCCTGTAAATTGATTTAACCAATATTTTTCCTGTTTTTTCATGGCAGCCTTGCCTGATTCATTGTTTTGCCAGGCTGCAAAGTCTTTATATTGGAGCCTTAATCCAGGTAGATTTTTCCCCTCATTTTCATATAGAAGGTTAAAATCCCTTATCATGATTCTAAAGGAAGTGGCATCGGATACGATATGATGGACATCAAAAATCAATACATGTCTTTCCGGTGCTAGTTTGACCAACCCTATTCGGATCAACGGTGCCTGGGTCAAATCAAAGGGTTTGGAGAAGGTGAAGACCAAATCATTGAGTTTATGGTCTTCAATTTCAGAATCGGATACCCAACAGCGGATTTGCAGATTCAAATCCCCTGTTTGATGGATGATTTGCACCGGTTCACTGCCTACCAGTTTAAATGAGGTCCTGAGGCTTTCGTGTCGATGGATCAATAATCGAGATGTTTGTTCCAGTCGCTGCCGGTCCAATTGCCCCAGGACAATATAACCAATGAACAGGTTATAGGCAGTTCCGATTCCTTCCATTTGATTTAAAAGGTACAATTTTTTTTGCATGGCTGAGGCAGCATAGTATTCTTTTTTCTCCTGGGGTTCAATAGCAGTAACCGCGGCAGCGGTTTCGGGTTCACCTGGGAGTTCCATGAGTTTTGATAAATCTTTCACATTGGGCGCGTTAAAGATGTTTCTTACCGAAAGGTTGGTATGAAATTCCTGTCTTATCCTGGCAATCAGGGTGGCTGCTTTTAAGGAATCTCCGCCCAATTCAAAGAAATCATCCTTTATTCCCACCTGGGCGATCCCCAATAGTTCTTGCCAGATATTTGCTATTTTTTGCTGCAGCGATGTGGTAGGAGCGATGTATGGGGTACTGATATCGGGCCTGGCGTGAACCGGGCCAGTAGTCCCGGGACCCTGCATCCACTTGCCTGTGCCAGGAGACTCCGGGGTCTGGCTGGCTTCCAGGCGAGTTGCCAGGTCTCGGGTGGATACCACTACCTGGGGTATGGCATCCCTGGTTTCCAGGATGCGGGTAAAAATCTCAACACCTTCCCGCGGTGATATCCCGTTTTTTAACAGTTCTTCAGGGGTGTTTACCTCCTGGTGAGTATCCTGGCTGTCTCCCAGGGCCTGGAGGGGTGCCGAGACTGGAAGCGCACCTTGTTCTTTTTCCTTAAGTCTTGCCAATATCTCCGGGGAGACCTCCAACATGGTGAATTCTTCAATATTCACTAACTCCCGACCGGTTTCATCCATGATGATAATATTAAATTTCAAAAAATCCATTGGACTGCCGTCCTCTGCCTCACCCTCCTCTAACCATTGGCTGTAGCTGTAGACCCTGGCGAGCAATGGCGCACTTACTCTTAATCGCTTGTAGGTGTAGGGGATGTAAGGACTTTTTCGATTAATACAGGAATATAAGAATCCTGTGGCATTATCCAATAGGGAAGGATATAACGTAAATTGGTTCAACTCTGGGGTAAATTCTCCCGGTAATTCCAATAAAGCCAGTCCCTCATTCTTTCCTGCTTTTACTTTTTTTTGGTTTACCCAGTGAGGGCCGAAAATGATCAGGCTGCCTGCTGCTTCCGATGCCTTCCGGGGCCATGAGGGGTCAGCATCGATTTCTTCCCAATGGCATCTGGCTTTAATGGCCTGTAGGTCATGGGTTTTGGGTTCCTCCTGCTGCAGGGCTGCCGCTGCTACTTCGCCCCGGGCATGGTCTTGCCAGGTGTTCTCTCCCGCTGTTATTCGACTGCTGATGCGAAATGCAAAACCCTGTTCAATGGGGGTCAATATC
>Ga0316628_100003060_pt1 | contig 12731 bp, 16 predicted proteins | sample OWC_Aug_M2_C1_D5_FD_207648 | JGI IMG/M metagenome (GOLD analysis project Ga0316628, IMG submission 207648) | Wetland soil microbial communities from Old Woman Creek delta, Ohio, United States - OWC_Aug_M2_C1_D5_C | ecosystem: Environmental > Terrestrial > Soil > Wetlands | place: USA: Ohio...
CTGCTGGAGATGCTGGGCGGAGGCAGGAAGCCAGTGGTCACGGCGTCCAGGCGCAGGAGCACGTTCGGCGTTGCCAAAGGGAAGCCGGTCGGCGTGAAGCTGACCCTTCGCGGCAGGCAGGCGGAGGACTTCCTTAAGCAGGCGCTTGCGGCCGTGGACAACCGCATCAAGGCCTCGCAGTTCGACAGCGAGGGGAATTTCAGTTTTGGCGTCAAGGAATACATAGAGCTTCCAGGAGTGAAGTACAAGCACGAGATAGGCGTGCTTGGGTTCGACGTGGTAGTGACGCTGCGGCGCGCGGGATACGGGATTACAAGGAGGCGCGTGCAGGTGAGGAAGTTGCCGAAATCGCAGAAGATATCCAGGGAGGACGCTATCGCTTGGGCGAAGGAGAAATACGGCGCGTCGATAGCCGAGTGACGCGGTGCCGATGCGTTCAAACGAACGGGGATGTGTCGAATTGCCGAAGAACGAAAGCGTTGCCGAGCGCGAGATGCGCGAGATGAAGAGCATGGAAATGATGATAGACAGGTCGGAGATGCGCAGGCTTACAGAGTTCGTCGACGCCACGAACCGCATATCCGGCATAGTGCTGAGGAAGGCGGAGATGGACGACAACTTCAGCGGGGTTTATTCGAAGGCAATTGAAAAGATGGTCGAGCTGCAGATGCTTGGCGGGGAGGACGCTATCTTGAACGACGAGGCCTTCCTGCGCGTGTTCGGCGACAGCGGCGGATAAAGATTAAGAGATAGCGTTATAATATCAAAGTGTGGAGGTTTGCATCGACGGATGTTAGCGCGCACGTTGGCGAGCAACTGCCAGAAGATTGTCAGGCGCAGGTGAAGCCGAGGACGCTAGTCTTCCCGTAAAGTAGGTGTCTGTTATGGGAAAGGAAAAAATCGTGAAGAAGAAAAAGTTCGGCCGCGGAACGCGGGTGTGCAGGCGGTGCGGCAACGCACGCGGCCTGATACGCAAGTACGGCCTTCACTACTGCCGCCGCTGCTTCCGCGAGATAGCCTCCAGCGTCGGGTTCAAGAAATACGAATAATGCGGTTCTCCTTTTCTCGGGTAGAAATATTATAGAGGCGGCACAAATACATACAAGATAGTATGCTGCAGCTCTTGGCATTCGCCGTCGCGCTGGCTGGCTCGACGCTCGGCGCGCTTTGGGACTTGCGCACCACCGAGATACCGGACGAGATTCCGTACGCGATGGTCGCGGCCGCCCTCCTTCTGTACGGTTACCAGTCATATGCGGAATCGAGCCTGTGGCCGCTGACATGGAGCATCGCTATCGGCGCCGCGTTCTTCGGATTCGGCTTCGTAATGTACAGGCTCGGGCAGTGGGGTGGGGGCGACGCGAAGCTGCTCGCGGCAGTCGGCTGCCTGATGCCGTCCGTCTCGGGCCTGCCCGCGGAACTTTCCGCAGCCGGCATCGGGATTTTCCGGGATGTCCATACGGTCTTCCCGTTTCCCGTGAGCTACTTCTTCAACGTGTTCTTCGTGGGCGCTGCTTACATGATGTTCTATGCGTTCATGGTCGCCGCGCGCAACCACGGGGTTTTCTCAGCTTTTGTCGGAGACGTCAAGGCTAGCAGCCGCGTCTTCCTCGCGACCGCCGCCTGCGTGTTCGTAGCGTTCGCAGCGGTAAACTGGGCGCTTTACAACAACTTCGGCGTGCGGGCCGACGCGGCGTCGATGATGTCGAACTCGCTGGTGACAGTGCTCGCGTCCGCGTGCATCTTCTTGGTATGGAAGTTCGCGCGCGCGGTCGAGAGCGTCGGCTTCAGGCGGGCGGTGCCCGTTGGCAGGCTGCGCGTCGGGGACGTGCTCGAGAGCTCGAAGTTATGGGAAGGCGTCACGTCCGCGGACATACGCCGCATCAAAAGGTCCGGCGTCCGGCGCGTGAGGATAAAGGAGGGCGTCCGGTTCGCGCCCGCGTTCCCGCTCGCGCTGCTTTTCACGCTCTGGGCGGGAGATGCGATAATGCTGGTGTTCGGACTGATGGTATGACGGCAACTGTATAAATGTTTGAAAACGTTTCTAGTCTTATGCAGAAGATTGACATCACAGACGAAGACCTAAAAGTCGCGCGCGCCCTTTGTGAGACGCAGCTACTGAATCCTCTCACGGCTGAGAGCATGTTCACGGCTGGCATATACAGTATACTTTCAGTTGCCGAGCGCTACGATAAGCACACACTCGTGTATAACGACATGATGAATAACGGTCTCAATGCGCCCGAGGAGATAATCAACCGCCCCGGCGATGTGAAGGACATAGTCCGAGTGGCGAGGTTCCCGAAACAGAAGATTGACAGGATAACGCGGTTCGCCCGATGGTGGGAACGCGACGGCGGTTCTTTTTCGCGTGACGTGCTGGACGATGTCGCCAACGGCCGCAATCGCGAGTTCGAACTTCGGAACAGGCTGGCCGAAAGCGCGCCCGGCATAGCATATAAGGCGGCTTCGCTGTTTATGTCCCAGTGCGGCTATCAGAACGTCGTCTCAATCGACGTATGGATGATTAGGGCTCTATACGGCATGGGTTACGATGTAGCCGTGCCGGACTACATGACAACCAGCGGTCCGCTGAAGAAAGAGTACCTGCGGCTCGAGAAGATACTTATGGGCATCGCGAGGGAGGAGTACGGCCTCTCGCCCGTGATATTCCAATCTGCTCTGTGGGCAAAGCTGTCGTCGTGGAACAGGAAGATACTCTGACTACTTTCCGATTATCTCCATGCCGCCCATGTAAGGCACGAGCGGCTTCGGGACGCGCACAGTGCCGTCCGGCTGCTGGTGCTGCTCGATTATCGCGAGCATCGTTCGGCTGGTCGCAAGCGCGGTGTTGTTCAGCGTGTGCACGAAACCCTGCACTGGCTGGCCGCTGCCCGCGCGCCACCTGATGTTCAACCGTCGCGCTTGGTAGTCCGTGCAGTTGCTGTTGCTGCCTATCTCGCGGAACTGCCCGTCAGCCATCCACACCTCGGTGTCGTACTTCTTCGCCGCGATGCTGCCTATGTCGCCCGTGCATACGTTCACGACGCGATAGTGCAGCCCGAGCGCCCGGTACAGGTCCTCGCTGTTCTTCTGCAGTTCCTCGTGCAGCTGCCACGACTGCTCCGGCAGGCAGAACACGAACTGCTCGACCTTGTTGAACTGGTGCATACGGAAAAGGCCCTTGGTGTACTTGCCGTGCGCGCCCACCTCGCGCCTGAAGCACGGGCTGATGCCAGCGAATCGTATCGGCAGCTGCCGCTTGTCGACTATCTCATCTCGGTACATCGCGCCCATCGGGTGCTCGCTCGTCGCGATCAGATAAAGGTCGTCGCCCTCTACTTTGTACATGACCTTTTCAAAGTCCCCGAGGTCGGTTACGCCCTCGTACGCGCGGCGGTTCATCATGAACGGCGGCTCAACGACCGTGAAGCCGCGCTTCTGCAGGAACTCCAGCGCAAAGCGCTGTATCGCGAGGTCGAGCATCGCTAGCTGCCCTTTCAGGTAGACGAAGCCGCTGCCCGCGACCTTTGCGGCGCGTTCCTCGTCCATCAGCCCGAGCGCCGCCATGATTTGAACGTGGTCCTTCGGCTCGAAACCGAACGCCGGCGGCTCTCCCACGCGCCTCAGCTCGACGTTGTCGTGGTCGTCCTTGCCGAACGGCACGCTCTCGTGAAGCATGTTCGGCAGGCTCATCAGCCCGATGCGCAGCTCCTCCGCGAGCTGCTCCTGCTTCGATTCGAGCTGCCTGATGCGCACAGGTATTCGCGCCGCTTCTTTCACCTTCAGCTCGGCATCTTTCTGCCTGCCTTCCTTCTTCAGCGCCGCGATTCCCATGCTTATCGCGTTCCGCTTGCTCCGCAAGTCGTTCACCTTGGCCGTAAGCTCGCGCCACTTTTCGTCGGTCTTCAATACTTTGTCCAAGAGCTTCAACTTGTCCTTGTCGTGCCTGCGCCCGAGGTTTTCGCGCACTACGTCAGGCGTCTCGCGAATAAGCTTGATGTCCAGCATCCACAGCACCCATCTGCATTAAATTTCGTTTTCCTTTTATTTCAAGTTTTCAGGCCGGTTGCATTGGCGAACACCGTGCAACCACTCTTCTCGCGCCTTTTTTTCAGACGTTAAAACTAATTAAACGGGAAGCGTTATATATTTTATGAAACCCGCGAAAGCGCGCGGCCGTGGCGGAGCCATACTCAAGCGGGAAATCGGATTCTGGGAGGCGACGGTATACGGCATAGGGTTGATACTGGGCGCCGGCATATACGCGCTGATAGGCGAGGCCGCAGGGATGGCTGGGAACGCGCTGTGGATGTCGTTCGTGCTCGGCGCGCTGGCCGCGTCTTTCACAGGCCTGAGCTACATGGAGCTCATATCGATGTTTCCGAAGGCCGCGGCCGAGTACGTGTACGTCAAGAACGCTTTCCGCAGCCGCATGCTGGCGTTCAACATAGGATGGGTGGAGATATTCACGGACGTAATCGCGACGTCCGCAGTGTCGCTTGGCTTCGCTGGGTACTTCAGCGCGCTGTTCAGCACGCCCATCGTGCCCGTAGCCATGGCGCTTATAGCGGCGATGTCGGTCGTGAACTTCCTGGGGATACGCGAGTCGTCGAGGATGAACTTCGTGTTTTCGGGCGTGGAACTAGGCGGGCTGCTGTTCGTGATACTTCTCGCCGCGCTGTTCGGCCGGTCCGGCATGGCTGCCATCGATTACTTCGAGATGCCGAACGGCGCCACGGGCGTGTTTGGCGCGGCCGCGCTGATATTCTTCGCATACCTCGGGTTCGAGGAGCTGGCTAACATGGCCGAGGAGGCGAAGGACGCGAGGCGCATGCTGCCCAAGGCTCTCATGGTGTCCGTCGCCGTGACCACGGTGGTGTACGTGCTGGTCTCGGTGGCCGTAGTCAGCCTTGCGCCGTGGCAGGAGCTGTCCTCTTCGCAGGCGCCGCTGGCGCTCGCCGTGTCCAAGGTTTTTGGGGATAAAGCGTTCTGGCTGATGTCCGTGATAGCTCTCTTCGCGACAGCGAACACAGTGCTAATCGGCCTGATAGTCGGGTCGCGGTGCATATACGGCATGGCAAAGGACGGCTCGCTGCCGAGGCAGCTCGCAGATGTCCACAGAGATAGGGGCACGCCGTGGGTCGCGGTTGCGGCGGCTATGCTGCTCGCTATGGCGTTCGTGATGCTCGGCAACATAGGGATAGTCGCGAGCGTCACCGACATGGGCACGTTCTACATATTCTCGCTAGTGAACGCCGCGGCGATAACGCTGCGCTACAGGATGCCGAATGCGAAGCGCGCGTTCAAGACGCCGCTGAACCTTGGCAGGTTCCCGCTGGTGCCGGCGGCCGGGCTGCTGTTCACGATCGCGCTGGCCTCTCACCTGCGCGTGGATGCCATATTGATAGGCGCAGGTCTCGTGGCGGCTGGCGTCGTTGTGCACATGTTATACGCAGGCGTGCGCAGAAAAGGCGTTATCTCGTGACCTGCGTCTGCTTGACGACCTCGTAAAGCTCGCGCGCCTTCTTGTTCTTCTCGAAGTGCTCCCTTATCGGCCGCACGATGTCGTCGAGCGCATCGGCTGTGCCAGCCTTCAGGTCCATGGGATGCAGCTTGCCTTCCCGATAGACGCGCTCGAGCTCTTCGTAAGACTGCACTTCGAGCTTGCCGCCGAACTTTGACGGCCGCTTGAACACCATCGCGTCGCGCTTTCGGAAGACTATGTACTTGCAGTATTCGAGCACGGGGTTGCCTTCGGCCTGCTTCTCCGGGCAGAACGCGCCGTTCAGCTTTTGCGCGATATGCTCCTTCGTGTCGTGGACGAATATCGCGGTGTTCGGCTTGCTCTTGCTCATCTTCGAGCTTATCTGCACGTCGAAGGCGCGGTTCTCGTCGTACCCGTCGGGCGTCTTCGCGCCCTCGAGGCCCATGAGCATGTGGTGCGACACGACCACTGGCTTCCACCAACCGAGCTTCGGCCCGACCTCGCGCGCCAGTATGTTGGCGCGCCGCTGGTCCAGGCCCAGCTGGCAGATGTCCGCCTTCAGCCAGAATATGTCCGCGGTCTGCATCATCGGGTAGAACAGCTGTGCGGTCTGCTTCAGGTCGCCTGCCTGACGGCCCATGATTGACAACATGCGCGTGGCACGCTGCACCGTGGTGCTCTTCGCTATGAGCACCACCTTCTTCCAGTATTCCGGGTCGGAGACGGCCTCGCTGGTCCACTGCACCGTCACCTTCTCCATGGGTATCCCGGCGGCCTTCCAAACCTCCACAAAGTAGCGGCCGCACTGCTGTATCTTCTCCATGTCCCCGCCGAGCTTGTTGTTGAGCCAGGCGAACCAGTCTGCCACCCACAGCTTGAAGTGCACGCCGGCGTCTATCATGTCCTGCACGTTTATCGCGCGGAACACGCCGAAAGCGATGTGCGCGAGTCCGCTAGGCTCGAAGCCGTCGTACGCGATCGGATGCGCCTTCTGCTGCAGCAGCTGCCGCAGCTCGTCCTCGGTTATTATCTCCTCGCCGACGCGCCTGATTATGCTCATCCTCGTCTCTGCGTCCATGCTCTTCGTCCTCGTTAATGTTTATTTTCGGTTTTTTAGCATATTAATTTCCTCGTCGCGCATATGATTGGTTCCGATGCTTTCATCTGTTAGGGTCGTAGAACCCGAACGATCCTCTCGACTTGCGATGCTTCTCCATCTCCTCCTCGGTTTCGGGCATCGGAGCGCCGGAATACGGGCTTTTTTCCGAGGCATGCGTAGGCATCGCCGTTCCTTTAGCTTGAATGTCGTAAGTTCTAAACATTTCCCTGACCATGGCCAGCAACTCGTCCGGTTTCAATCCAACGTCGCTATTTCTCATATCATGTCCCTCCGTTTTTTTTGCGGCCGGAACGCAGCTTCATGCGTGCGATGCAGCGGCGTGCAGAATGCGGGTCCGGTCCGAAGGACGCGGGCGATGGGTCGGCAGGAAGTATGACAGCATTCAGCGGTCAGTGTCGGTTGGCAGCCAGCCGGCGTCCACCGCCGAAATCCGAGGAACAGAACCCGTGGAATCAGCAGCGCCTGTAGCCGAGATAGCGCGCAAAGCGCCAGGCAAACCTATACATCGATGTAAGCGGCGCAATGTTGCCGTTCGGCTTTGCATCGAACGTCTCTGCTGGCATTCCGACCTTTCAGATATTATGGGCAGTGGAGTTTTTAAGCGTATCCGCGGCCTCCGGCGGCCGGAAAAGCGGTTTCTAAGATTTATTTTGCGCTGCGACAAGTTATTTTATGGTCAAGCTCACTTTTCTCGGCGCCATCAACGACATCGGCGCGTCCGGAGTGCTCGTCGAGGCGGGCGGCAACGACGGCAGGCGCGTCGTGCTCGACTACGGCTCGGACGTGCAGGAGGTCCCGCAGAGGTTCCCCCATGCCGTGAAGGGCAGGATAGACGCGGCGGTGCTAAGCCACGCGCACCTCGACCACTGCGGAGGCCTCGCGCTGCTGTCGAAGCGCTCGTCCTTCCCGATATACTCGCTGCCCGTGAACAAGGCGCTCGCCGAGATGCTGCTGGAGGACTCGCTGAAGATCGCGAAGAACGAGGGCATAAACCTGCCGTTCACGCGCGACGATGTGCACCGCACCATAAAGCACTTCGCGCCGATGGACTACAAGCAGCCTATCGCTATAGGCCGCGGTAAGGCCGGGGCGAAGGTGACGGCCGTGGCGTACGACGCTGGCCACGTGCCCGGAAGCATGATGACTTTCATGGACTTCGGCGGCGAGGGGTACGCGAAAACGAAGACCAAGTCGGGCAAGTGCTGCAACATGCTCTACACAGGCGACTTCAACACAAACAGCACGCGGCTGCTGGCGCACGCCGACACCGAGCTTCCGGAGATAGACACGCTCATAATGGAAAGCACGTACGCGAAGCGCGACCACCCGGACCGCGAGGAGGAGGAGAAGCGGCTCGTGCGGCTGGTCGAGGCGACGATCGACGACGACGGGATAGCTCTTATCTCCAATTTCGCGACCGGCCGGACGCAGGAGATACTGCTTGTGCTGAACAAGTACGGCATCGACTACCCGGTCTACATGGACGGCATGGCGCGCAAGGCCACGACCATCATAAACACCTATCCGCGGCTGATGCGCGACCCGACCGAGCTCGACAAGGCGCTACGCAAGGTCCGCTACATCAACAACGAGCAGGACCGCAAGCGCGCGCTCAAGGGCCCGTGCGCCATCCTCACAACGAGCGGCATGCTGAACGGCGGCCCGGTCGTGTGGTACATACAGAAGCTTTACGGCGGGCCGCAGAACGCGCTGATACTCACCGGGTTCCAGGTGGACGGCTCCGCCGGCCGCACGCTGCTGGACACGGGGCGGTTCATCCTGGAGGAGGAGCGCAACAAGCTCAACCTTCGCATGCGGATGCAGGTCAGCCGCATGGACTTCAGCTCGCACTGCGGCCGCAAGGACCTGCTCGCGTTCGTAGACAAGGTCGGGCCGCGGAGGATTTTCTGCGTGCACGGCGACGACACGCCCGCGTTCGCGGACGAGCTGCGCAGGAAGGGCTTCGACGCCGTTGCGCCCACGGCCTCCAACAGGACGTTCGACGTCTAGCCCTCGCAGCATCCCGCAGCGCAGCCGCAGGCGCCAAGACTGTTACTACCAAATAGTAACATTTATATACCCCTCCTGGACATAGTAACCATTATCAAGTGACAACAGGCGCAGAACCATGCCGATATACGAGCAGATCGCGACGTGCGCGGAGCAGTACTCGCGCTGGAAGAGGCTTGCGCTGGACGCGCAGACACTGCCGGCGATGAAGGAGTGCTTGGAGAAGGCGATGTTCTGGATGGAGCTGCAGAGCTCGTTCGTCGCGCTGTGGAGCGTGGAGCGCACCATGGGCAACGACCCTTCTGCGAAGCGCAAGCTGATAGTCGCCAAGAGCAACCTCTCGAGGAAGCTCGCGGACTATGCGCAGAAGACGCTTGACGAGCTGAACTGGAGACGCTAAACCGGAGGGAAAACAATGTCAAATATTGAGATACCATACAGCGTGCCGATGTTGCCTAGGGACGTGCCTTCTGACGTCGCCTTGATGGTTTCGTGCTTGGAGGCGGTGACGGATGCAAGGTTCCTGTACGAGATAGGCAGGCACATCAAGGGCAAACCGCACACACCATCTGCGGCAAAATTCGTCCTCTACAGGAGGATTTGAGCTTTTTTATTTCCTTTTTCAAAAAGCATTTCTGTTCCAAAAGCCAATATAGTATAAATGGCAGCCAAAAGGCCCGGAAAACGCGTGAAGCCCAAAAAAGCGCCTAGCCGCAAGGCTCGAAAGGCTGCCGGGCCGAAGCAAGCGCGCCGCTCTCGAAGGAAGATAGTATTCCTTGTCATAGATGGTCTGGCGGACGCCGTGAAGCCGGGCAGGAAGACGCCGCTGCAGGCCGCGCGCAAGCCGAACATCGACTGGCTGGCCACGAACGGTGCGAACGGGGAGCTTGAGCTGATAAGCGACTCGCTTTGGGCGGCCATCGACCGCAAGGGCGTGAGCCAGTACGCGAACGTGAACCTCCTCGGATATACGGCCGAAAGGTATCCGCTCGGCCGCGGCCCGCTGGAGGCGGTGGGCGCCGGCCTGCCGTACACGAACGGCCACCTCGCGGTGCGATGCAACTTCGCTTCGGCCTCGGCGGACGGCAAGGTCGTTGACAGGCGGGCCGGCCGGTCTACCTACGGCCTTAACGAGCTGGCACGGTACGTGAACGAGAACGTCCGCATACCCGCCAAACACACTTTCATGCGCACTTACGGCCATCGGGCGGTGCTCATCATCAAGGAGCCGCTCTCGGACGAGATCGAAGGCAACGACACGGCAGAAGGGATGCCCATCGGCAGGATAAGGCCGCTCTCGGCCGACGCCGAGCGCTCCGCGCAGCTGGTGCAGGAGTTCGTGGACAAGGCGAGGGGCGTCATGGAGTTCCATCCGAAGAACTCCGAGCGCATCGGAAAGGGGCTGCCGCCTGCAAACTACCTGCTCGTGCGGCAGGCAGGCAATAGGATAGCCGCGCTGCCCAATTTCGCTAGGCGCTTTGGCGTGAAGAACGCAGTGTGCATCGCTGAAAACGGGGTGATTAAGGCCACTTGCCTGCTGGCCGGGTTCGGCTCCATAAACGTGCCCGAGTTCGAAGCCCGCGACACGCTGTCAGGCCAGCTGAAGGCGTTGGACTTTATCTTCGACAACATCGATTCCGCGCTCGCCGAGTACGACTTCGTCTACGCGCACATCAAGGGCGCGGACGAGGCGGCTCACGACCGCGACCCGGAGCGCAAACGCAGGATTATCGAAGCGATAGACGCGAGGCTGGCCGAGTTCAAAAAGTTCAACGGCGTGCTCGTGTTCACGTGCGACCATGTCACATCCAGCATAAGTGGCGAGCACGAACGCGGCCCGGTGCCCGTGCTGGTCTACGGAAAGCGCAAGGACGCACTGAAGAAATTCGACGAAGCCTCGGTAAAGAAGGGATCGCTCGGCAAGATGACGGGTCGCGAGCTGATGAAGCACGTGTTCTGAACCTTATTTATTTCCTGCGGGAACCCCAAATTAGAATTGGGTGCAGTTTTCATGCTCGTCCGCGGCCTGAAGATACGGAAGATCTTTGCGACCAACGTGCGGCCTACGATAGAGGTCGAGCTGAAGACGAAAGCTGGCGATTCCCGGGCCGCGGTGCCCATGGGCACGAGCCGCGGCAGGCATGAGGCGGCCACACTGCCTGCGGATGAGGCGGTGCGCAAGTTCAACCTGATTTCGCGGCACTTCAAGGCGGAGGAGTTCTACAGCATCGACGACGTGGACCTCACGCTGCACACGATAGACAAGAGCTCCGACTTCCGCGACATCGGAGGCAACCTCGCGCTGGCGATATCGTCGGCGTTCCTGAAGGCGTTCGCGCTGGAGAAGGGGCTCGAGCCGTTCGAGTACGTGTACGCGATTGCGGCTCAGAAGGCGAAGGAAGACGCGAACAGGAGGATGCAAGCAACGCCCGAACAGAAGCAGCGTCCGAGGATAACCATACCGATGCCGATCTGCAACGTGGTCGGCGGGTGGAAGGGCAAGTCGGGCGCGGGCCAGTCGGACATACAGGAGTTCCTGCTTCTTCCCGTGAGCCAGAATTCCTTCTCGAGCTCGGTTGCGAACATAGCGGCTGCATATCATGAGATAGGCGATGCGATAGGGGAGGCGGACGACGACTTCACGTATGGCCGCAATCTGGAGTCGGCATGGACCACGAAGCTCGGCATAAGCCAGATACTGAAGATACTCTCGCGCATAGCGGGCAACCGGTTGCTGAGGCTCGGGATGGACATGGCCGCTTCTAACCTCTGGAACGGCCGGCAGTACTCTTACACGCAGGGCGTGTTCCACATAACCGACACGGGCGACATACGCATGGAGGAGAAACTGATACGGACGGAGCAGCTGGACTTCGTGGAGGAGCTCACGAAACGCTTCCCGGTCGCGTACGTGGAGGACCCGTTCGAGGAGGAGGATTTCGTCTCGCATGCCGCGCTGACGCACAGGGTTTCGGGCCGCGGCGTGCTCGTCACGGGCGACGACCTCTACGCCACGAACGCAGGCAGGCTCCAGCAGGGCGTGGACATCAAGGCGACCAACGCCGTCATAGTGAAGCCGAACCAGGCGGGCACGATAACGGACACGCTCGCGTTCGTCGCGGCCGCGAAGAAGGCCGGTATGCGGACGGTGATGTCGCACCGCTCGGGCGAGACCGAGGACGCTCTGATCAGCCACCTGGCAGTGGGGCTCGGGTGCGACTACGTGAAGATGGGCATAGGCGGCGAGCGCGCGGCGAAGATAAACGAGCTGCTGCGCATAGAGGAGAAGGTTTTCTGAAAACGATTTAAGCTGCGCTGCCGAATTTTAGAACATGGACGCTCTGTTCATGACTTTGGGCGCGGTGGACCTGCTGGCGGGCGGCATACTGTTCGCGCAGCCGTCCGGGCTGGTCAAGGTGGTAGCCGCGGTGCTGCTGACTAAGGGCGCTGTCACGGTCATAAAGTCGCTCGAACACTACTGAGCGCTGCGGCCGCAAGGCGCAAGCGCGTAGCCCTTAAAACGGCATACGCACGGAAATGCAGAATTTATTCGAGCTCCTTGACTGGCTTGCCCTTTATGTCGGCGAAGCCTCCCGTGGGTTCGGCAAGCTCGTCCCCGCACTTGGCGCAAACGACAACGGTCGCACACTTGTTGAAGACCACCGCCTTCTCCCCGCACTTTTTGCACTCGACCTCGAGGAACCTGCTCGTGGGCAGCCTTATCTTCGTCTTCGTGTTCACCATCAGTACCAATCCCATCCAAAGCCTCTACTTGCTCTTTATCTCGAACTTCTTCGAGCGGAAGCCGCTGCCGTGTATGTGCCTGAACCCGCAGACGCCGCACTTGAAGCGCAGGTCGGTGCGCTTGGTCGGCTTCTCCCTGCCCTTCGGGTTCTCCTTCGGGAAGCTGTGGTAGCCCTCCATCTTGCGCAGGAACCGCCTCTGCCCCTGCGCCATCTTGCGGCGCGTGTGGCGCTTCGACTGGTCGACCGAGTGCTCGGTGTGCTTCCTGCACTTGGGGCAGTATATGCGCAGCTTCTTCGGGTACTTCATGCGGCCATGCCTCGCTGAATTTAATTTATTGGTTCTCTTGCTTTTAAATGCTTTAAAAAT
>Ga0316628_100003061_pt1 | contig 12728 bp, 5 predicted proteins | sample OWC_Aug_M2_C1_D5_FD_207648 | JGI IMG/M metagenome (GOLD analysis project Ga0316628, IMG submission 207648) | Wetland soil microbial communities from Old Woman Creek delta, Ohio, United States - OWC_Aug_M2_C1_D5_C | ecosystem: Environmental > Terrestrial > Soil > Wetlands | place: USA: Ohio...
ACGATCGAATTGGTGAAGTCGACCGTCGACGCCGCGAGTTCGGTCGTGAGGATGCTGGTCGAGAAGTCGGCGGCGAGCGCGCTGTTCGCGCTGAAATGGCCGGCGAGGAAGATGACGTCGTGGCGAGCGCCGAAGAGCTTCTGGCCGAGTTGCGCCGCGGTCCACGATGCCGGATCCTGGGGCGACTTGCCGTTCGGCGTGATCAGCGAATCCGGGGCGATGCCCATGCCCTGCTGAAGCTCGCTGCTGACGGCTTCCGCCGCGTCGGCGAGAAAGTCGTAACCCGTCACGAGCGCCGACTTCGGCGCGACGGCTCCGCCCGCCGCAACGTAGGCATCGAGGATGCCGCCGATCTCATTGGGACTCTCGACGAGGCGCCCGACCGCGAGGTCCGGCACGGGGAAATCGCTGTTGCGCAGCGAAAGGCTCGTCCTCGCGCCATACCCGTCCTGACTGAGCACGTAATCGAGCCGCAGGCTCGCCTCGGACGTGGAGTTGCTCTCGACCGGCGGCACGTAGCCCGATTCCTGGCCGAGCGCGCTCTCGTCGGGCAGCCGGAAGAACGGAATCGCGCCGTCGTTGCCGACGAGCACGACGTAGCGCAGCGGATTGGTCCGATACGCGTCGACGATCGCCTTGATCTCCGCGGCGACGAGGTTCTTCGCGAACGGACACGCGGGATTGCGGGCGGCCTGCTGCTTGAGCACCCCGACGCGCGCATCGTTCGCCACGTCGATCACGACACCCGCGATTTCCGGGCGCTGCGCGAAGGCGGCGAGCCGCTCGCGCAGCGTGCCCCCGCCCGGCAGGTCGAGCGGCGCATCGAGCGCGAGTGCCGACGAGTCCGTCAGGATGATCGTGGCGAGCCCGCTCGCCGCCGCCGATGAGCGTGGCGTCGAGGCGATGTCGGTGACGCCGTCGCAGGTCGTCGCGCCCTTGCGGATGCTCACCGTGAACGGCTGCGCGGTATCGAACGTGCCATTGCGACCGGTGACCCTCACGTAGAAGTTGCCGGTGTTGTTCCACGTATTGACCACCGTGTCTTCGTCGCTCGTCCCCGGCGTCGCCGAGACGCTGATGATGCTTCGCGTCTGCGCCGTCGAGAACGCTTGCGCGAGCTCCTGCGAGCTGAACACCGACGGCGAGAACACCGACGGCGAGAACACGCTGGGACTGAACACCGATGGCGAGAACACGCTCGGGCTGAACACCGACGGCGAGAAGACGCTCGGACTGAACACCGACGGCGAGAACACGCTCGGGCTGAACACCGACGGACTGAAGACCGAGGGACTGTAGGCGTCCGGGCTGAACACCGACGGGCTGAACACCGAGGGCGAGAACACCGACGGCGAGAACACGCTGGGACTGAACACCGACGGCGCGTATTCGGCAGTCAGCTTGACGAGATCGGCCGTCGTGGCGCTCGACGGGTTGAACTGGCTCGCGAATGCCTTGCCGATGTCCTTGAAGACCGCGAGGTCGTAATCGGCAGGCAGGCCGGAGAGGTTCACCTCGATGCGCTGACCCGGCGTTACGCTGAATCGATACCAGCGCGCCTTGCCTGGAGCGTCGACGAGGTCCTGGACCCCCGCCGCGGAGCCGTCGAGCGGGAAGGCCTTCGGCCACGAATCGTTGTCACGCGAGCTGACGAGGCACGCCGACGTCGCCGTGACCGTCGGCGTCGCGACGTTCACCGCGACGAAATCGCCTGGATTGACGCCCTGGACCGCGACGCCGAAGTAGCCGGCGGCATCCGTCGTCGCGGCAACCGGCGCGCCGACGGCGCTGCCGCCGGCGAGCGCGCCCGCGACGCACGAGCGGCTCGTGCTCGCCTGCAGCGTGACCGGAAGGTTCGACGCCCCGACGACACGCCCGACGAGAAACGCGCTCGTCGCGCCGGTGGCGACTGCCTGCAGCAGGCTCGGCGCATCGAGCGGAAGGTCGACGCCATCCAGGATCTGCAGCACGGCGGCGATCGGGACCCGTTGCGGGTCGGCGAATTTCAGCGGGAACGACAGCGTGGTCCCGTTACCCAAAACACCGCCCGGCAGGACGGGAATCACATAGGGCCGGCCGTCGGACGTCTGGCCCGCCTTGTTCGCAAGCGCCACGTTGGCGGCGAGCCCGCCGACCACGACGACGATGGGCGCTGGAATCGAGCCGCCGGAACTGTTCCTGATCGTGACGAGCTGGTCGAACGTGTTCGTCGTTCGATTCAGCGCGAACCCGGAACGGGTGATCGCGAACCGGCTCGTGATGTCCTGGACCGCTGCCCGGACGGCGCACGGCAGCAGGAGGCCGAACGCGAGCAACGTCCACGCGCAAAGCCTTGCTCCGGATTGCCCGGCGCACTGCCGCATCCGCTCCCCCTCCCAGCGGTTGCTCCCCCTACTGCATGTGCGGCGCGATTATCGCTTGATCGTAAACGGTACGGCTAGTGCGAAGAGGGCGACGATCGACAGGGCCAGAACGCCGGGTTCCGGGACGCTGCTCGTCACCTGCGCCGCACGCACCGTGACGCCCTCGGCGGGGTCGGTCACCGTAAAGATCTGCGGGACGGTGTCGACGCCGATGTCGAAGGTGAAGAGCGCATTGGTGAGCAATGGGTCGTCTGTCGAGACCAGCGACGCGGAAGCGTCGGCGGTCAGCAGGTAGAACGAGAACTCGTCGGGCGTGGGCGAGTCCAGGATCCCGGTCGTATCGAACCGGAACGAGAGCGTCGTTCCGAGGGTGATCCCCTGGAGGAATTCGTTGAAGAAGTCGCTGTCGCCGAGACTCGCGCCGGACGACAGGTCCGAAGCCGGATTCGTCGTGAATCCGTGCGTGACCGATGCTGTGCCGAGCGTTCCGTCCGTCGAGAAGTCGGTGATCGTCAGCGTGTTGTTGTCGTCGCCGAGGCCGCTGCCGTCGATCAGATCGAGCGCCAGATTGGCGCTCGTTCCGGCGAGGCCGGACGTGTCCACCGTGACCTGGATTGGCGACGCCGCCGCGTGTCCCGCGACGAGCAGCGCCGCAAGATATCCCAGGCACTGACGCTTCCAACGCCAGGTTGCCATGCGTCTCCCTCCCCGCGTCGCGCCCATCCGCGCCGAGGACTTTCTCGGCGTGAGAGGCCGGACCCGGGCCAAAGCAAGAAGCAAACCTTCATTGCCAATCAATGCGTTAAGCCCGATACCGCCGAAGGCCTGTAAAAACTCCCGACAACTCGGCGGCGGGTCAGACCTTTTCGCACGCCGCGAACGCGCGCTCCACCGCAGCGGCAAAGTCGAGCGCCTGTCCGCGCGCGCGGAGCGCCGCGCGATCGCCGTCGGAGAGCGCCGCCGCGGCGCCGGCGAGCTGCCGCGCGAGCTCCTGCTCGAGCGATGGCGCCCGGGGCGCCCCGATGACCTTGCGAATCGCTTCCGCCGCGCCGATCAGCTCGAGCCCCGCCGCGGCATCCCCGCGCAGCGCGGCGAGCACGCCGATGTCCTCGAGCAGGAACGCGAGCGCCCATTTGTCGTCGTAGTCGCGATAGGCGCGCAACGCCTCCGCGTAGTGCGTGCGCGCGGCGTCGTAGTCGCCGAGACCGCGCGTCGCGTTGCCGAGGTTGTTGTGGCAGTTCGCGACCATCCAGGCGTCCCCGACCTCGCGATTGAGCCGCATCGACTTCTCGAACCATTCGCGCGCCTCCGCGTGGCGCTTCTGCAGCACGGCGATCATCCCGTGATTGGCCATCGACACGCCGATCGCCCAGCGATCGCCGACGCTCTCGCGCAACGCGAGCGCGCGCTCGTGGAACGATTGCGCGGCCTCGTAGTCGCCGCGGTACTCGGCGATCACCCCGAGATTGGACAGCAGGCTGCCCATGCCCGCCTTGTCCCCGATGCGTTCGCGGATGCGCAGGCTCTTGTTGTAGCTGTCGAGTGCCTTGTCGTATTCGCCGCGTTGCGCCCAGACGGTGCCGACGAGGTGCGCGACCTTCGCGACGCCGGCTTCCTCGCCGAAGGCGGCGAACCCCCGTGCCGCGCGGTTCAGCTGGTCGAGCGCCTCGTTGTAGCGACCCTGCTTGCGCATGACCTCGGCGAGCGCGATCTCGCACGAGGCGCGCCGGTGGCCATCGTCGAGATCCTCCGCGAGCGCGAGCGCCTCGCGATCGACCTCTTCGGCGCGATGCCAGTTGCCGACGATCTCGAGGACCTTGCCGAGCTTCAATAACACCTCGAGGCGGCTGCCCTTCGACAGCAGGGGGGCGAGGCGCTCGAAATAGTCGATGGCGGTCGCGTTCGCATAGGCGGCCTGTGCGGCAGTGCCGGCGCGGCCGAGATACTCGCGCTTCTTGTCCCGGTTCTCGCCGTGCCAGTAGTGATACGCGAGCAGATCGAGGTTGCGATCGATCGCATCGGGGTCGGCATCCTCGATGTATTGGCCCGTCCGCTCGTGCAGCATCGACCGGAACGCGAAAGGCATGCTCTCGTAGGCGACCTCGCGCGTGACGACGTGCTTGAACACGTACGTCTGCTCGGACGCGTCCTCGACCTTGACCAGATCGGCGGCCCCGAGGACATCGAGGCTCTGGGTGACGCTGTCGATCGCCCCGAACTCGGGATAGACGCCCGGCAGCATCGCCGCGCGAAAGACGCGTCCGAAAACGCTCGCCACCTTGAGGACCTGCCGCGGGGCTTCCGCGAGCCTGTCGACGCGGCTCAGGATCAGGCTGTGCAGGCTCTCCGGCAGCTCGAGATGCGCGAGCGCGCGCTCGTCCTGCAAGTCGACTCCCTGGGCGGCGATGTAGTCGAGGAGCTGCTCGATGTAGAACGGATTGCCCTGCGTGCGCCCGATGACGAGATCGGCCAGCGCGGGCGGCGGAGCCCCTTCGGCGCCGCGCATCTGCCGCAGCCGCGAGCGGATGAGCATGCTCGTCTGCTCGCGGTCGAGCTCCGCGAGCGCGATCTCCGCGAAGTGCGGCAGGCTCTCGATGCCGAGTCCGCGATCGGCGCCGGCACCCGGCCGGTAGGCGAGCACGACGAGCACGGGAAGCGCCGGCAACGACCGAACGAGCACCTCCAGCAAATCGCGCGACAGCGGATCGATCCAGTGACAGTCCTCGAGCACGAGCAGCAGCGGCGCGGCGCCCGCCCTTGCGCGAAGGCACTCGGCGAGCAGCCCTTCGAGCGAAGTCTTGCGCAGCTTCGCGTCGAACGAGGCGGTGAGCTCGGAATCGGGAATGGGAAGGTCGAGGAGACCCGCCAGCAACGGCGCGCGCGAAACGAGCGCGGGATCGATCGATGCGAGCTCGCGTTCGAGCGCTTGCACCTGGTCGTCCTCCGGCGCGCCGCGGTCGAGTCCGAAGAGCGTCGACCAGACGTCGCGCCATACGAAGTAGGCGACGTTCCTGCCGAACGACTGGCATTCGCCGGCAGCGATGCGCGCACCGCGACGCTCCGCGATGCCGATGAACTCGGCGATCAGCCGGGACTTTCCAATGCCGGCCTCGCCCGAGAGCCCGATCACCCGCCCCTCGCCTCGCAGCGCCTCCTCGAGACGGGCGCTCATCGCATCGAGCTCGCGCGCGCGCCCGACGATCGAGCCTTCGTAGCCGCCGCGGCGGCGCACCGCATGTCGATGCGAGCCCGTCAGCGCGAACACCGACAGCGGATCGGTCTTGCCCTTGACGGCGATCGGTGCAAGCCGCTCCCATGCGAGGGCGTCGCCCGCGGCCCGATGCACGGACTCCTCGACGTAGATCTGCCCGGGCGGCGCCTTCGCCATCAGGCGCGCCGCGAGGTTGACCGCGTCGCCCAGGCACGTGAACGTCTGCCGCCGAGCGTGACCGTACGTGCCGCTGCGCAGGCGGCCATAGGCGATCCCGATCTGCATGCCGGTCGCCGCGGTTTCGGCGGGAAGATCGCGCAACTCGAGCGCCGCGGCCGCCGCGCGCGCTGCGTCGTCTTCGTGCGCCTGCGGCGATCCGAACACCGCGTACAGGTACGCCCCCTTGTCGCCGAGCGTGAGCTGCAGCAGATTGCCGCCGTAGGACGTGACGATGCGCTGCGCGCGCCGCACGAAGGCGTCGAGCTTGTCGATCGCCGCGTCGTCCGCGTCGTAGTCGATGCCGCCGAAGCGGATGAACACGGGAAAGGCCGGTCGCAGCTCCGCGAGAAATTCGCCGCGGCCGGTGCGCAACCGCTCGTACACGGCCGGCAACACCCACCCCTTGACGATCTGCGCCGGGAGCGCGTCCTCGGCGTCGTCGATCGGCGCTGCCGCAACCGCGTCGATCATTCCGCCGGCAACGCCGCACGAGCGCCCGCTCTCCTCGTCCGTGCGGATTTCCGCGACCGCGACGCGGCCCCCGAGTGCCTCGAGCGCGGACTGGTCGAGGACGACCTCGCCCTTCGCTGCGTGCTGCTCGGCGATCGCCAGCGCGTCGACCAGGCGACCCGCAAGGACGTCGATCAGCTGGATCTCGGGATCGCCGACGACGAACCGGCGCGCCGGCCCGACGGCGACGGCGACCTTCATTGCCAATGGAATGCGGGCGCCCCCGGGCGTAACGACCTCGCGCAGGCGATCCATCGTCTGCTGCATGGCGAGGCCGCAGGCCGCGGCGCGCGCCCCGTCGTCACCGTCGATCCAGCAGGTGATCGCGTCGCCGCTGAAGTAGATGACATGACCGCCGTAGCGGGCGAGCTCCTCGATCAGCGCGTGAAACACGCGATCGAGGTTCGCGGTCAGCGCCTCGGCGCCACGCTGCGCTCCGAGCTCCCGCGCGAGCGCCTCGGTGAGCGGCGTGAAGCCCGAGATGTCGGCGAAGACGGCCGCGCCGCGGACACGGTCGGGCATTTGCCTGCCGGTCGCGAGCGCATGCCTGCGATCACCGGGAATGAACGCCTGCGGATTCTCGAACGCGCCGTCTCGCCTGGAGGGCGATCCTTCGACGGGCGCCTGCGAAACCTCGCGCATTCACCGACCTCGTGCCGATGCCGACAGCGGTAGCGCATATTAGCCCCACCGGCGGCGTGGCGGCTCCCCGCGGTCACCGCGGATCCGCTCTCGTTCACCCGCCCGACGGGCGTCTGCGGGGGCTCCGCCTCGCGGGCGCGTCAGAGCACGCTCTCCCAGCGGCGCGACAGGCGGATCGCGCCGTTGATCACGCCGACCATCGAGTAGGTCTGCGGGAAGTTGCCCCATTGCTCGCCGGTGCGCGGATCGAGGTCCTCGGACAACAGGCCGAGGTGATTGCGCCGCGCGAGCAGGTCCTCGAAGAGCTCGCGCGCCTCGGCCTGCTCCCCTGCACGCGCGAGCGCATCGACGTACCAGAACGTGCATGCGGTGAACGCCATCGTCGGCGCGCCGAAATCGTCGGCCGCGACGTAGCGAAAGAGGTGATTGCCGCTCTTCAGCTCGGCGCGAATCGCGTCGAGCGTCCGGCGCCAGCGCGCATCGTCCGCGGGAAGCAGGCCGACCTCGCTCATCAGCAGCACGCTCGCGTCCATTTCGTTGCCGCCGAAGCGCGCGACGAACGCGCCGCGCTGGTCGCTCCAGCCGCGCTCGAGCACCGTGTTGCGGATGCGCTGCGCGTTGTCGCCCCATTTGCGCGCGGGGGCGTCGAGCCCGAGGTGCAGCGCGATCTTCGCGAGACGGTCGCAGGCGGCCCAGCACAGGATCGCTGAGGACGTATGCGTCGCGGCGCGCGTGCGGAACTCCCAGATGCCGGCATCGGGCTGGTCGTGCAGCTCGAGCGCGCGCTCGCCGAGCCACTCCATCCCGTGGAAGTCCTCGACGCCGGCCGGCCGCAGCAGCCGATGGTCGAAGAACGCCTGCGTCGCCGCGAGCACCGCGTGACCGTAGACATCGTGCTGGTGGTGCTCGTACGCCTGGTTGCCGACGCGCACGGGGCCGAAGCCGCGATAGCCCGCGAGCGAGGTCAGGCGCCGCTCCGGAATCGCCGCCTCGAGGCCGATGCCGTACACGGGTTGCAGATGGCGCGACGGCTCCGCCTGGTGCACGACGTTGGCGAGATAGCGCAGGTAATTCTCCATCGTCGCTACCTCCGACAGCCCGTTCAGCGCCCGCACGACGAAGAACGCGTCGCGCAGCCAGCAATAGCGGTAATCCCACGTGCGCTCGGTGTCGGGCGCCTCGGGGATGCTGGTCGTGACGGCGGCCATGATCGCGCCGGTTTCCTCGTACGTGCAGAGCTTCAAGGTGATCGCCGCGCGGATGACGGCGTCCTGCCATTCCAGCGGCACCGCCAGCGCCCGCGCGTAGCGGCGCCAGTAATCCTCGGTGCGCTCCTCGAATTCGCGCGCGAGATCGGCGATGTTGCGGTCGACGGTCTCGTCGACGCCGAACAGCAGGTTGATCGGGCGGTCGAGCAGGTGCGGCGTCTCGCTCAGCGCATAGGCGACCGGCATGTCGGTGGTGAGCCGCAGCGCCTGGCCCGCATGGAAGTAGCGGACGTGATGGCTGCCGCGCGTGATTTCCGGGCGGCGCTCGCCGTAGTCGAAGCCCGGATCGAGCCGCAGGCGAAACGTCGGATGTCCGCGCACCGGCCGCAGGCGCCGGACGAGCAGCAGCGGCCGGAACGTGCGTCCGCGATCGGTGAACCGCGGCGCGAAGTCGGTGATCTGCGCGACGTTGCCGGCGCGGTCGATCAGCTCGGTCTCGAGCACCGCCGTGCTGGGAACATAGCGCTGCCGCGTTTCGACGAGATCGTCGATCTCGATGGCGAAGCGTCCCGTCACGCCGTTCGCGGCGGCCTGCCCGAGCAGCGCGTGCAGGACCGGATCGCCGTCGGGCCGGGGCATGCAGCACCAGACGACCGTGCCCAGGCGATCGATCAGCGCGTTGAACGTGCAGTTGCCGACGAGGCCGAGCTCGAGGCTCGCCCGCGTCGCGTCGCCCGGCGCGGCGGCCACGTCAGCGACCCCCCGCGCGCGGCGGCGCCGAGCGCGTCCATTCGCGCTCGATGTGCTGCATCAGCGTCAACACCTCGCGCTGGTCGCGCAGGAACAGCGCGGCCTGGCTTCCCTCCGCCGGTTCGACCCGCAGCGTCAGCACGCTCGGCAGGTTCAATCCGAACACCGTCTCGTCGGTGTCGTCGTCGCCTACGTAGAGCACGCTGCCGCGGCGCGTTTCCCCGATCAGCGCCCGCAGCGCGTCCCCCTTGTCGGGGGCACCCGCCGGCAGGAGGTTCACGACGGCCTTGCCGTCGATGACGCGCGCGGCGGGGTCGAGCCGATCGACGCATCCGCGAATCGCCCTGCACGCCGCGTCCCGGTCGGGCGCATGCCGGTAGTGGAGCGACAGCGAGTAGCGCTTGTCCTCGAGCAACACGCCGGCGCCCGACAGGGGTGCGCAGCGCGCGAGCGTCGCCCGCCATCGGTCGACCGCGTGCGCGAAGCCCGCGGAGCGCTCCCGCCAGCCCGGCAACCCTTCGGCGCCGTGATTGCCGATCAGGTAGCGCGGCTCGAAGCGGAGCATCCGGCGCGCGTCGTCCACGGCCCGACCGGTGATGATCGCCACTTCGGTGGAGCGCGCGAGCCCGGCGAGGCAGCGTTGCACGGCGGCGGGCAGGCGCGCCTCGTCGGGCCGGTCGACGATCGGCGCGAGCGTGCCGTCGATGTCGAAGGCGAGGAGCGGACCCGTCGCGATGACCGCGGACAGGCACGCGACGCCTTCAGGGGAAAACGCGTAGATCAACCGATCTCGACCGTGTGCCGGCGATGCTCGTCGAGCCGCTCGACGATCCGCTGCCGCTGTCGCAGCCGGCTCGCGTCGAGCAGCATCGCGCCCGCCCAGCGATAGACGTTGTATTCCTGCACGAGGCGTCGCATGCTGCGCATCCGCACCTGCTGCTCGTCGGGCGGCATGCGCAACGCGCGCTCGAGCGCGTCCGCGCATTGGTCGACATGATACGGGTTCACCGGCAACGCGTCGTGCAGCTCGCGCGCAGCGCCCGTGAACTGGCTCAGCACGAGCACGCCCCGCTCGTCGTCGCGCGCCGCCACGAACTCCTTGGCGACGAGGTTCATCCCGTCGTGGAGGCTCGTCACGATGCAGATGTCGGCGGCCCGATAGTATTCGTTGATCAGCTCGGGGTCGTGATGCTCGGCCTTGAGGAGGATCGGCGCGACGCCCGCAGGCGCGAATCGCGCGTTGATGCGCGCGGCGAGCGCATGCACGTCCTCCTCGAACGTGCGGTAATCGTCGAGCGACGAGCGCGTCGGCGCGGCGATCTGCACGAAGACGAACCGGCCGACGAAATCCGGGTGCAGCTCGAGCAGGCGCTCGACGGCATGGAAGCGCTCGATGATGCCCTTCGTGTAATCCATCCGGTCCACGCCGATGCCGATGCGCACGTCGGCCGGAAAGCCGTCGCGCTCGAGCACGCGACGCCGGCATTCCGAGATGCTCGGCTGCCGATCGTGCCAGGGCGACGGCCACTGGATCGAGATCGGATACGGCTCGATGCCGGTGCGGTGCCCGCCGTACGAGACCCTGGACGCCTCGTATTCGATGCGCGCCTCCATGTAGCGATCGACGGTGTCGATGAAGTTGCGGCAGTGGTATTGCGTGTGGAAGCCGAGGATCGTGCTGCCGAGCAGTCCGTCGAGCACGCGGGCGCGCCACGGGCAGATGCCGAACGACTCCGGGTTCGGCCACGGGATGTGCCAGAACGTGATGATCGTCGCCTTCGGCAACTGCTCGCGGATGAAGCGCGGCACGAGCGCGAAGTGGTAGTCCTGGACCAGCACGATCGGGTCCTCCGTCCGCGCTTCCGAGCACACCGCGTCGGCGAATCGCCGGTTCACCGCCACGTACTGCTCCCAGTCGCTCGTGCGGAACACCGGACGCACGTGCGCGATGTGGCAGAGCGGCCACAGCCCCTCGTTGGCGAAGCCGTAGTAGTAGCCGCGCTCCTCGTCCTCGGTGAGCCAGATGCGGCGCAGCGTGTAGTTCGGGCCGTCCGGCGGCACTTCGATGTGGTCCTTCCGGTCGACGGTTTCGCGGTCCGCCGTTCCGCTGCCGTGCGCGATCCACGTGCCGGAGCAGGCGCGCATGATCGGCTCCATCGCGGTGACGAGGCCGCTCGCCGGCCGGCGGATCGCGATCCGGTCGCCCTGGCGCATGTGGATGTACGGCTCGCGATTGGACACGAGCAGGATCTCGTCGCCTGCGAGCTCGTTGCGCAGCACCGAGCGCAGCATTTCGGGATCCCACGTCGCGCCGCGCTCGAGGTTGCGCCGGCTCGCATCGACTTCCCGCAATAGCGCCCTCACCTCGCCAACGAGCGGCTGCAGGTCGGGATTGGTCGCCTCGCGGAACGGCTGGATGATCCCCTCGCCGCGCAGCAGCGCGCGCACGCCCGCCATCCATCCGCGCCAGGACAGATGCGCGATGAACACGGTGATCAGCGACACGACCACGCCGAGCAGGATGAAGAAGCCGATGATGTACCTGCGCGTATCGGCGCTGCGGCGATCGACGAAGCTCATGTCGTGCACGAGCACGAGCGTGCCGGCGGGCTGGCCCGCGGAGCGCAGCGGGAACCACGTCACGTGGAGCGGGCCTGGCGGAAACTGCCGCAGCACGTGCGCGTCGGGGCCGCTGCCCTTGATCTCGCTGCACCCGAGTGCAAGCGGGTAGGTCTGCGTCTCGTAGACGACCTGGCCCTCGAGATTGCAGTACGCGAGCGCGTAGAGCCGCTCGTCCTGGATCGCGCGCGTGAAGACCTGGCGCACGCGGCCTCCGCTGCCCTCGCGGACGAAGTCGACCAGCTGCTCCTGCATCGTGTTGGCGACGAGCCGGGAGCGCGTCTCGAGATCGTTCACCCACCAGCGCAGCGTCAACGCGTCGACGAGCGGCACCAGCGCCAGCGCGAGCAACGCCAGCACGATGGTGAGCGGCGCGATGAATCGCAGCGCGAGCCTTACCCGGCGAAAGGCTGTCCTGAAATCGATCATGCGAGGGCCCGCCCTCCGCTCGCGGCGCGCCGGCGGCAGGCCGGGCGAGCCTGTCTTGCGGGCCGATAATGTTGGTCAGCGGGATCCGGCGGGAGTTTCCGGATCCGATTGTATGGGACAATCCGCCCGCTCATCGTGAAAAAGCGGGCCGAAAACGCTGCCGCGGCTCCGCGCGGGCGCGCCCGCGGCCCGCGGCTCGCCATCGACGCAGAAGGCCGGGTGAACCTCGCGCTCCAGGTGCCCTCGCCCAATCGCGACGAGCGCCCCGAGGGGAGCGCGATCGAGCTGCTCGTCGTCCACGGCATCTCGCTGCCTCCCGGCGTGTTCGAAGGCGACGGCGTCGAGCGGCTCTTCACCAACCGGCTCGATCCGCGCGCGCATCCGTATTACGCGACGATCGCGGAGCTGCGGGTCTCGTCCCATTTCCTGATCCGCCGCGACGGGCGCCTGCTGCAATTCGTCCCCTGCGGCAAGCGGGCGTGGCATGCAGGAGCATCCGCGTGGCGGGGTCGCCGGGCGTGCAACGACTTCTCGATCGGCATCGAGCTCGAAGGGACGGACGACGAGCCGTACACGGGCGCCCAATACCGGATCCTCGCGCGGCTCGCCCGGGCGCTCGCGCGGCGCTACCCCGTCGCGGACATCGTCGGTCACAGCGACATCGCGCCTGGCCGCAAGACCGATCCGGGTCCGGCGTTCGACTGGACCCGCCTGCAGCGCGCGCTGTCGCCCCGCGCGCGGGGCCCGGCCCGCCGGGTGCGGCGCCCTGGCAAGGTA
>Ga0316628_100003062_pt1 | contig 12727 bp, 13 predicted proteins | sample OWC_Aug_M2_C1_D5_FD_207648 | JGI IMG/M metagenome (GOLD analysis project Ga0316628, IMG submission 207648) | Wetland soil microbial communities from Old Woman Creek delta, Ohio, United States - OWC_Aug_M2_C1_D5_C | ecosystem: Environmental > Terrestrial > Soil > Wetlands | place: USA: Ohio...
CAAGCTGGAATACGGGCCGGAAGAATCCGCTCAAGGTTTCCCTTCCTCACCCCGGGCTTTTCCCGCAGGCCTCATCCACGGAGGTGAAACCGGCTCTGCCTTATCGATCCGCTCCCGCAAGATGCGGAAGAATTGTGCCCGTTGATCCGATGTGAAGATGGCGCTCTCCTCGATCAAGTGATCGATCACGACATCCTGCATGCCCCTCTGCAATTCCAGGATTCCCTCCTGGGTTGCACGAACGGAGCCGAGGTTTGGCTCCGGGTGCGCCAAGAGGTCCACCAGCCGAAGCTGCTCCCGTTTGATCTCACTGCCAACATCGCGCATCCGGGTGTGGAACTTCCGGCGGACGGGATCGAAATTTCGTTCCTGTTCCTGCGTCAGGTGCAGCCCCTGATACGGGAGAACATCGCCACGCGGCTGATCCCTTCCCACCCATCGGGGCGCCGCCCTGTACAGGTAGGCCCCCAGAAAAGAGATGTTCAATACGACGGAGAAGAGGATCGCCAGGCGTCGAAGATTCCCTTTCATCGTGCGTCTCCCTCGACTGGCGACGACGTTGACGCCGCGGCCAGGTACGCGGCGGCGACCGAGGCGGGAGGCGCGGCGCCGAACCACTCCACCCCGTCGAGTTCCCGGGCCGCAACGACATCCGCGTACCTGCGGTCGGCCGGAGTGATCCGATCGGCCATGAGCACTCCGCCGAGGCTCGCTGCGATTACGGTGCCGCAGGCGGCGAGGCGTACGGGGTACGACATCGCCTGAAGCGCCTGGGTGAGCCATTCGCACCCGCGGTCAATCAGCGACAGGCGCTCCACCCCAGGGGCTCTTCGTGCCGCCTCTGCCATCACCCGCAGGGCAAGACCTTCCGGGACGGGCGGCATTGGAATCTCCCCAACAATCCGGTTCACCTCACGAAGTCCCGCAAGGTGGACCTGGCACGAGGAGCAGCCTTCCAGGTGACGGCCGATTCTTCGGCTTTGGAGCCGCGAGAGTTCGCCGTCGGCGTAGGCGCCCAGACGATCCAGTACTTTGTCGCACTTCATCTTGCGCTCCTGTCTGTTAAACGGGCGAGAGCTGAAAAACCCCCGCGCGGGATTTACTCTTTTTTCAAAGAGGCCAGACGATCCTGAAGGACCGATCGGGCGCGACCGAGAAGCCCTTCGACGGCCTTGGCGGTAACCCCGATGGCCGCTCCGATCTCGGCGTAGCTTAACCCCTCATAGTGCTTAAGAATCAGGGCGATCCTCTGGTTCGGGGGCAGAGCATCGACAGCCGTTCGAACCGCGTCCTCTTCCTGCCTCGACGCGAAAACCTCCCCTGGGCCCGGCGAGGGATCGGCGACGTCGGGGAGTTCATCGGTATACCCGGGGCGCTTCTTCTCCATGCGGTCGATGCAGAGCCGGGAGACAACCTGATACAGGTAGGTGCGAAAACCTGCCGTCGGGCGATAGCGGGGCGCGGCGTCAAGGATCTTGAGGAAGGCATCCTGGACGACGTCTTCGGCCTCTGCCGGGTCGTGCAGGAATCGGAACGCCACGCTCCATGCGGATCGCTGGTGAGCGAGCACGAGATCGCGGAAGGCGTCCAGATCGCCCTTCCCCACGGCCTGCATCCGTTCTTCGTCGGTACGTTTCATGGGTGGAAAACTGTCATTGAAGGACGGCCGAAACGAGGGTTCCCCCGAGAACTACCCAAAGCACGTCGACCCCGAGCAGAAGAGACAGGAAGGCGACGACGCCGACAGCGGCGGTGACGATGTCCCACGGAGCGCTTGCCCCGAATCGCAGCGTAACGGCGAGAAGCAATCCAACGAAGGAGGCCAGGATTCCACGCAAGGCATGTTTGCAGGAGGGAGAGTGCCGCAGACGGTCTGCATAGGGGACCGCGACGATAAGGACCACCAGAGATGGCGTAAAGATCGCGACTGTGGCAACGAGCGCGCCGAGCAGCCCCGCAAGTTGGTAGCCTACGAAAGTTGCCGTGATGACGATGGGGCCGGGGGTCACCTGCCCCAGGGCGATCCCATCGAGAAAGGTTCTGGCGTCAAGCCAGTGTCTCACCTCGACGATTTCGTGGAGCAGAAGCGGTACCGAGGCGAATCCACCGCCGAAGGCGAAGAGGTCCACTTTCATCATTACCGATGCCAATTCGAACAGTCTTCGGTCGAGAAAATAAAGGACCGCCAAGGCGACGAGGGCAAAGAACACCAGAGAGCCGGCCATTTTCAATCCGCTGAGCGGCTTGGCCTTCGGGTCCAAATCGTGTTCCGGTCGCACGCCCTCTTCGTCTCGATTGAGGAGCATTCCGATCGCCGCCGCACCGCCAACCGCGACGATCGGACTTCCGCCAGTCCCGAGATATACCGCTGCGGCAAGCGCCGGCAGAACATCCTGCCAGCCTTTTAGGGACGCTCTGCCGAACTTTAACGTGGCGTTGGCGACCAGGGCCACCACGATCACCTGGAGTCCCCGAAACGCCGATGTTACATGGGGGAGGTCGTGGCCCAGCCGATACAGAACGGAAAATCCGAGCATGAGAACGAAAGCCGGAAGACCGAAGCCGAGGTAGGCGGCTACCGCGCCCTTCACGCCTCTCGCGCGCAACCCCACATAGGCAGCGGTCTGCATGGCCGTGGCTCCTGGTAACGACTGGCAAAGTGCAACGCCGTCACGAAAGGATTCCTCGGTCATCCAGCATTTCATTTCGACGGCAAGGACACGGATGTAGGCCACCATGGCCGGACCGCCAAAAGCGGTAATCCCGAGACGTAAGAAGGCCGCAAAGATCCTCAAAGCTGTGAGATTTTTGGGCTCCTCAACTTGAGAATCGCTTGGGACCATGAATACCTGCTTCGTTGAGTCGTCATCAATGTTGTCATAATTTATCGAATATACTGATGAAATAGCACGTAGTCTTCGGATCCCGATCGCTTTGCCACGAGTGGAAGATAACGAACGGGACATAACCTTCCGGCAGAGAGGCTTAACACCATCACCCTACACCAACCGAATCCCTCGAGCCAGTTTTAAGCCGGTCGGCCCGTTTTTACGAAAAAAGAGAATCTGGCGCTATGCCAAATTTTCCTTGAGTGTTGCGATGGTGCCGAGGGCGGGATTTGAACACGCACGGGTTTCCCCTCAAGATGGCAAACTCTTCGAACGAATATTTGCACCGTCGGGAAACCCATTCGCGTCATACGAACAACGTTTGGCGGTATTTCGGGTAATCGGACGACTGCGCTGAGGAGGAGAAACGCATGGAAAAACTGAAATTCGTCAAGGTGTTATGTCTCGTTGCTCTTGCAGGACTACTTTCCGTACCATCGGTTTCCGCGGAAGTTCCGGCACAAATCCTGATCGGAGAGCCCGCCACCATCACGGGGACGCACGCAAAAGCGGGGGAACAATCGACAAGCGGGGTCCAGGCGATCATTGACTGGGTCAACAACACTTATGGCGGCGTGAAGCTCGGCGGGAAAAGAGTCCCCCTGAAATACATCAAGTACGATTGCGAGTCCAAGAAGGAAGCCGTCACGAGTCTCCTGGAAAGGCTCATCACCGTCGACAAGGTGAACTTCACACTGGCCCCCTACTCCTCCGGACTGACCTTGGCCGGCGCCCCCGTTGCCGAAAAGTACAGGATGATCTACATGGATCACGGCGGGGCGAGCAATACGATCTTCAAGCAGGGGTTCCGATACATCGTGCAGACGATCGGCCCCGCGACGCACTATCACCGTGGGACCCTCAACCTGATCAAGCGGACGGACCCGACCGCGAAAAAGATCGCCCTGGTGTACGAAGACGACGAATTCGCGCGCGACGTGATGGCGGGCGCCGAGGAATATGCCAGGAAGCTCGGCTTCGATATCGTCTTCAAGCGGACGTATCCGAAAGGCGTGATGGATCTGACCCCCCTGCTTTCCGCAATGAATGCGGCGAAACCCGACTTCGTCATCGGCGGCGGCCACTTCCAGGACGGTCAGCTCTTCACCAGGCAGCTCGCCGACCTGGACATCAATCCGAAAGCCCTGTCCCTCATCGCATCCGTCACCCTGCCGGCTTTCTACCAGGCGCTTACGTACAATGCGGAAGGCGTCATGGGTCCCTCCCACTGGGAGTACGGCGTGAAATTCTCCAAGGAGAGCGCGAAGAAGGCCCGCATGGCATGGACCGGGCCGTCGCAGGACGAATTCGTGGCGCTCTTCAAGAAAGCGGTCGGAAAGGATCTGCTTCCCGATTATCACGCCGCCGAGGCGGGAGCGTCCATCCTCGCCCTCGTCGAGGGGATCGAGAAGGCGAACAGCCTCGACCCCGACAAGGTGAGGAAAGCCCTCGGGGAGATCTCGTTCATGTCGTTCTACGGCGGATGGAAAATCGACGCCACGGGGCTGCAGGTCGGGCACGACATGGTCGATGTCCAGTGGCAGAACGGAAAGCGGGTCATCGTGGGACCCGAGAACGCGAGAACGGGCAAATTCGTGTACCCGATGCCCACGTTCGCCGAGAAGGCAAAGGGCGTAAAGGCGGTTCCGAAAAAGTAAGGCGACAGGGAATGCGCCTGGCGGTCCTCCCCGGGGTTCGCATCGCCCCGGGGAGTGTCGCCCGCACCGACCATTTCATGGCCATCGAGGAAGTGCAACATGGTCTACGAACAGCTGATGGGGAACCTGATCCAGGGCTTGATCCTCGGCGGGATTTATGGAATGGCGACGATGGGCTTAAGCCTGATTTTCGGCACGCTGAAAGTCGTCAACGTGGGGCACGGGCAGTTCATCATGGTGGGAGCCTTCATCACGCTATGGATGTTCAACGCTCTCGGCATTGATCCTGTCGTTGCCATCCCCGTCGCCTTCCTGGTCGGGATCCTGTTAGGGTTCATCTGCTACTACACCTTTGTCAGGCGGCTGCGGAAAGGACCGGCATTCGCCTCCCTCCTCGCCACCTTTTCCGTGGGGATCATCCTGGAGGAGACGGTCCGGCTGATCTTCGGGTCGGAGTTCCGGGGATACAACTGGACCTTGGGGAAGGTCCGGATTCCCTTCACGGTGATTCCCTACACCAAGCTGATCGCCTTTTCCGGGAGCATCCTCATTGCGGTCCTCCTGTACCTTTGGTTCAAGAAGTCGAGGGCGGGGACTGCCCTTCGGAGCGTTGTGGAGGACAGCCTGGGCGCCCAGGTGTGCGGTGTCAACGTGGACTGGCAATATGCTCTCAGCTTCTCCCTGGGCATCGGCCTCACCGTGGCGAGCGGTGCCCTGCTGACGATGTTCATCCCGGTGGGGATCAACCCCAACATGGGAGGCCAGTACACCCTCAAGGCGTTCGTGATCGCGGTGCTTGGGGGGCTCGCCTCCCCGTACGGCGCCTTTTTCGGCGGCCTCGTCTTCGGGCTGATCGAAAACGGGTCCTACACGCTTCTTGCGCTCCTGCCCGATGTCGAACCGTTCGCGCTCACACGATTCCTCTCGTTCGTGATCCTGCTCGCCATTCTCCTCATCCGGCCGACAGGGCTGATCAGGACCAAATAGGGGATTCCACCGGATGAACAACACGGTAAAGAAATATCTCCCCCTGTTTCCCGTCCTGGCCGGTTATTTTCTCCTCTTCCTGGTGGGCAAAAACATGGAAGGGAAGTGGCAGCTGATCGCCATGCTCGCGTTCTATTGCGCCGTCGGGCAGGCGTTCAACCTCTTCATGGGCATGACGGGATACGTCGACTTCGGATACGTCGCCTTCCTCGGCGTCGGTACGTACGGGATGGCCATCGCGATATCCCGCTGGTCCGACCAGGGACTGGGGCTGGGACTCCTCGTGATCGGCCTCCTGATGGCGATCGGGATGGCGACCCTTCTTTCGCTGGCCGTGGGGGCGGTCGCGCTTCGCCTGAGAGGAGCGTACTTCGCCATCGCGACGATCGGCGTCAACGAAGGTTTTCGCTACCTGATCGAAGGAGCCCGATTGTGGAACGGGTCGGAAGGGATCATCTTCACGGCCCAGCTCAACACGGCTTTCGGCAGGGATTTCGCGAACGTGCTATCGACGTACTGGGCGGACGTGGCGTTGTTTTTCATCGCCCCGTTCGCAGCCTTCCTGACCCTCTGCTTCCTGAGGAGCAGGATAGGCTACGCGCTCACGGCGATCCGTACCGACGAGGACGCCGCAAAGGTGATGGGGATCAACGTCACCAGGTACAAGATCATCGCGTTCATCGTGAGCGCCTCGCTGGCGGGGATGATCGGCGCGGTTTCGTGGGCCCTCAAGCTGACGTACGTGTTCCCCCCCGACGTGTTCGCGATCTCCTACACCATCGAGGCGATCATCATCGTCCTTCTCGGGGGGGCCGGGACGCTCCTCGGACCGATCGTGGGAGGGCTCATCTACGGCCTCTCGAAATATTATCTCGCCGTCATCCTGCCCGGCTTCCAGCTCCTCATCTTCGCCCCGATCATCATCGTGATCATCGTCCTGTTCCCGGAAGGGACCGTCGGCGTGCTGAAGAAAAGGGTCCAGGGCACCGCCTGGGAGAAGATCATCGTATGAGCGAGCGGATGCCGCTGTTGAAACTGGAAAACGTGACGAAGCGGTTCGGGGGCCTGGTAGCCGTGGACGGCGTGAGCCTGGAGGTCCGGCACGGCGAGGTCATCGCGATCGTGGGGCCGAACGGGGCGGGAAAAACAACCCTCTTCAACGTCATCAACGGCGTGGTCTTCCCCGACGGCGGGAAAATCTATTTCGAGGGGAAGGACATCACCACCCTTCCGGTCTACAAGAGGGCGCCCCTCGGAATCGGAAGGACGTTCCAGATCCCCCGGCCCTTCGGCTCCGCCAGCGTGAGGGAAAACATCGCCATCGGGGGAATGTTCGGGACCCAGGGGCACATGATGAGCGTCGACCAAAGCATGGAGATGGCGGATCGCTATATCGGCCTGATCGGCCTCAAGGGACACAGCGACAAACCTGCGGGGAGCCTCACTCCCACCGAGAAAAAGCTTGTCGAGATCGCGAGAGCCCTGGCGATGAAGCCGAAGCTCCTCCTGATGGATGAAGCGATGGCGGGGATGAATCCCAAGGACATCGACCGGATGGTCCAACTGATCAAGGAGATACGCGATACAGAGAAGCTCGCCATCGTGGCGATGGTCGAGCACATCATGAGAGCGGTCGCAGGCCTCGCGGAACGCGTCATGGTCATGCACCAGGGCGCCAAGCTCGTGGACGAACCTACGATGGAGGCGCTAAGCGACCCGCGCGTCATCGAAGTGTACCTCGGTCATCCGCCGGAGGGACATCTTGCTGACCGTTGAGAATCTCGAATCCGGGTACGGCCCGATGCAGATCCTTTGGCAACCGTCCCTGAAAGTCGGGCGGGGCACCATCACGTCCCTCCTCGGACCGAACGGCGCCGGAAAATCCACGATGATCGCAACCATTTTCGGGACGGTTACCCCCTGGAGGGGGAAAGTGGAATTCGAGGGAGCCGACGTTACGCATGCGCCCACCCATGTGAAGGTGGACCTGGGGATCACCTTCGTGCCGGAGGGGAAGCATCTCTTCAAGGGGATGACGGTCTACGAAAACCTGACGATGGGGGCATACCGGAAGGCGGCACGGAATTCCCTCGAGCAATCCCTCGCGCTCGTCTATTCGCTCTTTCCGATTCTCAAGGAGAGGAAGGGGCAGATCGCAGGATCGCTTAGCGGTGGACAGCAGCAGATGGTCACGATCGGCAGGGCGCTCATGACGCGGCCCAAGCTGGTCATGCTGGACGAACCGAGCCAGGGGCTCGCCCCGAAGCTGGTGCTCGAGGTGTTCGACGCGATCCTGAAGTTGAAGGAGGAAGCGGGGCTTACCATCCTCCTCGTCGAGCAGAACGCCGATGCTGCGCTCAACACGGCGGATTACGTGTACATCATGCACGAAGGACGGATCAAGGCCGAGGGGAAGCCGGAGGAGATCAGGAAATCCGAGGATATCCGGGAAGCCTACCTGGGGATTTGATCCAGTCGCAATTCCTCGCTCCGCGAGTCCACCCCGCAGGTCGCATCCGGAAGACGGTTGTTTGCACGGGATTTGCGTCTCATAATGCCCGGGGATGACCACGGGGTGAGACCGCCGCCCGGAGGAGATCGCCATGACGCTCCAGGGGAATTTCCAGGGTGTTTATCCGATTCTCGCGACGCCGTTCGACGATCGGGAGAACATCGACCTGGAATCGTTCGGACGGATCGTCCGTTTCATGGCGGACATCGGGGTCGACGGCGTGACCATCCTCGGCGTCCTCGGCGAATCCGGCCGGATGGTCGACAGCGAGCGGGAACAGTTGATCAAGGCAGCGGTGTCCGCGGCGGCGGGGCGCATCCCGGTGATCGTCGGGACCAGCCACAAGGGAACGATGGCGACGGGAATCCTGAGCCGGATGGCCGAATCGCTCGGGGCGGCGGCCGTGATGGTGACGCCGTCGAGGGAACCGGTGCCCGGCGAGGATCGCGTCTTCGAATACTTCCGGCAGGCGGTCCGGGGGATTTCCATTCCGGTCGTCCTGCAGGACCATCCCGCCTCCACCGAAGTCCACATGTCCGTCGATCTCATGCTCCGGATCGTGCGGGAGATTCCGGGGGTCGCGTGCATCAAGGAGGAAGCTCCCCCCACACCGGCGAGGATCGCCGCGCTGATCCGGGGGATGACGGATCGCAGGGTGCCCATCCTGACGGGCCTCGGGGCCCTCTACGGCCTGTTCGACCTCGAATGCGGCAGCAGCGGCTTCATGACCGGATTCGCCTTCCCCGAAGTCCTGATCGCACTGGTTACGGCCGTGCGGGAGGGCCGGATGGGCGATGCGTGGGATCTCTATCGGCGATTTCTTCCCCTGATCGTGTTCGAGCAGCAGCCTGGCGTAGCCGTCAGGAAGGAGATCCTCCGGATGCGGGGACTGATCGCGAGCGGGCGGGTGCGGCATCCCGGCGGCGGCCTGAATCCCGGCGCGGCGGACCAACTGCGGGCTCTCCTGGACCGGACGCTTCCGGGGGTGGACCTGACCAAACCGCTGGCGCTTTGAACGGGCGGGGATCGACGAGGAGCCGGGAAGGGGGACAGCCATGAGCGGGCCGCTGAGCGGGATTCGCGTGCTCGACCTATCGAGGGTTCTCGCGGGGCCCTTCTGCACGATGATCCTGGGCGATCTCGGGGCCGACGTGATCAAGGGGGAGAGGCCGGAGGCGGGGGACGACACGCGGGAATGGGGGCCCCCTTTCGCCGGCGGCGAGTCGGCCTACTACCTCTGCGTCAACCGGAACAAGCGAAGCGTCACGCTGGACCTGAAGACGGAGGCCGGCTCGGGGATCGCGCGGGATCTCGCCGCAAAGAGCGACGTCTTCATCGAGAACTTCCGGGTCGGCGTCGCGGCGAAGATGGGGCTGGGATACGAGGATCTGAAGGAGACGAATCCGCGGATCGTCTACTGCAGCATCTCGGGGTACGGACAGACGGGGCCCTACCGCGATGTCCCGGGGTACGACTTCATCATCCAGGCGATGAGCGGGCTGATGAGCATCACGGGGGAGAGCGGCGGGGAGCCGACGAAGCTCGGCGTGGCGACCGTGGACCTGACGACCGGGCTGTACGCCGCCGTCGCGATCCTGGCGGCGCTCCGGGAGCGTGACAGGAGCGGCCTTGGGCAGCGCATCGACCTTTCGCTCATGGACTCCGCGATCTCCTGGCTCGCAAACGTCGGGAGCAACTACCTCGTTTCGGGGGAGGTCAGCGGGCGCTACGGGAACGCCCACGCGAACATCGTCCCCTACCAGGTGTTCCTGGCGAAAGACCGCCACATCGCGGTCGGGATCGGGAACGACGGCCAGTGGAGGAAGTTCTGCGAGATCGCCGGCGCCCGCGACCTGGCCTCGGACGGCCGGTTCGCGACCAACCCGGACCGGGTGAAAAACCGGGTCGAGCTGATCCCGCTCCTTGAGAAGATCTTTCTGCGCCTCGACAGCTCCTTCTGGATCGAACACCTGTGGAGGGAAGGGATCCCCGCCGGACCGATCAACACCGTGGACAGGGTCTTCTCCGATCCGAACACCGCGGCCCGGGAAATGGTCATCGAGATGGATCATCCAACGGCCGGGAAGGTCCGGCTGATCGGATCCCCCATGAAATTCTCGGGAACGCCGGTGGAGTACCGGCTCCCGCCGCCCCTGCTGGGCGAGCATACCGCAGCCGTGCTGAAGGAACGGCTCGGTCCCGTGTAGGAGTTCCGCCTTATCCGGTCGTTTTCCAGCCGGGTATCGGATATCATACCAATGTTTTACAAATTACCGGTTCCTTACGGGACAAGGAGGTCTATCATGAGGCGATCCGTTCTGATCACGCTGGCCCTGGCCTTGCTCGCTCTCCCTGCACAGGCGGAAGTAAAGACGCGCCTGTCCGTCGTAACCGGCGGAACGGGTGGCGTGTACTACCCCTTGGGCGGCGCCATCGCGAACGTGCTTTCGAAGTATTTGCCGGGTGTCGTGGCCACAGCGGAGGTGACGAGCGCCTCGATCGACAACCTGAAACTCATCGGCGCCGGCAAGGGGGACATCGCCTTCAGCATGGCGGACAGCGCCTGGGAGGGGTACAACGGCACGGGGAAATTCCACGGGAAGCTTCCCCTGCGCGCCATCGCCGTCCTCTACGCGAACAAGACGCAGGTCGTGACCGTCCAGGGCAGGGGGATCGAAAAGATGGGCGACCTTAAAGGGAAGAGGATCTCCACGGGCGCGCCCGGAAGCGGAACGGAGCTCATCGCGCTTCGCCTTCTCGAGGCCTACGGGATCGATCCGGAGAAGGACGTCAAGCGCGAGAAGCTGAGCGTTGCGGAATCGGTGGGCGCGATCAAGGACAACAAGATCGACGCGTTCATCTGGTCGGGCGGCCTCCCCACGGCGGCGATCATCGACCTGGGCGCCACCCCGGGCATCAAGCTCAAGCTCCTGGACCATTCCGACGCCATTCCCGCCATGTTGAAGAAATACGGCCCCCTGTACGTGAAGGACACGATCCCCGCGAAGACGTATCCCGGCCAGGACAAGGACGTGAGCATCCTATCGGTCTGGAACATCCTCGCGGTCAACGCGAACATGGACGAGAAGCTGGCGTACGCGATCACGAAGACGATCTTCGAGAAGAAGGCGGATCTCGTGGCGGTTCACAAGGAAGCCCGGAACCTCTCCCTGGAGAGCCAGCTCAACGGCGGATCGCCCATCCCCTTCGATCCCGGCGCCTTGAAGTATTTCGCGGAGAAGGGCGTGAAGAAGCACTGACCCGCGTGGGCAAGGCGTGGCGGCTGCCCCTCCTGCTGCTGGCCGCAGCGGGGGGGGCTTTCCTCTTCCGGCCGGAGACGGTGCTTGAATTCGAGAACGAGGGGCGGGGGATCGTCGCCCGGTACCCGGTGAATCCGGGGGATGCGTTCGCCATCACATACCGGCACTCCATCTACCTCCAGCCGGTGGTCGAGGAGTTCTCCGTGGGCGCGGGCGGGGACCTGGTCCTGACCGGCGTGCGCAGCGACAGCGGAGCGGTCCTCGAGTACTTCGGATTCAGCGACTCCCGGCCGTTCCACGCGATGAACCGGCCGATGCGCGCAATCGTGTTCCGCGTGGCCATGGAAGGGGCACAGACGCTGACCCTGGGAGGCAAGAGGATCTCGTTCCTCGGCCTGGGCGATCCCGGGGACCGGATCACGCTCCGGCTGGCGGACGTCTCCATGGCGGCCCGCGGCGCCGGGTGGGTTGAACGACAGATGCACCGGATGCAGCGATCCGGATTGACCTGGAGAAGGCCGTGACCGACAAGAGCACAGGGGACACCGGGAAGGAAACCCCCGGGCAGGAAATCACGGGGCTGGAAATCGGGGTCAGCGAAGAGGCCCTGAAGGAAGCCGAAAAGTTCGTGGAGGCCGAGGAGGGAGCGGCCAGCCACTTCAAGGGGAAAGTCCAGGTATTTCTCATCGCGGTGGGGGTGCTCATGTCGCTCTTCCACCTGTACGCCGCCTACGGGGTCGTAGAGGCGCAGATCCTGCGGGCCGTCCACGTGGGCTTCGTCCTCTTCCTCACGTTTTTCCTCTTCCCCGTCTCTCCCAGGTTCCGCGACCGGATCATGGCGTTCGACGTGGTCCTGGCCCTCCTGTCCGTCGCCACCATCGTCTACATGCTGGTCGACCTCGACGACTTCATCTACCGCGCCGTCACTCCCACCCGCTGGGACCTGATCTTCGGCACGGCGCTGATCCTGCTCATCCTGGAGGCGCTGCGCCGGACTTCCGGGTGGATCATGCTGGGAGTGGTGGTGGCCTTCCTGGCGTACGCCATGCTGGGGGCTTACCTGCCGGAGCCCTGGTCCCACCGGGGATACGACCTGGAGCGCCTGGTCGGCCAGATGTACATGACGCTGGAGGGGATCTTCGGGACGCCGATCGACGTATCGGCCACGTTCATCATCCTCTTCACGATCTACGGGGCGATCCTCCAGTTCTCGAACGCGGGGAAGTTCTTCATCGACTTCTCGTTCAAGGCGCTCGGCGGGTCGCGCGCAGGCGCCGGGCGGACGGTCGTCCTCTCTTCCTTCCTTCTCGGAGGGCCCTCGGGAAGCGGCGTCGCCACGACGGTGACCCTCGGAGCGGTGGCCTACCCCCTGCTCAAACGCGCGGGGTACGGGAAAGACGCCGCCGGAGGCCTCCTCGCGGC